>Ga0247813_10001827_pt1 | contig 15438 bp, 13 predicted proteins | sample UWRJL169409C1_FD_180719 | JGI IMG/M metagenome (GOLD analysis project Ga0247813, IMG submission 180719) | Plant litter microbial communities from Arlington Agricultural Research Station in Wisconsin, United States - UWRJ-L169-409C-1 | ecosystem: Environmental > Terrestrial > Plant litter >... | reverse complement strand
TCATCGTCGGTTCGGGGGTGTCTTGCTCGGCCTGTGCGTGGCCCTCGCCGATCGAGGCTCCGGTCGCACCGAAGAGAGCGACGATCTGGGTGGCTCCAAGCAGGACGCCGCCAACCAGCGCGACGTAGCAAAGTCGCCTCGCGAAATCATTCAGCTCGCCGCCGAAGATCAGCATGGCGCCGGCAATGGCGACGGCGGCCAGCGCGATGAACCCGGCGACTGGCCCCGTGATCGATTGCTGGATCTGTTCCGCGACGGCGCGGCATTGACGCTGCTCAAGGCCTGGAACACCGGCCCTCCGGGCGGCACCACGATCCATTCCAACACCGCCGTGTCAGCCTTGCGCCGGCTCGAGCAACTGACGGCGGAAGCCAGCCAGCAGCCGATGCAGGAACCTCACCGACAATGATGCGGTCGGGACGCAGACGCATCGTGCTCTTGAGAAGGCGGGCCATGTCAATGGCATCGCTGGTGTGCAGCGACACTGCGTTCTCGGCCGCGCATTGGATTTCGGCCGTGTCTTCGAGAATGACCATCCTATCGTCCGGGGCCACGGTGACGATCTTGGCGATGATGGCGTTGGCGAGTGTGGTCTTGCCCGATCCCGTGCCACCCGAGATGACGATGTTCATCCGAGCGTCGATCGCGCTTCGAATTGCGGATGCCTGGGCTTCGGTCATCACCTTCGACTTCACATACTCTATCAGTGGAATGAGCCGCGAGGCACGACGGCGGATCGTGAATGCCGGCCCGGATACCACCGGTGGCAACAGCCCCTCGAAGCGGTGTCCGCCAATCGGAAGCTCGCCAGAGATGATCGGCCGCTCGTCGTCGGCCTCCGACTGCAGGGCATGCGCACCGCTGCCGATGACAACTTCGGCTGCGGCGGTGCTCATTGCGCCAGCGGGTGCAACGCCGTGCCCCAGCCGTTCGATAAAGAGGCGGCCGTCCGGATTGAGCATGATCTCGACGACGGTGGCGTCATCGAGGGCGATGTACAGTTGGTCGCCAAGCGCGTCCTGTAGTTTGCGGACCAAGCGGGGATGGGAGCGGAGTTGGGTCACGCAGCGCTCCTGAGCAATGACCCATCGATCTGCGTGGTCGAATGGTAACCCTGCGGGCAAACCTGCTCAAAGCTGCCACGGTCGGCCGGCAAGCTTCCGGCGATGGCGATGGTGTTACCAATCGTGGCCGGTTCACCGAGACGCTGCATCGGCCATCCCGCTCGCTTCAGGATGCGCTCGAAGCGGAGATCAGTGGCCGTGACGATCTCGCTGTAGCCGCTCGCCATCGACCATTCGATGATACCGGCGAACAAGGTGAGCGTCGCAAGATGTAGTTGGCTCGCCTTCCTCTGGGAGACAAGTGAGGTATCGACACAGAAGCGTGAACTCTCGACCATCCCAGAATGAGGGCAAAGCGAACCTGCATCGAGAAGCTGGGGGAAGGTCTGCTCCAGCATTGTGGGACCAGAAGCTGGAAGGAGACGAACGCAACCTGCGACCTCTCCACCGTCGGCAATTGCCAGAAGATAAGTCGGCTTGCAATCATCGTAGTGGTCGCGCTCCTCTCCGTCGCTAATGGAAACATCCCAGGCGAGACGTCCGCCAAATACCGTCGCGCGGAGACGGTGCATCTGTCTCAGGAAGTCGCGATGGCACTCGTATTGGTCGGGTGAGACGGTCAATATCCGCATGATGATCTCCGCTTGAACAAGGTCAGCGGACAGAAACCATCACTATCAGCGTGTGCCTATGTGCAGATCTGCACCTCAGGTGATTCTAGCGAATAGCTGGTTCGGCTCTTAGAAAGTGAGCGTGTGGTGAGCTAGGCGGAGGAGATTCATGTGCAAATCTGCATTTTGCCCCGACGAGATCGACTTACGCAAACAGATGTAAGTGACAGATTCCAATCAATGAATCGGAATAAGCCTTCGATCCAGCGAAAACGCGTTAACTTTTGATTAACTTTAAATATCTTGCAAACCGTAGTGGAATAGGTTGTGCTATCCACGGTAAATAGGTGTGTTTACGAAAATTACCGTGTGTACGAGAGGAAGTCGTGGAAAATCCCGCTCAGCTTCAAAAGGCTATTCATAAACTGATCGCTGCCCACGCGCGAGACCTGTCCGGTGCCTTGCACGAACACCGTGTGAAGTTGTACCCGCCAGAGGCGCGCAAAACTTTGCGTTCCTTCTCCTCAACGGAAGCTGCAAAGCTTATCGGTGTCAACGACGGATATCTCCGTCACCTCTCGATTGAGGGGAAAGGCCCGCAGCCGGAAATTGGCAACAACAATCGCCGGTCCTATACAGTGGAAACGATTCAGGCCCTACGCGAATACCTTGATCTAACCGGGAAAAACGATCGCCGCTACTCACCCAAACGCTCAGGCAAAGAGCATTTGCAGGTCATCACAGTTGTCAATTTCAAAGGTGGCAGCGGAAAGACGACGACGGCCGCGCACTTGGCGCAATATCTCGCATTGAACGGCTATCGTGTTCTTGCCATCGATCTTGATCCGCAGGCCAGTATGTCGGCACTGCACGGGTTTCAGCCGGAGTTCGACGTCAAGGACAATGAGACGCTATACGGTGCGATGCGCTATGACGCTGAACGTCGTCCGTTGAAAGACGTGATCAAGAAGACCTATTTTGCCAACCTCGATCTGGTGCCAGGCAACCTTGAACTAATGGAGTTCGAGCACGATACGGCGAAGGTCTTAGGCTCGAACGATCGGAAAAACATCTTCTTCACGCGCATGGACGACGCGATTGCTTCAGTCGCGGACGACTATGATGTCGTCGTGGTCGACTGCCCCCCCCAGCTTGGCTTTTTGACCATTTCCGCTCTGTGTGCAGCGACCGCCGTTCTCGTCACGGTTCATCCGCAGATGCTGGACGTCATGTCTATGTGCCAGTTTCTTTTGATGACGTCGGAATTGCTAAGCGTCGTCGCCGATGCCGGCGGAAGCATGAATTACGACTGGATGCGGTACCTCGTCACTCGCTACGAGCCCGGGGATGGTCCTCAGAACCAGATGGTGTCGTTCATGAGGACAATGTTCGGTGACCATGTCCTCAATCATCCAATGTTGAAAAGCACAGCTATCTCCGACGCCGGGATCACCAAGCAGACGCTCTATGAAGTGAGCCGTGACCAATTTACACGCGCGACCTACGACCGCGCGATGGAATCGCTTGACAATGTGAACACTGAAATCGCGCAACTCATTCAAAGTGCATGGGGGCGCAAATGAAGACCCTCGCATTTCGCGTGAAACCGAAAAAGTTGCCAGCCGGAAACTTTCGAGAAACCGCTTCAAGTAAAGGGTTTTGTAGCGCGGCAACCTCGACACACGGTGGGGACTACTAATGGCCAGAAAGCACCTTTTATCCGATCTCGCTGGTCCAAAGTTGCCAGCCGGAAACTCCGAAGACATTGCCGCGCAGAATTCCACCACTCCGCAATATTCCCCACGTGGTGCCGTAGGCGCTGTCTCCCGATCCATCGAGCTCTTGAAGTCTCAATCGCTTACGGAGCTCGATCCGGATCTTATAGACGCGCCACTCGTGGCGGACCGGTTAGAAGAGTCTCCGGAGCAATTTGAAGAGTTCGCTCGAAATATCAAGGAGCACGGCCAGCAGGTTCCCATCCTGGTCCGCCCTCACCCGTCGGTCGAAGGTCGATACCAGATTGCCTACGGACGTCGACGCCTGAGAGCTGTAAAAGCTGCGGGCATCCATGTTAAGGCTGCCGTTCGCACTTTGTCAGATGATGAATTGGTTCTGGCCCAAGGGCAAGAAAACAGTGCGCGGCAGGACCTTACATTTATCGAGCGAGCTCTATACGCCGCAGAGCTTGAGGCCGGTGGCTTTCAGCGTCCAATTATCATGGCCGCGCTCGCAGTTGATAAGAGTAATCTTTCCCGCTTGATCCAAGCTGCCAAACAGCTTCCCGCAGATATTATTCGTATGATCGGCGCTGCCCCCAAAACCGGTCGGGACCGCTGGTACGAATTGTCAGGCCGTCTTGGACAAGATGGTGCAACTGAGACTGCCCGCAGCTTGCTCAATGACGACGCGGTTAGAGGCTTGAATTCAGATGAACGTTTTACTCGAGTATTCGAAGCCGTCGCGCCAAAAAAGGCAAAGGCGGTGAAGAGCGATGCAGAGGTTTGGAAAGCTGAAGATGGCACCCAGGCTGCTCATTACAAGCAAGACAAGCGCACACTGACTTTAATGATCGACAAAAGGGCCGCGCCAGATTTCGCGGACTACCTGATGTCAGCACTCCCAGAAATCTACGCTTCGTTCAAAAGGTCGAAGCAGTAGGCGGATCGAACTAGGAAAGGAACGATAGCGCAAAGAAAAAGCCCTCCGAAACGGCGTTCCAGAAGGCCTCTCTCAGTTTGGTCGCTTAGAGAATCGCATTTCCCGGAATCCCAGTCAAGAGTCAACGCCGTCCTGGCGTAGCCTTTTCTTTGCCTTTTCGAAAGGTGAGAAGATGGAGACGAGAAATGTAACGACGCCCTTTGGGCGGCGACCAATGACTCTTGCCTTAGTCAGGCGACAGATGATTACCGACGAGTCCTCGGCGGATAAATCCGTCGATAAGTGGCGCGTCTTCCGGGACGTTGGTGATGCGCGATCAAAGCTTGAGCTTCATGATCGATCGCTTACCGTATTGAACGCTCTCTTGTCGTTCTACCCAGCAATGGAACTCACTTCGGAAAACAATCTCGTCGTCTTTCCGTCAAATGCACAATTGTCCGCCCGTGCGAACGGTATTGCGGGAACGACGCTTCGCAAGTGCCTCGCTGCTCTTGTTGAAGCAGGCATCATCATCCGGAAAGACAGTCCGAACGGCAAGCGGTATGCGCGTAAAGGCATTGGTGGTGACATCCAGGACGCCTACGGCTTTAGTCTTGCACCGCTTCTCGCTCGCTCAAACGAATTTGCATTGCTGGCCCAGGAGGTTGCTGCCGAGCAGCGTCGTTTCAGAATGATGAAAGATCGTCTGTCGATCGCGCGTCGCGATGTCAGAAAATTGATCAGCACAGGAATTGAGGAGGGGGTACCTGGTGATTGGGTAGCGGCTGAACGGGCATTTATAGATGTTGTCAGCAGGTTTTCGCGGCGTCCGGCCCTAGCAGACCTCACGGCGAGCCTTGACGAAATGACAGTCCTTCAGGAAGAGGTCATGATGATGTTGGAAAATAACGATAAAGACACAAAAACCGATGGCAATGCCATCGCATTTGGTTGCCACATACAGAATTCAAATACCGAATCCTGCAATGAACTTGAACCTCGCTTCGAAAAGAAGCAGAACGAGAAAACTGCAATCGAGCCAAAACCGGTCAGCCAGACGGAACAGCAGGCGTTCCCATTGTCCATGGTTTTGCGAGGTTGCCCTGATATCGCCGACTTCGGGCCCGGCGGTTCCGTTGGCACATGGCGTGATTTGATGTCCGCGGCCGTGACGGTTCGCTCGATGCTTGGCGTGAGCCCATCTGCGTACGAGGAGGCCTGTGAAGTGATGGGGCCAGCTGCTGCTGCAATTGCCGTAGCCTGCATTTACGAGCGGGCGGGGCACATCAATTCCGCTGGCGGATATCTGCGAGATCTGACTTCAAAGGCTCGGCGAGGGGAGTTTTCGCTGGGGCCGATGCTGTTCGCGTTGGTTAGAAGCAATGCGATTGCGCAGAGGACATCAGCATGATTTTGTGCTTTTTAGAATTATTGTGGCTCATAAGACATCGAAAATAGGCGGAAATCTACGATTTTTGCAAAAGTTTCCGGCTGGCAACTGCAATGTGGCGTGGATGATGGTGAAGATCGATTGAGGTAACTCCACTTAGCTTCGAGCCTATAGGTTCACAACCGAACTGCAGGCAGCATCGCACAAGGAAGTAAAAATGATTACCAATGACTACCTTGACGAAAGCGGAAACACCGGGGATTTGTGTAAAGTAGGTGCCCATCCGACCTTCGGCGGGCAGCGCATGTTTGTCTTGGCTTGTGTCGGAATACCATCTGCAACCGAACTTGAGGTGGAGGTGAGGAGTTGAAGTCCACTAATACGAAATCAAAGCCGAGATTTGTCTCTGACCTGGCCTGTTTCCTCGCTGCGAACCAATGGCCGGTTTTCATAGAGCTGGTCGGCAAGCACTATTTCATAATAGCCAACATCATCGAGCGTGTCGTGGTGCCATACATCCACGAAGGCGACCTGTCAGCCGATTCCAGGTTCATGAAGACCGCGATGGCCGATTATATGGCACTCCATGCACCGGATGAACTTGCACTGCTATACGCACTTACATGCCAATCACGCAAACGCCCAGACGCCCGAAAAGTTTATTCATTAAATTTGAAATGGGCGCGGAGATCGCAGGTGAACCGTGAAATTGCGAGCGGCATTGAACTGTTTGCGCGCGACAGCCGAAAGGACTTCCACAAATTGAATGCGCTGAAAGCTGTAGAACGGGCGCTGCCAATACCAGATCGTTCGAAGAAAGATGGAAACGTATGACTACTACTCAACGTCTCATCTTTCACCACATTTACGCTCGCCTTAACAGCCATATGCGAGGCGATATTGAGAACGTTACCTTCTTTCACGACGAGCAGGTTCAGTTCGATGATATTATTGGCAATAACAAGGCACTGGCGGAGCGAGTGAGCCATGATGGTATTCTCCTCAGCCTACCGATCGCCGATTAGAATTTTCGTGCAACTGCCGCTTTGAATTTCCGCAACTCAAAGAGTTCAATCGGAATTCAGGTGGCTGATGTTATGGCTGGGTTCGTCTCGCGCTATGTCTATCAAAAGATCTGGGAGACCACGTCGGTTAGTGCCGATCAAGATCAAGCATACGATCATGTGCAAACACTCGGCACACCAAGCGAGGCGACAGGATTGAATTTTGTTGCCCCTGCAGCACTCGTTGAGCATCTGAACAGTCTGCGCGCAGGAAAAAGGTAACGCCTGCCAGTGCGCGCTCGCCGTATTGGATACGGCACGCGCTCAGGAGCTAACCTTCTTTAAGAAATAGTCCGTGCTGACAACATGCTAGGGTAGGGCGTTCATAGCCAGAGACCCCCCGGGACCGTTCTCGCAGCTCCAGTATCCGAGCGCGGTAAACAAAACTTTTTCACTGTTTGGCATGGAGAGCAAGCGCAGACGCCATCTCAAAATAGACTATCTCAATACTGTCCTGTGGACTAGTATTGAGATAGCCAGGTTTTAAAGGGGTATCGTTGTTTATTGAGCGGTTCAAATATCTGTTTAGGGGCCCGAGGTTCGCTCTCACAAAGGACCGCGGATCGTCGTCAGTCCTACTGTTCATACATGGAATATTCAGTAAGGCGGACTCTGCTTTTACCAACGGGGTCAATTTCTTCTGGGACCGATTGGATTCTGAGCCACCGTTTTTGAATTTCGATGTCGCTCAATTCGACTACAGTCGCACTGATTTTGGATATCTCATAGAATGGACAAATCCTTTCAACAATCTGTCGAGATTGGCTGATGACCTTCACGGATACCTGCAACAATATAGCGACGTATTCATAATTGGGCATAGCCAGGGTGGTCTCTTAGGTAAGGTGTATGCCTGTAAATACCATCAGGACCAAGGCGTCTTTCTTATCACGTTGCACACCCCGCACAGGGATCGTAGCGCCGCGGTGATGAGGTCTAGGGTCAATGTTGAATGGTCACAGAATGTCAGCAATCTTGTGCCACATCTCTTTGCAGGAAGCATTCACGACAGAATCGTAAAGCCGGATCAAGCAAGGGACGGCTGCACTGACATTCCATTTACGTCGTATGAAAAAGATAAGGTGAAGCTCGGACATAGTCACCTGAGCAGCGACCCAGATCCGAAGCTAATCGGCTTGATCAAGCAGCAAACGGAATACTATCTGCGGTCTGGCTTTCAAACAGGATCCTCTCGATCGGTGATCAGAGACACCACGGGCAAAGCTTTTCATATATCCATCGTTTTCTCCCGGTCGGCGTTGAAACTCAAAGAGGCTCGAAATGTAACTGAAGAAGTCGTCGTAAGCCCGTGGGGTTCGATGCAATTCGGACAGTCAAACGCTGGCCCATGGCAGATACACGACCGTGATTTACGCATAGAGTTCCACGGGGTATCGATAAACTTCTTGCGAAAACACGCGCAGCTGATCATTGGAACGGCAAACGCACGTGTAGAACACACATCTCTTGACTCAGTCGACCCCTTCGGTTTCGACGAACTGAACGAAGCGATTTGCGAGGCCTCTTTCCGTGCGGGTGCCACATTATCGAACCCATACGCCGGGATAAGGATCGATATTAACGATTTCCCGAAACGCAGCCTTGTCTACAACGAAGACTTTGCAGCTTTGCTTTTAGAAATCGTTCAGAAGCGCAGGCTTGGTTTCGGCCAGAGCGACTACGAAAAGGGCCTAAACGACGCATATGTTCTGGCCGTGCGATCGTACCGACAGCAGAACTCATCGAGACTTTTTGATGATGTGGTTGATCGCTCTGGCGGCCCTGGTCTTTTTGCCTTCGATCAAATGCTGGAAGCGGTTGTCCGCGACCTCGGGAGATTAAATTCAAAGACTTTTTCGTATAAGGAAATCTACTCGGTCATCAAGAAGCGTTTGATAGAGAAGCGTGTTGTTGTCGATATAAAGAAAGTGGAGCGTATTATCTCCTCCATGTTCAGGAGCGACGGCCACACGTACTGCCTGGATCGAGATCTTAGGGCCTTGTTCCAGAATGAGAGCGAGATTTGGTACACAGATCGGGTCTAGTTGAGCTTGTCATGCGGCTAGCCAATCGAAGGGTTCGAAACTGCTTGTTCCGGCTCCCAAACCAGTCGGTTGGTCCCTTACGCTGTCAGAGCATCCTTGCGGCTCTGCCGCTGCGCCGCGTGGCGTTATTATAATAGCTCGATGCTTGCTGCACGGAGCGATGTCGTGACTGCTCCATGGCTTCAGGGAGCGGAATGCCGCGATTGGCGGCCTCGGTAAGATAGCCTGACCGCAGCCCATGCGCGGAAAACTCCCCAGGGTCCAACCCTGCCATCCGCGCCCGCTGCTTGAGGATAGCATTGACCGACTGCGGATCGATGGCCCGCTTCGACACGGTCCCCCATCGCCCGATCCCCCGAAACACGCTGCCCTTGTCGATCTTTGCCGCGGTCATCCAGGCGTTCAGCGCCTCCACCGGCCTACCTGTCAGATAGACGACGTCGTCCTGCTCGCCCGAGGTGGTCTTGGTGCGGCCGAGATGAATGGCCACAGAGGGGAGGGCAGGGGCGTCCGCCACCTCGATCGACGGCTCGACTGTCAGCTGGTCGACACGTAGCGCAGCGATCTCACTGCGCCGGCGGCCGCCGGACGCAAAAGCGACCATCAGGATTGCCCGGTCACGCAGATCGCGCAGGCTGTCGGTCGCGCAGGTCGACAGCAGTTTTGCCAGGACGTCACCGGTGACCGCCTTGGCGCTTTTGCGACCCCGCGTCCGGGGGACGGCTCGCACCGCGAGGCGGATGGCTGATTTGAGGGCAGGGGAGGCGAAGGCGCCGTCGAGGCCCCGCCACTTGGTCAGCGTCGACCAGTTCGCCAGTCGCCGGCGCACCGTGGATGGCGCGTGCGGACCGACGGATTTGAGAAACCCCTGGCTGCGCAGGTTTCCGTCGACATCGGCCGGCATGCCGTGCTCCGGATCGCCGTCGCGCCGCTGCGGATCCCACAGGTGATGCGCCACGAACTTCAAAAGAAGGGCTTCGGGTGCCGGCCAGGGCAGCGACTTTCCGGTCGCCGCCAATCCCCAGGCTTCGAGATAGGCGAGATCCGAGGTCAGCGCCCGCAGTGTATTGTCGCCCATGCCCTGGTTGACGAGATGGCGTAGGGTCTCGACGTCGTGGTCGGTCAGCAGCTCGGCGAGCTCGTCGCGGCGCTCGATGGGGAGCACCGACGCGATCGTGTCGAGTTCCTCGGCGCGTCGCTCGACGGCGGTCAGTGATTTTTTGGGTTTGGCCACGGATGCTCCAAAATCGCTGTATTCGGCGGCCTTCAGGACCGTGATTTGCCCCGATTCTTGCTGATTTGCGGGCGCAGATCAACTACCATCGATAACCTATACTTATCGATGGTTAGCGCCTCAACCCACATAACCATCAAGTGACGGACACAAACTATCCACTGGTGTCCGTTTAGCAAATCATTTACCATGATTTCAATGTCTTACGATCTAGCGAAATTGCCCATCTCAAGCCTGCTGCGGCCGATTTCGGACGCGGGGTCGGCGTTGACCCGTCTGGACGAGCGCATCGCCCGCTCGCCAGTCGGCGAGGGTTTTGTCGAGCGCTCGCACTTCACCGACGGCTGTGCTTCGCTGTGGATCGACGGCGAGCTCGTCCATCTCGAGGACCTCGTCCTCCACGACGCCACGAAGGATATTCGCACACCGACCCACGAGCTGACCATCGCCCGCGATGTTTTGAAAACCCGTCGTCGCATCGCCGCGCAGGCGCCCGGCTGGGCGCTATCGCCGGACGGTCTTCGCAGCCTGCGCGGGCAGGCTGCTACGGAGGCGTCTGACGGCATTGCGGGCAGGGGCGAGACCTCGCCGGCTGCCGACGAGGTTATCGAAGGAGGGGAGGGGGACGAGGTCGAGAATGGTGTAAGCCCGTTCGACGCCGAATTCGCCGCCATTGATGCGGTGCTCGCCCGATCGGACGCGGCCATCAAACAGGCAAAGACGCCGAACCGCGTCGGTTCCCGCGAAAAGGATCCAATGGTCTACGATCTCGACTGGGATGAGGACGAGCGTCTTGAAGAGTGGCGTGGCGTGTTGCGGCAGACGCAAGACCTGCCGCCGGTGCTGCAGGCGATCATTGCCCTCGATGCCTGGAACGAGCTTTCTGTCTTGCAGCACGCTCCGTGGCTCGGCCGTCTGCTCTCCGCTTCCATCCTGCGCCAGGCCGGTGTTACCAGCGGTGCGCATCTCGCCTCCATCAATCTTGGCCTGAAAACCATTCCCGTCGATCGCCGCCGGCATCACGACCGCGAAACCCGACTGCTGGCCATTCTCGGCGGCCTCAGTGCCGCCGCAGAGTTAGGCCTCAAAGAGCTTGACCGTCTGCTGCTTGCGCGAAAAATGATGGAGCGGCGGTTAGCAGGGAAGCGCACATCATCAAAGCTGCCGGGTCTGATCGAGCTGGTGCTCTCGCGGCCGCTGGTGTCCGCCGGGATGATCGCGAAGGAACTCGCCGTCACGCCGCGGGCGGCGCTTCGGATCGTACAAGAGCTGGGGTTGCGGGAGATGACGGGGAGGGGGCGGTTTCGGGCGTGGGGGGTGAACTGAAATGATCTTCCACTTCAATTGGGAAAGGTTGCGTGTAACACGAAAAGTGTGACGTCGATCTAAGCGAAGGTTTCTTGTTCCTCGGGGCTCAGAGCAACCTTTGTAGTTATCTCCATAGAAAGAGAGTCGAGCGATCATTTAACGGGCCAACTCGGGGTTGGTATTGCGAGGTGAGTTAGCCTAAGCTCGGTTTACGGGTAAAGAATCAGAAATGATAATCATGAGTGAGGGATGGACGTTGTCTGTCGATCAAGGTGCATTTGTAGAACTCCGCGGAAGGTCATGGCTCGTTGAAGGGGCCCGTGAGGAAGGAAGTGTCTTACGCACTTTGAACTTGTCATGCATCTCGGACGACGCCCAAGGGGAAAAGCTCGAGGTACTTTGGGATGCGGAGATTGGTGCGGCTCTCCTAGATGAAGATGGGTGGAATAAGGTCGGGGTCGGCCTGCCCGATCAAGCGGAGGTTTTAGCTGCACATCTGCGCGCGATTAGGTGGCGCTCGGCAACAGCAGCTGACCGCGACCTTTTACAGGCACCGTTCCGCGCGGGCATCCGGCTTGACGCTTATCAGCTCCTTCCTCTGCGCAAGGCACTCCGGTTGCCTCGTGTCAATATGTTGATCGCGGATGATGTCGGTCTGGGAAAGACCGTGGAGGCGGGTTTGGTCGCGCGGGAGCTGCTTCTGCGCCGCCGGATCGACTTCATCGTCATTGCCGCCCCACCCGCGATGACGATTCAGTGGAAGGACGAACTCGAAGCCAAGTTCGGCCTTTCGTTCGAAATCATTGATCGGGAGCGCATTGGCGAAATGCGCCGCCTCCGGGGCTATTCCGTCAATCCATGGTCGACCGGTTCGCGTTTCATTGTCTCTCACAGATTGCTCACCGATGAGGTTTATGCGGCGGGTCTCCGCGACGCCCTCGGTGAATTCCGGGCGAGATCGCTTTTCATTCTTGATGAAGCCCATCACGCTGCTCCCGCAGCTGGGATGCGCTACGCAATTTCAAGTCAACTGACGAAAGCCGTTCGAGAACTCGGTGAACGGTTCGAGCATCGGCTCTTCCTAACCGCCACTCCGCACAACGGGCATTCCAACAGCTTCTCGGCGTTGCTCGAAATGCTTGATCCCCAACGCTTCACCCGTGGCGTTGAGGTGCGGCCCAGGGACCTCGACCCGGTAATGGTTCGGCGCCTGAAGGCTGACCTGAGGCGCCTGGGCGAGGCGTTTCCCGAACGCATCATCGAAGCCGTTCGGATCGATGGTTTGCCTGAGGATGCACCTGAACTCGCTTTGGCGCGCCAGCTTGCCGCCTATGGCGAGCTGCGAATGAAGCGCATTGCCAGCTTACCGAGCCAGAAGGCGGCGCTTGCAAAACTTGCCTTTGTCGGACTTCAGCAGCGCCTCCTGTCATCGATCGCAGCTTTCGCGCGAACCTTGAAGGTCCACAGAGCGACCCTGCAGCGCATGGTGGACGGTGAAGCGGCCGGCTCGGTTGCAGCGGCGGCGCTTGCATTCGTGGCTCGTCCGACAAACGAGGACAACAGCGAGCTGGGTTTGGACGACGATCGGGCCGAGAAATACATCGATGCCGATGATGATGCCACCGCTGAAGCCGCATCAGCTCTAGGTGCGGCTGACGCCGCCCAAGGTGATTTGCGCGCCGAACTTGCTGTCGTCGATGCCATGTTGGCGATTGCGGAGCGAAACGCCGCCCGGCCGGACGCACGTGTGCATTGGCTGACTGATTGGATCAAAGCCAGTTTTTTGACGGGTCCGAACTGGAATCGCCGACGCCTCATCATCTTTACCGAGTATGAAGATACGCGGCGCTGGCTCGAACGACGGCTGCGCGAGGCCGTCGAGGGCACCGACCGCTCCGATGAACGCATCGGCGTGTTCACTGGCGCGACAGGTTCGGATCGCAGGGAAGAGGTCAAGCGTGCCTTCAACACCGACCCCGATGCCGAACCATTGCGCATTCTCATTTGCACCGATGCCGCTCGGGAAGGCATCAACCTTCAGGCCTATTGCTCTGACTTGATCCATTTTGATCTGCCATGGAACCCCTCGCGCCTCGAACAACGCAACGGGCGCATCGATCGCAAACTCCAACCAGCGCCGCAGGTATTTTGCCGGTACTTTCGTTACGAGCAGCGCGAAGCCGATATCGTCCTCGAGGCGCTCGTTCGAAAGACCGAGACGATCCGCGAGCAACTCGGCTCGGTCGGTCAGGTAATCGAGGACCGGATTGCAAAGCGCCTTGCCGAAGGCGGCATTGCGCGCGGCCAAGGGGCGATCATTGCCCGCGCGATCGAGGAAGAAAATGACGCCGAGCGCTTGAGTCGCGCCCGCGCCGAAATGGATGATGACGAGCGCATCCGGCACGAGCGTTTGCTCAAAGAGCAAACCGATCTGCAAAGCGCGCTCGAACGATCGCGCGAGCGCGTCGGCGTTGATCCCAAGGACCTGCGGCGTGTGGCGGCGGCGGCCTTGTCGCGCTCAGGCTATGTCCTCGATGATGCGCGCGGACCACTGGCGGGGAAGGTGGAAACCTTCAGGCTGAATCCCAGCGATCCGGCCTTTGCCAAGGATGCGGGCTGGGACGACGCCTTTGACGATCTTCGTATTAGGCCGCGCAAGCGTGGCGAGCGGCTCGGCGACTGGCGACGCGATGCGCCGATCCGATCCATCGCCTTCCAGCCACCCATCCTGACCGACGGCCGCGACGCCTCGGACGTTGTGCAAGTGCATCTCGAGCACCGGCTGGTGCGGCGGCTGCTCTCGCGGTTCATCAGCCAGGGCTTCCAGTCCAAACTGTCTCGCCTGTCCGTGATCTACGGACCCGGCGCGCAACCGCGTGTGGTGTTGATGGGACGCCTAGCGGTGTTCGGCGCAGGCGCCGCGCGGCTGCATGAAGAAATCATCCCGATCACCGCGATCTGGTCGGAATCCGAGCGGGACCGCAAACCGCTTCGGCCGCTGGGCGAAAGCGGCGGGGAGAAGACGCTCAATCAGCTCGAGGAAGCCTTGCATGATGCCCGCGAGGCACCCGGCACGGCTATTGCCCGCGTCCAGGCGCTGATTGAAATGGATATCGCGGACCTTGTTCCAACGTTGGAGAAGATTGCGGCCGAGCGATTGACGGCGGTGACGGCACAACTGAAGAAGCGCGGCGAGGAAGAATCACGCTCGCTGTCCGACCTGCTCGATCAGCAGCGGACGCGCATCGCCAAGGCGGCGAAGGACTTCGACCCCAACCAGCTCACACTCGACCTCGTTCCCGAAGAACGACGCGAACGGGAAGCTGACCGGCGCCATTGGGAAGGCCGCCTTACACGACTTGAACGTGAGTTGCGCGATGAGCCTGGGCGCCTGCGCAAATCCTATGAGGTGCGGGCGCATCGCCTTGAACCGGTCGGCATCGTGTATCTCTGGCCGGTTTCGGGGTGAGCGCGATGGCTGTCGACATCAACCACGACCCGGATCTTGAATGGCTCGACCATGTACCGCCCGTCGGCCTTTTCGTGGCACCCACGCTGCTGAAGGAACTCGGTCTGATTCCCTCGCGGCAATCGCCGATCGAGAGCGGTGAGGTCGGCGAGATCATCGGCGATGATCTGGCGACGCCGGCTTTGTCCAAACCGTGGGCCTTTGTTGAAAAGGTGCTCGGCTGGGAAGCGCGTCACGTAGCCGGCGCACCCGGCGGCCCGGCTATTCCCGATGACTTGCTGGTCGCGCTGCCGGAACATGGCACCACGCTTTCACCCACTTGGGCGGTCGCGGAACTGGGCGATGGGGAGCGCCGCTGGCAGCTTCTGGTGCGTGTGGAATCACGCGGCGTCGACCCGGATGGCCGCAACGCGCTTGACGGTTGGGAAGCTACGCCGCACCAGCGGTTCGAGCGACTGCTGCGCGATACAGGCGTCTATGCTGGACTGCTGATATCCGAGCGCGAGGAGCGCAAAGACGGCGAGATTCGCACCTATCCAGAATTCCGCCTGATCTATGCGCCGCGCGGCGAGACCTCGGGCCACCAAAGCTTCCCGGTCCGGCCGATGGCGCTTGT
>Ga0247813_10001826_pt1 | contig 15462 bp, 14 predicted proteins | sample UWRJL169409C1_FD_180719 | JGI IMG/M metagenome (GOLD analysis project Ga0247813, IMG submission 180719) | Plant litter microbial communities from Arlington Agricultural Research Station in Wisconsin, United States - UWRJ-L169-409C-1 | ecosystem: Environmental > Terrestrial > Plant litter >... | reverse complement strand
CCCGTGGGGCGGGTGACGACGGTGCTGGCGGAGAGGATGCCAGCGTCGGCCGGATCGTAGATGTAGCCGGTGTTGGTGTAATCGCGTTTGTAATCAACCAAGCCAAAAAGGACGTTCACGCGCTTGCCGGATTCACGGCTGTTCGAGACGCATCCGGAGAGGGAAATCAGGAGGATGCCAGCAATCAGGGGGGCAAATTTTTTCATAGGGGAAAGGGCTAGAGAACAAGGTGGACTGTATTCATCAACCCCAAAATCCACGGCGGGGTCAGTTGGTTTTGAGAGACGGTTCGTTGCGTAAGAGATCGGCCTGCCACGGGAGCAAAATATCGTCGAGTTTCGACGTGTCGCGGGCGATCAACGCGAGCTGGGAACGGTTGGCGATGAGGGTGGATTCGAGGCCGAGTCCGGTGGCGATGCGATCGCGGTCGGTTTTGATGCGATCCTGGAGCGCGATCTCGGCGGGCGAAAGCGGCGCGAGGTCGGAGCGGCGGCGGCGCGGGAGGGTGTGGGGATCGCGACCCATGCCCTGGCGGAGGGCGGCGGCGAGGGTCGGAACGAGGCGGTCGTGGCGTTTGCCCAGGTTGACCTTGCCGAGGATGCCCTCGACGGAATCGCCGTCCTCGGCGGCGTAGGCGATGTCGAGGAGCAGGTCGGAGTTGCAGACCTTAAAGGGAGGCACATCGAGGGTGCGGGCCCATTCCTCGCGCCAATGCCAGACGGCGTGGAGGACGCCGAGGCCGGGGCCGCGCAGGCGCTCGGAGCGGCCGATGCGCCAGTCGTTATCGTCGTCCCGGGGGAAGCCGATCATGCCGGATTCGATCTGGCGGCGGCATTGCTGGTCGAGCCAGTCGAGGCGGTCGAGCTGGGCGAGTTCGCGGGTGAGGATGTCGCGGAGGGCGGGCAGGTGCCAGACATCGAGCGCGGCGTAATCGAGCAGCTTCTTGGTGATGGGGCGGTTGGACCAGTTGGCCTTCTGGCCCTCTTTGTCGAGGACGACGCCGAAGTGTTGTTCGAGCAGCGCGGCGAGGCCGATGCGCTGGCGGTTGAGCAACTGGGCGGCGAGCATCGTGTCGAAGATGCTTTTGGGGCGGAACTGGCACAGATCGGAGAGCAGGCGCAGGTCAAAATCGCTGCCGTGCATGAGGAGGTGCTTGGTCGCAAGTTTCTCCCAGAGAGAGGCCAGCGGAAGCGGGGCGAGCACATCGACGAGGAAAATCTCCCCGGCGACGAGGAACTGCAGCAGGCACACCCGCGTGCGGTAGTGGAACATGTTGTCGGCCTCGGTATCGAGGGCGACTTCATCGACACGGTCGAGGGCGGCGAGCAGGGGGGCCAATTGGCCGGGCTGGTCGATGAGAGTGTAGGCGGGAAGAGGTTGCTCGTTCAACGTGACGCCGAGGAAACGCGAAGCGGCGGCGGACGGAAGCGCGAAATGCGGGGAGGACGAGGAAGGGAAGAGCGGGAACGAGGCTGCGGGGCGAGAAAGCCTTTGCGCTTTGGGGCGCAGTTTGACGCCATTGCCTATCATGAAGGTCGTTGTGCTTTGTTCAGGCGGGATGGATTCGGTGGCCGCGCTCCATTGGGCGCAGGCCAACCATGTCGTGACGGCGGTCATCAGTTTTGACTACGGGGCCAAACATAATCCCCGCGAACTGCCCTTCGCCGCCGCCGCCGCCGCGCGGCTGCACCTGCGCCACGAGATCGTGAAACTCGATTTTGTGAACCGCCTGTTCGCCTCCGACCTGCTCACCACGGGCGGCGATATTCCCGACGGCCATTACGAGGCCGAGAACATGAAGCAGACGGTCGTGCCGTTTCGCAACGCGGTGATGCTTTCTATCGCGACGGGGTTTGCCGAGAGCGCGGGGGCCGAGGGGCTCGTGATCGCGGCGCACGGCGGCGACCACGCGATCTACCCGGACTGCCGCGAGGATTTTATGCGCGCGATGGGCGATGCGATGCGGTTGGGCACCTACGCGGGCATCCAGTTGCTCCGTCCCTTCATCGCATTGAACAAAGTCCAGATCGCGGCCGCCGGCGGCAAACTCGGCGTGGACTTCGCGCAAACGTGGTCTTGCTACAAAGGCGGAGCGGTTCACTGCGGCACGTGCGGCACCTGCGTCGAGCGACGCGAGGCGTTTATCGACGCAGGCGTGGCCGATCCGACGGAGTATGCGGACAACGGCCCGCTGCCGCCCCGCCCCGCCGAGCCATTCAAGGCCATCGGTTGACCCGCGCCGACCTCCGCCCGACCGTATTCACGATTCGACGACCGACCTGATCCGCATGCTGATTTCCGAAACTTTTTATTCGCTCCAAGGCGAAGGTGAACTGACCGGCGTTCCGTCGGTGTTTCTCCGCACGTCCGGCTGCAACTTGCGCTGCAACTGGTGCGACACGCCCTACGCCTCGTGGAATCCCGAAGGCACGGAGCGCACCGTCGCCGAGCTGGTCGCCGAGGTGCAGTCGCATCCGGGGCGTCACGTCGTGCTCACGGGCGGCGAACCGATGATCGCGAAAAACATCCGCGACCTCGCCGCCGCGCTGCGCGCCGACGGCCGCCACATCACCATCGAAACCGCCGCGACGGTCGCGCCCGAAGGCATCGCCTGCGACCTCGCTTCGCTCTCGCCGAAGCTGGCCAACTCCGCGCCCGACGCGCGTTTATCCGACACCTGGCGCGCGCGCCACAACGCCACGCGCTGGAATCCCGACGCGATCCGCGCGTGGGTCGATGGCTACACGTATCAATTCAAGTTCGTCGTCTCCACGCCGGCCGACGTGGCGGAGATGGAGGCGCTCATCGGCGCGCTCGGCCGCGACATCCCGCGCCATAAGATCCTGCTCATGCCGGAGGCGATCACGCTGGAACGTCTGCGCGAGAAATCGGTCTGGTTGGGTGAACTGTGCAAGGCGCGCGGCTACCGTTACGCCCACCGCCTGCACATCGAACTCTATGGCAACAAACGGGGCACCTGATCCGCGCGAACCGCACGGTTCATTGGTTCCGCAGACGCCCGCGCCGGACGATGCGGACAACGTGATCGTGCTCTTTCCCGGACCCGCGCCACGCAAGCTCTCCGACGTCCTGCAGCAACTCATCGACGAATTCGCGGAGCGTCCCGTGACATTGCGCGAGGTGATCGTTGTGCTGCAGGGCCGTGCCTACAATCTGCTCATGCTGCTGCTGGCGCTGCCGTTTTTGCTGCCGATTCCGCTGCCTGGGCTCTCGACGGTGCTCGGCTCGGTGATCGCGCTGATCGCGCTGCGCCTCACGCTCGGCCAGAAGCCCTGGCTGCCCCAGAGCGTGCTCGACCGCGAACTGCCGCCGAAGTTTTTCCCGACGCTGCTCAACGGCGCGCGGCGTGTGCTGCGATTCTTGGAGGTGATGTTAAAACCCCGCCAACTCTGGCTGACCGCATCGCCGCGGCTTAACCAGTTGCACGCCTTCATCATCCTGGCCGCCGCGTGCGTGCTGCTCCTGCCGCTGCCTCCCGGGACGAATTTCACGCCCGCGCTGTGCATCGTGGTCATGGCCGGCGGGCTGCTCGAGCGTGACGGTCGTTTCGTCCTCGGTGGTTATCTGGCCTTTGTGCTCAACGCCGTTTTTTTCACGGTGCTCGCGATCTACGGCAAACACCTGTGGGTGTGGGCGAAGGCACTGATCGCGGGCTGGCTTTCTTGAGCGGTCGGTCCGCGCGAAATCTTTACGAACCGGGGCTAGATGCGGCTCGGGGTTTGCTATACACCACGTCTTCCTTCCGTTGGTCATTTTTTACCCGCTTCCACCATGCCGACCCAAGCCCTCACGAACGAACAGCTCCGTCTCGCCATCAACCTTCGCCTCGGCCTCCTCGGTTGCGCGCCCGTCGCCGGTCCCGATGGCAAGACCGAGCTGGCCAACGTCGCCGCGCCGCTCTTCGCGCAACAACGCGAACTCTCCCGTCGCCTCGCGCAGCAGCTGCCGCCGGTCGATGAGCGTATCCAACATTTCCTTAACACCTATCTCGCCGACACCGGCCCCGCGCCGCGTCTGCCTGCGCGCACGTTCGTCCTCGACCAGCCCGGACTCGCCCGCGAACTCTCGCTGCCGGCCAACGGCGACACGGTGGATTCGCCGCTGCTGAAGAGCTTCCGCCTGCACAACGGCGTGCTGCACAACCCCGCCAACGACCGGCGCACCACGCAGGGCGTTTTCCACATCGCCGAGGGCGGGCTGCCCGTGCCCGACGACAAACTCGCGGTGCCCAAGATCACGTTCTCGCGCCTGCTCGCCATCGCGCTGCGCCATCCGGCCGAGCTGCTGCGCCTGCCTTACATCGCCACGTTGCCCGCGCCCGCCGAGTGCCTCGTGTCGCTCATGCTGCGCCCGCTGGTGGTGCCCGCCGTGCCCGGCTTCATCGGCGAGAAACGCATGGAGATCCGGTTCTTTGCGCCCGGCTCGCTCGTCTCGAATCTTGATTTCGTGGAAAACATTTTCGGCAACGCCGGCGATCCGTTCCTGCCCGAGAACGACGCCGCGCTCGATGTGGACGGCTGGACCGGCCACACGGGCTGCGTGATCCTCGCGCCGCAACTCGTCGGCGTGCGCAAACACCTCGTCGGCCTCCCGCACTGGGATCTCGCCACGCCGCGCCAGCGACGCGACGGCATGTGCTGGAAGACCGAGGACGAACTCTACAATAACGGCGGCGCGTTCAAGGTCTGCGCCCGTGACGCGCGCGGCATCATGGTCACGGTCATCGCCGACAACTACTACGGCTACTGCAAAAAAGAGGTGAAGACCCAGATCAGTTACGCCGCTAATCTCTTCGGCCTCGCCGAGGAGGAGCACGCGGGCGGCGCACTCGTTTTCCCGAGCTACGATCTCGGCGAGGATTTTGGCGACCACATGGTCAAGGACCCCTCGTTCAACGTTGCCGCCGTGCTCGCGCGCGATCCCGGCGAATGGCTTGAACAGGCCGGCGGCCACGCGATTTCGAAACGCGACGCCGACGTGATTCTGGTGCCCGAGGTCACGCATTTCGATCTGCGCAAACAACGCGTGACCTGGACCAACGCCGACGGCGGCGCGGGCGACATCAAGCTCCTCGCCGGCAAGACTTACGTGCGGCCCAGCGGCTACCGCGTGCACATGGAAGCGATGCGCGGCAACCGCACCCAATGGCGTCTCGTGGGCACGGTGCCCGAGACCACGCTCTGCCATAAGCCCTGCACGGTTTCCGGCGGCGGCAAGTCCGAGATCTCGAAGGCCATCTCCGACGCGATTCTGCCCGGCCACGTGTTTGTCGCCAACTTCGACAGCGACTTCGACGCCGTGACCGCGCTGCTGACGCGCGATTACTCTTCACGTTTCCGCGATCCCGCGCGCATCGGAAAAGACCAGCGCGCGATTCTCAGTCCGGCGCGCACGCTGGGCAGCGTCATTAAGCTCTTCACGCCGTCGCCCCGCGATTATACCGAGGCCTACAACGGCTGGCTCCAGAGCATCGCGCATCATGTGAAGGAACTCGTTTTCGTCGTGAAGCGTTTCCACAAGCCCGAGTGGGGCGACGCGTGGCGCGAACATTTCTCCGTCGATACGATCAACGGACGTCCCGGCTACGAACTGAAACTCGACGGCCGCAAACTCGTGGTGAACACGCTGCGCGTCGGCTACGAGGAGGACGGTTCCTGGCGCGTGTTCGGACTGCGCCACGATTTCCATCCGGCCGCCAAAGTGCAGATGGAGGACGACATCACGGCGAGCGTCGTCGCGCCCTCCGCGAACCTCACCGGCCTCGCGGCCGGCACGGCGGCAGCGTCGCCGTCGTTGAAGTTTGTGCAGAACTGCGAGACGCGCCTCTTCCAGCGTCCGGACGACGCGATTCATCGCGGTTACGACAAACAAGCCGAGGCCGACATCGCGACGCCCGGCACGTTCCTCTCCAACTACGAGCCGCTGAACGCGACGGACGCCCGCGCGTTTATCGAGGATGCGGTCGGCTTCAGCGCCTACACCGCGCCGATGCAGGAGCTCATCCGTAAATCCGCCGAGGCGCCGGCGAACTCCTCGCCCGCCTACTTTGTGTCGAGCGCGCACCCGCGCCTCGTCGGCGGCAAGCCGTCCAAAAACCCGCGCTACCTGCAACTGCGCCCCGACATCGCGAACCCGAAGGCGACCGCGCTGGCCTACCTCGGCCTGCGTCTGCGCCGCTCGCTCGCCGCCACCGCACCCGTGCTCACGCCGGTCAACGTGGTCGTGCCGGGCCGCCGCAACAATCCGCCCGAGCCGGGCGTGCGCGCGCTCTGCTGTTTTAATCCGATCCACTTCCTGGAACTGCCTGAGCTGTTCATGGAGTTCATCAGCTCGATGACGGGCAAGTCGCCCTCGACGACCGGCGCCGGCAGCGAAGGCGCGCTCACGAAAGGACCGTTCAACGCGCTGCCGCCGATCATCGACCTCAACGCCACGCTCGTCTCGATGATTCTCACGGGCCACGACGTGTTCCTGTCCTCGGCCGGCTGCGTGGGGCCGAAAGTGCGCGTCGACCACGACGTGTCGTTGCTCGTGCCGGAAGTGTTTTCGCGCATGAGCGCCGCGGAACGTTCGGCGACCGCGCTCATCGCGGACAACTGTTTTGAGCGACTCCTCGATTTTGAACATCGCGGGAAAATCGTGCACGCGAGCCGCCTCGGTTACCGCATCACCTCGCGCTTTGTGCGCATCTACTTCGCGCGCGTGTTCACGCACCCGCACGTCGTCTTCACCGACGAGATGCTCCGCCCCGAGCAGCAGGATCTGGATGTGTTTGCCGACGGCGTGGACACGATTGTCACGACACACCAACGCGTCGCGGAGAGTTACTTTGCCGACGGCAGCATTGAGATGGCGTGTCCGCCGCTGAAGGCGCTGCTGGAAATCATGGCGAAGGGCAAAACGGCCGACGGCCACGGACTCGATGCGCCGGAAGTGCGCGGCCTGTTTGGTCGCGAGCAGATGCTGGCGAGCGACTGGTATCGCGCGCGTTTGGAGGCGAAGCAGAAAAACGAGGCGACGCTCTGGTCGCGTCACGTGCAAAGCCTGGAAGCGGTGCTGGAGCAGGATGGTTACGCCGAGGTGGCGACGCGCCTCGCGCTGAAGCCGCGGCTGATCCACGCGAAGACGGAGCAGGCCCGCGTGCAGTCGCCGGAGTATCGGGCGAGCCTGGACGGGACGCTCGGGGTGCAGCCGCTGTAGGTCCGGGTTTTTCCGAACGCGGCGCCGGGCATGGGCCCGGCGCCGCGGCGGGAGGGAGCGGATTGCCGGCCATTTAAAAATTTCATCGAAGGGCGGCGCGCGGCCGGTTGCGGATGCCGTCTCCCCACGTATGATTTTATCGCATTGGGCGACACGGTTGTGTCGTTCAACCAACGGTCGATTAACCCCATGAGCCAGCAGGACCCCTCCTTTAATCCCGCAGACGTCGTCGCCGCGCGTTTGGTGTATCTGCTGCGGTTCTTCCTATTCCTGACGAGCCTCGGTTGCGGCGTCGTGGCGGTCACGGATCAGTCGTGGAAAAGCGCCTTGTTTTCGGCGGGTGCGCTCGCGGCGGTGATCATCAGCCATCGCTGGTTGGTGCGCAGCGGGAAACTCGAGGCCTGCGACCGTGCGTTGGATCGTATGTTCAACGAAGAGCCGGGCACGGATCCGGCCGATGAATTTGAGGTGTTGCTCCAGCGCCGCGCATCGCTGGAGGAAAAGCGAGGCACGCCGGGTTTCGATCCGTGGGAGGTGCAGGCGCTGCGCCGAGAGATCAGCGACTACGTGCGCGAGCATCCGGATGCGGCGCGGCGTTTTGATGAGCAGCCGTAGCCAAGGTGCGCCCGCGCCGCGCGGCGTGGAGCGGGTTATTGTTTGGGTTTGCCGATGAGATCGAACCAGCCCCGGCCCCAGGCCAGTCCGTAAAACGCGAGGAAGGCATGGGTGAGGGCGTTGAGCCCGAGGAGGCTGCCGGCGGCGACCCAGAGGCTGTCCGTCATGACGATGATCACGGTGAGCATGACAAAGAGGAGCGCGGCGGTGACCAGAAGGAGGAGCAGGGCGGCCATAAAATACCAGCGGCCGGAGGAGTCGTTGGTGTTACTGGAGAACTTTCCGATGATACAAATGGGCTGGACGGCCAGCACGAGGCCGAGCAAGCGCAGGCTCATATCCAAGACCCGGTCGGGGGGCGGGATATCCGGGGCGAGGCCGAGGTGCACGGCGAGCAGGACCAAGGGGAGCGCCGCAAGGCAGCGGAGCGCGTTGATCTTGAGGACGAGGCGGGCGATTTCGCCAAAGCCCGCCGGCACGTAGGCGCTGATGCCGATCTGGGTTTGGAGAATGCGCAGGGCGACGAAGCCCACCCACGTGCCGCCGAGGAGCGGGAGGGAGAAAGCCAGCGCGAGGAGCGCGGGGACGGCGGCTGCGTCGGGCGTGGACGTGAAACCCAGGGCAAACGCGGCGAGCAGTGCGACGCCGGCATATTGCCAGCGACGTAACCACGGTTTTCCGGCGGGGCGCATGAAGTCCACCAGCGCGCGTTGCCGTGGCGTTAAAAACCAACTGATCGCGCGCTCGATGGGACCGAGTCCGCTCAACGCGCGGCCGGCCGGCGCAGGCAGGACATCGGAGGCATGGGCGCGCGCATCCTCGAGCCAGGCGCGGGTTTCGGCGGGGTCGGAGCGGCCGGACTCTGGCGCGGGCCCGGCTGCGGAATCGGACTCGATCGCGGTGGTGGACGTCACGGCGGTTGCTGACGCGGAGGCCGGGGTGTTTTCGGTGGCAGGACTCTCTTCGTAGCCGAAGAGTTTTTCGGGATTGAAGGCGGCGCGCGCGGCTTGCGCGCCTTTGTGGACGGCGAAAACGGCGGCGCTGCTCAGGCCGAAGATAACCGTCAGGCCGAAGGGATGTCCGTCGGAGAAGTTGAGCCAGCCTTGGGCGAGCCAGCCGCCGGGTGTGGCGACGTAGAGCCCGTGCCACAGGGCGTTCAGATACGGATACAAGGCGTCGTCGGGTGAGTGGGTGCGGAGCGCCAGCACCATGACGATGCCGAACGGGGTCGTGAGCCAGACATAGGGGAATCGCGGCCAGGCGCGCACGAGCCAGAGCGCGATCGCGAGCGCGGCGGCCCACTGGCCGATGGCGAGCAACGGAGCGAGCAAGGCGAGGCCGGCGTCGCCGGTGCGAAAGGCCAGCGCGAGGCCGAAGACCAGCCAGTCCACACCGAGCCAGAGGGAGGATTGGAGGATGAGTTTGCGTTGGCGGGCGAAGACCTCGCCGTCGGTCACGGGCCAGCCGAAGAACAGGGAAAGCAGCGAGGGATTATGAAGTGACGAGACGATGAACTGGGCGCGGAGAAAGGTGACCATCAGGGTCCAGAACAGCAGCAGGTTCAGAATACCGCTGAGCGGCGCTTCGCCCGAGAGGAGCGCGATGGCGAGCGCGAGCGGAGGCAGGAAGCGCAACTGGCCCCAGGTATGACTCCGTTTTCGCTGCGACCGCGTGCGGCGGTAGTCGCGGCGCAGTTCGACGCTGGTTTTGATGCGACGGCGCACGGCGCTCCGCCAGCGTTTCCAGACCTTGCGTTCGGCGATCATGAGGACGCGACTTCGCGGAACTGGCGCAGGCGGGCTTCTAGGCTGTCGGGGCCCTCGGGCGGCATGGCGAGCAAGTCGGCGCGTGAATAAATCTGCCGGAATTGTCCGCGATCGATGACGCACAATTGGTCGGCGAAACGCTCGGCGATTTCGAGGATCTGGGTGGTGTAGATGACGGTGGCGCCGGCTTTGGCGGCGGCGCGGGAATAGGCCTTGATCATGGCGAGGCCCTGCGGGTCGAGGCCGGAGGCGAACGGTTCGTCGAGCAGCCACAACTCGGGGTTGATCACCACGAGGGCGGCGAGGGCGACCTTGTAGAGCTGGCCGCGGCTCAGGCGGGCGACGGGGACTTCGGCGAGCGGCAGCATGTCCAGTTCGCCGAGGACGCGGAGCAGCGGTTCTTCGAGCGTGGCGGGATCGCGCTCGTAGAGGCGGGCCATGAGCGCGACGTGCTGGAGCGGCGTCATGTCGGCGTAGATGGCGGGGAAGTCGGGCAGGAACATCAGGCGCTTGCGGAGATCGAGGCGCGAGCGGCGGAACACGGCTCCGTCATAGAGGATTTGTCCGCCGGTGGGGGCGACGATGCCGCTGAGGCAGCGAAGGAGGGTGGTTTTGCCGGCGCCGTTGAGGCCGATGAGGGCGACGATCTGACCGGGCTCGAGGACGAGCGATACTTCGTCGAGTGCGCGGGTGCCCTGGTATTTTTTAGTGAGCCGGCTCAGTTCGAGTTTCACGGCGTGCATTCACCGCAAGCGGCGCGGCGGGTTCAAATGGATTCAGCGGAGGCGCTGAGGTCGGAACGGTTACTTTTTTAACTGCGCCTTCAACTCGGTGCTCGGGCAACCGCAGCCGCTGCCGCAACCGGAGCCGGGCTTGCGGCGCTTTTTCCAGGCGCTGCGCACCAGCAGCGCCGCCGTCAACGCGACGACGAGCAGGGCGAGCGGGGTCTGGAGATCGGCGGTCATGCGGGGAGTTTAGGCGAGGGGCGGGCGAACGGCAACGGGGCGGAGGATTTTTAACCGCGAGATAACGCAGAATTTATCAAGACAGGGATGCCGCGGGGTGTTCTATCTGCGATCATCTGCGTAATCTGCGGTTAATACCCGAGCACGTGGTGGCCGACTTGGTAGATGACCAAACAGAAAAGCCAGGCGAAGCCGGTCATGTAGCCCAGCTGGAACAAGGGCCAGCGCCAGGAGTTGGTCTCGCGTTTCACCACCGCGATCGTGCTGATGCACTGCATCGCGAAGACGTAAAACACCATCAGGTTGAGGGCGATCAACGGAGTGAACAGCGCCGAGCCGTCGGGGCGTTTCGCGGCGACCAGGGCGTCGCGCAGGTGCATGCGATCAGCCTCTTCGTCGTCGGTCGATTCGACGGCGAAGATCACGCCCATCGAGCTGTTGAACACTTCGCGGGCGGCGAAGGATTGGATGAGGCCGATGCCGATGCGCCAGTCGAAGCCGAGCGGCGCGATGGTCGGTTCGAGCGCGTGGCCGGCGCGTCCGGCGATGCTGTGCGCGAGGGCATCCTGCTTCGAGGTGCCTTCGGGGGACTTGGGATACGTGACGAGGAACCAGAGGATGATCGAGAGGCCGAGGATGATGGTGCCGGCGCGTTTCACGAAGATGCCGCCGCGTTCGAGCATCTGCATCAGCACGTCGCGCATGCGCGGCAGGCGGTAAGGCGGGAGCTCCATGATCATGAGCGGGGGCGCGCCGCGCAGGAGGGTTTTTTTGAAGAGCCAGGCGAAGCCGAAGGCTCCGAAGGTGCCGAGCGCATACATGAGAAGCATGATGCCGATCTTCAGGCCGACGGGGACTTGTTGGTTGGGCACGAGCGCGGCGATGAGGAGCAGGTAAACCGGCAGGCGCGCCGAGCAGCTCATGAACGGGGCGACGAGGATGGTGACGAGGCGGTCCTTGGGTTGCTCGATGGTGCGGGCGGCCATGATGCCGGGAATCGCGCAGGCGTAGGAACCGAGGAGCGGGATGAAGCTGCGGCCGTTGAGGCCGACCTTGCTCATCAGGCGGTCCATGATGAAGGCGGCGCGCGCCATGTAGCCCGTGCTTTCGAGCAGGCCGATGAAGAGGAACAGGATCAAAATCTGCGGGAGGAAGATGATGATGCCGCCGACGCCGGCGATGGCGCCCTCGGTCACGAGATCGCGGAAATCGCCCTCGGGGAGGAGCGTGCCGACCCATGCGCCGAGCGCGCCCATGCCGGAATCGATCCATTCCATCGGGATGCCGGCGAGGGTGAAGATGCTCAGGAACATGGCGCCCATGAGCACGCCGAAGATGACCCAGCCCCACACGGGATGGGTGACCCAGGCGTCGATGCGGTCGCTGACGGACGGGCCGGCGGGGGCGCCGGAGGAACCGACGATGTCGGCGGTGAGACGGCCGATGTGGTCGTAGCGGGCGTTGACGAGGGCGGCGGCCCAGTCGGTGCCTTCGGCGGACCAGCGGGTTTCCCACGAGGTGAGGATTTCGCGGGTGCGGGCGGCGAGCGGAGTCGAGCCGGCGACGCGCACGCTGTCGGGATCGGTCAGGAGGAGGAGGGCCTCGGCGCGGGCGATGAGCGGAGGTTTTTTGTCGTTGTCCTGAAGCGAAGCCTGGAGCTCGGAGACGGCGGGGGCGATGGCGGCGGGCACGTCCCACGCGTGGCGGGAGAGCGGAAGATCGGAGCGGCTGAGGGCGAGCTTGAGGTCGATGAGACCGCGACCGCTGGAGGCGGCGCAGGCGATCACGGGAATGCCGAGGGTGTGCTCGAGGCGGGAGGTGTGGATCTTGAGGCCGGCGTCTTCGGCGACGTCCATCATGTTGAGGACGAGAATGACGGGGCGGCCGAGATCGAGGATCTGGTGAACGAGGTAGAGGTTGCGTTCGAGATTGGTGGCATCGACGACGCAGACGATGCGGTCGGGCATCGCGGTGTCGGCGCGGCGTCCGAGGAGCACATCGCGGGTGACGGCTTCATCGGGGGAGCGGGCGGCGAGCGAGTAGGTGCCGGGCAAGTCAATGAGCGTGAGCGGCTGGCCGTGCTGGGTGTAGGTGGTGCCGATCTTGCGCTCGACGGTGACGCCGGGGTAGTTGCCCACCTTCTGTTTCAGGCCGGTGAGGGCGTTGAAGAGGGTGGATTTGCCGCAGTTGGGATTGCCGACGAGGGCGTAAACGGGAGCCGACGCGCGGGAGGCGGCGGCGGGTTTGGTGGGGGCGGCGTTGCTCATTTTAATTCCACGCGGATGAAGTCGGCTTCGGATTTGCGCAGGGTGAGGTTGTAGCCGCGGACCTTGATCTCGATGGGGTCGCCGAGCGGGGCGGTGCGGATGAGGGTGAGGGACGTGCCGGGCAGCAGGCCCATCTCGCGGAGGCGCAGGAAGGCGACGCCTTGCTTGGGGAACTCGCGCACCACGGCGCTGGCGCCGACGGCGAGGGAGGAGAGCGTGATCAGTTCGGCCATGGAAAAAACGGTTTCGGCGTGCGGCGGTTGCGACGGGCGGCGGTGAGGAGCGGCGGAGGGAAGGCGGTTCAGCCGCGGATGAGTTCGACCGTGATGCACTTGGCGACGCCTTCGCCGAGGGCGACGCGCATGCCGCAGATCTGGCAGAGGAGGGTGCTGCGGCCGGAGATTTTCTCGATGATGGCGGATTCGCAGAAGCCCATCTCGCGCAGGCGCTGACACACGGCGGCTTCGCCATTAAGCGAATACACGCGACCGGCCGCACCGGCGGGAAGCTCGGTGAGGGTCATGCGCGGACGCTGGAGACGCGGATCAATCGCCATAAAAGGGCGCAGATATGATTGAGACTCAGTTTCACTGTCAACGCGCGGAGTGGGAAAGCGCGGGGGAAACTGGGCGGGCGAGGCGTGCCGGGGAGGGGCGGGCGCCGAGGGAGGGGGGAAGCGGAGGCTTCACCACAAAGACACGGAGGCACAAAGGTCGGAGGGAGCGGGGAGGCCGGACGGGTAGGGGGACCGGAACGGGGACGGGTCGCTCACGCTCCCTGCTACGGGGAGAGGCGGAGGCGTTACTTGGAAGCGGGCTCTGTGAGCGGGGGCGTTGGGGCGGCTCTTTGCTGGACGATTTGGCGGTAGGTGTGGGATCCGATCAGGAAAAGGAGGAGGCCAAGAGTGAAGAGGAGGTCGGGGAGGCTGCGACGGGCTTCCCATTTTTCGTAGAGCGAGAGGGCGACGAAACCGACCAAGGCATAGCCGAGGGCTGTGCCGAGGGTTTGGAGAATCGTGGCGACGAGCACGGGGCCGGTGCGGACAAGGCGTTCACAGTAGGCGGCTAACAGCTGAAGGAGGGTCAGGGCGAGGAGCGCGAGGGCGCAGAGGCCGAGGAACTGGAGGATGCCGGCGAGCGTGTAGTCGCGGGTGATTTCCAGGGTGAGGCTGATGACGAAGTAGCCGGCGATGGCGATGGCTAGAACGATGAGCGTGCGACGGGTGAGCCAGGCGGGCTTGAGGGAGGCGAAAAACTCGCGACGGGTCAGGGGCGGCATGGGGCGAGAGGATAGGGTTTCCCGCAGCGGGCCGAGGGCGGGCGGGAGTGTTGGGAAGCGCGAGCAAGCTCGCGGCCTACGAGGCCCACCGGCGCCAAAGCGCGGCTTAACGGGCGGGTTTGGCGGGCTTGAGTTTGAGGACGGTGCGGGCGGCTTCGATGATCGTGTCGCCGGTGAGGGGTTTTTTGATCATGCCGCTCACGCCGAGGCCGGTGAGGCGGGGGAGGACTTTATGATCGGTGGTGGAGATCATCATGATGACGGGGATGGCTTTGAGCTGCTCGTTGGAGCGCATCATTTCGAGCATCGTGTCGCCGTTCATCGTGGGCATGGCGACGTCCAGGAGGATCAAATCGGGGAGGGCGCGTTCCATCGCGTAGAGGCCGGTGAAGCCGTTGGTCGCGTCCGTGATGACGCAGTCGAAGGGCTCGAAGGCTTTTTGCGCGATGAGCCGCACGGCTTTGGAATCGTCGATAACAAGAATGGTGGGTCGCATGGCGCTGGGAGGTGAAGTGGGCGGGTGTGCAGGAACGCGCAACTTCAAACAGGACGCGGGCGGTCAGGCCACTCTCAATCGACCGGGGCGCGGCGCCCTTAGCCGAACCGACCTGACCGACCGACCGATCTAACCGACCCGACGAGTCGTCGGGTCTCCAGTCGATAGGGGTGGTTTAACGGCGGGGGGTTATCCGCCGGAGTGCGTATGGAAAAGGTAGTCGTGGAAGAGCGGATCGTTGCAGGCGGGCTCCTGGGCGCGGGCGACGGCGAGATGGGCTTCGGTGAGGGCGATGGCGGGGCCGGCGAGGCGGGCGGCGAGCTCGATGGTGCGGTGGAGCTGCATGTAGTGGCCGGGCCAGAGTTCACGATCGACCCATTTGAGGGCGTCGGGTCCGAACGTAATGGGGCCGGGATGGGCGCGGCGGAGGATGGCGCGGCAGATGTCGGCCCAGTCCTGCCAGCGGTCGGTGAAGTCGGGGATGACGAAGGTGGAGGTGGTCGCGCGAAGGAGGAGGAACTCGTTGAAGTGGAGGTCGGAGAGGGAGGTTTGCGCGCAGAGGACGAGGCGGAGGCGGGCGGAGAGTCCGGCGTGGAGCGGGAGTTGTCCGCGGATCAACGCCTCGAGCAGGGATTGGTTTTCGGGGGAGAGGCGGTCGGCTTCGAGAATGACGAGGCGCACGGGGAGCAAGTCGGCGTGAGCGGGGGCGAGGAGGGAATTGAGATGGGCGGCGGTGAATTCGTCGGCGTGGCAGACGAATTTGTGGAGTTCGGCGCGGGGTGTGGCGGAGAGGGCGAGTTCGAAGCGGCCGGAGCCGTGGCGGCCCTCGAGGATGGCGACGGAGCGGAAGTCGC
>Ga0247813_10001825_pt1 | contig 15469 bp, 11 predicted proteins | sample UWRJL169409C1_FD_180719 | JGI IMG/M metagenome (GOLD analysis project Ga0247813, IMG submission 180719) | Plant litter microbial communities from Arlington Agricultural Research Station in Wisconsin, United States - UWRJ-L169-409C-1 | ecosystem: Environmental > Terrestrial > Plant litter >... | reverse complement strand
GAGCAGGGCTCCGAGGATGCCCGCCAGCTTGACGTCACCGAGCCCCATGCCTGCGGGGTAGGCGAAGACCATGAGGAAGTAGGCGACGAAGAGGATCGCTCCCCCGGCGGCTGCTCTGGCCAGAGCGCCCCAGTCTCCGGTGCCAGCCGCCGCGGTCACGAGCAGGACCGCGACGACGACGTAGGACGGGAGGACGATCGCGTCCGGGAGCCTGTGCAGCCGGATGTCGATGACCGTCAGCGCCACAGCGATCGCCGCACCGTAGAGGTACGCGGGGAGGTCCCACGCGAGGCCGAACCTCAGGAAGACGAGGACGAAGAGGACACCTGTCGCGAGCTCGACCGCGGGGTAGACGGCTGAGATCCGCTCTCCGCACCCGCGGCAGCGGGCCCGCAGGACGAGCCAGGACAGCACGGGGACGTTCTCGACGGCACGGATCTGCCGGCCGCACCCGGGGCATGCGCTCGGAGGACGGACGACAGACTCTCCTCGGGGGACGCGCCAGGCCACCACGTTGAGGAAGGAGCCGACGCACAGCCCGAGCACCGCGACCAGGGCGATCATCGGCGCCGTCGCGAGGTCGCGCTCATCGGTAGCCGCCCGACTCGTCGAAGACCTTGTCGACCTCGACCCACAGGCTCACGCCGTAGGTGGTGGTCACGGGAGAGAGGAACTTCGGGGGCGCCGTGTAGCGGAACCTGTCGTCGTAGATGTACGACTTCGCGTAGCCGTTGGAGCCTGAGCGCACGATCCCTCGGAACTTCTGGGCGATCGCGCCGTAGACGTTCAGCGTCCCTCGGTTGTCGCCCTTGTCGTAGTTCTGCACCTGGAACGTGTGGGCGACAGACAGGATCGCCGCCTTGATCGTGCGGTTGGACCCCAGGAGCGCCTTTTTACCGGAGTCCACAGGGTTCCATACCCAGACCGCGTTGTTGCCGATCAGCCCCAGGAGGTCGTTCTCGACGTCCTTGTACGTGATGTCGCCGACGGCATAAATGTAGTTCTCGGCAGCGACCGTGAGCTGGCCGGCGAGGGTTCCCGACACGAAGGCGTCGCCGTTGCGGCAGCCGTACGACGTGGTCGAGGGCGCGACCTCGTTGGCGGCCGGGTAGCCGATTCCGTTGCCGACACCTGACGTGCCGACTCCAGTGCACTTGAGGCCCGACGGGAGCGCAGCACTCGCCCAGTAGTTCGGGTCGGACGTCACTGTCGGCACGTTCTGCACATAAACGACATTGTACTCAGGGACTTTGAAGGTCGCTCCCCCGGCGCTGCCGAGGCCGTTCGACCCCGTGCCGACGGTGCCGCAGGCGGCAGGTGCTGTGCCGCTCGTGGCCGGAGACCCGGCGACATTCGTCGCCTTCGTCCACGGCGACCGCACGGTCATGTTCCCGTTGCTCGAGAAGGTGATGGTCGTCGGTCCCGTGTAGAGGCACCCAGGGCGCGGCACCTCGCCGGGAAGGTCGGACCGCACCTCACGCCTCAGCTCGGAGTTGGTCGCCGGCATGCCGATGACCGGGGAGTAGGCGGGACTGTTCGGGAGCGTGAACGTGGCTCCGGCGCACGATGTCCAGCTGGAGTTACGAGCGGCGAACTTGCGCCCTGATGCTGGGTTGTAGGCGGTCGTCACCGGCCCCTTGAAGGTCGCGTCACAGATTCTCATGACGTCGTTCGAGTGCGCGGGACCATCGACGACATCGTTGCTACCGAAGGCGATCTCGCTGCACTGGTTGCCCGACAAGCCTCCAGGCCGACCCGCCCAGGCGTACTTCGCACAGGTGGCCTCGCTCTTCCCGGAGTTCGCAGGGTCCTGGATCTCGTAGTCCGTGAAGTAGAGGAAGTCGATGAACCCGCTCTGCTTGAGGTCGGCGACGATCGACCGGGTGTCCCCGCCTGCCCGGCCGGTCGACCGCAGCTTGATGGTCCCGGAGGCGGCGTAGGCCGAGGTGTCGACCTCGTACCTGTACGAGGCCGCCCCTCCGCTGCCCGGGATGGTCGCCCAGGTCCCAGCGGTGCCGATGCCGAAGGCCGGGTTCGTCGATCCGCCGGACGGGAGCGCGACCTTCGAAGTCTTCGAGAACGTCGCGGCCGGGTTGCCGTACTGGAAATAGCTCGTGTCGTTGGCGAGCCGGCTCTGGTACTCCTCGATACCGGCATAGGCGGCCGCGATCGCACCACTCCAGTCCTGGTCCGCGCGCGACTTGCGCATCGAGCCGACCGCCAGCGCGATCCCGGCGACGATTGCGATGGTCAGGACCGAGCACACCCCGATGACGAGCACGAGGGCCATGCCGCTGTCGTCGCCGCGGCGGGCAGAGAGTCGTCGCATCATGGGGTGGCCTTGTCCTTGATCGTCTGGGAGAGGTTCGGCATGCCGATGGTGTTCTGCAGGCGGACGGGCGAGACGTCGCCGGTCTTGTCGGCCTGGACCTGGAAGGACACCTCGACCGAGCGCACCAGTCCGCAGCTCGTCGTGGTCGTGGCGTTGCACGATCCCGAGACCGGCTTGCCGTCCGCCCCGAGATACAGGAAGAGAGGGGTCGTCGCGGTCGGAGTCACGACGTCGCGGGCGATGACACGGCTGGTCGCCTGAGCCCCGAAGGTCCAGTACGGCGCGGAGCCGGCGACAGCCGACTGCCGGGTCTCGGTGAGCACACCGGCAGCGCTGAGCACGAAGCTCACCTTGATCGGGGCGAGCGTCGAGGACTTGGCATCGACGAAGGAGGTGATGGTCATCGAGGTCGGCGTGGCGATCGAGAAGGCCGACAGAGGCTGCTTCCCCGACTGCCGGATCTCCGCTCCCCCGCGTACGACGCGAGACATCTCGTTCATCGCGATCGCGGCGGCGCTCGAGCTCGAGTGCGCAAGCTTGTCGTCGGACAGGGACCGCGACATCGTCACGAAAAGAGTGGTGACCAGCAGGCTCATCAGCGCGATGAGCATCATTGTCACGAGGAGCTCGGGGAGGCCGAGCCCTCGGTCGTCGTGGCGGGCCCGAGACATCAGGCCGCCAGGTGCGTCGTCTGCGCCCGGGGCGTGTTCCACGCGGCTCACGGGACGACCTCGACCCGCGGGTCGAGCAGGACGGTGCCGGGCGCTGGCACCGACCCGCGAGTCTTCAGCGCCATCTGGGTCGCGGGCACGACGCCCGTCGGCGCGAGGTTGGGACCGCGGGTGATGGTCCAGGTTCCCGGGGGCAACGCGATCGTCGGGGCCGAGGCAGCACTCGCCGCCGTCGTCCCGAGGTCGAAGGTATAGGTCATCGGCTCAGAGCACCCGGGGGTGCCAGGCTGCGGCGCAGCGGTCTTGGCCTGGATGTAGCGGCCGTTCCCACCGACCTGCAGCACGCCCATCCAGACGTCGGCCGTCACCGACCCGCCGGGAGTCGTCGTGACGGGGGTCGCCGGAGGCGGCCCGAAGGTCACGGCTCCCTCGACGACAGGTTGCCAGCGCGACGGATCGACAGCGACGCAGCCCGCGCTGGACTCGCTCTCCTCGACGAACGTGCCGGCGACGACCGAGTACCCCGAGGCGAAGGGGAAGACCTTCGAGGACGCCGTCCCGGTGGGCGGGCGATAGGTGCCGTAGGACGAGACGTAGGAGAGGTCGAGGGCCGAAGGCGTCAGGACCTTCTCGCCCGGCAGGGGGATGTAGTTCGCCGCGAGCCTCGGCGTGACCGTCGCCGCCTGGTCGTACTGGAAACCGGCCGAAGCCGACGTCCCTGGGCCCACGCCGATCGTCAGCGTGCCCACGGAGTTCTGCTTGTGGTCGACGTACCCGGCCCGGCTCACCTTGACGTCGTAGTTGCCGGGGACGACCTTGAGGATGTACGAGCAACCCTGGGCGTCGGTCGCGGCAGGCGTCACGGCGAGGCCCTTCGCGCCGTTCGCCGGGTTGCCGACAGTGGCCGAGACGCCGACGCCGGGGCGTCCTGTGCCGTCACCGGAGAGGACGGAGACGAGGATGGTGCCCAGGGTCGGGTCGTTGAGGTGCGTGTCCGGGCTCACGACGGTGTCGGAGCGCACGGGCTGGCTCTGGCTGCGCATGTTGTCCCACGTCACCTCGACGTTGACGCGCTTGTAGCGGAGCGTGGAGCCGGCGGCCGAGCCGCTCGTGCCGCACTGGAGGTCCTGCCCGGGGTCGGTGACCCAGCGGGTTGTGCGCTTGACGTGGTACGTCGTGTCGTTGACCTGGACGGCACGCTCACCGTCGAGCAGCTCGAAGAGGTCACCGGAGGTGCGGGCGTCGTCGACCTCTTCCGACGCGAGGTTGAGCGCCACCTGGCGGGCCCGGGAGTCGCGTGTCACAGAGAGCATCGACAGCATCGTGAAGATGATCCCCGTCGAGATGACCGCGAAGATCATCATCGCGACGAGGACCTCGACGAGAGACATGCCCTCGTCGTCTGGTCTGTCGGTCAGGTGGCGCTGCATCGATGGGGCTCCTAGCGAGCTAAGACGGGAAGCGAGCAGTTCACGGCCGAGACGAACGACGAGCTCTGCAGGACACCGCTGGCGGCACCGCAGAGCTCGTCGTCGCTAGCCCAGGAGGACTACTTCTTCGTGGTCGTGCCGGTCGTGCTGTCGTACGTCCACGTCGTGGTGCCCAGATTGTCGTGAGAACCGACGATCGTGTACGTCGTGGCGGCCGGAGTGACCGTCAGGTTGACGCCCTCAGTCTTGTTGTAGCCATTGAGCTTGAGGTCCGGGTCCTGCTTGAACGAAGAGAACGAGCCATTGTGGTCTGTCGCGTAGGACTCGATCGCGATCGAGGCGTTCTTGATGTCGGAGACGACCGCGGAGCCCCACGCCTTCTCGCGCTGCTTGAGGAATGCCGGGATGGCGATCGCGGCGAGGATGCCGATGATGATGATGACGACAAGGAGCTCGATGAGCGTGAAACCCTTGTCCTTCTTGGCCACTGCCTGGTGGAAGCGAATGAGCACCGAAGGCTCCGTTCTGTGTCGTGTGAAAGGGATAAGTACCGGTCGCGTGGAGCCCCCGGTGGCCGTACGCTCATTCATCGGTCCATGCTGAGAGGAACCTGAGCCCTGAAGAAGAGAATCTTCGACTTCACCCGCTCGCCCGGTCGCGGGCTCCGGCCGGCAGGCGTACGACGTCAGCCGATGAGCTCGAAGATGGAGAAGATCGGCATGTAGAGGGCGACGATCATGCCGCCGATGAGGATGCCGAGCACGAGGATCATGAGAGGCTCGATGAGGCTCGTGAGCTGCTCGGTCGTCGCCTCGACCTCTTGGTCGTAGAACTGCGCGATCTTCTCGAGCATGCTGTCGAGGGCGCCGGTGTCTTCACCGACGGCCATCATCTGGGTCACCATCGGCGGGAACACCGAGTGCTGGGCCAGCGGCGCGGTCAGCGCCTGCCCGGAGCGCACCGACGTCTGGACGTCTTTGACCGCATTCGCGATGACCATGTTGCCGCTCGTCTCCCCGACGATCTCGAGCGCCTGGAGGATCGGCACACCAGCGCTCAGCATCGTGCCGAAGTTCCGGGTGAAGCGCGCGACCGCCACCTTCTTGAACAGGTTCCCGAACACCGGCAGCTTGAGCTTGAAGGGGTCTACCGCAGACCGGACAGCATCGTCGTTCTTGTGCTTTCCCCACCACACCGCGAAGACGAGCAGCCCGACGACGAGCGGTGGCAGCACGAACTTCATCGAGCCTGACAAGAACACGAGGAACTGTGTCGGCGCAGGCAGCGCACCGCCGAGGTCTGTGAACATCTTCTCGAACACCGGCACGATGAACAGCAGCATGCCGATGACCGCGAGGATCGCGATGCAGAACACCACGACGGGATAGGTCATCGCCGACTTGATCTTCGACCTGAGCTTGACCTCGGCCTCGAAGTTCTCTGCGACAGAGACCAGCACCTGGTCGAGGAATCCCCCCACCTCGCCCGCTCGGATCATGTTGAGCATGAGCGGGGGGAACACGGCCGGGTGACGGGCGAGCGAGTCAGACAACGACGACCCCGTCTCGATGTCGGTACGCACGGTCGAGAGAATCCTCTGCAGCGCCGAGTTCTCGGTCTGCTCCGCGAGGATGGACAGCGCGCGGAGCAGGCTGAGCCCTGACGTGATCATCGTCGCGAGCTGGCGCGACATGATCGACAGGTCTTTCATCTTGATCGACGAGCCCATCCCGGGGATGGTGATCTCGCGCTGCAGCCCGGTATTCTGCACCTCGCTGATCGACAGCGGCGCGACACCCATCGTCTTGAGCCGCGTCGCGACGGCGCCCTCGTTGTTCGCCTCGATGCGCCCCTTGGTGATCTTCCCCTTGGGGTCGCGCAGCGTGTACTCGTAGGTGCGTGCCGCCATGGTCAGAATCCTCCGATGTTGGTCGCGGCCTGCTGGAGCGCCGCACCACCCTGGTTCATCCGGGCCTGGCGCCCGGTGAGCTTGTTGTAGTCCTCGACGTGGTGGCACTTCTCGAGACCGGTCTCGTAGGAGATCTGACCTGTGCGGACGAGGTCGGCGAGGTGCTGGTCGAGGGTGTGCATGCCGAGCTGCTGACCGGCCTGCATCGCCGAGTAGATCTGGTGCGTCTTGCCCTCGCGGACGAGGTTGCGGATCGCGGGTGTGGCGACCAGCACCTCGGTCGCGACGATGCGGCCCGGCCGACCGGTCCGCTTGCAGAGGGTCTGGCAGACCACACCCTGCAGCGCGCCAGCGAGCTGCACCCGCACCTGCTCCTGCTGCTCGGCGGGGAACACGTCGATGATGCGGTCGACAGTCTGCGCGGCGTCCTGGGTGTGCAGGGTCGCGAAGACGAGGTGACCGGTCTCGGCCGCGGTGAGCGCGACCGAGATGGTCTCGAGGTCGCGCATCTCTCCGACGAGGATGATGTCGGGGTCCTGACGCAGCACGTGCTTGAGCGCGTTGGCGAAGCTGTGGGTGTCCGCCCCGACCTCGCGCTGGTTGATGATCGACTTCTTGTGGTCGTGCAGGAACTCGATCGGGTCCTCGACCGTCATGATGTGGTCGGAGCGCGTGCGGTTCGCGAGGTCCACGAGAGCCGCGAGAGTTGTCGACTTGCCCGAGCCCGTCGGACCCGTGACGAGGACGAGACCGCGCGGCAGGCCCGCGAAGTTCGCGACGACCCCGGGAACACCGAGGTCTTCGAGCGGTTTGATCTCGTACGGGATGAGGCGCATCGCCGCACCGATCGAGTCCCGCTGCTGGAAGTAGTTGACGCGGAAGCGCGCGAGCCCGCGGACCGAGTACGAGAAGTCCAGCTCGAGGTTGGTCTCGAACTTCTCGCGCTGACGCTGCGTGAGGATGCCGTAGAGGGAACGACGGAGCCCGTCGCCGTCGAGCACGCTCTGTCCCTCGAGCGGCACGAGGGAACCGTTGCGGCGCATCATGGGGACCGAGCCGACGGTGAGGTGCAGGTCAGAGGCACCCGCCTGGACCATCTCGCGCAGGACTGCGTCGAGCTCGACGTCGTTCGCCTCGCGCTCCTGGTTCATCCCGAGGCGACCGGGGGCGGACGCCGCGCGGCCTCCGGCGCGCGCTGGAGGAGCAGCCGGCCCCGCAAGGTTCGAGGACTGCGCGACCTGCGCCTCAGGCGCCCGGCCCGTCGACTGACCCTGCGGAGGAGTGCCGAGCCCCTGTGCGGCAGGGTCGTCGATCACCCGGACGCGGGGCGCCGGGGCTGGTTCCTGGCGCGGGCCACCCCAGCGCAGACCACCGCTCGACGGATGAGGCGTCTGGGCCGTGGGGGCTGGAGCAGTCCACTGCTGCGCAGGTCCGGGGACGGGCGCGGAGTGGACGGGACCCGACCCGGCGACAGGAGCAGGGCCCGTGTACATGGTCCCCGCGAGCGGTGCCGGCGCGGAGATCGGTGCCGAGGCCTGCGGGGCGGGCGCGTAGGCCGACCCTGCTGCTGGTACACCCGCGAACGCCGCTGGTGCCTGCAGTGGTGCTGGTGCCGGTGACGGCACCGCCACGGTGCCGAGCGTCCCCATCTGCTCGGCGAGCGACCGCCGGGTGGGCGGAGCGGCGACTGTCTGGCCCTGAGGCGCCGGCGCCGAGAGGTGGTCAGCCGTCGAGACCCTCCGTCGAAGGTCCGGAGCGTGCTCGCCGTGTTCGCTCACTTGTCAGCCTCTCACCTGGTCTGTCGTGCGGTCTGCGCGACGACTGTCTATCGGCGGGAAGTCCGACCGACTTAAGCCACGACGCGGAGGATCTCCTCGATCGACGTCTGCCCTGCGGCGACCTTCATCCATCCGTCGTCGCGAAGGCTGTGCATGCCCTGTGAGATGGCGGTCTTCGCGATCTCTGCTGCCGATGACCGCGCGACGGCGTGACGTTCGATCTCCTCCGTGACACGCATGACCTCGTGGAGCGCGAGCCGCCCTCGGTATCCCGTCCCCGAGCACGACGTGCACCCTAGCGGCCTGTGCAGCACAGGCTTCGCCTCCCCCTCCGCCCACGGGAACCGCGCCGCGACGAGCTCCACGTCGCTCGGCTCGTAGGGCTCCTTGCACTTGCCGCACAGCCGCCTCGCGAGCCTCTGCGCGACGATGCAGTCGATCGCCGACCCGACGAGGAACGGTTCGATCCCCATCTCGACGAGTCGCGTGATCGCCGACGGTGCGTCGTTGGTGTGCAGGGTCGAGAGCACGAGGTGACCTGTGAGCGCGGCCTCGATGGCGATCTGCGCCGTCTCGTGGTCGCGGATCTCACCGAGCAGCACGACGTCGGGGTCGGAGCGCAGGATGGACCGCAGCGCCCCGGCGAAGGTCAGACCGGCCTTGGGGTTCACCTGCACCTGGTTGATGCCAGGCAGGCGGTACTCGACGGGGTCTTCGACGGTGATGACGTTGATCTCCGGCTTGGACACGGCGTTGAGCGTCGCGTACAGGGTGGTCGACTTGCCCGACCCTGTCGGCCCGGTCACGAGGATCATGCCGTAGGGCTTGTTGTACGCCTCGGAGTAGACCTCGTAGTTCTCGTCGCCGAAGGACAGGTCGCGCAGGTCCAGGCTGGCGGTCGAGTTGTCGAGGATACGCATGACGATCTTCTCGCCCCACACCGTCGGCAGGGTCGCGACACGGAGGTCGATCTTGCGGCCGTTGTGCGTGACGGACATGCGGCCGTCTTGAGGCTTGCGGCGTTCTGCGATGTCGATGTCGGAGAGGATCTTCACCCGGGAGACCACTCCCCCGGTGATGTTCTTGGGCGACCGCTGCATCTCGTGGAGCACACCGTCGATCCTGTACCGCACCCGCAGGTCGTGCTCGCTCGGCTCGATGTGGATGTCGGAGGCCCGGTCGGTGATGGCCTGCGTGACGATGAGGTTCACGTACCGCACGATCGGTGCGTCGTCGTCGACCGAGTCGCCGATCTTGGTGAGGTCGACGTCGTCGGTGCGCATCTCCTCGGTGAAGGCGCTCGTGAGGTTGTCCATCTCGTCGTCGGCGCGGACGAACCTGTCGATCGCGCGCGAGAGGTCTTCGTGCGTGGCGACGACGGGCAGCACCTGCATGCCGGTCGAGGAGCGGACGTCGTCGACCGCGAGGACGTTGCCGGGGTCGGCCATGGCGAGCACGATCGCGTCGCCCTCGAAGGCGATCGGCAGCACCGTGTACCGACGGCAGACCGCTCCGGTGAGCCGGCCGACAGCCGCGCGGTCGACGGGGAAGGTGTCGAGGTCGACGAACTGCATGCCGACCTGCGCGGCCAGCGCCGAGACGAGCTGCCCCTCGGACAGCACACCGAGCTCGACGAGGACACGACCGAGGCTGGTGCCGCGGACCACCTGCTCGTCGAGGGCTGCCATCAGCTGGGCCTCGCTGACGAGTCCTTCCTCGAGCAGGATCTCTCCGAGCTGCTTCATGACCACTCCTCACCTCGCTGCCGCAGGAGGTCCCGCGGCAGTCTTGACGTGAAAGGTGTCTCGGCACGACGAGGACCGACCTTGAGCAGGAGTAGCGCACGTCACCCTGACGATGAGACACGGTCGAGGGCCGACAGCCGGCAATCAGTGTGCGAGGGCCGCCTCGAGCGCGTCGTCCATCGCCTGGACCGGCGCGACGTGCCCGGTCATGAGCCGCACCTGCTCGGCCGCCTGGTGCAGCAGCATGCGCTGCCCGGGGACGGCCGTACCACCGGCGTCGCGCCAGGCTGCAGAGAGCGCCGTGACGCGCGGGTCGTACGCGACGTCCAGCAGGACGCCGTGCACAGGCTGACCCAGTGCGAGGATCTCCTCCGCGACGGCGTCTGCCCCGTGCGCGGGGAGCGTCGAGACGACGACGTCGGCTCGCACGGCCGCAGCCGCGGCCTCGGTGATCGGGTGGAAGCGGGGCACGAGGCCCATGCGGTGCGCTGCGCGCTGCAGGTCGCCGGTGCGCCCGAGCGAGCGGACGTACACGTCGGCTGTCGGGATGCCGAGCTCAGCGAGAGCCGCGAGGGTCGAGGCCGCCGTCGCACCGGCACCGAGGACGACAGCACTCCGCGGACCGAGGTCCTGCGTGCCACCAGTGCTCGCGGCTGCGCTGGACGAGGCTGCGGAGCTGGCCCCGGCGACCGGGTGCCCGTGCCCGTGCCCGTCGTCGCCTCCGCGCGAGCCCGTCTGCGAACCGCCCTCACGCAGAGCAGCGACGAGGCCGTAGACGTCGGTGTTCGCGCCCACCAGCGTCCGCGAGGCACCAGCCCCCTGGAAGACGACGGTGTTCACGGCACCCGTCACGACGGCGAGAGGATCGACGTGGTCGAGCATCCCCATCACGGTCTGCTTGAGGGGCATCGTCAGGCTGAGCCCCTTCCACGAGTCGTCGAGACCTGCGAGGAAGGACTCCAGAGTCTCCTCGGTGACGTCGACGGCCTCGTAGCTCCAGTCGTCGAGCCCCAACGACTCGTACGCCGCCCTGTGGAGGACAGGCGAGAGCGAGTGCCCGATCGGGTGACCGAGGACGGCGGCGCGCGATTCTACTGCCGCGCGTCCAGCCATGCCTTGTACTCCTTGCGGTTCTCGTTGTGCTCGTCGTTCGTCTTCGCGAACTTCGTCTCGCCCGTGTCGGGGTTCACCGTGACGAAGTAGAGGTAGTCCGTCTCCGGTGCGTTCAGCACGGCCTCGATCGACGTGCGACTGGGCGCCGCGATCGCCGTCGGCGGCAGGCCGGTGTTGAGGTACGTGTTGTACGGAGAGTCGATCGCGCGCTGGTCTGACGTGGTCGTCGCGTCCGCCGAGGTACCCACGAGGTAGTGGATCGTCGAGTCCATCTGCAGACGCATGCCGTCTTCGATGCGGTTGTTGATGACCCCGGCGACGAGCGCCTGGTCTTCTGCGCTGATGTTGCCCGACTCCTGCTGGACGATCGAGGCCTCGGTGAGCACCTGCTGGCGGTCTGCCGCAGGGACGCCGAGCTCGTCGAGGGTCGCCACGGTCCCGGCGACCATCTCGGCGATCATCTCGGTCGGCGCAGTGTCTTCACCGAACTGGTACTGCTTGGGCGCGAGCCAGCCCTCGTAGCTGCCGCCGGCCTCGGCAGGCAGACCGGTCGCAGCGACGTCAGCCATCGCCGTCTCGAAGTCGGCCTCAGGGATCCCGGTGACCTCAGACAGCTTGGTGACCGTCGCGGCGACGCTGTACCCGGGGCGCTGGTCGACGAGGAAGTCCGAGCGGTTGCCGGTGTCGAGCAAGAACTCGACAGCACGCGCAGCGGGCATCTCCTCGCGCAGCGTGTAGGTACCCGGCTGGATCGAGCCTGCAGCAGGGTTGGCGGTGTACGCGGAGACGAAGGCCGGCACCGAGGCCACGACGTTGGCGTCGAGCAGAGCCTGACCGATCGCGGTCCCCGTCGCGCCCTGCGCCACGGTCACCTGGACAGAGCCTGTGCCGGGCCCGGGGAAGTCCTGGGCTGCCTCGTCGCGGCTCAGCGGGTTGAGCCCGGAGAAGAAGTCTCCTCCGCGGTCCCACACGACGTAGCCGATGCCACCGAGCACGGCGAGGGAGAGGACCACGGCGACCAGGGCGCGCCGACGGCGCTTCGCGGCACGGCGACGTGCTTCGCGCAGCGCCCGCTTCTGAGCCCTGGAGAGCTGTCGCTCGTCCTCCGGCTGCTCAGAGACGGCGGGTCCTTCGAAGAGATCGTTCACCGGATGGAGCCTCCACTGTCATGACGAATGTCCTGCGCCCCCACAGACAATCTGACAACCTACTGCACCACGCCGCAGATTGACATCTGACGTCAACCCGTCGGCGGGCCGCGCCCGCACCCTCAGGATACGTCCTGCGCGCTCCGGCCAGGCTGGGCTCAGGCGTTCGCGTCCCGCCACGCCTGCAACGCCTTGAGGCTGTCCTGGTACTCGGTGTACGTGTCGGAGAACTCCACGACCTTCGCGACGGGGTCGACGACGACGAAGTACCGGGCCGTGGTCTCGGCCGGCGCGACGGCCGCCTGGAGGGCCTCCGGGCTCACGGTCGAGATGGGCGAGGGCGGCAGACCGACGTGCAGGTACGTGTTGTACGGGAGGTCGGTCTCGCGGTCTTCCTGGGTCACCGGGTCGTCGTCGGCGAGGCCGAGCGCGTAGCGGACCGTCGAGTCCCGCTGCAGCACCGTGTCGCTCTCGACCCGGTTGGAGAGCACCCCGGCGACGGCCGCCTGGTCCGTGGGGAGCACCTGCTCCTCCTCGACCAGGGAGCCGAGGGTCAAGACCGCGAGGCGGTCCTCAGGGGCGACGCCCGCAGCGTCCAGGGTCGAGACGGTCGAGGCAATCATCGCCCGGATCATCTCGACCGGCGTCGTGCCGAGGGTGAAGTGGTAGGTCCCCGGGGCGATCCAGCCTTCGTAGACCCCTCCGGCCTCGGCAGGCAGACCCGTGCCGGCGACGTCGGCGAAGGCCTCGTCGAGCTGCGCCACGGAGACACCGGTGATGCGGGCGAGCTCGGCCTTGATCTCCGGCACGGTCAGCCCCGCCGTGACCTCGACGGTGAGGTCGGCGAGGTTCTCCGGGTCCAGGAGCGCCGTGATCGCGTCGGCGGCGCGCATCTGCCGGAAGACGTTGTAGGTCCCCGGGGCGATGGTCGCCGCGTCGGGGTTCTCCCCGTAGGCGGCGACGAAGACCTCGACCGAGCTGACGACCCCGGCATCCACCAGCGAGGCACCGAGCACCTCGGGCGTGACGTCTGCGGCGACCGTCACCTGGACAGGTTCCCCGCCAGGCCCCGGGAAGTCCTCGACAGGCGCCTGCGTCGTCGCGACCAGCGTCGGCTGCTCGTCGGCGGAGAACATGTCGGCCCCACGGGTCCACATGACGTAGAAGACCGCGCCGACCACGAGGATGCCGACCAGGACAGAGAGGAGCACGCGCTGACGGTGCCGGGCGGCAGCGGCACGCTCGGCCCGCTGGGCGTCGCGTCGAGAGGGCACCGCACCGTCGCCGGTCGCCGTGCCTGGTCCCTCCGTGCCCCGCTCGTCCACGCTGGTCGCTCTCTCTTCTCTCGTGTCGTGCTCGTCGTCGCGCAGCCTGCACAGTCGCTGTGCCGTCACTGCGTCGTGCTGCCGTCGTCCTGGCTGTGCCCGGTCTCCGCCGCTCCGAGGTCACCGCGGTCGCCCGCGTCGTGACTCCTGCTCGGTCCGCCCGTCGGATCGACCTCAGGGCCGCGGTACGCGGTCACCGCCTCTCAGCGGTCACCACCCGGTCAGGCTCAGACCTCGACGAGCTCCCCCGGACGACGCTGCGACCCGCGCTCGAAGTCGAGCGCGGACTGCAAGATCACCACGGCAGCCACCTGGTCGACCACGGCCCGGTGCTTGCGGCCGGCCCGACCAGAGGCGTGCAGCGCCTGGTGCGCCGACACCGTGCTCATCCGCTCGTCGACCAGACGCACCGGGACCGGTGCGACGAGACGAGCGACCTGGACAGCGTACGCACGTGCCGAGGCCGACGCTGCACCCTCGGCGCCCGAAAGGTGCCGTGGGAGCCCGACGTACACAACCTTCACACCACGCTCGACCACCTGCTCCGCGAGGACCGCAAGATCTGTCGGCACGGCAGCAGGGTTCTTGGTCACCGTGACGAGGTCGCGCGGGAGCGTCTCGACGGGGGTCGCGATGAGCCCGTCGGGGTCGCTCACGGCGACCCCGACGCGCACGCTCCCCACGTCGACGCACAGGCGTGCGCCGCGCTCGAGCGCCTCCTCGTCGCTCACGCCAGCTGCGCCGCGACGCCGTCGCGCAGACCGGCCAGCGCGGCTGGCACGGCGGTGACGTCCTGGCCACCACCCTGCGCCATGTCGTCCTTGCCGCCGCCGCCACCACCGAGGACACCCGAGGCTGCCTTGACGAAGGCACCGGCCTTGAGGCCACGCTCACGTGCGGTGGCGTTCGTCACGACGACGACCAGCGGACGGTCCTTGCTCACACCGGCGACCGCGACGACAGTCGGCGCAGCCTCGCCGAGGCGACCGCGGACGTCGAGGGCGAGGGCGCGCAGGTCGTCGGCCGAGGCCACCTCACCGGCGTCGTGGGTCACGACGCGGGCGTCGCCGACCACCTCGGCCGAGGCGGCGAGCTGACCCGCAGCAGCGAGCAGCTGACCCTGACGGACTGCGGCGAGCTCCTTCTCGGCCTCCTTGAGGCGCGTGATGAGACCGCCGACACGGTCCGGGAGCTCCTCCGTGCGGACGTTGAGCATGCCCGTGAGCTGCCCGACGAGAGCGTGCTCCTTGGCCTGGAAGCCGTAGGCACCGTCACCGACGAGGGCGTCCACGCGGCGGACGCCCGAGCCGATCGACGCCTCACCGAGCAGGGTCACCAGACCGAGCTGGCCGGAGCGCTTCACGTGCGTGCCCGCGCAGAGCTCGCGCGACCAGTCGCCGCCGATCGAGACCACACGGACCCTGTCGCCGTACTTCTCGCCGAAGAGGGCCATCGCGCCGAGCGCACGGGCCTCGTCGATGTTCATGATCTGCTCGGTGACCTCGAGGTCCTCCGCGAGCTGGGTGTTGACCCGCTCCTCGATCTCGGCCAGCGCGCCCTGGGGCACGGCCTGGCTCGACCTGAAGTCGAAGCGGATGCGGCTCGGGGCGTTCTCCGATCCGGCCTGGGTCGCGTCCTTGCCGAGCGACTCCTGGAGCGCCTTGTGGATCATGTGCGTCGCGGAGTGCGCACGGCTGATCGCCTTGCGGCGCGCGGTGTCGATCGTCGCGGTGCCCGACTCCCCCATCGTCACCGTGCCGTCGACCACGCGGCCGCGGTGCACCGACAGGCCCTTGATGGGCGCCTGGACGTCGTCGACCTCGATGGTCGCGCCACCGTCGAGCACGATGGTGCCCTGGTCGGCGAGCTGTCCACCGGCCTCCGCGTAGAAGGGTGTACGGTCGAGGATGACCTCGACCGAGGCCGGGGCCGTCGCGACGGGCCCGGGGACGCCGTCGACGATGAGACCGACGACGGAGGCACGAGCCGTGGTGTCGGTGTAGCCGAGGAACTCGACA
>Ga0247813_10001824_pt1 | contig 15475 bp, 14 predicted proteins | sample UWRJL169409C1_FD_180719 | JGI IMG/M metagenome (GOLD analysis project Ga0247813, IMG submission 180719) | Plant litter microbial communities from Arlington Agricultural Research Station in Wisconsin, United States - UWRJ-L169-409C-1 | ecosystem: Environmental > Terrestrial > Plant litter >... | reverse complement strand
TGGAAAAGCAGAATTAAAATTCAAGAATTAATTTCTAAAAAAGATTAGCTCAGCTGGTTCAGAGCATTCCGATTTTTCATCGGAAGTGGTCGGGGGTTCGAACCTTCCGATGAAAAATCGGAACAAGCTATCATCGCCCACCAAAAAACTCCTTAAGAAATTAAGGAGTTTTTTTTGTGCTTTATATTTTCTTAAGTTTACTGTTACTGGACACTCGTCAAAATAAACAAAAACGAGTAATTAAAAAATCGAATTTATATGAAAAAAATTATCCGCAATATCCATAAAATTTTTCTTCTGTTTTTAATACTTCTAACTATCATTTTAACATCCAGCACTATGACTGCCCAAAATAAAAATATTATGGTTCGTATTTCAGAAATTGAAATTTATCCTCAATATTTGACAGAATATAAAGCCATATTAAAGGAAGAATCTTCAGCTTCAGTTAAGTTAGAACCCGGAGTTTTGGCAATCTATCCGATGTATCAAAAAAATGATTCCACCCAAATAAGAATTTTAGAAATCTATAAGGATCAGGACTCTTATCAATCCCATTTAAAAACCCCTCATTTTCAAAAATATAAAACCACGACGGTTAAAATGGTTAAGTCATTAAAGCTGGTTGATATGGATACAATTGATTCCGAATCAATGAAAATGTTGTTTCGGAAATTTAATGATTAAAAATGGTTTATAAACAAATACGTAAAGAAGACCAAAAAACTCCTTAAGGAATTAAGGAGTTTTTTGATGCTTTATTTTTAAATATTGCAATTTAAATTCAAGAACTAATTACTAAAGATGAGAAACCCTTTTTTTTAAATCATTTATTTTTCTTTACGGATAAGTTCAATTTTAGTATTCATATTCCCTCTTATCAAGTTTACAGCAGTTGCTTTTCCATCAATAAAATCAAATTGCAATAAGTTAGGATAATCAATAATTTTAAATAAACCATTTTTCAAATACACCAACTCATTATCATTTTTCCCTTTAAAATGTTCCAACAACATAGATTCAACATAAAGACGGTTATTTCTTTCTACTATTTTGGTTTCTACTCCTTGCCCATAGAGAAAATCGTCATAAGTGCCAATTAGTTTTTCTTTTAGCGATAAAGGTATTTCCTGAATGCTTTCAGTTGGTGTTTCATTATTCCAATCCATCAACTTTATAATCATTTTTTGAGTGTGTGCCATTACAGGAAAACGATTTGGTTTTTCGCCATTAGCAAGAAATGCAAAGCCGTTTCCATCTGTCATGGTACCACCCACATTACCACCAACTCCGGTATTGGAACCGTTGCAAAAGAACCAGTCATAGTTATTGTAACCAAAAGACTTTTGCCATCCGTAGCTCCAACCGCCAACAGCATTTTTTAGAGCGGTTACTGCCGTTACTTTTTTTGCCACATCGTGAGAAATCACTTTGTTGTTTTTATTGCGTAAGGCATTTTGCATTTCAATAGCAATTTTAGCTAAATCAGTTGGTGTAGACCACATTCCGGATGGTGCAACTTGTGGTGTAATTGGTAAACCTGTTTTAATCACTTTTCCGTCTTTATCGTGAACAAGGGCCACATTTGTTAGAAATCCCTTTTCATTTGGCTGAATCATTGAAGTGTTTTTCAAGCCAAGGGGTGAAAAAATATATGCTGCCGCAAGCTCCGCCATAGATTTACTAAACGTGTCTCTAATGCCATTTGAATAATCGTATAACCACCGCCACTGTATTGCCAACTAGTTCCTGGAGTAAACAAAAATTCTATTTCTTTATCATATCTCGGTATCTGCCCCAAAAGGCTTTGTTTTAGTGTCGGAATTGCTTCTCCCTCATAATGATCTTCAAAACCATCCTGAGTTGTACCAGCAGTATGATTTAGAAATTGTCTCCACGTTGGGCTGTTATTTTCAGTAAACTTGCTTTTTGGCAAATGCCAACGTTTAAGAGAATTGTCAATTGGATCATCTAAATTAATTAATCCTTTCTCTTCAAGCATAAAACAAAGAAGCGCCGTAATTGGTTTTGAAATTGATGCTGTAGAAAAAGCTGTATTCGCGTCTATTTTTTCGTTAGAATCCGCAGATTTTACACCAAATTGTTTTGAATATACAATCTCGTAATTTTCAAAAACTACGACACTAAATCCGGGTAGTTTATATTTTTCTAATTGTGCATCAATATTTAAACTGTCTGTCAAAAAACTATATTTTGTGTTTTTTGACAATGCTTTATGACTTGTCTGACTATTTGAATTTGTTACTATAAGAAGTGCTAGTAAATAAATAAGATTTTTCATGGTATCGATTTTTGGTTAAAAATTTATTTCGATACAAAGATGTGGAAGAAGCCAGTCATGCGCGACCGAATGAAAAGATTCGAACGCATTTGTCTGAAAAAATAAGTACGAATCATTTCAACAACAAGTACGAATAATTACAAGACACTAAATTACACTTGCTTACGATAAGAAGTTGGCGTATTTCCTGTGTATTTTTTAAAAGCGGTATTAAAAGAAGATTTGGAATTAAATCCAACTTCATACAAGATTTCAAGAACTGTCACTTTACTTTTTGTGACATCTTTTAAGATATCCATCGCCTTTTCTATTCGATATGTATTAACGAAATCGTAAAAATGCTGTTCTAATTTATGATTGATTAAAAGAGATAAATCACGAACTGGAATTTCGATGGCCACAGCCACATCCTGAATTGTCAACGAAGGATTTAAAAATGGTTTTTCTTCAATCATATACTGCTTCAATTTTGTTAATGAGGCATTATATTCTTTTTCGCTTATGGCTTCTGGTTTATTATTTTTTTCTTCTAAAACCATATCCGAAACAAGTTTTAGTTTTGAATCGATATTTCTAAATAAATCCGGATGATTTAATGCTTTATATAAATACCAACAAATAATGAAGAGCTGCAATACCAAAATTCCAATTTTGATCCATTCAGAGATATATGGATAATCAGAAAATTTAAAAATGTTTTTTATAATAACAATTAAATATAAAATTGAAAGGACACTTGTAAACTGAAAAAGCCAATTATAGGAATTAATACTTGCGCCGGCATTATTTTCAAGATATAGTTTTTTTGCTTTTCGTAATAGCATAAAAACAGCAAAAACATATACAACAGTTTGAATATGAAAAAGAATATGATTGAACTGCAATTCTATCATGTTTTGACGATGCATGATAAAATTAATTTTAGCAGCATTATCTACCGTATAAAAACGAGGCAATAAAACAACATTAGCAATTAAAAAAGGAAGCAAATGCAGGATGTATTTCGGTTTAAACTTAAAATCAGAATAACAAACCGATAAAACATAGAGATAAAAAAAAGGAATTTGTAAAAAGGCAAGTGTGTTTCTTAACATTCCCAAATTTGAAGGACCATCCGAAACTAATTCAAATAGTGGCCAACTAATCTCTAGAGCCGTTATGCTTAAAAAAGCAGCAAAAAGATAATTGCTTATTTTGTATTTTGTTTTAACTGTCACCAGAAAAAAGGCAAATAATAACGAAATGAACAAGGAAATTACAGTTATAATAAGCAATACATTAATCTTATCATTCATTATTTTTTTTGTGGTATAGTTAGGGTTAATAGCGTTTTGAAGGCGAATATAAGAAATATTATTACTACAAATTAATCACTTTTTGAAATTGAATTAGAAATGGTTTGTAGCATATTAAAGCAATTCCTTTAATACTTTTTTACCATTTGCATTATCCGGATTTAATTCGACAGATTTTTGATACATCTTAATAGCTTCTTCTTTTTTACCACATTGCAGCAATGCCTCTCCGTAACTATCATATATATTGGAACTCTTTGGAAAAATTAATGTTGCTGAAGCAAAGGTTTGTAAAGCATTTTCGTTTTTTTGAAGCCTGAGAAACTGATAACCTAAGCTGTTAAAATCTCTTTCTGATGCGTTATAACTCTTTGGATTTTTCAAATATTCTTCAATCAGCTGGTTTGCTTTTTCTCTACTTCCGTTTTCAAGCAAACTGCCATATACTCTTGAAAGGTTTTGTACAGGGATTACATAAGGCTTATTATTTATTAATTGTGAAATTGCATTAGATACGGTAAACATGGGAGCTGCACTATTAGACAGAAGTATCACCGTTTGGTTTTTATCAATATTATGCATCAAAATAGAGGTCAGCCCGGTAATAGAGCCATCGTGAAAAACGATTTTTCCGTTACTTTCATCAGTATACATTTCCCAACCCAAACCATAGGCTATCTCTTTTTCCTCAAAACGATAAGAGGCAATTTTTCCATCATTGAGCTTTGCTGGTGTTAAGGCTTCTTCTAATTCATTCTTATCCAAAAGCTGATATTTAAATAATGCCTTTTGGTATTTCTGCAAATCTAAAGCCGTGCTTACAATACCGCCATTTCCATAAAAATTGCTTTTCTCAGATATTAAAAAAGGATCTTTCAAATTTCCAACATTAACTAAAGTAGTGGAATACAAGTTCGGATAAGAATATAATTCTACCTGATTCGCTTTCTTAATCCTTCTATTCTCTGGAAGAAATGAATCTTTCATTTTTGCAGGTTTGAAAATATTCTTTTCCAAATACTCTCTGAAAGTTATTCCAGATATTTTTTCCACTATTAAGGCCGCAAGACAGAAATTGACATTGTTATATTCCCATTTATCTCCGGGCGAAAATGACAGAGGTGTTTTATTCTGAATTAATGTCGGTATAATATCCCCATTAGAAATGATTTTTTCCGGTTGTTCTTTTATTACATTATCAAATAGATGATAGTATTCCGCCAATCCGGAAGTATTGCTGAGCAGATGTCTAATGCTGACATTTGGATACGGAAAATCCTGAAGGTATTTTTGAACTGGATCATCAAGCTTTAATTTTCCTTTTTGTTTAAGCTGTAGTATTGCTGTCGCAGTGAACGTTTTTGATACGGATGCAATTGGAAATTGAGATTTTTCATTGATTTTTTCTTTCTTTTCGATATTGGAAAACCCATAAAAATTAGAAAAAATATCTTCTCCCGATTTCGAAACTAAAACACTGCCATTAAAGAGATTATTTTTATTAAGTGTTGTAAAGAAATCATTTATTTCCTGTCCTGAAACAGTGCTCGCCAGGATAGACGCTATAAAGATGAAAAAAAATTGTCTGTTCATTTGATTGATTGATTGATTTTTATAGGACGCAGAATTAATAATATTGTTACTACAATTCTTGTTTTATTTTCACACTAAGTAAGTAATTCAATTGATGTTATACAAGTTTTACATATAGATTGTTGCTCCAAATAAAATGATTCAGTTGGGCTGCAACAAAACGTAATACAATACTATCTAAGTCAAAGATTTTCCTTCTTCTTTCTATTCTTATTTTGAATGCTAATTCACAATTCAAAGACCTTATAACTTCTAATACGCTATAATAATTTTTAATTATATTTGACGTGGATATTGGTCTATTTATTACTTATAAAGAAGCCAAATCATTAAACCCCAAGTTTTAAAATGAAAAACCTATTCACTCTTTTATTTCTATTTACGGTTATAAATATCTTTGGGCAAACCCCAACCCCAACAACGCCTGTAGAAACTAGTAATACAACTAATATAGTTCCAACTATTAGTGATGTATTAACGAATAAAGCCATAAGTCCGGTTAAAAAAGTAGCATTAGACGAAGCTTTAATCCTGATTTACGATTACGATGGTACTCTTTTTACATTTGATTTAGAATCTGAAACAATTGCCTGGACTGTAAAAGCCACAGACTCCCATAGTGAAATGTGTGCCAATGCAGTGACGCTAATTGATGGGGTTTTATACGTTCCGTTTATAAATGGAGAAATTTTTGCAATTGATAACCAAACTGGTGCTGTTTTTTGGAAATCAAGAATAGGAAATAGTACAGATCAAATTGCCCTAAAAGATCAGCTTCCTGTCGTAAATGATGGAAAACTTTTTATTACCAGTCTAAATGGTAACATTTATGCTCTTAATATAAAAGATGGCAGTTTACTATGGAAACATAAGCTAGACTCCACAAATAATGATATTCCAGTTCTCTTTTTTGATAATAAAGTCTTTACACAGAGCGGGAACTTTTTATATAGTTTTGAAGCCAATACAGGAAAACTTATTTATCAAAAAGACTTTGGCGAAACTATGCACGGAAAACCGGTAACAGATGGTGAAAATGTATTTCTTGCCAATGAAAAAAATGTGCTTTTTGCCTTAAGTCCGAATACGCCAGATATTTTATGGCAATTTAAATTTGATGAAAATCAACACAATGTAAAGGAACGTATACTTTGCAAGGACAAAAAAATATACCTTGCCGCACAAGGCCCGGAAGCTTCTTCAATATACGCTGTTGACTCAAAAACAGGGACTCAACTTTGGAAAACTGATTTAAAAAATGAAATTATAGAATACATCACTGAAGACAGTGATAATATTTGGGGATATACCCGTAAAGCAAAGTTTTTTCAATTAGATATAACGAATGGCGAAATAGCAGCCGAAACAAAATTAACAACCCAGCCTATTTCAAATTTTGAATTTCCGGTTGATGAGTCCTTGTTTTATTATTCAGATGCTGCTTTAATTCAATTTGACTTAAAAACAAAAGACGAAAACGAAGTTTATCTGCGAACTTCTATTAAGGACAATGCGTATAGTGCCTATCTAAAAATAATTCGACCATAAAAAAGAAGCTGTCTCAATCAGGAGGCAGCTTTTTTTCAATTATAAGTATTCGTCTATTTTTATGCTTCTGTTTTCATTATTAGCATTTTCAATGGCTTTTAAAATAGTTTGAATTTGAATTTTATCCATCCTGTATTTATCAAAAAATACATATTCAATAGCCTTTGTGTTTTTAATATCTTCTAACGGATTTTTTGTCAGCAGTACTAAATCTGATTTATAACCTATTTTTATTTTTCCTGTTTTCTTTTTCATCCAATTACCAGGTGCAACAGTGGCTGCATAAAGTGCTTGTGTATTTGTCATTCCGGATTTAGACAGAGATTCTAATTCAGCATGAAGTGAAAATCCCGGAACAACCGTTGCTACGTTCGCATCTGTTCCGGCCATAATGGTCACTTTATTATCAACTAATGCCTTTGTCATCCTATGAATCGCTTCGACATAAATCTTCCAAAAAGTTAAAGATAATTTTCTTGCTTCAGGATTATCTTCTCCATCATATTCATATCCATTTCTACCAGGCAGCCAGCCTAATTTATAAAGCGGAGTTCCTTCAATTATTTTTGGGTTGACATATTTTAATTCTATTGCTGCCAATTTAGATTTTAAGTCAAATCGTTGATCCTCAAAACTCTCACACAGCCAAACTGTTGAAGTAACACTAATGTTATTCTCTTTCAATTTTTTTGCAATATCAAGAGATCGCACTTTTAAAAACTGGAGATATTCTTTTGGATTTTTAGCTATCGATTTTCCAAAATCATCAATTGTTTTTATCGTTAATTCTTCAATATGTGCCACCTCAACTTGTCCGGAGTTGTAAAAAGTTTCCAAATTGACCAATGGTATATGGCCAATAACCGGAATATGATATTTTTTCGCGGTTTGAATTGTCGTCTTAAACATTTCGGGGTTTACAAAGCCATACATTTTAACAGCATCATAACCCTGTTCGCTTATTACTTTTATTGCTTTTTCAGCATCATCTTTATTCGAATAATTAATTGAATGCATTGTCCAGCTGTAATAGTAACCCGCCAGACCGCTCTCACTAAATATTGGCGGAGAGGTGATAAACATTCGTGGTCCAATACCCTTTTTTTGTACTGATTTTCTCCAATCTAAAATCAAAGGACTTCCAGCCATTTCTCTAACATAAGTAACACCATTAACTAAATATAAAAGCAAATCATTTTTACTTTCTTTTAAATGAACATGACTGTCTACAAGACCCGGAATGAGGAATTTGTTTGTTCCGTCAATAATTTCAGTGTTGCTGTCCTGAAGCTGACTTTTACCAATTTGAATGATCACGCCATCTTTAAGCGTTACATCCTGATTTTTTACAAAACTGCTACAGTCTTCTGAAAGGATGTTGACATTTTTTATTTGAATTGTTTTAGAGGCTCTAATCATTGACGAAACATCTACAACCGTCGTAGATTTCCCTAAGACACTATTTAATTCGTTATCTGCCCAAATAAAAACGCCAATAACAATAAGTAATAATACCACAAAAGCATAAAGCAATCTCTTAAACCACAGTTTTTTCATGAATTTTTTAATTTAGATTTAAGGACAAAAATAAATTCAAAAAGCCACTGAGGCACTACTGCAAAAGGGTTTAGGTATGAAAGGTATGGTTTTAGGTATGAAAATCTGAAAACTATTCTTTAACTATGGTATAAGTTTTCGGTTTTTATTTTTCCCTTTCCATTTGTTACTTATACGTTTTGTATTTACAAATTCCTTGATTTAATTTCTTTATTCAATAAGCTTAAATTTATCAATAAAGGAAAAAAAGTAACAGGCAATATAAACACAGGAATAATTGTCGCAATAGAAACATTTTCAAATCCCTTCGCAGTAAAGAGATAAATGATAACTGCAATAGCCAGGACAAAAACAACTCCGAATCCAATTGAAACACCTTTAAACAAATCTCTCTTTTTCAACAATTCTTCATTTGTCAATTCTTCGTAAATATTTTTCTTCATAATACTGGTTATTTTATTTTGAATCTGGTTTTAAATTCGACTAAATCAATTGGAGCAATAACGCACTGTTATTCAAGCGAATTTAATACTATTTTTATTCTAAATTACAGTTTAAAACTGAATTCTGTACAATCTCTTTGATAAGTTTTTATAACATAAAATGGCATTTTAATTTTTAGTGTATCTTTATAATTCTTTCTTTTTCAAATGAATGAGTAAAAATTAACCGTTATGTCCAGTACTAAAACCACCATCAAACCTTTTCTGACTGTAAGCGACGGCATAAAAGCGGTTGAATTTTATAAAGCAGCTTTTAGTGCTATTGAAGTACAACGATTTGAAATGCAAAATCAAAAAATTTCTTCAGTTATTGAAATCGAAAACGCTCAATTTTACCTGAGTGACGAAGAGCCTGAAAATGGTAATCTAAGCCCAGGTCTAAAATCAAATAACGCTATCAGAATAATTTTAGAAACTAAAAATGCAGATGAGCTATTTGAAAAAGCACTACAATTTGGTGCCACAGCAATTTGCCCGATAAAAACCGAAGAAGACTGGAGAATTGGAAAATTACAAGATCCTTTTGGGCATATTTGGGAAATTGGCTACACTTTATAAAGTGAAGTATAACCAATATGAAGGGGTTTTATCTATTTCAAAACATTCGCATAAATCTCATTCAACAGGGTTTGTCTAATTTTTGAATTTCTTTGATCCAGCAATATTATAATACCCCAATTTTTAGCCCTATTGTAACATATTATAGAAGATTGTCCCATAGAATCTCCAGATTTTTGATAAATGGTATTTTTATCATCTGTCATTATATTTACTCCCAATCCCAATTCTCTATTTTCTGCCTTGTAGAATATTTTTTCTGTAATAATAGCCGCTCTACCTATCTCTGTTTCTTTATTTAAAACCGCTTTTAAATAGGTAACCATATCAGAAGCACTAGATTTTACTAGCCCAGCCGGAGCAGTTACATTCCAATTCATGAATTCCTGAACACCACCGTCGGGATTGTGACCAACTGTTCTGTTTTTTACATTAAAATCTGTAGTTAATGTGTTTTTCATTTTTAAAGGATCTATTATTTTAGATCTAATAATCGCATCATAACTTTTGCCATACGCTTTTTCTAATATTTGTCCTAGTAAAGTATATCCAATCGTAGAATAACGGTATTTACCATAGTCTTTTAGTTCAGTGCAATTATTGATTATATCGATCAACGATTTTTCGGTTACACTACTTACAGGCTGTTGCGGATTTAGTTCTATTAACTTTCCAAAATCGATATCAGGTAAACCAGATTGATGCGATGCGAGGTCTGAAATTTTTATTTTATTTTTAAGATTGTTATGCAGTACATACCCTTTTGGAAGTAAGTTGTCTATATAATCATCTACTTTAAATTTATTTTCCAAAACTGCTTGTGCAATTAAATTTGACGTTACAATTTTAGTGATAGAGGCAATTTCGAATAGGGAATTTTTATCAATTTTAATTTGACTTTCTTTACTCAAATTTCCATATGCTGTAAAGTACTCTTTATCATTTTGAATAAAACCGACACTAATCCCTACACCAGGATTTTTTTGATAACTATCCTTTATTATGGAATCAATTTTTCTGGTAAAGTCTTGTGCAAAAGAAAATGTAGTTGTTACTAATAAGGCTGCTAAAAATTTTAATGAAGTTTTCATTGTATCGAGGTTTAGGTTAATGATTTATTTCGATACAAAGATGTGGTAGAAATTATCGCTACGCGACCGAATAAAAATACTCGAACGCATTTGTTTTGATAAATACGTACGAATAGTTTAAAACAGAAGTACGAGTAATTACAAAATATTGTTTTACAGGCTTTTGCGATAATTAGTTGGCGTATAACCTGTGTGTTTTTTGAAAGCAGTGTTGAAAGAAGATTTTGAATTAAAACCTACCTCATATAAAATTTCTAAAATAGTCAGCTTACTTTTTGTACTATCTTTTAAAATATCCATCGCACTTTCTATACGATAAGCATTAACAAAATCGTAAAAATGCTGTTGTAATTTATGATTAATTAAAAGAGATAAATCCCGAACAGGAATTTCAATAGTGGCAGAAATATCCTGAATCGTTAAAGAAGGATTAAGGTATGGTTTTTCTTCCCTCATATATTGCTACAATTTCAACAACTCTTCATTATGCTCTTTTTCATTAGCGAATTGTGCATTATTTTTTTCTTCGGAAATTATATCTTGTACAAGTTTTAATTTTGAATCAATAGTTCTAAAAAGACCTGGATTATTTAGTGCTTTATACAAATACCAAAAAATAATGAACAGTTCAAATAAGACCAATCCAATTTTTAATCCTGCTGAAATGTTAGGATATTCGGTAAATTTAAAGATGTTTTTTACTAGCGCAATAAAATAAAAAGCGGAAAGCGCCACTGTAAACTGAAACAACCAATTAAGGGATTCAATGCTAGCTCCTGCATAATTTTCAAGGTAGATTTTTCTCGCTTTTCTCAAGATCATAAAAGCGGCTACAATATAAAATAACATTTGAATATGCATCAAAACATGATTGAACTGCACCTCTGGCCTACTGCCTATTTTTGAAAGAAAACTGATTTTAGATTCCTGATCGACTGCGTAAAAGCGAGGCAACAAAACTAAATTTGCTATTAAAAAAGTCACGCCATGAATTAAATGCTTTGGCTTTAATTTAAAATCAGAATAGCAGACAGATAATACATATAAATAAAAAGTGGGAAGCTGCAGGAAAAAAAAGGAGCTTATAAAAATTCTCATATTTAATGAAATCGCCAATAAATCGCCAAGATTTGCGCTAATATCAATTGCAGTCAAAACCAGAAAAAAAGCAAAAAGACGATTACTTAATTTGTGTGCTGTTTTCACGGTAAGTAAAAACAAGGATAAGAATAATGCGATGAAAATTATTATTATAGAGATCGTAACCAATAAATTAATTTTATCCATTAATCATTTTATTTTTTATTGTTGTTTTCAGGAAAGTCTTCCGGCGAATATAGGAAATATTTTTACTACAAATAAATTACGATTTCAGTTGGTAAACCCTCTCTACTTTATCAGCTTGAATAATGCTTCAAGTGTCGAGTTCTTTTGGTTCACAATTATCAATTGGCTTTTATCTTCTAAGAATATTTTCTCTGTAAACTCTTTATCCGCTTTAAAGTGCCAATTTTTTAATACCGCAAATTTACTTTTTACCAGTTTTAGTTTTTCACCATTGTTTTTTGAAATGATAATCACTTTTGTCAAAGGTGTCTTTTGCATTTTTTCAATACTGCTTTCCGTGATTTGGTCTTCATATTCTGTTCTGGACCGATAGCGAAACAATTGGTTTATGGTAGTAAAATCTTTTTCATCTTCAGTAATTACATATCGATACGTCATTATGTTATCAAGTTCATTTATCCAATTCGGAAAATTTGTTTCATAAATCTTAATGTAATTATCAATGAAATTTTTATCAATTGATTTCTTCTTATCAATATACTCCTTAACTAACGGATAAATTTGCTTTGCGATCCCATTAATATATTTTTTGTTATACCAATCCTGTGTATCAATTTTCCCATCTAATTGCTCATAAACATAGCCATTTCCAAGTGCTGTGGCCAAGGCTTCATTCATAATTTGATAGGCGTAATTGCTACATTTTGATTTACTTTCCCTGAAATAGGTATCAATTTCTGTTTTCACTTGAAGTGATTCCTCATCGTAAATGATATGAAAGGTCTCATGCAGCATAACACTAAACAAAACTTTATACGATTTTAAATCGGTTTGGATGGCACTTATAAAATTATTGCAAAACGCTTGTGCTGTAAAACCTTTAGAATTAGGCAACGGATAAAAAGCGATGTTGAAAGGAATTGCATTATCCCAATTTGAATTATAAAACAACAACCCCATTTCGAAATAGTTTTCTATTTGGTGCTCGTTAGAATATTTTGTAATTTCTTCAAGTTGTTTTTCAAATTTTTCTTTGTTGGGATTATAAATTAGTTCGTTGTAAACAGGTGTAAATTCTGAAATACATTGCGCTAAATCACTTAAAATTTTGTTCGGAATAATTCCGTTCGAACGAAGTTTAAATTCCTTTATATTTTCTGTTTCAATCAGATTTTTTTTCAAAAGATCCTCTGTTTGAACACCTTTTTTTGATCCGTATGGAAATTCTTCAAAACGATAACTGTAGTCAATAGTTAATTTATCAAATTTTAAAATTATACTTTTATAGTAATCCGTATTGTATTTTGATTTTTGAAATTCAGTTTTGAAAACATTTTCAGGATAATTTTCAGAAAGATTTTGCAAAAAAACAAAAACAGCCAATGGTTCAGAATATTTAATTTTGAAGGTTGTTTTTTGTGCAAAACTGAAAGTTGTCAAAAACAGTAAGCAAACAAGGAATCTTCTACTCATAATTTTATTTAATATTAATTTTCAAGTAACTGTTTTTTCCATGCCTTAAGGGCATCAACTTCAAACATTAATCTCCTGTCATTGTTATCTTTTACGGTAAATTCTCCTCCTTTATTTTTTAAGGATGGATAAAAAACCATTGTATGTAAATCCGCTTTTTGCCAGCTAAATTCCTCCAGATGGTGTGCCTTAAATATCAATCTTTTATCCGTTAAACGTAATTTTCCCGAAACTATATCACCATCGATTAAATGATTTGCAGGAGCTTCTATAAAAAAGTTCTCAAAATTCTCCGTTTTTATCACTATGCTTTCCAACATTTTTAGCGGCTTGGTAAATCTTGTATATATAGCACCATTAAGAATCAATGCAAAAAGTGCAATAGGTGTCGAAATCTTCACAATAGTTTTTACGGGTATATTACCATTAAAATATCCAATGCAAAAACAAAGCAGGAAGATCGCAATTCCATAAAAAAATCCATTACCAATAATTTTGATTACTGTTTTTATCATAAAAATTTATTTTTTATTCAACCTACAATTAATCTCCGCCACATCCCCCGCATGAGCTTCCACAAGAACTGCTACACGAGCTTCCGCAAGAACTCCCACAACTTGATCCACTGCCAGACTCTGCTGTTCGATTTAAATATCCTGTTAAAGGAAGAAAAGAACTCACCAATACTACTTCGCCATACAGAAAGTATTTCCATTGCCAGTCTTTTTCAGCTTCTGAATTCAGTTTTTCATTTGTAAAAACTTGTGGTATTGTGCTGTTAAATAAGCAATTTACTATTTTGTTGAAATAAATTTTAGTTACTATTAAAAGAGCAAATAGCGTAAATAATAAGAAAGTTATAGGCTTGTCTCTTGAAATTCCGGAAATAATCCTGCTAAAACCAATACTTAACAAGAGTCCGAAAATTAGCAATACTATTTTTATAATTCGCATAAATTGCTTTGAGTTTATAATGGTATTCCTTATTCTGCCAACCGATTTTTCTATCTGTTCATATATTGGATTTCGGGCTACTATTCTAAACAATTGGGGATACGGCATTGGCTCGTATTCTTTCATGATCGTAATAACACAATTTTCATAATTATCATCAGTCAGTTTCTCATCAATCAGGCTTAATCTGTTATTAGCCAAAACCACAATTTTTTTATTGCTGATCAAATTATTTACTACACCATGAATTACAAATTCTAATTTATTATGCTGAAGAAAAACCAGCTCAAAAGGGCTAAGATTTACTAAAATAAAATTTGATCTTATACGCTCATAAAAAGATGCAAAGGCCTTCTTGACAAAACGCATTACCAAAGCGACTACGGCAATGAAAAATAAAATATAACAGAGTAAAAAATCAGGGTTTCCAATTTGTATTAAAATGGGTCTGATTATAAAATAAACCGGAAAGATAAAAACCGTAAATAGTCCAATAAATACTCTTTTTAGTTTATCAATTTCAATCTTGCTTTTCTCTAAATTTAAAGAATCGAGCTCATTTTTATATTCCCAAAATTCTTTCGGCTGTTTGCCAAAGTGCTGTTCATACAATTCTTTTGTTCTTTCTTTTGCCTTATGAAATTTTTCTGCATCTGACGGGTTATGCGTCGATGGAATATGCTCTATTTTTTTAGACAAAAGAGTACACAAATCAGTATAAGAGGAAGTAAAAATCAAATGCTGATGCCAGACAATATCAACAGTCTCTGAAGGTGAAACCATTTCATTTGAAACAGCGGCAAGATACATGAACTTTTTATATTCAAGAATAGCTGTTTCAGCAAAATAAAGTGTCCATTTATTTTCAAAAGCCAATCTTGTCAGAAATCCGTACTGATCCTTAGGATTGTTTAACTCAAATTTTAAAATTTCATTCCAAAGTATTGTGCTCATTAAGGCTGTTCTATTTCTTTTTCAATTGATTTCAATGACTTAATTAAAGATGCTTGCAAATAATTAAGGCTAATATAGGACTAATTTTATTACAAGAATAAATAAATTTTCGAAGTGAATTTTAAATATTTTTTAAAGAAAATCTCTTCATATAAGGTAATTAAATCTCCATTGAAATTGTGTAAAATAAAAACTCCATTCGCCGCGGCGAATGGAGTTTTTGTTTTTATAGTATGTCTTGTCCTGAAATAGCGATACACAAAAAGTATCATTATGGAAAAAGATCAACAATTGCGCTATGTAAAGCGTACACAGAAAGATTATACTATGGCTTTTAAGCTTCAAATTGTTCGGGAAATA
>Ga0247813_10001823_pt1 | contig 15477 bp, 6 predicted proteins | sample UWRJL169409C1_FD_180719 | JGI IMG/M metagenome (GOLD analysis project Ga0247813, IMG submission 180719) | Plant litter microbial communities from Arlington Agricultural Research Station in Wisconsin, United States - UWRJ-L169-409C-1 | ecosystem: Environmental > Terrestrial > Plant litter >... | reverse complement strand
ATTTGAAGAAATATGTCAGTACTAATTCAGCCGACTACAACGACAAAATAACTTTTTATATTGGAAGAAATATGTCAGTGCTTAATTAAATTTGAAGAAATATGTCAATACTAATTCAACCAATTTAAACTTAAAAAAATATGCCGATTTAATAAGACAACGACAAAATAACGTCTTAGCTGAAGCTAGACTCCGTATAAACATAGTGTAGCTAAAGCTATATACGAAAAAATATGTCAGTGTTCATTTAAATATAACTACAACAACAAAATAAGATGTTATATAGAACTTTGTTCTAGATTCATCGTAGCATAGCTGTAAAATTTATGAATAAATATGTAAATATAATTAAACTGAGTTTATTATTCTCGTATAAAAACATTAGTATTAATTTGTAAAGTTTCAATAAAAGTATTAATATTTAATATAAAATCAGCTAAAATTGTTGAAAGTTGTTTATCTCTATGAAGTATAAATAATAATAGTGCAAGATAATTGTAAAAGTAATTAAAGTTATTAAGTAATATACATTTAACATTATTTGAATTATTAGTGATATGAATTGGATTAAATATTTTAATAGTAGAGTATTTGTTAAAAATGTCTTCAGTTGCATTATTGACAATATCAAGCACATGTTTAAGTTTTGTTCTAAGTCCCGGAACAATTTGTTTTTGAATAGTAGTTTCAAAAATTAATCTAATTGCATTAGTAAAAGTATAGTTAGTTTTAAAATCATTAAAGAATAAAATGCCAATTGGATTAAAATTAATATTAAGTTTAGTATTTGGAAATTCTAAGTTCATGAGTTTGTTACTGATCCAATAAAGCGAAATTGGTATACTATTTGTTGAAATATTAATAAGATTTTGATCAATTTCAATTTTTAATATTTCTCTTTTGAGTGTTATTTTATTATACATGTTAGTTTCTGAGTTATTAATATTATATTTAATAATATCTGTAATATTTGATTTATTCATTTCTAATATAATTTCTTTAATATTAGTATCATTATTAAACTCAAGTTGATTGTATATTGGATTATCAATTTTAATAATTTTTGATTTAATAAAAGTAATCAAGTTATTATTAATTTCTTTATAAATAAAAGTATGACATTTTGAACAAATAGAATTTCCACCTTTTTCAATAAAATGTAAATGTCCCGATTTACAGAATATGTATTTATTAAAATCGCTGCTAAATATACAGAATAAGTTATTATTATATTCAAATTTATAATATATTTTTTTAATAAATAATTTAAGTTTTAATTCAGATTTAATTAAGTTATCATATTTAGTTGATATAATAATATTTGAATTTTGTATTTTGAGACGCAGTTTTTTCTTGATTCTTGCATATAAATAAGATACAATTCCTTTATCTGCTAATGATTTGATAATAAAAATATAATCACAAATAGTTTCAATAATTTGACTTGCGTATTTTTTAATTCTGTCTACAAAAGTTAATTTTTTTTCTTGAATACTCCACCTTTGATATCTTAATAATATAAATGTAATATAAGCAATAAGTTGAACAAAATCATCAGTAACAGATATATTAATAAATTTTGTAAGTTTATTTAATTTAGAATGACACATATCATATAATGATTTAATTTCAACATATTTATTAATATCAATATCAATATTATAGTAAAGTATAAAAAATAATATGATAATAATATAAATATTATTAAACTTTTGTAATTTGTATAGATCAACAATTGAGTTTGCAATAAAAAGATTATTTGTAATTGAAAATATAAAAAAACTAGAATCATTAAAGTGTAATATATCTCTACTCTGTTTGATTGCGTTTTTACAATAATCTTCATTGAATCTAAATGTATCAGTGATAGATATAATATTTTGTATGATAAAGTTTTTGTGATCATTATTTTGAGTGTTAGTAAAGTTAGAATTATTAAATATTTGTCCAAACTTTTGAATTAATAATTCAGTCATTTGAATAAAATCTTTATATTTATAGTATTCAGTAAATTTATCTAAATTTTCTACTAAAACAACGTGAATATTATCTTCAACAATATTATCATTATTAAGTATTTGTCCACATATTGTACAAAGATTACAATCAATAATATCATTAATTTTAGTACTAAATAATTTATATTCTTTAAGTGATTTAGCATTTTGTAATTTTTCAAAGTATATTTGATGAATACATATATATTTAATTTGAGTTGGTTCTATAACAATATTCATTTTATTTGAGTAAATTTGAGAAATAAATGATCTAATTAAAGTTCCTTTTTCATTTTCAATATTATCAAGTATATTTTGATTAAGTTTAGTAATATATTTGTTAATATATTTAAATAAGTAATTATAATTAATATTTGTAAAATATTTAAGATATTTAATATCAGGTAAAACTTCAAGTAAATAATTAGATTCACGCAACAATTCAATTTTATATATTTTATCAATTTGATCCATGGTTACAACAGTTTCAACTCCATTGTCCCTATATAAAATAAAATAAGCTGATAATTCTTGTGTATTAATTTTGAGTACATTATTAACATAAATCATTATATATTCTTCAAATGTTTCAGTAGTTGAATCAATTGTAATAAATGGAATATTAATATTTAATTTACTAAGAGAATTAAAATCATATGGAATTGAAAATTCATCTGTTTTGTTAATAATATTATGAATAAACTTTGCCCCTTTGTATGTTTTTGGAATTTTATTAAATATTTCAAGTAATTTATTTTGTTTTTCTTTTAAAACATTATCAAAATTAATTTTATTATAAATATTATTTGTCAATTGAATAAATAATGCCATTATTTTAATTTTATTGTTTTTTGTAAGATAATTAAGTTTATGTGCAGTAGTAATTTCATGTTTAGTAAAATCATAAAGAGTAAGCGTTCTATAAATATCAAGTTGATTAAAATCTATAGGTGAAATATATTCATATGCATTATATTCAATTGTTTCAAAAAAAATGTCAATATATTTAGTTGTAAGTTGTTTAATATTAACAGTAAATAAGTTTTCAAGTATAAAATGTTTTATTTTCATATGTATATTTTCAATTTGATTAAGTTTAGGATTAATAGTATCATATTGAAATTTGTAATAATCATCAATGAATAATTTAATAGTTGAAAATCCAAAATAAACAATTTGATCATCTGAGTGTTTAATATTAAATTTTGATTGTAATAATAAAACAATATAAAGTAAAATGAATTCATCAAAAATATATTTCCAAAGATTAATTTGAACAATAAATTTCTCAAATATTTCAAATAATTGAAGTTGTTGTTTATTTTGTAAAATATATAAGTTGTTATTAGCATTGGTAATATTTAAACTGTGAATAAATTCGAATGCATTGTCAATGATTTGTTCGAAATGAACAAGTAAGTAATTATATTTCATAAACTTATAAATCATTAAAAGTTCCTCCGCAAAAATTACAATAGATAGTTTGTGTTGTAACTTCATCACCAGCTAAAAATTGATCAATTCTCATAGATACATCATCACTTCCACATTTAGGACATTTAACTTCAGAACTAATCTTTTGTATTTTAATATTATCAATTCTATTCAATTCATCATACACAACTTTAAAAAAAGGGTTAACCTCATAAAATTGTTGTGGATACTTAAAATCAACTATTTGTTGAATTTCTTCAATATCTGCTTTTAAATAAGTATTCAAAGATTTAACTTGATATGAACTTCTGACAAAGTCCAAACACATTTTGATTTGTTTTTCCATAATTTCATAAAAATATATAATATTCAATTCATTTTTTTATTAAATTAAACTTATATATAGAATAGCAGTAAATATGTCAGTGCACTTTATTCAACCTCAAGATAATATTTTTACTAAACAACAACAATTAAAGTGATAAATATAGTGTAGCTTTAGCTATATATGAGAAAATATGTCAGTGTACTTTATTTAGTTGAAATATGTCAGTGATTCGTTTAAAAAATAATAAATATACCAATGTACTTTATTCGTGATAATATATTTACTTAACAACAACAATTAAAGTGATAAACATAGTGTAGCTTCAGCTATATATTAGAGAAAATATGTCAGTGCACTTTATTCAACCTCAAGATAATACTTTTATTAAACAACAACAATTAAAGTGATAAACATAGTGTAGCTTCAGCTATATATTAGAGAAAATATAATAAATAACAATTAAATTGTTATATAGAGTATTGCAGAAAATTAAACTGATAAATAATATGTTTTTTACGCGAATAATAAAATGAATTATTTTTTTGATATAATATACATTGAGAGTTTAAATTATAATAATAAGTATAACAAAAAATATAATGAAGTTTAAAATTGCGTGTTTTAAACATGAAGAGGATTGTGATTTAAAGAAATATCCTTATAATGATAATAATACAAATTCTATAAAATTATTTGTGGAACCACCCATCAATTTAAAATTTATATATCCATCATGTTCATGTAAAAATCAAAATAAATGTTCAATTGAAATAAAAAAATCAATTTTGAATCATATTCCACTACTAAATTTAATGTTTGATTGTTATTCAAAAGAAAAACACGGCGTTAAATTTATAATAACAAATTTTGATAAAGATATTTTAAATCAAATTATTAATTTAAATATCCATTATATTTTATCAACTTTTGAATTTTATAAATATTTATTTAAACTCTCTAATTTTACATTTGCATATAATGATATAATTGAATATATAATATTTTTAATTCAAAATAATAAAAATAAAGATAATAATGATAAATTTAAAGACATTGTAAAAACTAAAGAATTTGAAAATTTGTATTGTTTATTTAAAATAATTTCAGAGTTAGATGATAATTATAGTAAAATTCAAGAAGCACATGATATTGAAAAAATTATTGATAAAATTAAAGACAAAATGTATTTAGATTCGATAAAAATTAAAATGAATTATCAAGCAATAATTAATTATTGTGATTATTTACTTATTGCTGAGCCGTTATTTGAGTATATATTAAATATAATTGATAAATTACTTATAGAAGTTCTTGATTCAGAAACTCCTATTCAATTATTTGATAATATTTCTACATTTTTAAAAATACCTGAAAATATTTTATTAAAAGAACTTAATATTAAAAAACGACAAGATGTTTTATTTAACAATATATTTAAACTTAGAAATATATTTATAAAAACAGTTGGAATAACTAATAAAGAATTATTGAATGAAAAAGCCTTTAATTTTAAATTAAAAAAAGAATCACAACAAAAAAATAATTTGTTTTTGAATATTAATAAAAAAGAATTTGTTTTTGAATATTAATAAAAAAGAATTTGTTATGTGAATATAAAAATGCGCATTTAGTGAATTATAGTTTGTTTTATTTTAAGAACATAACCCTTCGTTTATAAAAATAATTCATTTGATATATTGTATTTGATAGTGCAAATGATATCTGATAATGTTGTATTAATTTTATATAATCGTTGTGTTCCTTTGTTAATGAATTCTTTAGTAACTTGAAGGTTATTACAATGATGTTTAATGAATCCATTGAGTTGTCTTGTTGTAATATCCAATTGAGTAGTAATATCATTCTTATTAATGTATCCAGCATCAATATGTTTGATAACTACATCTTGTGTTAGTTTTTCGTATTTATTTGCGTCTTGAACAATTTTAAATAATTTCTTGTATTGAATAATCTTTTTCCACTTTGCATGTTTTGTGTAAAGATAATCAATGTGTGTTTGTTTTAATTGATAGATTTGTGATTTTGAATTATCGTATGTGTTATCGGGCATTATGCAATTTTGATCTAGATATTGTTTTATTTCTGATTGTATTTGATCATTGATATAATCTTCAGGATTTCGTCTAGATACAGGTCTTAAATAGTTTTTGCATATTGTATAGTTATTTTGTAATTTATTTTCTTTCACAAATAACAATAAGTTATTGATCGTTATTTCATCTAATGGTGAATATTTTGTTATATTTTCATGATTTTTATTATATTTATCAATTATAATATGAACTGCATTATTAGATTCAGATCTTGGATATTTTCTAATGTCTCTTTCAAATCCAATGATACGTCTATATTCAAGATTAGCCATTTGAAACAATTCTTTATTAGTTACTGATTCAGTAATGTTAAATTTAAATGGATAATTACAATCATTTATAAGCATTTCCAAATTAATTGAGTTGTATGTCATATTGAGAAAAGCTACCCAACTTATAGATGTTAAGTTTTTAGTATCAAATGTATCTTTAAATGTTTCATTTCTAACATCTGATTCGTGCACATGTTGAATTTTGTCTTGTAATTTTTGTATGTAATTTTCTTTAATTTTTGCAGGATTAATTTTAGCATTTGGTGCATTATCAATAACATGAACAAGTTTAACTTTTCTACATCTTAATAATCCATTCATAAAATTTAATGAGTTCATATAATTTCCAGTTTTTAATGCAAATACATCTTCAATTAAATTATTTTCTAAACTTACACAACTTGATATAGCTGGACTAGTTAATAATATTCTAACAGTATCAGGTATTTCTACTTTGTTATCTGCGGTGTAAAGAATGACGTCAGTTTTATCTTCAAGTGAATTATAAAAATTAGTAACAAATTGTTTATTATCACTATGTAAATGAAATGGTATTTTATTTTCAACTTTCTTTTGAATTAATTCAAAGAATTCACGATGTTGTTTATAAAAAATCCATTTGCATTTAAGTCCTCCTTCTATTTCTATAAGTTGAATTTTAGAGTTTATTGCTTTAATAAATTCAATAGTCGAATCAAGCATGAATGGGTCAATGAAAAATGATTGTATACTTCTTAAAAACAAAAAATCTAATTCTTGTTGAGAACTACAGACAACTTGATCAGATGCTGGTGACAAACCCATACTATTTATTAACTGCTGAAATTCATCACATACCAAGAAAACATTATCATCATATGTCAAAATGGTTTTTAACTTGAACAGTGACTCAAAAGTACTTAAAATAAATCCATTATCATTTGTTGCATCACAAGTTTCTCCCAATTCTCCAATTGAACGAGGACATACTCCCAAGTTTACAAGTTTTTTTCTTAATTCATTCTTTTGAGCAATTGTTGGACATGGAAAAATTACCTTCATTTTACCTGATTTTATATAATTTGCATTATTTCCGTAAAATTCATTTCTAAATTTAATCGAGTTATGGCATTTTACCAAATGTTCTAATACTTTTGTTGTTTTACCTGTTCCACATTGTCCTTTTATAATAACATGTTTCTTCTTTGATATCACTTCATTAGTTCCATGATAATTTGTTGTAATTTTGTGTCTCCACATGCACTTGTCTGACATATTTTTGATAGACACACATCCAAGTGATTCTTCAAATTTCCATCCTTGACTAGTATGATATTCATTTTTACAAATATCACATGTTGATTTACTTTCAACTTGATTACATTTGGCATACATACCATGATTGTAATTATATACACGAGTTATTTTCAAATTTATCAAATTAAATGCATCTCTTACATTATTAGATACATTTCCGCGCATTGGAACTGAAGTGCCTTGAGTATAATTTGATTTTTTTGCAGTTGCTACCTTAGTCAAAATTGGAAGATTAGTATAAGATTGATTGAAATAGTGCAAAATAAAATCTTCCTTATTTCCATTACCAATTGTCATTTTTGATGAATTATCTCCAGGAGTCTTAACTGACCAGGGAAGTCGGAATCCATGACAACTTGAAGTATATAAACACATATCAATAGCTTCTGGCATATTCAACTTCTTTGCATATTCAACCAAATTTGAACGACAGGTTACATAACTAGGTACTACTATGTGAATAGATAACTTATTTGGAAGTTTGCGATAACACCACTTTATATCATCATCTTTTGTTTCAGGCAGTATCTCAATCAACTTGCATTTAAATTTTGACAAAAAATCATTTAAATTATACTCACAATTATTTATATCAACATCAAAAAACATCTTCACATCATTACTTTCCCGCAATACTTCAAATACTGAACCCATTTCCAAAATATCTGACACTGACTTAAATTCATAATTATCACTTTTACAACACATATATGGTTTAATTTCGATTAATTGAGTCATTTTTTGTATTTCAAGATTATTTCATAACTAACAAAACTAATATTTCAGTTTTTTCAACTTTTTAACATTTATATTTAATAAACATTACAGTTTTTACAATATTTGTACGAATTATATACTAAATATACACTATTCGTTCAGTAGGAAAATTAAGCACTGACATATTTACTCATATATATATCACTTTAATTGTTGTTGTCATATTTTAATCAAATAAATTAAGCACTGACATATTTATTCATATTTTAATCAAATGAATTAAAAAATAACATATTTACTCCAATTTTAAAAAGTTGAATTAAGCACTGACATATTTACTCCTATATATCACTTTAATTGTTGTTGTCGTATTTTAATCAAATAAATTAAGCACTGACATATTTATTCATATTTTAAGCACTGACATATTTACTCCTAGATTCTCTAGCTATGTTATATATCACTTTAATTGTTGTTGTCGTATTAAGCATTGACATATTTATTTATATTTTAAAAAGTTGAATTAAGCACTGACATATTTACTCCTATATATCACTTTAATTATTGTTGTCGTATTTTAATCGAATAAATTAGGCACTGACATATTTACTCCAATTTTAAAAAGTTGAATTAAGCACTGACATATTTACTCCTATATATCACTTTAATTGTTGTTGTCATATTTTAGAAAATTAAATTAAACACTAACATATTTACTCCTAGATTCTAGCTATACTATATATCATTTTAATTGTTGTCATATTTACTCTAATATAACTTTAGCTAAATTTTAGCTAAGACGTTATTTTGTCGTTGTAATTGTATTTAGTTGGTTGAATAGTATAGAAAATTTGTTGTTAATTTAAGTTTAGGTTGAATTAAGCACTGACATATTTACTCGTAGATTCTCTAGCTATGCTATATATAACATTATTTTGTCGTTGTATTTATATTTATTCATATTTTAGAAAGTTGAATTAAGCATTGATATATTTACTCGGATATAGCTTTAGTTACACTATGTTTATACGAAGTCTAGTTGAAACTAGAACATTATTTTGTCGTTGTTCATTCAAGTGCACTGACAGATTTACTCGTATATATAACATTATTTTGTCGTTGTAGTTGCATTTAGGTGGTTGTAGAGTTTGATTGAATGAGTATAATTATATTATAATTTATTTAATTTTTGTTGTAATATTTCTATTTTGTTTTTATTTAATTTTGTTGAATAAGAAGAAGTAATAAAAACTAAATTAAATTGTTGTTTTATTTTAAAAGTATTTTTATTTAAAAAGTTTAATGAATAATTTTCAAATTCTAAATCATTCAATTTAACATTGCTTATTGTGTATACAAACTTTTGATCTTTAAAATATTTAACATAATCATTGTGTGATAATAACACAATAAATATTAAATCTGTATGGAGAATATTTGTAAAAATTTTATTTATATATTTTATCATATTTTTAATTATTAATTCATTATTTGGAGGATGTAAATAATAAACGCCTGTATAGGGAATAATGTTTGTATAATTATCAATGCAACCAAATAATCTCTCTTGAGTATAAAATTGAGAACAATACAAATTATCACTGTTAAATGGATTTCCAAATAATTCTATAAACGTTGGATACTCTGATTTTATTATATTTTTTATATTTTTACTGGTTGCAGAATAATTTCCTAGATTTAAACTATAATATCGTAGAAATGATGAATACAATAAATTTAAAAATACAATTGAATCAAAATGTCTATTGATTGAATAAAATTTTAATATAATTGATTTTAATAATTCTTCACTTATTATAAATTCTTTAGCTATGTCTTTATATTTAGAAGTTGCCTTTACCACAAATAATTTGTACTTTTTTCCATCTAACTTTTGAATTAATATTATTGGAACAGTCACTAATTTTATATTTTCAGTTATATAACGATCAATTAATTTATTCACCGCTTCTTCTAATTTAATTAAAATTGAAATATCTTTTATTTTTATATTAAACGATGAAATTATTTTTGTTAAATTTAATTTTTTACATTTGAATAAAATGTGAACTTTTATATCATTCATTATGGATAAAGCAAATACATTTAGTAAAACGATCTCATTATCAATTAATTTACTTAAAAACTTGATATAAAGGGATTTAATTAAGGTCATATATTTATAATTACATAATTCATAGTCTATATTGAGATTAATTGGTTCTATTATTTTATTTTCTATTTTCAACATTTTATTATTTGAATTTTTCACTTGTTGACAATAATATTTCATAAATTTAAATTTATTTTATGTTAAAACAAAAAAGTGAATACTTTTGAATATATAATTTATTGTATTATGATGGATATCGCAAACTATATAACGAGTACGACATTTTCGATTACTAAAAATGAAGATTTGGTGAAATTATCGTCTGTTGACATAACAAGCCAATTATCATCCAGTAATTTTAAGAGAAACATCCTCTCTCATCCTAATTTTGGACCTGATCCATGGGGAAATCAAGTATGTGTTATTTGTAAAGAGAAATATAAAAATTGTAATGGACATTTTGGAACATTTGATCATATTATCATGTATAAGACATTATATGTCCCATTAATTGTCAAAATCTTGAATAAAGTCTGTTTTACTTGTAAAAAAGTCTTTGTTAAAAAAAGTGGTAAAAAAATAATTGAAGATATTTCTTTCGATAAAAAGAATATTAATTGTGGACTATGTGGATCTCAAAAGATTAAATTTGTTATTTACAAAAGTACCAAAATATATAAATCTAATAAAATTGATCCTATTGAAATTGCTAAAGTTGTAAATGGAATTAAAACAATTGTGGCTAAACACTTAATATTTAATGTGTTAACTAATATTTCATTTGATACTTTTAAAGAATTAGGATTAAAAAATATTGTTGGTGCTGATTTAATGACAACCGTTTTTCCTATTCTTAGTAAAAAATATCGTAAAGATAATAAAGTAGGAGATAGAATTATGAAAAATCATATTGAATCTTTGTATCAACAACTAGCACGTTCAATTTCTGATAAAAATAAAAATCAAAATAATCATGATAAATATTTAAAACATCAAAGTAATATTCAAACTATTGAAATGCAATTAATTGATGGAGAAAAGTATAGAAGATCAGACGGATCGCCTAATAATACTATTTTACCAAAATTAATTAAAAAAGATGGAATGATTATTAATGATTTAATCTGTACGAGAATCAATAATTGCATAAGAGCTATTATCATTGCTGGAAGTGAAATTCTATCTATTAATGAAATTGGAATTCCTAAAACATATGCTAAAGAACTAATCATATATGAATATGTTACTATTAACAACGTTCACAACCTTAACTCTATGCTTAATAATAAAGATTATCCGAGAATTAAATTCAGAGAAGAAATTATTAATGGAGAAATGGTAGAAAGAAGTATTATTGGAATTGATAAACTAAAAATTGGAGATTTAATTGCTAGAGATTTAATTCATGGAGATGCTGTTATTGCTAATAGACATCCAACACTTTCCAAAAATTCCATGTTATGTTTTAAAGCACATATCATTAGTGGAAAAGCACTTGCTTTAAATATTGCAACATGTAATGGATTTGGAGCTGACTTTGATGGAGATCAGATGAATATATATGCACTTAAATACCCAAAAATTAGAAATGAATGTTTCTTAAAAATGTGTACGAGTGAAAATATTTTCTCTGGAGCATTTTCGGGAGTTCTTGTTACTCCTATACAAGATGTAGTCGCCGGATTACGCATTCTAACTACTAATTACTTTTACGTTAATGAATTATATAAAGATTTCATACTTTCAAATATTGAAACTACAAGAAAAATTAAAGAAAATTATATTCAAGATGGAATTAAAATATATTACGGAAAAGATATTTTATCATTAATTATTCCTGAAAATTTAAATGCTATAGTTAAAGATGACACTGGAAAAGTTAGAGCGCAAATTGAAAATGGATTTTTAATATTTGGTGAACTTGATAAATATACTATCATGAAACAACAAAAAGGATTAATTAATATTATTAATGAAATATATGATGAAAGAGAAGCTACAAGATTCATTGATAATCTTCAATTACTTGGAGCTAACTTTCTTAAAATATATGGAATGACAACTGGACTTCATGATTTTTATTTCAACGATGAACAAACTCAACAAATTCAAACTATGAAAGCATTAAAGTTTAAAACTATTTATAAAGATCTTTCTAAATATGATGAAATAAATCCTGTCATTGATAAGCTGATTACTACTGAAATTGAAAGAGCACAGAATAATAATGATGTTCTAACTAAAATATTTGCAAATGAATTTCATCATTTTCATGATATTATCACTTGTGGAGCTAAAGGAAAAATTGCTGATGTTAATCAAATGGGATATACTGTAGGACAAATATTTTTAGGAAGTGAAAGAATTAAAGATAGATCACTTTATATAGCTAAATTTGATAATTCATCAAAATATGGATTAGGAATTATTGAAAGTTCTTATATTGATGGACTTAATTTGGCAGAAATACAAATGGGTAATCAAAATGCTGTTAACAGTCAAGCTGCGACACAATTATCTACTGCTAAACCAGGATATATTAATAAAAAAATTAATGAAACTGTTAGAGATTATATTTTCATGACAGATTTTACAATTAGAAATCCTAATGGAGATATTTTACTTCAACATTATTTTAATTCATTTGATACAGATAAAGAAAACTCATATGTTATCAATATGAAAATTGAAAATCATTTATTTGAAGATACTAAACTTGCAAATGATATTTATGGATTAAATGAACAAAAAAGAATTAAATATAACTCATATATTCAAAGAGTTTATTCATATATGAATAGTGCAAAAAATAAATTAAATAAATATGAAATATTAACTGATATTATAGTTTTCTTACCATTTGATTTTGAAACACATTTTCAAAATATTAAAGATAATGAAAAACCATTTACAAATATGAGTACTATAATTGACAAAATTGATCATGTATTAAGTAATTATAATACTTCATTATATAGAGAAAATGATAATATTAATAAAATACCAATGTGCTATGCTCTTCATTATTATTTTCATCCGCTTATATTTAAAATGTCAGAGACTAAAATGAATATTTTGTTTGATATTATACTTAACAAAATTATTTATTCACAAGTTGAACCTGGAACTTCTGTTCTTATCAAAAGTGGAACTAGTTATAATTCAGTTGTTACTCAAGAAATTCTTAGTTCAATTCATTCAATCAAAGGAGGAAATGTACAAAAAACATTAGATGATAATTTTAATGTTACAAAAACTGTTAAAGATGAAACTATTCATACTTATATTGAACAAAATGCAAATTCTACTAGTATTTATAAACGATTGATATTTTCAGATCTCATTTCGGAAATTACATGTGAATACAAACATGAATCAAATAAAAGAATATATAAACTATTATATAGTGAAGCTAATATACCTGAAGTTGGATTATATTTTACTTTTAAATTTGATATTAAAAAAATGATTCAAAATAATTTGTTATTACCATTTATATTTACAAATATTATTGCAAATGTTGATAAATTAATTATTGAATCATCTGATTTGTCAAAACAAATTACTTATTTACATTTGTCTTCTGCTGGAATTATGGAATATCCTTCAATATCAATTCTTATTGATGGATCAATTACTAATGTTAGAGTATTCATTAATATGTTTATTAATATTATTAAAAATATTAATATCAGAGAATCAAATATTCAAGAAATATATGTAGTAGAAAGAGATTTTAAATATAAAAAGTGTAGTATCGAAGGTATTACCTTGACTGAAGCATTACAATTAGATTTTGTTAAAAATGATCATATTATAACTTCTAATTTGTATTCAATTTATGAAAAATACGGAATGTTTAGCTATCTAACTGCTTCACTTATTAATCTCTTTAATATTGGAAAAGATAAAAAAGTTAATCCAAAACATGGAGCAAGTATTTCTTCTGTTATTTGCTACAACAATATACTCATATCTTTAAATAGACAAGGATTTGATAAAATTGCAATTGGTAAGTGGTCCAATATTGCTTTCGAAAGTCAAAGTAGTAATCTTGTTAAAGCCGCAGTTAATAATAGCATTGACTATGGACAATCTATTAACTCCCAAGTTATTTACGGACACAAACCTAAAATTGGAACTAATCATGCAATCATTTCTTTTGATGTTTCCAAAATTAAAAATTATTCTGATTATAAAATTGCTGAACCTAAAGAAAATCACTTGTTCAATATTATTAAGAAAAACTTTAACAATTAATTTATAACAATTATATATATTATTCTATAACAATTCTTTACGACCTCACCTAGATTTCTTATATATACCAAGAAATATGTCAGTGCATATAATTAAATATGTAAACGCAATTCACTCAAATCAAAAATAATCCCTTAAAATATGTCAGTGCACTTAAATGAACAACGACAAAATAATTAACTATATTAGCATAGCTAGTTTTACGTACAAAAAATATGTCAGTGCACTTGAATGAACAACGACAAAATAATTAACTATATTAGCATAGCTAGTTTTACGTACAAAAAATATGTCAGTGCACTTAAATGAACAACGACAAAATAATTAACTATATTAGCATAGCTAGGAGAATCCTAGACTCCTTCGGAGGATAGTTTTACGTACAAGAAATATGTCAGTGCTAATTCAGCCGATTGAACAACGACAAAATAATCCTTTATATTAGCATAGCTAGTTTTACGTACAAGAAATATGTCAGTGTATATAATTAAATATGTAAACGTAATTCAGTCCGCTTTATATTACAAGAAATATATCATTGCTTAAATCTTTATAAAATTAAATATATCAGTTCTTAAATATGTAAACGTAATTCAATCCGCTTTATATTGCAAGAAATATGTTAGTACTTAAATCTTTATAAGACAACAATAACAAATAATGTGTATATATTACAAGAAATATGTCAGTGCTTAAATATTTATAAAATTAAATATGTAAACGTGATTCAATCCGCTTTATATTGCAAGAAATATGTTAGTACTTAAATCTTTATAAAACAACAACAACAAATAATGTGTATATATTACAAGAAATATGTCACTGCTTAAATATTTATAAGACAACAACAACAAATAATGTGTATATATTACAAGAAATATGTCAGTGCTTAAATCTTTATAAGACAACAACAAATAATATGTATATATTACAAGAAATATGTCAG
>Ga0247813_10001822_pt1 | contig 15477 bp, 15 predicted proteins | sample UWRJL169409C1_FD_180719 | JGI IMG/M metagenome (GOLD analysis project Ga0247813, IMG submission 180719) | Plant litter microbial communities from Arlington Agricultural Research Station in Wisconsin, United States - UWRJ-L169-409C-1 | ecosystem: Environmental > Terrestrial > Plant litter >... | reverse complement strand
GTCGCCATGCAGGAGTTCGCCACCAATGGCACCTCCGTCATCGCTTTGCTGACCCTGCTGGCTCAGCAGTTCGAAACCCAGCGCTGGGGCAGTCTGGCGGTCATTTCTTCGGTCGCGGGTGATCGCGGTCGGCCTTCGAACTATCTGTATGGCGCGGCCAAGGCCGCTGTTTCGACGTTCAGCGAGGGTTTGCAGGCCCGACTGTTCAAAGTCGGCGTGCATGTCCTGACCATAAAACCGGGCTTTGTCGATACGCCCATGACCAAGGGCCTGGCACTGCCCGCAGCCTTGCTCGCGCAACCACAACAGGTGGCCGAGCGCATCGTCGCCGGCATCGCCCGCAAATCGCCGACGCTGTACACGCCGGGGTTCTGGGCGCTGATCATGCTGATCATTCGCTCGATACCTCAACCGGTATTCAAGAGGCTGAATCTATGAATGAAGCCGTCTTTCTCTCGGGCTGGCGATACCGGGCGGTGGTCCTCTCTGTAGTGTTTTCAGCCTTGGGCTACCTGGGTTTTTCCCTGTGGGGTGGCTGGGCAGCGGTAAGCAAAGCGGTGGGTGAAGTGGGCCTGCTCGGCATCACCATCGCGCTGGGTATGTCGGCTGCCAATTACGGCCTGCGCTTTGTGCGCTGGCAGGTTTACCTGCGTACCCTCGGCCATCCCGTTCCGTGGCAGCCCAGCCTGAAGATTTATCTGGCCGGATTCGCCCTGACCACCACCCCAGGCAAGGCGGGCGAGGCGCTGCGTGGGGTGCTGCTCAAACGCTGGGGCGTGCCCTATCCGCAGAGCTTTGCGGCGTTTTTCAGTGAGCGGCTATCGGATCTGTTTGCCGTGGTGCTGCTGACCTTGTTCGGCCTGTCGCTATACCCCGAGTCACGGCCGATGATCATGGTCGGTCTGGGCCTGGTGGGCATCGGTTTGCTGGTGCTGTCTCAGCAGCGTCTACTGGCGGCAATTGCCGGGGCGATACCGGCAACCGGTGGCAAGGTCATCGGCCTGACCCGCCACTTGTTTGAAGTGCTGCTGGCCGCACAACAATGCCATCGCCTGAGCCTGCTGATGGGTGTGACCTCGCTCAGCGTCGTGGCCTGGAGCGCCGAGGCGCTGGCGTTTCACTGGATTCTTGACTGGATGGGCGCGGATATCGAGCTGACGTTCGCGGTGTTTGTCTATGCCCTGGCGATGCTCGCCGGTGCAATCAGCTTCATGCCTGGCGGCCTTGGCGGAGCGGAAGCAGTCATGGTCGGGCTGCTGGTCTGGAAAGGCATGTCCAGCGCCGACGCCATCGCCGCGACGGTACTGATCCGCCTGGCCACCTTATGGTTTGCGGTGGCAATTGGCGCCGTCATGTTGTTGCAACTGAAGTCCGGCAACGCCGTGGATCAACATCCTGTCGAGCGATCTGCGCTGGATCAATAGCATTGGATTAACAAGCAAGGGAGTCTTCGGATGGTTCAGGGAAGTGGCAGTCAGTCTTCAATCAGAATTGCGTGGTTCCTGCTTTGCGCGGCGATCGTCGCCAGCTTCATCGCTTCCAGCGGACCCATCCAGTGGATGGACAATGGCGTATTTCTCGCCGAAGCGTCCGAGGGCCACTACTTCAGTGAATCCCTTGGGCCACTGGATCATCCGCTGTATCAGTTTTTCAACACCCTGGTCTTCAACCTCTTCGGCCCTTACCTCCTGAGCCTGCTCAACTCGATCCTGCTGATCCCTCTGGCATGGATCATTTATTCCCTGGCGCTCAGTGTCGGGGCCAGTCGACGTCAGGCATTACTGGCCGCCACGGCAACGATTCTGGCTCACGGGGTGTTTTGGGTCTCGACCAAGGCCGAGGTGTACATATTCCACGCGCTGTTCGTGCTGGCGGCTTATCAAGTGCACCTCAATCAGCGTTCGCGGCTGGGGGTGCCGAGCCGACTGTTCGTCATTGGCGTCCTGACCGGCATGGGCGCGGCGGTTCATCAACTGACCTTCGTGGTGCTGCTGCCGCTCTATTTACAGCTGCTGTATCAGTACAGACTGAGCACCCTCATCACCCTGCCAGGCTTCGCGGTGGGTTTTTCGGTGGCCTTCCCGGCGATTGCCCATGACCTGCAGTCCGGCATGAACCTGATCGAAATCTTTCACCGCTATTTGACCGGCACCTCGGCGAAGGTGGCCCAGCCAGGCTGGGAAGGCAGCCTGTTTCGCTTCGACGATATGTGGCATGAGAAGAATTCGGTGTTCATCCTGCTGCTGTCGTTGATCGGCCCGCAGCTGATTGGCCTTTTGCTGTTCCCCAAAGACAATCGCTTGCGCCTGCTGTGGTGCGCCGCACTGCTGAACTTCGTGTTCGCAGTCTCGTATAACGTCACCGACCGGTTCACCTTCTTCCTGCCGGGTGTCGCCCTGCTGAGCATCATCGGGGTGATGAAACTGCAGAAGCTGCTGCCGATGACGCCCGCCGGAAAAACCGTGATGAACCTCTCGGTGCTCAGTGCGCCGGTAACTATCGTTCTGGTGTATTCACTGTACGCCTCGGGGTTTATCAAACTGCCGGTACACACCGAAGCGCTGCCATTTCGCGATGACATTCATTACTTCATGGCCCCGTACTTGCCTGACCACTCCGCCCGGCAGTTTGTGCAGATGTATGAACAGACCGCTCCTCAAGGCGCACTGATCATCGCCGACTGGACCCCCATGGGCGCTCTGCGCTCGGCCCAGGCCAGCGGCCGGCTGGAAAACCGCACCCTGCAAATGTGCGAAGAAGTCGCCGACATTCAGGTCTACCTCAACGGCCCCGGCGCTTACCTCGCCCGCACCAGCTACTGCGCAATGATTGGTGAAAGGTTTGTATTGAAGGGATCGGCGGTGGGGTATGCGTTGCAGGGCAAATAAGGCCGTAATTTCAATACCGCAGTTTGTAGGAGCTGCCGAAGGCTGCGAAAGCGGTGTGTCAGATGCTACGCTTTCGCAGCCTTCGGCAGCTCCTACAGGAATGTGTGGCACCCCCCTGTATGTGGCCAAACCCCAAACCCGTGGGATCAAGCTTGCTTGCGAAGGCTATCTAACTGCCGATGGAAAATACGGCGACTGCACTGGCCTATTCGCGGGCAAGCCTCGCTCCAACAGGTAGACGTGGTGGTAGGAGCCAACTTGTTGGCGAGTCGTTGGGCCAGAAATATCGCCTCGCGAACAAGTTCGCTCCTACCGGATCTCATCAACCGCTACTACGGCTGCCAAAGCGTCTTTTCACCATCAAGCTTGCGATCCAGAAAGCTCGCCGCGCTGATCAAGGCCAGGTGGCTCAGCGCCTGAGGCGTATTGCCCAGGTGGTGGCCGTGGCTGTCGAACTCTTCGGCGTACAAGCCCAATGGATTGGCGTAACGCAGCAGTTGTTCGAACTCCAGATGCGCCTGTTCCACCCGACCCGCCCGGGCCAGGCATTCGACGTACCAGAATGAACAGGCCGTGAACGCGCCCTCTTCACCTGCCAGGCCATCGTCATGGTCGTCGTCGTTGCGATAGCGGAACACCATGCCGTCCCGGACCAGAGTGTTCTCGATGGCATCAAGCGTCGCCAGCCAGCGCGGATCACTGGCACCCACGAAGCGCACCAGAGGCATCAGCAGCATCGACGCATCGAGATTGCGGCTGCCCTTGTGCTGGACGAAGTGACCCAGGTCGGCATTCCAGAAGTTCTTCCAGATGTCGTCGTGGATTGCCTGGCGCTCTTTGTCCCAACGGTCGAATGGCGCGGGCAATGAACGTTTGAAGGCCAGGCGCAAGGCACGGTCCAGTGCCACCCAGCACATCAGCCGCGAGTGCAGGAAGTGCTGGTCGCCGCCGCGCATTTCCCAGATGCCTACGTCCTTTTCACGCCAGTGCTCGCACACGTAGTCAACCTGCCGTGTGGCGTGCTGCCAACCCTCATAAGAGATGGCTTCGCCGTATTTGTTGGCCAGGTAAACCGCGTCCAGCAATTCGCCGTAGATATCGAGTTGCGTCTGCTGGTACGCCTCATTACCGATGCGAACCGGCAGCGCGCCGCCGTAACCGGTGAAGTGCTCAAGGTGTTCTTCAGGCAATTCTTCACGACCGTCGAGGCTGTAGAGGATGCCGAGCTTGGCGGACTCCTCACAGCAATCCCCCAAACGGCCCCGCACCCAGCGCATGAAATCATTGGCTTCATCGGTATACCCCAGGCGCATGAAGGCGTAGACCGTGAATGACGCATCGCGGATCCAGCTGTAGCGGTAGTCCCAGTTGCGCTCACCGCCCGGAGTTTCAGGCAGACCAAAGGTCGCGGCGGCGACGATGCCACCGTGTTTGCGGGAGGTCAGCAGTTTGAGGGTCAGCGCTGAGCGGTTGACCATCTCCTGCCAACGCCCACGGTATTGCGACTGTTTGCTCCAGCGGCGCCAGAACGCCAGGGTGTCGCTGAAATAGCGTTGGCATTGTCCCGACTTGACCTGAGGATCGTCGATACCGCCAAGGATGATTTCCAGAGTCTCACCTTGTTTCAGCGTGACTTCTGCGACGGCCGTTTGCTCAACGATCGTTAAGGGCGTCGTGGCCGACAGACGCATGCCGGGCTGACCTTCGGCTTCAAAACACACATCCTGATCCAGCATGCGCACGCTCATTTCGGCGCGACTGTAATCCAGTCGAACCCGGCACCGCATGCGAATCGTCGCGCTGCCATAGCGGACATCGACGCGGCGCACCACACGGGGTAAATCATCAACGTTGTCGCCCACTGGCATCAGGTCGGTGATCTCGACCACCGCCGCTTCGTCGATCCAGCGGGTCTGCAACACGTTGGTGTCTGGTAAATAGATCTGCTGACGCCGGGCGTTGGGCAAGTCGGGGGCGAGCTGAAAAATGCCTGCCTTGTTGGTGTCCAGCAAGGCACTGAATATCGATGGGCTGTCGAAATCCGGCCAGCAGCAAAAATCAATGCTGCCGGTGTCGGCCACCAGAGCAGCGCTGCGCATGTCGCCGATAATGCCGTGGTTCTCGATAGGGTTTTGCGCTTCTTCCGGGAAATCAGCCATTGTCTCGGAACCCCGGGTACAGGCTCATGCCGCCATCGATAAACAATGTCGTGCCATGAACATAATCAGACAGGTCGGAGGCCAGCCACACCACCGCGTTGGCGACATCTTCAGCCTCACCCACCCGGCCATAAGGAATCAGCTTGAGCAGTTTGTCTTCTTGATCACCGGCCATCGCGTCTTCGTTGATAGCCGTGCGAATGGCACCCGGTGCAATGCTGTTGACCCGGATACGTTGCTCGCCCACTTCCTGGGCGATGCTACGCATCAACAGGTCCACACCGCCCTTGGAGGCGGCATAGTTGGCGTGCCCGGCCCAGGGAATCAATTGATGCACCGAGCTCATGTGGATGATTTTTCCCATGGCCCGGGAAACCACGGGGCGCATACCCTGGCGGATGAACTGACGCAACGCCGCCCGGGCGCAGAGGAACTGCCCGGTCAGGTTCACATCGATGACTTTGTTCCAGTCCGCCAGGCTCATATCAGTGATTGACGCGTCCTTCTGCAGGCCGGAATTGGCCACCAGAATATCCAGGCGACCAAAGTGTTCCACGGTTTTGCTGAACAGCCGTTCGACGTCCTCTTCCTTCGAGACGTCGGCCTGGACGGCGATCGCCTGACCGCCTGCGGCAATGATTTCTGCGGCGAGCTTTTCGGCAGGCTCGGGTTGCGAGTTGTAATTGATCACCACCGCCGCGCCTGCCGCGGCCAACCCCTTGGCAGCACCAGCACCCAGCCCGGAACTGGCCCCTGTGACCAGTGCGACTTGTTGTTCCAACGAAATATGCATGGATTCGAGCCTCTTGATCAGCATGTAAAGCTGACCGGCGGGGCTTGGATGAAGTTCATTCAGGCAGGTCGCAGCGGCCGGACTGGAATGCGGTTTCTGTGGGAGCGGTGCTTGCCCGCGATAAGGCTGGACGCAAATCTGCAGGTAACACATCTAGACCTTATCGCGGGCAAGCACCGCTCCCACAGGAGATCACCGAACCCGTTGCAGCGTAACGCCTGCAACTGGTAGCGTGCCCACACCGAGCTAAAGCCCCCCGCGGACCGCTACCCCAATGAACCGAAACGAATTGCGCAAGGCCGACATCAATCTGATGGTGGTTTTCGAAACCTTGATGCAGGAGCGCAACGTGACCCGCGCCGCCGAAAAGCTGTTTCTCGGCCAGCCGACCATCAGTGCTGCGCTCAATCGGTTGCGGGCGTTGTTCAATGATCCGTTGTTCATCCGGGTCGGCCATCGCATGGAGCCCACTGCCAGAGCGCAGGAGATCATCCATCACCTGTCACCCGCCCTGGACGCCATGTCCGTCGCCTTGAGTTTGACCCGCGACTTCGATCCGGCCAGCAGCGACATGACCTTCCGCATCGGTCTATCCGATGACGTGGAGTACAGCCTGTTGCCGCCCTTGCTGCGGGCTATTCGCAAAGAAGCCCCCGGAGTGGTCTTCGTGATCAAACAGGTGAATTACTGGAATGTCTCGGAATTGCTGATGTCCGGTGACATCACCGTTGGCGTGTGCCTGACCCGGGAATTGCCCGCCAATGCCAAGCGCAAGCTGCTGCGCTCGGTCAAACCCATGGTGGTGCGAGCGGACCATTCGGCCACGCCCATGACCCTGGATGAATACTGCACGCGGCCCCACGTGGTGGTTTCTCATGTGGCCAACATCAGCAGCTTTGCCGATGAATGGCTTGATGCGATTGGCCGCAAACGTCATGCAGTTCTGTCGGTCCCGCAATACAGCACCCTGCCCGCGCTGATGGCGGGCACGGATCTGCTGTGTAATTTGCCGGATCACTTGACCGAGGCGATGGCCAGTACGGGGTTGCTGTTTGGCGAGGAGTTGCCATTCATCACGCCCAATCTTGAGCTGTCGATGGTCTGGCTGAGTGTGATGGACACAGATCCGGCGGAGCGCTGGCTGCGTAAGCGGCTGGAGGAGTTTATGGGAGACCGAAGCCCGGCCTCCCATGTTGTCGAAGAATGACGCTGACAATCAGCCAAAACGACCGGTGATGTAGTCTTCGGTCTGGGTCTTGGACGGCTTGGTGAAGATCGTGTCGGTGTCGCCATGCTCGATCAGTTCACCCATGAACATGAACGCTGTGTAGTCGGAGCAACGCGCCGCCTGCTGCATGTTGTGGGTCACGATGATCACAGTGAACTGCTCTTTGAGCTCGGTGATCAGTTGTTCGATACGACCGGTAGAAATCGGATCGAGGGCTGAGGTTGGCTCGTCAAGTAGCAGTACCTGTGGGCGCAATGCGATGGTGCGGGCGATGCACAGACGCTGTTGCTGACCGCCGGAGAGACCGGTGGCGCTCTTGTTCAGCTTGTCTTTCACCTCATCCCACAGCGCCGCGCCGCGCAAGGCCTGTTCAACCCGATCTTCCATTTCACGACGCGACAGCTTTTCATGGTGCTTGATGGCGTAGGAGATGTTGTCGTAAATCGACATCGGGAACGGCACCGGCTTCTGGAAAACCATCCCGACGTGGCTGCGCAGACGGTTCATCGAGTAGCCAGGGGCCAGGATGTTCTCGCCGTTGAGCAACACTTCGCCTTTGGCTTCCTGCTTCGGGTACATCGCGTAGATACGGTTGAACACGCGCAGCAGGGTGGACTTGCCGCAACCTGACGGACCGATGATCGCGGTAATGCGTTTTTCCGGGATGATCATGTCAATGGATTTCAGCGACTTCTGATCGTTGTAGAAAAACTCCAGACCACGAACTTGAATCTTGGTTTTTTCATTGGCAAGGGAAAGGTTATTCATCAAGACGCCCTATTGCGCAAAAGAATTAAGCGGGAAGCGAGGCTGAGGACCAGCACGAACAGTGTCATCACCAGGGCGCCAGCCCAGGCCAAAGAATGCCAGTCGTCGAACGGGCTCATGGCGTATTGGAAAACCACCACGGGTACGCTGGCCATCGGCTTGAGCAGATCGCTGCTCCAGAACTGGTTGCCAAACGCGGTGAACAACAGCGGCGCGGTTTCACCGGTGATGCGCGCCAGAGCCAGCAATACGCCAGTGACTACACCGGCCTTGGCAGCCCGCAGGACGATCTGCAGAGTCAGCTTCCATTGCGGCACGCCCAGGGCCAACGCAGCTTCACGCATGGTCGACGGTTGCAGTTGCAGCATTTCATCAGTGGTGCGAACCACCACAGGGATTACCAACAACGCCAGGGCCAGCGCACCGGCAATCGCCGAGAAGCCGACCTTGTGGTCTGTCCATTCATTGAGTGGCAGGATCACCGCGGTGTAGACAAACAGACCGAGCACGATGGACGGCGCGGACAACAGAATGTCGTTAACGAAGCGCACCGCGTTGCCCAGCTTGGAGTAACGCGCGAACTCGGCCAGCCACACGCCAGCCATCAAGCCAATCGGCGTACCGATCAACAGGCCGATGCCTGACATCAGCACGCTGCCGTAAAAGGCATTGGCCAGACCGCCTTCAACACCCGGCGGTGGGGTCATGCCGGTGAACAAACGCAGGTTCAGGGCGTCGACACCGTTGATGATGGTGGTCAACAGAATCCACACCAGCCACAACAGGCCAAACGCCGTCGCGCCACAGCTGAGGACCATGGCCGCCTTGTTTTTGAGGTCACGGACCCGGTAGAGGGTCTCGTTGCCAGTCACATCCTTACTACTCATAACCCCTCCTTGCGGGACAGACGCGAGAGCATGACCCGAGCCAGTGCCAGAACGATGAAGGTCACCACGAACAGCAGGAAGCCCAGGGCAATCAACGACGAGCGATGCAGGTCGGTATAAGCCTCGTTGAATTCGTTGGCGATAACCGAAGCGATGGAGCTGCTTGGCATCATCAGCGACGCCGAGAATTGGTGGGAGTTACCCAATACGAAAGTCACCGCCATGGTTTCACCCAGTGCGCGGCCCAGACCGAGGAAAATCCCGCCGACCACCGCTGAACGGGTGTAAGGCAGGACGATGTCCCAGACTACTTCCCAAGTCGTACCACCGAGGGCATAGGCCGATTCTTTCAGCGTGGTCGGCACGCTTTTGAAGACTTCAACCATCACGGAGGTAATGAACGGCGTGATCATGATCGCCAGCACAATACCGGCGGTGAGCATGCCGATACCCAATGGGGGCCCCTGGAACATCGGGCCGATAAAAGGCAGCTCGCCAAGGTTGTCGTTGATCCACGGAGCAATGTGCTCAGCCATGTACGGGCCAAACACGAACAGGCCCCACATGCCGTAGATGATCGAAGGAATACCCGCCAGCAGTTCGATAGCCGAAGAAATCGGCAGACGCAACCAGGGCGGCGCTACTTCGGTCAGGAAAATCGCAATGCCGAAACTCACCGGAACGGCGATCAGCAAAGCCAGAAAAGAGGTCACCAACGTACCGTAGATCGGCACCAGTGCACCAAACTTGCCACCGACCACGTCCCACTCGGTGCTGGTCAGAAAACCGAAACCGAAAGTCTGGAATGCAAGGCTGCCGCCCCACAAGGTCGAAAGTGCGATACAGCCGAGCAATGCCAGTACCAGCATCGCAGCCCCGCCCATGGTGCGCTTGAACCAGCGATCATGACGCTGATCGCGAGCCGCTCGGCGCTCACCCTCGGATACGGACGCAGGGATCGCAGCGGACAAATATTGGGTGTTTTCAGTCATCTTGGGTCCACTCGCAAAGAAACCCTGTCATCGGGCAGCGATGACAGGGGTGAGCCGGAGAAACGTCGAATTACTTGGTGAATTCGGTTTTCCAGTAGTCTTCAACCTTGGTGACCAAGGTCTTAGGCAGTGCTACGTAGGACAGCTCTTCGGCTTGTTTCTGACCGTTTTCCAGGGACCACTTGAAGAAGTCGAAAGCAGCAGCGCTTTGCTCGGCGTTCTTGGCCTTCTTGTACATGATGATCCAGGTCGTTGCGGTGATCGGCCATGCGGTTTCGCCCGGCGCATTGGTCATGATCAGGTTGAAGTCTTTAACGCTGTTCCAGTCAGCGGTATCAGCTGCAGCGGCGAAGGCTTTGGCGTCAGGCTTGATGAACTTGCCAGCGGCGTTTTTCAGCTGGGTGTAAGACAGTTTGTTGGTTTCGGCGTAGGAGTGCTCAACGTAGCCGATCGAACCTTTGATCTGCTTAACGTAGGCAGAAACACCTTCGCTACCCTTGCCGCCCACACCGGCTGGCCATTGAACAGTCGAGCCGAACTTCAGCTTCTCGTTCCACTCTGGGCTTACTTTGCTCAGGTAGTTGGTGAAGTTGTAGGAGGTGCCCGAACCGTCCGAACGGTGAACAACGGTGATGGCCTGATCTTTCAGCTTGTCTTTGAGCTCTGGGTTCAAAGCAACGATGGCTGGATCATTCCACTTCTTGATCTCACCCATGAAGATCTTGGCCAGTGTTGGACCGTCCAGTTTCAGTTGGCCAGGCTCGATGCCTTCAACGTTGATGATTGGCACGATACCGCCGATTACGCTTGGGAACTGGCCCAGGCCGCCCTTTTCCAGGTCTTCAGCGGACAGAGGAGCATCGGATGCGCCGAAGTCTACGGTTGCTGCCTTGATCTGTGCGATACCACCACCGGAACCGATGGACTGGTAATTGATGCGATTGTCGGCAGATTTGCTGTAATTCTGCGACCACGCGGAGATAACCGGGAAGACGAAACTCGAACCAGCGCCTGTTACGTCTACCGCATGAGCCATACCACTCAGGCACATCGAAGCGAGCAGAACCGACAAGCGTTTTTTAGTCAGCAGAATCACGGCGATACCTCAACAAGGGAAATTTGGTGGCCCATCCATGGGAAGGCCCGATGCGGATTTAAACCCTCCAATGTTGCGGTTTCATGACAATCAGTCGAGTTGTGTCCTGCCAAGGGATTTTTGTACGCCTTGGCTTACATCGAAAAACCTTAGAAACGCGGGTTTCGAGCAATAAAATCGGGCAGTTTGCATGTTCAGAGCATCGCGGCCGCGCTGGTAGCGCTAAGCCATCAATCAGGTGCCTGGACGGCGATGTGCCATTGGTCGGGACTTGCGGCACCTATTGGATTGCCCTGTGCACAAATGCAAGTAACGCCCCTGACAACAATGGAGACTCATCTCATGAACAAGAACAAATTGACGGCTCTGACTCTTGCCAGCCTGCTGACATTTGCCACCGGCTCGGTTATGGCAGGCTCCACTGGCCAGACCGACCCTGTGGACGGCTCGGCCAAAACGCCGCCCCCTGTGCTGAAGAAAGACACCGATGGCAGTTCGCCCGGCGCTGAGGGCACAAGCCCTGGCACCAAAGGCATGGACACCGTTCCAAAAACTGGCACCGAGTCCGGCAAAGGCGGTATGACCAACGACCAGGGCATGGGCGGCAATGGTGGTGGCGGCGAAAGCGGCGGCTCAGGAAGTAAGTGATCGGGCTCGGGCGAATAACTCTTCAGGCAAAAGCCATTACCTGAATTGAAACGCACATTTGTAGTAGCGCGCTTGCCCGCGATGGCTTCAGGTCAGTTGACGACCCTGTGCCGGATACAACGCCATCGCGGGCAAGCGCGCTCCTACAGGGTCCAGCCAAAGAGCATGGTATGACGCACATTCCGTGACTCAAAGCGGCGCGCTGCCTTCTCTAAACTGGTGCATGCATCCCTCAGAAACGCCATCCCCACCCTCCGAAGCTACTAAGAAAAATAATTAAAATCAGTTAGTTATGTAGCAAACACTCAACCTTGGCATCAAAACTGCTTTATCGAGATACAAGTGGGATACCACCTGTATCCAAAGATAAATGCTAGTCGATCAAGGTCATCCAGCTCATGAGTTCTTCATCAGCCTGCACGCAGCAGGTGTTGTTAAAGCCCCTCTCCGCAGATGAGTTCGCGCCTTTTGGACATGTCGTTCAGCTGGGTGACGGCCCGCGCCGCCAGCATGTGACTGGCGCAGTCGAGCGCACCGAGCAAGCGAGCGAGCCGCAGTTGTGGATCGCCACCGTGCAACAGGCAGTGACCTTGCCGCTGATATTGAAGGCGCTGGAACGGCATCCGTTTTCGGCACAGACGTTCATCCCCCTCAATGCTTGCCCTTATCTGGTCGTGGTCTGCCACACCGATGACAGCGGCATGCCTGATCTGCAGACCTTGCAGGCGTTTCGCGCCAACGGCGACCAAGGTGTGACCTATAAACGCAACGTCTGGCACCACGGCCTTTCCGTGCTAGAGGCCCGGGCCCAGTTCGTGGTGTCGATGGCCTTTACCGGTGAACAGAACGACGACGTCTTCACCCCGCTGCAAACGTCCATCGAACTGCTGGAGGCATAACCCTGATGACTCAACATACCCGGGACTTCATCGGCTATGGCGCCAAACCGCCGCAACCGAACTGGCCAGGCAGAGCACGGATTGCGCTGAACTTCGTCTTCAACTATGAGGAAGGTTCGGAGCCGTCCATAGCAGACGGTGACGGCATCACCGAAGCAGGCCTGACCGAAGGCGGAGCCGGTGCGTTCGACGGCCGAGATCTGGCGGCCGAATCCATGTTCGAATATGGCAGCCGGGTCGGCTTCTGGCGCCTGTCCCGCCTGTTCGCAGAACGTGGCATCCCCGCCACGGTGTATGGCTGCGCCCTGGCGCTGGAGCGCAACCCTGAAGTCGCCCAGGCGATTCGTGATCTCAAATACGACGTCTGCGCCCACGGCTGGAAATGGGAACGCCACCAGTTGTTGACCGAAGAGCAAGAGCGCGAGCGCATCCGGCGCACCGTGCAAAGCATCACCGAAACCACCGGCGAGCGTCCGTATGGCTGGTATTGCCGCTACGGGGCAGGCCTCAACACCCGGCGCCTGCTGATGGAAGAAGGCGGCTTTCTGTATGACAGCGACGCCTACAACGACGAACTGCCGTACTGGCATCACAGCGCGTCGCCAATCCAGCAGAAGCCACACCTGATCGTGCCCTACAGCCTGGCGAACAACGACGCCAAGTTCATTCGAGGCGGCATGAGTACCAGCCAGCAGTTCTTCGAATACCTGCGGGACAGCTTCGACATGCTCTACGCCGAAGGCCTGACCGCGCCAAAGATGATGTCGATCGGCTTGCACATGCGCGTGGTTGGCCACCCCGGCCGCGCGGCAGGACTGGCGCGCTTCCTCGACTACGTCCAACAGCATGACCGGGTCTGGATCTGCCGCAGGCTCGACCTCGCCCGACACTGGTACGCCGAGCACGGCGCCTGACCTCTCACGTTTCTGCCTTCAGCTTTCCATTTCCACCTACAGGACGACCCCGTGACCATGAATCGAGTATTTCGCAAGGCGCTGTTGATCTGCACGTCCAGTCTGTTGCTGGCATCCGCCGGATTGCACGCCGAGGAATCAGAACACCCTCAGGACAAACCGTTGGTGGTCGGCAGCGATTTCGGCGTGGCGCCGTGGATCGTGCGTGGCACCAACGGCCCGGAAGGCTTTGGTGTCGATGTGATCACTGAAATCGGCAAGCGCCTGAAGCGCCCGGGTCTTGAGATCGTGGATATCAACTTCTCGGGGCTGTTCGCCGGGCTGTTTTCCAAGCGCATCGAATTCACCGTCAACCCGACCACTATTACCGCCGAGCGCTCGGAACGAATGCTGTTCTCGCAACCGATCATGTCCACCGGCAACGGCTTCATGGTCAAGGCGGGCAACGATATGAAGGGCTTCGATGACCTCAAAGGCAAGGGTGTAGCGGTCAATCGCGGCACCATGTCCGACACCTGGGCCACCGCCAATGCGGACAAATACGGCTTTACCGTACAGCGCTACGACACCTTCCCCGACACCGTGCAGGCACTGATGACCAATCGCGCGTTCACGGCCATCAATGAGGTCCCGACCACGGTCTACGCCGCCAGCAAAAACAAGGCGATCAAGGTGGCCTTCAAGGACCTGAGCTCGCCGCGCAACTTCGGCTACGCCTTTCGCCTGGACAACGAGGATTACCGCAACAAGGTTGACGACGTGATCAAGTGCATGAAGAAGGACGGCACCATGGCCCGCCTGCACGAGAAATGGTACGGCTCGGCCCCTGAAGAAGGCTCGGCAGTGACCACCGTTTATCCCGGCTACGGCGCTCCCGGTTTCAAAGGCTACGTGGCGAGTTCCCCGGAACCGGTGTGCAACTGAAGCAGGCAAAAGGCGAAGCTTGAATGGAAGCGTTGATCGAAAACTTCTTCAATCTGCCGGTCATGGTCGGCGCCCTGCCCGCCATGCTGCCGGGGTTCGGGTTGACCGTACTGGTGTCGCTGCTGGTGATCGCCTTCGGCCTGTCCAGCGGCCTGGCCCTGGCGATTCTGCGCTCGCTGCAGTTGCGCGGCGTCAACGCGCTGATCACCTTCTACGTCGATGTGTTCCGCACCTTGCCGCAGTTGGTGATCATCATCTTCCTGTACTTCGGCATGCCATACATGGGGGTGACCCTGTCGCCACTGGTGACGACGGTGCTGGCGCTAGGCGCCGTGCTCTCGGCATTTGCCTGCGAAATCTTCGTCTCGTGCATGCAGGCGCTGCCCAAAGGCCAGTCTGAAGCAGCAAAAGCGCTTGGGTTCGGGCCGCTGCGCACGCTGTTCATGATCGTGCTGCCTCAGGCGATTCGGATGGCCGTGCCGCTGCTGACCAACCGGGCGATTTCCATCAGCAAAGGCACGGCGCTGGGCACGGCCGTGTCACTGCCGGAAACCCTGGGCCAGGCACAAAGTTACATGTCGATCGTGGCCAACCCGTCACCCCTGACGCTGGCGGCCGGGTTTTACCTGCTGTTGTTTATCCCGCTGGTGATCCTGAGCCGCTGGCTCGAACACTCCAGCCACAAAGGTCGCTGATATCGCCATGGATATGTTTCTCGAGAACTTCGCCAACCTCGACTCGCTGCTGATGATCTATCCGCTGCTGCTTCAGGGGCTGAAACTGACCTTTCTGCTGAGCATCGTCACCCTGCCCCTGGCGTTGATTGCCGGTCTGCTGCTGGCGGTTCTCTACAGCTTCGATATTCGTGGTCTGCGCGGCGCCGTGCTGGTCTACATCGACATCTGCCGCTCGTTTCCCGTGGTGGTGCTGCTGGTGCTTATTTACTTCGGGCTGCCTTCGCTGGGTTGGCAGATCAGCGGCTTCAACGCGGCAGTACTGGCCATGGTCCTCAACCATTCCGGCTATTTTGGCGAGATCTTTCGCACCGGAGTCAGGTCGATCCCCAAAGGTCAGTACGAAGCGGCCAGAGCGTTGGGGTTTCGGCCGCTGCGGCTGGCGGTGATGATCGTGTTGCCCCAGGCGATCCGCAACGTCTTCGCGCCATTGGCAGGCAACTCTCTGGAGCTGGTGAAAACCACATCCATCGCCGCGATGGTTGCATTACCGGAACTGCTGCGCTCGGCCCGGGTGGCTCAGGAACAGACCTACAACCCGACGCCG
>Ga0247813_10001821_pt1 | contig 15479 bp, 13 predicted proteins | sample UWRJL169409C1_FD_180719 | JGI IMG/M metagenome (GOLD analysis project Ga0247813, IMG submission 180719) | Plant litter microbial communities from Arlington Agricultural Research Station in Wisconsin, United States - UWRJ-L169-409C-1 | ecosystem: Environmental > Terrestrial > Plant litter >... | reverse complement strand
GTCGACACCCGCCGCGCGAACACGGACCAGAACGTCGTGCGCGCCGGGGGTGGGGACGGGGACCTCGGCGAGCGAGAGAACATCGGAATCGCCGTAGACGCTCTGGGTGATTGCTTTCATGACTGAGCCCTTCAGGCCGGGTACTGGAACACGTCGTCGAGGGGAACCTCGAAGACGCGAGCTATCTGGAACGCGAGCTCGAGCGTCGGCGAGTATTTGCCCTGCTCGATCGCGTTGAGGGTCTGGCGGGTCACGCCGATGCGGCCGGCGAGATCCGCCTGGGTCATCTCGCCGTGGCTCGCGCGCAGCGCCTTGATGGAGTTGGTGACGCTTGTGGGCTTCACCACGTGGGGAGTCCGCGACGGTAGAAGACGCTCTTCGCGATGAAGCTCAGGATCGCCGAGAGCACGAAGGCCAGGTAGATCACGTTCGCGATCCAGAAGGTGTCGAACTCGAACATCGCCATGAGCATGGCCGCGAGTGCGCCGATCACGAGAAACGACTGCCCGATGTATTCGCCGCGGCGGTAGATGTCTCGGTCGCGCGGGTCCTTGATGTCGAGACCCGTCTTCGCGCCGAGAAAGATGTGAATGACGATGGATGCCACGATCGACGCGCCGATCGTCCAAAGCAGCACCGGCACGTAGTCGACCTCGAGCAGAGGGCGGTCGGCAGTCTGGCTGAGGATGATGGCGACGTAGATCCCGTAGGTGACGACCGCGAGCACCCCCATGACCCAGGTGCTTTTCTCTTCGTATGACATTGCCGCTCCCATGTAAAGAATTGTTGACATGGAGAACGTAGCGCGCCCATGGCGCATGTGTCAATAATTCTTTACATGAGCGGGTCAGCGCCGGCGGATGGCTTTCAACGCAACCAGGAGCGTCACCATGATCCCTGCCATACCCGCGAACTCCTTGCCGGTGCGGGGGAGGGTGAGGAGCCCGGTGGACTCGGCGACAGTGCGGCCCTCGACGAAACGGAGGATTCCCTCGCGTCCGTTGCGGCGCCCGAGTCCCGATTGCTTCATACCGCCCATCGGGGCGTCCACGCTCGAGAACGACGCGCGGTACCCCTCATTGATGTTGACGCTGCCCGACACGATCGTGTCTGCGAGCGCGCGGGCGCGGCTGCGCGAGCCGCTGAAGATCGACGAGTTAAGACCGTACTCGGAATCGTTGGCCGCGGCGACGGCCTCCTCGGCGGTGTCCACGACGTGAATGGCAACGACCGGGCCGAACGTCTCGTTGGCTGCGCAGGCCATGTCGGGCGTGACATCCGCGAGCACCGTCGGCTCGTAGAACAGCGGGCCGAGGTCGGGGCGCGCCTTGCCTCCCGCGAGGAGGGTTGCACCCTTCGCTACGGCATCGTCGACATGGGCCGAGACTCGTTCGAGCTGGGCGGCGGACGTGAGGGAGCCGACATCCGTGGAAAAGTCGAAGGCGGGGCCGGCAACAAGGTCGGAGACGCGTGCGACGAAAGCCTTCGTGAACGCGTCGGCGACGGAGCGCTGCACGTAGATGCGCTCGATCGAAACGCACAACTGTCCCATCGAGGAGTAGCAGGAGTAGACGGCGTTGGCGGCAGCCTTGGCCGGGTCCACGTCGTCGAGCACGATGAGCGGGTTCTTGCCACCGAGCTCGAGCGATGCACCGATGAGGCGGCTCGCAGCGCGCTCGCCGACCCGTGTGCCCGTTGCGGTTGAACCGGTGAAGCACACGTAGTCAGCGACATCCACGACCGCGTTGCCGATCTCGTTGCCGTCACCGGCGACGACCGCCCACAGCGCTTCGGGAACCCCGGCGTCGATGAAGGCCTTGCGCGATGCGAGCACGCTCAGCGCGCCCTGGTTGTCGGCCTTCTGCACGACGCCGTTGCCCGCGGCGAGCGCGGGGACGATATCCATGAGGCTGAGCGAGAGTGGGAAGTTCCACGGGGTGATGACGCCGATCACGCCCTTGGGCTTGTAGCTGACGCGGGTCTGGATGACGAGGGGGATGCCCGCCCGGCGTCGACGCGTCTTGAGCACCGAGGCTGCCGAGACCGCGTAGTAGCGAGTTGCCTGAGCTCCTTGGAAGACCTCCTCGAAGGCCTGGCCGCGGGTCTTGCCGGTCTCGGACTGCACGGCATCCATGAGACGCTCTCGATCGGCGAGCAGCAGGTCGTGCGCCTTGAGCAACACCGCGCGGCGGTGGGCGGCACCGGCGGCGAGCCAGGACTGCTGCGCGACGCGGGCGGCGGCCGCGGCGTCCACGACGTCCAATGCTGTCGAGAGGGGGAGCTCGTGCAGCAGCTCACCCGTGAACGGGGCTGTGACGGGAGCTGTTGCTGTGCCGCTGGCGGAGAGAGCTGACGTGAGCTCCTCGGCGAGCGATCGGTCGAGTGTTGTGCCGGGCATGAGACCAGTATGCTCCGAGAATGACCGCAGAGCAGCAGGTTCTCACCCGAAAAACCATTGCAACGTACGCCATCGGATCTCTGGGCACGGGGGGCTTCGCCACCCTGCCGGGGCTCGTGCTCGTGTACTTCCTCACCGACACGCTCGGCATCGCCGCGCTCGCCGCTGGCGCGCTCGTGACGGTGGCGAAAGTGTGGGATGTCATCATCGACCCGGTGATCGGTGCCCGCAGTGACCGGAGTCTCGCGCTGCGCGGCTCGAGGCGCCCCTTCATGGTGATCGGCGCTCTCGCCCTGCCCGTGTTCTTCGTGCTGACCTTCGCGGTTCCGGCAGGTATTGGTGCCGTGCCCGCGGGAATCTGGGTGCTCGTCGCGTTCATGCTCACGGCGACCGCGTTCTCGCTCTTTCAAGTGCCCTACATCGCAATCCCCGCAGAGCTCACCGACTCTTACGACCAGCGCACGCGCCTCATCTCGTGGCGCGTTGTCGTGCTCACCCTCGCCATCCTGCTGTTCGGCGCAGGTGGGCCAGCCCTCCGCAGCCTCGGCGGGGGCGACGAGCACCTCGGCTACCTGCTCATGGCGCTCGTCGCGGGCATCGTCATCGGCCTCGGGATGCTCGTCTCCTCCTTCGTCGCGGTCAAGCGCCCCGTCACCCCGCTCGAAAAAACGTCGATCGTCGATAACTACCGCACGGGGCTCGCCGCTCTGCGACGGAGCCAGCCCTTCCGTGCTCTCCTGCTGACCTTCGCCCTCCAGGGACTCGCGACCGGGCTCATGCTCGCGGGCGCCCAGTACATCGCGACGTGGGTTCTGCAGTCGGAGGATGCAGTGACCTTCCTCTTCGTCGCACTCATCGCTCCCGCCCTGCTGTTCGCTCCCGTGTGGCAGGGGATCGCACGCCGCATCGGCAAGGAGCGAAGCTTCGTGATCGCCTCCGCGCTGTTCGGCATTGCTGCACTCGCGATGCTCGGACTCATCTGGGCGCCCGGTGCGTGGGTGTATCTGCCTGTCGCGCTCGCCGGGGCTGGTTACGCGGGCATGCAGTCGCTTCCGATGGCGATGCTGCCCGACGTGATCTCGCACGATGCGGCAACGCACGGCGAGGGCAACGCCGGCACCTTCGGCGGCGTCTGGACCGCGGGCGAGACGACAGGCATGGCCCTCGGGGCGACGGTGCTCACCATCGTGCTCGCGGCAACGGGCTATGTCGAGTCGACCGGGGCGGCATCGTTCGCCTGGCAGTCGCCGACCGCGATCGCGGGCATCGTCCTGAGCTTCAGCGTCGTTCCCGCGGTCCTCATCGCACTGTCGCTCTGGTCATTCGGCCGCTACCCGCTTCGCCGTCAGGACATCAGCGCATGAGCTACGAACACATTCTCGATCGGCTCGCTGAGTTGCGAGCGGCCGACGCCCCGACGCACGGCGGCCGCGTGCTGTCGTACGTCTACGACTCCGGGCTCGCCGAGATCGATGAGCTCGCGGCAGCCGCGATGCGCCTCGTGCAGCCGGTCAACGGGCTTGACCCGACGACTTTCACCTCGGTCGCAGTCATGGAGGGCGAGGTCGTCGGCTTCGCACGGTCGCTCCTCGGCGGTGACGATGACGTGGTCGGCTCGGTCACGACCGGCGGCACCGAGAGCTGCCTGCTCGCCGTGAAGACGGCGCGGGACAACTGGCGTGGTGAGGGCACGCCACGCCTGCTCGCTCCCGTCACTGTGCACGCCGCGTTCCAGAAGGCCGCGCACTACTTCGGGCTCGAGCTCGACCTCGTTCCGGTACTGCCTTCGGGTGCGGTCTCCGCTGAGGCCCTCATCGAGCGCATGGCTCCCGACGTGGCACTCGTCGTCGTCTCCGCCCCGAGCTACCCGCACGCGGCGCTCGACCCGATCGCTGCAGTCGCTGCAGCAGCAGCAGCCAGGGGGATCGACTGCCACGTCGACGCGTGCATCGGCGGCTGGGTTCTTCCGTTCTGGTCCGGGCTTCCCGCGTGGGACCTCAGCGTTCCCGGTGTCACGTCGCTCAGCGCGGACTTGCACAAGTTCGGCTACGCACCGAAGGGCGCGTCCGTGCTCCTACAGCGTGGGCGTGACCGCCAGCGCTCGCAGTACTTCGCGACGACGCAGTGGCCCGGGTATCCCGTCGTCAACGCGACGATGCTCGGCTCGAAGTCCGCAGGCCCGCTCGCCGCGGCCTGGGCGATCGTGCACGCACTCGGGCGCGACGGGTTCGCCTCGCTCGCTGCATCCTGTGAACGATCGACCACAGCGCTCGTCGACCTCGTGGGTTCAATTGAGGGCCTGCGCGTTGTCGGTGCGCCGGTGGGACCGCTCCTCGCTGTCGCCATGGATGACACGGTGCCCGCCGACCGCCGCATCGACCCGCACCACTGGGCCGATGAGGTGAGGGCGCGTGGCTTCCTCCTGCAGCTCCAGCCTGGACTCGCGCAGGGCGACGGAACCCTCCTGCCGCCCACAACGCACCTCACCGTCACGCCGGTCACCGAGGGCGTGCTCGACGAGCTCAGCGCGGTGCTCGTGAGTGCGGCGGACGCCGTGCGCGGTATTCCCTCGGTCTCGCCCGGTGACGTGCTCGCGGCCCTGCCTGCGGGCATGCTCGAGTCGATCGGCGCGCTGGATTCCGAGACCGCCTTTGCGATCCTCCAGGGCATCGGACTCGTGTCCGCGGGCGCGGGGCTCCCTGACCGCATGGCCCCGTTCCTCGCCCTCATCGCGGCACTGCCCGCACCGCTCACCGAGCGGCTGTTGACGGAGCTCCTGGCGCGCACTGTGGAGCCGAATATTGCGGGTTGAGTAGCGCCCTCCGGCGCGCGGATCGAAACCGTGCGCTCGGGTTTCGATCCCGTGCTGGCACGCCTACTCGACCAGCGAGGTGGCTAGCCCGCAGGCGTGTGCTCGGCCTCGAACCTCGCGGCCTCGGTGCGCAACGCCTCGACGACGAGTCGCACCGAGGGGCGCTCGGCGCGGTCGGGGCGCATGAGGGCGCTGATCCGTCGCGTCGCCCGCACGCCGGACAGCGGTCGCGTCACGAGTCCGTTCTCGTGGTCTCTCGTCGTGTAGCGCGGGAGGATCGCAATGCCGTGACCGGCCGCGACGATTGCCTCGACGATCCCGTTGTCGAGAAAGCGCTGCCCGATGCGCGCCGGTGAGCCGTTGATGACCTCGATCTGCCGGAGGATCCGGTCGTAGGGGAATCCCAGCGGTACGCCGACCCAGACCTCGTCGACGAGGTCGGCGGGCGAGAGCGACTTCTTCGCGGCCAGGGGATGACTCTCCGGCAGCGCGACGTCGAGCGGCTCGGTCATGAGGGGGACGACGGCGATGCCGCGCTCCTTCCACGAGGGCAGCATCCCGGGGGAGTCAGCGAGCACGATGTCGAAGTCGGGGGTGAGGTCGGCGAAGTCAGGCAGGAGTGGATCCTGGTCGGTGCACGCGAGTTCGAGCCCGGGAACGTCAGCGATCGCGGTGAGGAGACCGGGCAGGAGCATTTGCCCTCCCGTGGGGAACGTCGTCAGGGTCACGACGCCCCTCGGCGCCTGCTTGAAGTCCTCCCACAGGGCGTCTGCGCGTTGTAGTGCTACCGCGACATCCGTTGCCGTCTGCGCGAGAATGCGCCCCGCGCCGGTGAGGATGATGCCGCGCCCGTGCCTCTCGGTGAGGGCAATACCCGCTTCACGTTCGAGCACTTTCAACTGCTGCGAAACGGCGGATGCAGTTCGGTTCGTGGCCGCGGCGACAGCCGTGATCGACCCCCGCTCGGCGAGTTCACGCAGGAGTTCCAGCCGACGCACGTCCATGTAGCCAAACTACACGATTACCTAAGAAACATACGCTTGTGCTACATGGTTTGCGGGCATTGAATAGACGCAGACCTAGAGAAAGAACAACCCGCAATGACCATCGAATTCGTCACCATCACCGCCCTCCTCCTTGCTGCGACCATCGCGACCATCGTTGTGATCGCCCGCGACGGCTACCGTCGCGTTCCCACGCGCCGCTTCTAAGCTGCGCGGCTGTCTTCTGCCGACAGCGACCAGAAAGCGCGACCCCCGCGCGACCGCGAATGCGTGTCGGGGATCGCGCTTTCGGCGTTAAGTGACGCTCAATCCGAGCTTGCGGCCCGCGAGGCCACGCCCGCCGCGGGCCAGTCGAGCCGCGAGCTCCGTGATTGCGGCGGCCGCGGGATCGGCGGGGTCGGCGAGGACCACGGGGCGTCCACTGTCACCACCCTCGCGCAGCGCAATGCTCAGGGGGATCGACGCGAGCACACTCACGGGCTCCTTGTCGGTCGAGAGGCGGGTCGCGACATCCGCGCCGCCGCCCGTACCGAAGAGCTCGAGGATCGATCCGTCTGGCTGAACGAGGCCGGCCATGTTCTCGATCACGCCGATGACCTTCTGTCCGGTCTGGCGCGCGACCAGCGCGCTGCGCTCGGCGACGCCGGCCGCCGCGGCCTGCGGTGTCGTCACGACGAGAACCTCGGCCTGGGGCAGCAGCTGCCCGATGGTGATGGCGACGTCGCCGGTTCCCGGCGGGAGGTCGAGCAGGAGGATGTCGAGGTCGCCGAAAAACACGTCGGCGAGAAACTGCTGGATGGTGCGGTGCAGCATCGGTCCGCGCCACGAGACCGCGGTGTTCTCCTCGACGAACATGCCGATCGAGATCACCTTGACGTCGTGCGCGACCGGCGGAAGGATCATCTCGCCCACCTGGGTGGGCTTGGCGCCCGCGATGCCGAGAATCCCCGGAATCGAGAACCCGAACACGTCAGCGTCGACGATGCCGACCCGCAGGCCGGTTCTCGCGAGCGCGACGCCGAGATTGGCGGTGAGAGTGGACTTGCCCACGCCACCCTTTCCGCTCGTCACGGCGATGATGCGGGTGAGGGACTCGGGCCCGAACTGCACGGCCTTGGAGCGGCCGCCGCGCAACTTGAGGGTGAGGGCGTCACGTTCTTCGCGCGACATGACGCCGACGTCCACGATCACCTCGTCGACGCCAGGCACCGAGGCCGTCGCCACTCGCACGTCGCGTTCGATCGTGTCGGCCGCCGGGCAGCCGACGATCGTGAGTTTGAGGGCGACGCGCGCCTTCGCATCCACTACCGAAATAACGCCGACCATGTCGAGCTCGGTGATGGGGCGGCGCAGCTCGGGGTCGATGACGCGCGCGAGCGCGGCGAGCACCTCAGCGGCCGGGTCGCCCTCCGGGAGACCTGATCTCGACAAGCTCGATCACCGGCCCTCTTCGGGTTCGTCGGATTTCTCCAGTTCGGCGAGCAGCGAGCGCAATTCGGCCCGAATGAAGTCCTTGCTCGGGATGTCACGCATCGCGAGCCGGAGCGCAACAACCTCCCGCGCGAGGTACTCGGTGTCGTTGAGATTGCGCTCGGCCCGTTGGCGGTCCTGCTCGATGGTCACGCGGTCGCGGTCTTCCTGACGATTCTGCGCGAGCAGCAGGAGCGGCGTTCCCGCGGAGGCCTGCACCGAAAGCGCGAGTGTGAGCACGGTGAAGCCCTGCGCGACGGAGTCGATCTGCGGCCAACCCTCGGGGGCGAAGATCGTGTAGACGAGCCAGATCGCGACGAAGATGAGGAGCCCGAACAGGAACCACGGCGTGCCCATGCCGCGAGCGATGCCCTCGGTGAAACGACCGAAGCGGTCCTGGCCAGAGCCGAAGCGGAACGAGGTGCGCAGGCCCTTGGGGGAGTCCAGGCGATTCTCCTGGCGACGTGAGGTGCGGTCAGCGCGTGCCATGCGGTGTCCTCCTCTTCACGGGAATGGCTGCGGTCGAAGTGCTTATCTTCTCGGAATCCGAGTCGGTACTTCGCCAGTCATCGGGAAGCAGGTAGTCGAGGACATCGTCAATGGTCACCACCCCGACCAGTCGGCTGTTCTCGTCGACGACGGGAACGGAGACGAGGTTGTAGCTCGCGAGGATGCGGGAGACCTCGGCCGCACTCGCGTCCGCCTGCACGGGCTCAAGGCTCTGGTCGAGCAAGGTGCCGAGTCGCTCGTTGGGCGGGTAGCGCAGCATCCGCTGAAAGTGGACCATGCCGAGAAAGCGGCCGGTCGGTGGCTCGTACGGCGGCAGGGTCACGCAGATCGCTGCGCCAAGCGCCGGGGCAAGCTCGTGGCGGCGGATGAGGGCGAGCCCCTCGGCGACAGTCGCATCGGCCGAGACGATGATCGGCTCCGTCGTCATGAGACCGCCCGCGGTGTCGGGGGCGTAGCTGAGGAGGAAGCGCACATCTTCGGCTTCCTCAGGCTCCATGAGATCGAGCAGGGTCTCGCCGCGCTCGTCGGTGAGAGCAGCGATGAGGTCAGCTGCGTCATCCGGCTGCATCTGGTCGAGCACGTCGGCGGCGCGGTCATCGTCGAGCTGGTTGAGAATGTCGACCTGCTCGCTCTCGGGCATCTCCTCGAGCACGTCTGCGAGTCGGTCGTCGCTGAGCTCTTCGGCAACCTCGAGCATGCGCTGCTCGGGCAGGTCGAGCATCGCGTTGGCGAGGTCGGCGGGCAGCAGGTCGGCGTAGCTCGCGACGAGCTGGGTCGCCGACTGCGCCTCACCCTTCGTGGCCTTCTCTTCGCGGATGTCACTCCACTTGACGAACGCCGTAGCGCCCTTGGCAAAGGGTGACGCTGTCGTCTTGGGGCGACGGCAGAACAGCTGGGATACCTCCCACTCGCCGAGGCCGACCTCTTCGATGGCCGCGTCTTCGATCGTCGCGGATCCGGATCCGTCACGGAGCGTGACCTTGCGACCGATGAGTTCGGCGATCATGCGAACCTCACCACCGCGCTGCTCGAAGCGGCGCAGGTTGATCAGACCCGTTGTGATGATCTGTCCAGAGCCGATGCTCGTGATGCGGCCGATGGACAAGAAGACGTTGCGCTTGCCGGGAACTTCGACGATGAAACCGACGACGCGGGGCGAATCGGTCGAGCGGAAAACAACGAGAACGTCGCGGACCTTGCCCACCTTGTCGCCGTTGGGGTCGAAAACGGAGCACCCGGCCAGTCGGGCGGCAAAAACGCGCGTGGTGCTCACAGCTAAAACCCTACCGCCGCGGTGGGAGAATGGCTTTCGTGACCAACCAGAACCCGTTCGGACGCCCCGTTCAGCAGCCCACCCTTCCCAAGGGTGACGTTCTCGGCACCTACGAGACCTACGTGGAAGCGCAGAGTGTCGTCGACCGACTCTCCAAGGCTGACCTCGATGTGAAGATGCTGTCTATCGTGGGCAACGACCTCAAGACCGTCGAGCGTGTCACAGGCAAGCTCAGTTACGGCCGTGCCGCCCTCGCGGGGGCAGCGAGCGGAGCATGGCTCGGACTCTTCGTCGGCCTCGTGTTCTTCATCTTCTCCGAGGTTCCCAACTTCACGTTCGTCGCTGCCGCAGCGCTCATCGGTGCAGGCTTCGGCATGCTCTTCGGCATCGTCACGTATTCGCTCGGTCGCCGTCGCCGCGACTTCACCTCAACCCACCAGGTGCTCGCGAGCAACTACCAGGTCATCACCGATGCATCCCTCACCGCGCAGGCGCAGGCAGTACTCGCGCGCCCGGAGCCCGCGAAGGACTAGAAAAGTTCGTAACTCTCCGCCGAGAGGCGGAATCCGTGCCCGTCGGGCCCCGTGCACAGCATGCCGTCTGTCTCCGAGACGCACGTCGTCTCGTTGAAGGTGATCGACGTGCCGACCTCGAGCGTCAGAACACTTGGGTCGCCGTAGTCCCGGACTCCGGCATAGGTAGCGGGCTCGCCCGAGCACAGCACCTTCGGTGCAAATCTCTCGCTGGCCCAGAACCCGTGCTCGCAGGGCACTTGGATGTCGTCAGGCTGGGGTGGATCCGTGTAGGTGTAGTCGCTGATGTAGCAGCCGTATTCGTAGGAGCTGTCGTTCTGGGGCGGTCGGATGCCGCATGCGATGTTGTCGTCGGGCGAATTGAACGACACCCCCTCGCCGCCGAGCCACGGAAAGTCGTAGTCGTCGGGATCAACGGCGACTATCTCAGCGATGGTCGGCGTCGGGGCGGCGCTGGGCGATGCATCCGCGGTCGGGGTGTTGGACGTCGGCGGGCCAGCGGAGGGCGTAGTGCACGCTGCAAGCAGAGCGACCACAACGATGGAACTCGCAACGTTGAGAGATCGCATGTGCCGGTTCATGTGCACAGTTTAAATCCGAGGATGCCTCGCAGCGCCATCCATGCCAAAATTCTTTGCCGCACCGCACCCCGCTTGCCGCATTTTGGGGGTAGGTGTGGTTTTCTCGCGACTGCTAATTTGAGGATGACCCCGCTCGCCCGTCCCGAAGAGGCCTAGTGAAAACGCCGTCCCCGCTCGTCTCCGCTGTGCTCGCAGCGGCCGTTCTTGTCGCCGGAACCGGCCTCGCCTCGACTCTCGCTGGCCCCGTCGTCTCCGCCACCTGGACCGAGCCGTCGGAATCTCTCGTATCGTTCGTCCCGCTCGACGATGACCTGACCGAGCAGCTCGCCACGCACCCGAACGTGCCCGTGTCGGTCGTCGCGGGCGAGGCGGCTCTCGCGGACCCCGCGGTCGCTGCCGTTCTCGCCTCTCTCACGAGTTCGGGCGCAGGGGTGTACTCCGGCACCATCGACGCGGCAGATGCCGCGACGCTGGCAGCGGCGAGCGGCGTCAAGGCGTCACTCTCTCGCCCGGCCAGCCTTCCGGAATCTGGCGAAGCTGAGATCACGGCATCTCCTTACACACTCCTCGAAGACACCGCCACGACTGTTGCCGGAGTCGACCCGGCGCTCGCCGCGGCGCGAACGTCACTCGGCACGCAGGGCACCGGCCAGCTCATCGCAGTCATCGACACGGGCGTCGACACCAAGGCACTCGGGCTCTCGGCCAAGGTCACGAAGCGCGTGGACTTTTCAGTCCCGCCCACGGATGCGTCATGCAGCGACCGTGGCAAGCTCGACCCGACCGGGCATGGCACGCACGTTGCATCCATCGCCGCAGGATCGGTGACGACCGTCGACAAGACGATCCTCGGTGTTGCCCCCAAGGCGAAGATCGTCGATCTGCGCGTCTTCAATTGCGCGAACGAGGCATCGTCGGAGTCGATCGACGCGGCACTTGCCTGGGTGCTCGACAACCGAGCTGCGTATCCCGTGAGCGTTGTGAACGTCTCGCTCGAGATCGCTGGCGGCGTGCGCGACGGAACCGACACCACGAGCATCCTCGTGAACAGACTCGTTGCGAGCGGGGTCGTCGTCGCGGTAGCCGCCGGTAACCGCGGTGACGGACTGTCGACGGTCGAATCGCCTTCCACCGCGGAGTTCGCGACGACAGTGGGCTCAGCGAACGTCTCGAAGTACGGCGCAACCCTCTCACCGTTCTCGAGCCAAGGACCGACCTCTGACAACCGGGTGGGCGTCGACCTGCTCGCGGCCGGGTCGTCGATCAAGGCGGCTAACTCGACGGCCGTGTCGAAGTCCCGCACCGTGACCTACTCGGGTACTTCGATGGCCAGCCCCTACATCGCGGGACTCGCGGCGCTGCTCCTGGAGCAGAACCCTTCAGCGCGACCGACGGGGACGAGCTGCGAGCTCGGGCCGTCGTGCCCCGCAGGTGTCGTGACCGCGTCGATGACGAATGGCATCCAGGACCGCATGGTGGCCGCCGACTGGTACGCGACCGGCGCAGACACGGCCTCAGGTGCTGGCCTGGTCTCGGCAAGTGCGAGCCTCCGCGGCACGACGCCCGCGCCCGTGCACACCCTCGATGTCGCCCTCAACGCGCAGTCTCCGACGAACATCCGGATCCCCGCCCACTCCAAGAGCGTCGTCGCCTCTCTGCTCACCGACTCGCCCCTCCGCGTCTCCGCGTTCGATTCGGCCGATCTAGAGTTCACGCTCGTCGACGCAGAGGGAACGACGAGTGTTCCGGGAATGCCCTGCAGTCTTGCCGCCCTCGACGGCGGTTCTCACTGCAGCGTGCTCGCGACGGGCTGGACACCGAGGTTCTGGAACTTCGTGCTCCCCGCGACGACGAAACCCGTCTGGCTCCGGCTCGCTCCCAACCGCGACGGCCACGCGACAGTCAGCATTCCGGGGCTCACCGATGCGCCAACGGCGACGTCTGGGATCTTCATCGAGGACGTGACAATCGGGCTGGATGGCACAGCGACAGCGACGGCCGGTCGCACGGAGACTGCAACCGAGGCCACGACGCTCTCGATCGCAACGAGCGAAGGACTTTCCGCCCCCGAGTCTGTCGAACTGCCCGCGGGTGATCCGGGCACGACCGTGACGTTCACGGTCACCCAAACACCCGGATTCGCGCCTCTTCCGCCCGCGAGCTCCGGGCGGCTCCTCGTAACGTCGGGTGACCTGCTCCTGAGCTCGAGCGTCCGACTGAGCAATGTCGCTACCTCCGCGGGCCAGGTCACGGTTGACGGCCAGCAGATACGTTCGGGCGATCTTGTCTTCGACGGTCGAACCCACCTCTCGTCCAACGGAACGGTGCTGGGCGTCACGGCACAGGACGCCCTTGTGCAAACTCCGAACACGGGTGGCGGATACCGTCCATGGCCGTTCATCGTCGAGGCGGGAACGACAGACGCCGTCGCGCTTCCGATCGTTCGAAGCACGCCGTCGAGCTTCACCACGGGAGGCATCTCGGGCAACGGTCGCGTCGTTCTCCTCAACCAGTACGTCCAGGGCGAGGCGGTCGTCGGCGATGCGACCCAACGCTGGGCGTGGATCGTGTACGACCGGCAATCGGCGACCGAGTTCGAAGTGGCGAAGAACGTCTCGCTCGAGCCCAAGGGCGTCGGCACCGACGCGAAGCTGTCGACGAGCGGCGCCTCGGTGGGCATTCTGACTTCGCCATTCAGCGACACCGTCGAGAAGAAGCTCGTCTGGCAGGGCGGCGCAGGTTTCAGCGAATCGCGCACGCTCGCGCAGTTCACAACATCGCAATACGTCCAGCTCATGGGAGTGAGTGATTCGCACGTTCTCGTGCAGGTGTGGAACGAGTCCTACTTGGGGTGGGAAGCGCGCGCCTATCCTGTCGCGGGTGGCGCCTTCATCACGATCGCGAAGCGGCTCCTCGACTTTGACGTCGCGCTGAGCCCCAATGGGGCATCCGTGGGCTGGTGGTCCTTCGACAACCGCTCTCTCTATTGCTACACCTTCGCGACGAAGAAGCGCGTGACCGTCGGGAGCAAGATCAGCGGCTTCGGCTTCCTGGGCACGACGACGGTGGCCGACGGTTGTGCGTCCATGACGAAGACGTTCACACGCGGCTCGGGGTCGAGCGCGAAGTCGTCGCTCGAACGCTATCGTCCCGGCAAGAAGGTCACGGTTCTCGCGACGAGCCCGTACGAACCCGAGCTCTTCTCCTGGATCGCAGACCCTGCTGGCGCGCAGTTTCTCACCGTGACCGGAATCGCACTCGAACCGGGGGACACCAACGGCCTCCTCGATGTGTATCGCGGCGCGGTTGGTGGCGGGTCCCTGAAGGCTCCCAAGCCGATCATCGAGGGCACGAGGACGAGTGGATCCACACTCACTGCCGTGACCGGGACCTGGGGGCCGGGGCCGGCAACGCTCACCTACTCCTGGTACCGCAAGACTTCGACGAAGACCACCAAGGTCGGGACCAACGCGAAGACCTACACCCTCACGTCGAAAGATCGTGGGGCGAAGGTCTACGTGACGGTGAGCGGCACGAGCCGGGGATTCACTAAGACGACCGTGACGAGTGCGACAGTCACGATCGCTAAGAACTAGCGGCCGAGCCAGGCCTCAACGTCGGCCACCGTGCGCGGAATGCCCACCGAGAGGTTCTCGGCACCGGATTCGGTGACGAGGATGTTGTCCTCGATACGCACGCCGATTCCGCGGAACTCGGACGGCACGGTGAGGTCGTCGGGCTGGAAGTACAACCCGGGCTCGATCGTGAAGACCATGCCCGCCTCGAGCACGCCGTCGAGGTAGAGGTCGCGGCGCGCCTGGGCGCAGTCGTGCACGTCGAGGCCGAGGTGGTGGCTTGTTCCGTGCACCATGTAGCGGCGGTGGTACTGGTGTTCCGGCTCGAGTGACTCGGCGGCGGAGACCGGGAGGAGTCCCCACTCCGCGGTGCGCTCCGCGATGACGCGCATGGCTTCCGCGTGGATCTCACGGAAGCGGATGCCGGGCTTGACGATTGCGAAGGCCGCGTCTGCGGCATCCAGCACCGCTTGGTAGACCGTCGCCTGGATATCGGTGAAGGTGCCCGAGATGGGGAGCGTGCGGGTGATGTCTGCCGTGTACAGGCTGTCGAGCTCGATGCCCGCGTCGAGCAGGATGAGGTCGCCGGGAACGACGGGGCCGTCGTTGCGCGTCCAGTGCAGGATGCACGCGTGCGGACCGGACGCGGCGATCGTGTCGTAACCGACGGTGTTGCCCTCTGCTCGCGCACGCCGGTTGAAGGTGCCTTCGACGAGGCGCTCGCCGCGCTCGTGGGCGATGATCTGGGGGAGATCGGCGATGACGTCGTCGAAGCCGAGCTTGGTGGCGTCGACCGCGGCGCGCATCTCGGCGATCTCGAAGGAGTCCTTGACGAGACGCAGCTCGCTCAGGTCGCGAGCGAGCTCGGTGTCGCCGTCGTTGTCCAGTGACTCGGAGTCGGCCGCGAGCAACCGGCGGCCGTCGACCTGGTCGGTTGTGTCGCGGTCGCCGTCGCGCACGATGAGTGTGTTGGCGTCGACCGCGTCGAGCACAGCGGCGAACGCGTCGAGGTTGGCTGTCGCGAGACCGAGATCCGCTGCCACGTGGGCGAGGGAGGGGCGGGGGCCGGTCCAGAATTCGCCGATCTCCGGGTTCGCGTAGAACTCGTCGGAGTCGCGGCCGGCGGCCTCGCGGAAGTAGAGGGTGGCGTCACCGGACGCCTCGAGCACGAGCACGCTGCCCGCGACGGCGTCAGAGCCCCAACCGGTCAGGTGGGCGAAGGCGGAGTGGGCGCGGTAGGCGTAGTCCGTGTCGTTCGAGCGCACCTTGGCGGATCCGGCGGGGACGATAAGTCGCTTGCCCGGGTGCAGTGCCGATAGCGCG
>Ga0247813_10001818_pt1 | contig 15496 bp, 12 predicted proteins | sample UWRJL169409C1_FD_180719 | JGI IMG/M metagenome (GOLD analysis project Ga0247813, IMG submission 180719) | Plant litter microbial communities from Arlington Agricultural Research Station in Wisconsin, United States - UWRJ-L169-409C-1 | ecosystem: Environmental > Terrestrial > Plant litter >... | reverse complement strand
CATCAGGTCGTCGGCCAGCAGCACGGCGAAGGGCTCGTTGCCCACCATGTGCTCGGCGCACAGCACCGCGTGGCCCAGGCCCAGCATGCGCGGCTGGCGCACGTAAGACACGGTCATGTCGTCGGGCATGACGGAGCGGGCGATGTTCAGGAGGGCGGTCTTGCCGCTGGCCTCGAGTTGGCTTTCGAGCTCGAAGGCGGTGTCGTAGTGGTCTTCGATGGCGCGCTTGTTGCGGCCGGTGACGAAGATCATGTCGCGGATGCCAGCGGCGTAGGCCTCTTCGACGGCGTACTGGATGAGCGGCTTGTCGACCACCGGCAGCATTTCCTTGGGTTGCGCCTTGGTGGCGGGGAGAAAACGGGTGCCGAAGCCCGCCACAGGGAAAACGGCCTTCCGGATGCGCGTGGTCGAAGTAGACATTTTTTGCAAGAAAGTTAGCGTTCCATGGATAGTACGTGCACTTGAGGACGCGGTGATGTCAGCCGAGGCGCAGAAGCTGCGCCTGCAGCCGCTCGATGGTCGTGCTGAAGTCGCTCAGGCGCTTGCGCTCTTGGTCGATCACCGCAGGGGGCGCCTTGGCCACGAAAGCCTCATTGCCCAGCTTCCCGTTGACCTTGACGATCTCGCCCTCGATGCGCGCGATCTCCTTGGCGATGCGCGCGCGCTCGGCGACCTTGTCGACCTCCATGTGCAGGCAAAAGCGCGCCGCACCGACCACGGCCACCGGTGAGGCCTCGGCGGCGGCGGACCAGCTCGCCTCGTCGTCGAATACGCGCACTTCCTTCAACTTGGCGAGTGCCTGCAGCACGGGCGCCACGTCGCGCAGGAATGCGCTGTCCGCGGCATCGTCGGCCACGGCATAGAGCGGCAGGCGGGTGGCGGGTGACACGTTCATCTCGCTGCGCAGCGTGCGGCAGGCGTCGACCAGCGCCTTCAGGCGCGCGACGTGCGCTTCGGCGGCTTCGTCGATCTTCTCGGGCTGGCTCTTCGGGTAGGCCGCGATCATGATCGATTCGCCAGTGCGACCGGCGACCGGCGCCACCTTCTGCCAAAGCTCTTCGGTGATGAAGGGGATGACCGGGTGCGCCAGGCGCAGCAGGGTCTCCAGCGTGCGGATCAGCGTGCGGCGGGTGGCGCGCTGCTGGGCGTCGGTGCCGGTCTGGATCTGCACCTTGGCGATTTCCAGGTACCAGTCGCAGAACTCGTCCCAGGCGAACTGGTAGATGGACGTGGCGACGTTGTCGAGGCGGTAGTCCTCGAAGCCCTTGGCGACCTCGGCTTCGACACGCTGCAGGCGCGAGGTGATCCAGCGGTCGGCCTGGCTGAACTGCAGGTAGCCGTGCGAAGGACCGCCCGGCGCACATTCGGCCTTCGTGTGTTCGCGTAGCCCGCAGTCCTGCCCTTCGCAGTTCATCAGCACGAATCGCGTGGCGTTCCAGAGCTTGTTGCAGAAGTTGCGGTAGCCCTCGCAGCGCTTGGAATCGAAGTTGATGCTGCGGCCCAGCGAGGCCAGCGAGGCGAAGGTGAAGCGCAGCGCGTCGGCGCCGAAGGCCGGGATGCCCTCGGGGAATTCCTTCTCCGTCTGCTTGCGCACCTTGGGTGCCGTCTCGGGCTTGCGCAGGCCCTGCGTGCGCTTGTCGAGCAGCTCGGGCAGCGCGATGCCGTCGATCAGGTCGACCGGATCGAGCACGTTGCCCTCGGACTTGCTCATCTTCTTGCCCTGCGCATCGCGCACCAGGCCGTGGATGTAGACGTCCTTGAACGGCACCTGGCCGGTGAAGTGCTTGGTCATCATGATCATCCGGGCGACCCAGAAGAAGATGATGTCGTAGCCAGTGACCAGCACGGAGGAGGGCAGGTAGCGCGCCAGATCGTCGGTCTTCTCGGGCCAGCCGAGCGACGAGAAGGGCACGAGCGCGGCCGAGTACCAGGTGTCGAGCACGTCCTCGTCGCGGCGCAGTTTCTTGCCTGGTGCCTTGGCCTGCGCCTCGGCCTCGTCATGCGCGACATACGCGTTGCCGTCCTCGTCGTACCACGCCGGGATCTGGTGCCCCCACCACAGCTGGCGCGAGATGGTCCAGTCCTGGATGTTTTCCATCCAGTGGTTGTAGGTGTTGACCCAGTTCTCGGGCACGAAGCGCACCTCGCCCGACTTCACCACGTCGATCGCCTTCTGCGCGATCGACTCGCCGTCGGCGCCCGGGCGTGTCATGGCCACGTACCACTGGTCGGTCAGCATCGGCTCGACCACCGCGCCGCTGCGGGCGCAGCGCGGCACCATCAGCTTGTGCTTCTTCACCTCGACCATCAGGCCGAGCGCTTCGAGGTCGGCCACGATGGCCTTGCGCGCGACGAAGCGGTCCATGCCGCGGTACTTTTCAGGCGCGTTGTCGTTGATGGTCGCGTCCAGCGTGAGCACGCCGATGACCTCCAGCTTGTGGCGCAGGCCGACGGCATGGTCGTTGTAGTCGTGTGCGGGCGTGACCTTGACGACGCCCGTCCCGAAGGCCTTGTCCACGTAGTCGTCGGCGATGATGGGGATCAGCCGGTCGACCAGCGGCAGCTTCACGCGCTGGCCGATGAGGTGGGCGTAGCGGTCGTCCTCCGGATGCACCATCACGGCGGTGTCGCCCAGCAGGGTTTCCGGCCGCGTCGTGGCCACGGTCAGCGAGCCGCTGCCGTCTTCGAGCGGATAGGCGATGTGCCAGAGGAAGCCGTCTTCCTCTTCGCTTTCCACTTCGAGGTCGCTGACCGATGTCTTGAGCACCGGATCCCAGTTGCCCAGGCGCTTGCCGCGGTAGATGAGACCCTCTTCATACAGCGCGACGAAGGTCTGCGTGACGACCTTCGACAGGTCTTCGTCCATCGTGAAGTACTCGCGGCTCCAGTCGACCGTGTCGCCCATGCGGCGCATCTGCCCGGTGATGGTGTTGCCTGACTTTTCCTTCCACTCCCACACCTTGGCCACGAAGTTCTTGCGTGCCTCTGCGGGCGTCGGGCCCATGTCGTGGCGGCTGATCTTTTGTTCCTGTAGCTGGCGCTCGACCACGATCTGCGTGGCGATGCCCGCATGGTCGGTGCCCGGCAGCCACAGCGTGTTGGCGCCCGCCATGCGGTGGTAGCGCGTGAGGCTGTCCATGATGGTCTGGTTGAACGCGTGGCCCATGTGCAGCGTGCCGGTGACGTTCGGCGGCGGCAGCTGGATGGCGAACGAATCCGCGCCGTCTTTCGGCTCTTGCGTGCCGCGAAAGCCCGCCTTGGCATAGCCGCGCTGCTCCCACTCGGGGCCCCAGTGGCGCTCGATGGCCTCGGGTTCGAAGGATTTGGACAGGCTCTCGAGGCCGGGTTGACTCAGGGTGTCGCTCATGGCGTGGCAAATGACGAGCGGCACCTGCGGGTGCCGTCGCTGACAGGATGGGGAAGCGGCGATTTTACCGGGGGCGTGCGGCCCGCGGCCGCGGCATGCCGTGGCGCGCACCCATAATTGCCTTCATGCTGTTTCTGCTCTCTCCCGCGAAGTCGCTCGACTACGACACGCCTGTCCCCGCCGACCTGCCCGCCACCCCGCCCGTCTTCGAGGGCGCCAAGGGCCCCGCGAACGAACTCATCGGCCTGCTGCGCGAGAAATCGCCCTTGCAGATCGCCGAGCTGATGCACCTGTCGGACAAGTTGTCCACCCTCAATTTCACGCGCTACGCGGCCTGGTCGCCCAGGAGCAGCGCCAAGAACGCGCGGCAGGCGGCGTTGGCATTCAACGGCGACGTGTATGGCGGGCTGGACGCCTGGACGCTCACGCCCGCGCAATTGGCCTGGGCCCAGGACCACGTGTGCATTCTCAGCGGCCTCTATGGCGTGCTGCGTCCGCTCGACCGGCTCCAGCCATACCGCCTGGAGATGGGCACGCAACTGGCCAACCCGCGCGGCAAGGACCTCTACGCGTTCTGGGGCGACCGCATTGCCGTGCACCTCAACGAACGGCTCGCCGCCGACCGCACGCCGGTCGTCGTCAACCTGGCCTCGCAGGAATACTTCAAGTCGGTCCAGCAGAAGGTGTTGAAGGCGCGCGTCGTCGAATGCGTTTTCGAGGACTGGAAGACCGACAAGTACAAGATCATCAGCTTCCATGCCAAGCGGGCACGTGGGCTGATGGCCCGCTGGGCCGTGTTGCACGAAGCCGCCACGCCCAAGGCGCTGGAAAAGTTTGACGTGGAAGGCTACGCTTTCGCCGGTGCGTCGTCGACGCCCGAGCGCATGGTGTTCCGCCGCAAGGCCTGATGTCCACGGAGAAAACGATGAGTCAATTGGTGAGCGACGAACTGCGCGCATGGATGGTCGAGCAGCTGGCAGCCGGCCATTCGGTGCCGGCCCTGCGGCTGTCGATGCAGGAAGCGGGCTGGCGCAGCGACGTGGCCGATGCGGTGCTGGCGGAGATCGCCGGTGCTGCGCCGACCGCCGTGCCAGCACGTATTGCGCCCGTCCAGGGCGCCATGCCCGCCGCTGTCGCGCTGCCGGGGCCGGACCTGGCATCTTCGCCGCTGACCATCGACGCCGGCGATCGCGAAGTCGCCGTGCTGCAGACGATGGCCCATCCCCGCGTCGTGGTGTTCGGCAACCTGCTGTCCGACGCCGAATGCGACGCGCTGATCGCCGCGGCACGCGTGCGGCTGGCGCGCTCGCTCACCGTCGAGACGCAGACCGGCGGCGAGGCCGTCAATGTCGATCGCACCAGCGACGGCATGTTCTTCGAACGCGGCGAGAACGAGGTGGTCGCCTGCATCGAGCAGCGCATCGCAAGGCTCCTGCGCTGGCCGCTCGAATTCGGCGAAGGCCTGCAGGTGCTGCGCTATGCGCCCGGTGCGCAGTACCGGCCGCACTACGACTATTTCGATCCGGGCGAGCCCGGCACGCCGACCATCCTGCGCCGCGGGGGCCAGCGCGTGGCCACGCTGGTCATGTATCTCCAGGCACCCGCGCAAGGCGGCGCGACCACCTTCCCGGACGTCGGGCTGGAAGTCGCTGCCCAGCGCGGGACCGCCGTTTTCTTCAGCTACGACCGGCCCGACCCGGCCACCCGCACCCTGCACGGCGGCGCGCCGGTGCTGGCTGGCGAAAAGTGGGTCGCCACCAAATGGCTGCGCGAGCGGCAGTTCACCTGAGGTTCGTTGCATACCCATGAAAGTCACAGCCAACGGCCTGCAGATCGAAGTCGAGGACACCGGCGGCGCTGACCGCCCGGTCGTCATGCTCATCATGGGCCTGGGCATGCAGCTCATTGCCTGGCCCGACGCGCTGGTGCAGGCGCTGCATGACGCTGGCTTTCGGGTGATTCGGCACGACAACCGGGACGCCGGGCTGTCCGACGGTTTCGACCACCTGGGCACCGGCAACGTGCTCTGGCAGGGCCTGCGCCATCGCTTCGGTTTGCCGGTGCACTCGGCCTACGGGTTGCAGGACATGGCCGCCGACGCGCTCGGCGTGCTCGATGCGCTCCAGATCGAGCGCGCGCACGTGGTCGGCGCATCGATGGGCGGAATGATCGCCCAGCGCATGGCCGCCACCGCACCCGAACGCGTCGCCAGCTTGGTGAGCATCATGAGCTCGAGTGGCGCGCGTGGCCTGCCTGGCCCGCGGGCCGATGTGCTCGGCCTGCTCATGCGCCGGCCGCCGCGGGGTGGCGAGGACGCCCTGGTGGCACACAGCCAGCGCCTCATCCGGTTGATTTCCGGGCCGGTGTATGCGCTGGACGATGCGGTCGTCGGCGAACGCCTGCGCGCTGCCATGCGCCGGGCCTATCGGCCCAAGGGCCTCCTGCGCCAGATGATGGCCGTCGGCGGCGACACGCGCCGAGCCGAGTTGCTGGCGCGCATCGTCTGCCCGACCCTCGTGATGCACGGCGACGCCGATCCACTCGTGCCCATGGCCTGCGGCCGCGACACGGCCCGGCGCATCGCGGGCGCACGTTTCGTCCAGGTGCCCGACATGGGCCACGACCTTCCCCCGGCGGTGGTCGCGCTGCTGCTGCCCCACCTCCTCGAATTTCTTCAGGCGGCTGTCCAGACGACGCATCCGTCTCTTTCCACGAATTCTTCATGACCCTCGACAACACGCCCGCCCAGTCGCAACTGGGCCGCGCCTCGGCCTACCTCGACCACTACGACGCGTCGCTGCTGTTCCCGATTGCACGCGCCACCCAGCGCGAAGCCATGGGCATCACGCCAGGCGCCTTGCCTTTTTTCGGCGCCGATCTCTGGACCGCGTTCGAACTGAGCTGGCTCAACCCACGCGGCAAACCGCAGGTCGCCATTGCGCACTTCACCGTGCCTTGCGAGACGCCTAACATCATCGAGAGCAAGTCCTTCAAGCTGTACCTCAACAGCTTCAACAGCACCGTGTTCGCCGATATCGATGCCGTGCGTGATCGCTTGCGTACCGACTTGTCGGAGGCCGCGTGGCGCGGCAGCGACCGAAGCGGCAGCGTGGGCGTTCGCCTGGTGGCGCCGGCGCTCTTCGAGCGTGAGCCGCTGCAGGAGCTCACGGGCATCGACCTCGACCGCCTGGACATCGAATGCACGCAGTACCAGCCCGCGCCCGAACTGCTGACGAGCGATGCCCGCCAGAACACCATCAGTGAAACGCTGACCAGCCGCCTGCTCAAGAGCAATTGCCTGGTGACGGGCCAGCCCGACTGGGGCAGCGTGCAAATCAGCTACAGCGGTGCGCCCATCGACCAAGCGGGCCTGCTGGCTTACATCGTGAGCTTTCGCAACCACAACGAGTTCCACGAGCCGTGCGCCGAGCGCATGTTCTGGGACATCTGGCGCCGCTGCCGCCCGACGCGGTTGAGCGTGTATGCGCGCTACACCCGGCGCGGCGGCCTCGACATCAATCCGTTTCGCACCAGCGGGCCCCAAACGCTGCCGTCCAACGCACGAACTGCAAGACAGTAGGCGTGCGCCTACATCCAGGGGGATGTTGACGCGCGGATACTCTATGCATCTTGCGTTTTTTTGACAGGACTACCCCCGTGAACGTGCTGATCGTCGATGACAACGAAGCTGCGGCCGATCTGCTGCTCGAACTGCTTTCGCTGCAGGACCATACGGCGCGCTGCACCTATTCCGCCAAGCAGGCACTCGAAGCCGCCGCCGAAGAGGCGTTCGATGTGGCGCTGCTCGACCTGACGCTGCCCGACCTGCCGGGCACCGAGGTCGCTCGGCGCCTGCGCGCGCTGCCGCGTCCGCCGCTGCTGGTCGCGGTCACCGGCTTCTCGGCGCGCGACGCCAACGGTGGCGAGCCGGGCCTGTTCGACCACCATCTGCAAAAGCCGATCGACTTCGACGCCCTCGACCGCATCTTGGCGGAAACCAGCGCCAAGGCTGCGGCCCGTTGATGAAATCCTCACCCGGCGCCCGCAGTTGGATCGCCGCAGGCGTTCGCCACGAGTTGCTCACCCGGGCGCTGCCCGCCTTGCGCCACGACATGTCGGCCCCCATCTCGGTGATGCGCATGGGCCTGCTCATGCTCAAGCGCCAGGTTACTGCGCCGACCATCGACGCAGTGGCCTGCCAGGAGCGCGTGGCGCTCATCGACAGCCAGATCGGCGAACTGGTTTCGGCCGTGCGGTCGCTGCGCGATTGGGAACTATCGACGACCGAGGAAGCCATCACACGTGCTGCGCTGGTCAGGCAGTGCGTGGCGTTGATGCGCCCTGCGTTCGACTTGCAGGGCATCCGCATCGAGGTCGATGCATCGATCGCGCCGGCACCTTCCGACACGCCCGAATCAGATGCTGCACTGGACCCGACGGCATGGCCTTCGGGCGCCGCGCTGCGTTACCTGCTCCTCGGCGCCATGGGCTTCCTTCAGGATTCCGTGGAGCGCATCAGCGCCATCCAAATTTCGCCCGAGGGTCAGGGCTCGCTGCGCCTGGCGGCAGTGGCCGAGGGCACCGAAGACGCTGACGCCATGGCCGAACACCGTGCGCCGCGCAAGCTGGCGATCGATGCCGTCGCGCTGCAGTCGCTGGCCGACGACCTCGGCTACACGCTCGCCTTCGAGCGCGACACCGTCCGCTTCAATCTGGCCGCCGGCTGAGTGCGCACCGACGGCCTGGCCGCTGCTTTCGTGAGCGTCGTCGATCCTGTCTTCGCTACCACACGCAGGGTGCGCGATGCCGTGCGGCGATGGTCACGCAAGAACGCCAACAGTCGCGCCTCCGCGGCGTGCAGCATGCGGCGCGCCCGTGCGTTGCCCGCGATTTTCTGCCAGATGTCGTTCATCGCGTCCGAATCGTCGGCCAGCGTGGTGCCGATCGATAGGACGGCGGGATGCACGTACGCCTTTTTGCAGACGGCAGGCGTGTTGCCCAACTGGCGGGCGACCGCGGCGATGATTTCCTTGGCGTTGTAGCGCACGGCGGGCGTATCGGTGTCGATGGTCGAACTCGTCTTTACGCCGCATGCGAGTCGCGTGAGTTCAAGTGCCTGCGTCGTGCCATGCCAGGTCCGGAAGTCCTTGGCTGTGAAGTTGTCGCCCGCCGCTTCACGCAGGTAGTCGTTGACGTCGGTCGACGACAGCCCGTGCGGCGTGCCGTCTTCGTCCTGGTACTGGAAGAGTTCCTGCCCTGGCAACTGCTGGCAGCGCCGGACGACCTTGGCGACGCGCGCATCGTCGACGGCCGCTTCGTGCATCACGCCGCTTTTGCCCCGGAACTTCAGGCGCAAACCCTGGCCACGCACGGCCGCGTGGTGGTTGCGCAGCGTGGTCAGGCCGAAGGAGCCGTTGCTGCTTGCGTACTCCTCGTTGCCCACGCGAAGGAAGGTGGTGTCCAGCAGGCGCACGATGGTCGCCAGCACCAGCTCGCGCGTGAGTGGCGCCTGGGCACCGGGCTTCAGGTCGCGCGCAACGCGGGCGCGAATACGCGGCAGCGCCATGCCGAAGGCTTCGAGTCGTTCGAACTTGGCTTCGTCCTTGAGGATGCGCCAGTCGGCGTGGTAGCGGTATTGCTTGCGTCCGCGCGCGTCGAGCCCCGTCGCCTGAAGGTGGCCATGGGGCAGGGGGCAGATCCAGACATCGGTATAGGCCGGCGGAATGGCGAGTCGGCGGATGCGCGCCACCTCTTCTTCGTTGCTGATCCACCGGCCCTTCGCGTCCTTGTAGCGGAAATGCGCGCCCCGCTTGACGCGGGACAACCCTGGCATGTCCGGGTTCACGTAGACCAGGCCATTGGCGAGGCGGGCGGGGCGAAGAGGCGTGGCTTGAGGCATGTCGGGACCGTCGTTGGGGCTTTGTCGCAGGCTGCTGCCGCGCGTCACGTGTGCGTGTAGGACGCTGCAAGTGCAGGCGGTGCGCGCGACGCGCTTCTTGTCCGCGCTGCGTCCTCGCGGTCGTCATGCTTCAGGGCTGTGCCGGCGTCAGGTGCCCGACGACGTTCCAGTCGAAGGGCGTCCAGCGGCTCGCGGCCACGCCGGCCTCGCGCAGGCCGCGGCCGGTCCAGGTGTTGCAGGTCTCGAAGGCGTTGTAGCTGCCGCGCGCTTCGTAGAAGGCGTCTTGCAGGCCGTAGTGCACGCCAGCGATCTGCGCGGCGTGCGCGGCTGGCAGGGCCTGGCGCACATGCGCCACCAGGCGCCGGTACTGGGCGCTCGACAGCGGCAGCGCATGCGCGCCGTCCTGCACCTGTGCACGGCCGAGCCAGGTGACGTGAAGCAGCGATCGGTTGCCGCCGCGCAGGGCGGCGAAGGCACGTGATGCCGTCAGGTCCGCCCAGGTCGGCGTGTGCAGGTAGAAATCGCGGTCGCCCCAGCCGATCGCGACAAAGGCTGCATCGGCGGGCATCGCCAGCACGTCGGCGGGCCGGAACACATCGGACCAGTCGACGATGTCGGTGCGAATCGGCAGCAACAGGTCGGTGTGCACGCCGTTGCTCAACACGTAGGCCTCGATGTCCGCGCGCATGCCTTCAGGCACGCTGTCGGTCGAGGCTGCGACGGGCCAGAGCATCAGCAGGGCGGCAGCGCCGACGTACGTGCTGGCGAGCGCGACGATGCCCAGGCAGGCGTAGACGAGCGCACGGAGCCATCGGTGCATGTGTGTGACGCTCAGAACAGCGAGGCGGTGGCGGGCATGTCCGACGCGCTGGCTGCGCGACTGCCCCCGGTTTTTCGTGCCTGCGCGGGGGCGCTCGCCTCCGGGCTGCCGGTGCGGGCCAGTGCGCCCACGCGAACACCGATCAACCGCAGCGGACGTTCGAGCGGCACGCGCTTGAGGCACTGACCAGCCGTCTGCCGTATGGCCTTGGCGTCGTCGATGAAACGGTCGATCGTCTGGTCGCGCGTCGCAATCTGGAAGTTGTCGTAGCGCAGCTTGATTCCGATGGTCTTGCCGACGTACCCTTTGCGCTGCAGGTCTTCGGCCACCTTTTCGCAGAGCTGGGTGAAGATGGCGCCGAGCTCGGTGCGGTCGCGAACGGCGTGCAGGTCGCGCTCGAAGGTGGTCTCGCGGCTCATCGACACCGGCTCGCTCTGCGTGACGACCGGGCGGTCGTCACGCCCCCACGACACCTCGTGCATCCAGGCGCCCGTGGCCTTGCCGAAGTGCGTGACGAGCCAGTCGCGCTCGCACGATGCGATGTCGCCGACCGTGCGCAAGCCAAAGCGCTCGAGCTTGGCGTCGGCTTTCGGCCCGATGCCGTTGACCTTGCGCGCGGGCAGCGGCCAGATGAGCGTCTGCAGGTCGTCCTCGTGGACGATCGAGATCCCGTTGGGCTTGTTGAATTCGCTTGCCATCTTGGCGAGCAGCTTGTTCGGTGCGACGCCGATCGAGCACGTCAGGCCCGTCGCCTGGAAGATCGACTTCTGAATCAGCCGCGCCAGCACGCGGCCGCCCTCGCGCTGGCCGCCCGGCACATCGGTGAAGTCGATGTAGACCTCGTCCACCCCGCGGTCCTCCATCAACGGCGCGATCTCCAGGATGATCCTCTTGAACTCTCGGGAGAACGCACGGTAGCGGTCGAAGTCGACCGGCAGCAAGATGGCTTGCGGGCACAGTTTGGCCGCCTTCATCAGCCCCATGGCCGAGCCGATGCCGAACTGGCGCGCCGGATACGTGGCGGTGGTGATGACACCGCGCCCGGTGTAGTTCCGGAGGACGGGAAACGCCGCGAGCGGAATGTCGGCGAGCGTTGCGCCTTCGGGCAAGTCGCGGATGGCCTCGTCGACCTTGCGCCGCCCGCCGCCGATGACCACTGGCAATCCCTTGAGTTGCGGGTAGCGCAGCAACTCGGCCGACGCGTAGAAGGCGTCCATGTCGAGGTGGGCGATGCGGCGGATGGGGTCTGTCACGCCCCGATTTTGAAGGCTTCGTGGCGCCCTTGCCGGTGATCACGGCTAAGACCGTGACCTGCGGCCTGACCTGATGCTGACCTGGGCGCCCCGGTTCAAATAGGAAAAGCCGTGTTCTCGTGGTCGTGCGGCGGTGCTCTAATCCAGCGTTCGAATTCGAGCATTCAGTTTTTTTCTGCACCGCACCGAGGCACTTCAATGACAACACAGCCAGGCCCCAAAAAACTCCCGTTCTACCGCTCGCTCTACCTCCAGGTGATCACCGCCGTGGTCGTTGGCGTGCTGCTGGGACATTTCTACCCTCAACTCGGCGAGGCCATGAAACCGTTGGGCGACGGCTTCATCAAGCTGATCAAGATGATCATTGCGCCGATCATCTTCTGTACGGTCGTGGTCGGCATCGCCGGCATGGAGGACATGAAGAAGGTCGGCAAGACTGGCGGCCTGGCACTGCTTTACTTCGAAGTCGTCAGCAGCATCGCGCTGGTCGTCGGCCTCGTGCTGGTGAACGTATTCAAGCCGGGCGTGGGCATGAACATCGATCCGTCGACGATCGACACGAAGTCCATCGCTGCCTACACCGGACCGGGCAAGATGCAGAGCACGACCGATTTCCTGCTCAACATCATTCCCAACACGCTGGTCGACGCCTTCGCGAAGGGCGAGATCCTGCAGGTTCTGTTGATCGCTGTGCTGTTCGGTTTTGCGCTGCACAAGTTCGGGGGGCGCGGCACGCTGGTGTTCGACGTGATCGAAAAAGGCTCGCATGTGCTCTTCGTCATCGTCAACTACATCATGAAGCTGGCGCCCATCGGCGCTTTTGGCGCCATGGCATTCACCATCGGCAAGTACGGCGTGGTGTCGCTGTTCTCGCTGGGCAAGCTGATGGCGGTCTTCTACATGACCTGCCTGCTGTTCATTTTCGTGGTGCTAGGGCTGATCGCGCGATTCCACGGGTTCAGCATCTGGAAGTTCATCAAGTACATCAAGGAAGAACTGTTGATCGTGCTGGGCACGTCGTCTTCCGAGTCGGTGCTGCCGCGCATGATGGAGAAGATGGAAAACCTGGGCGCCAAGAAAACCTGCGTGGGCCTGGTGATCCCGACGGGCTACTCCTTCAATCTGGACGGCACCTCGATCTACCTCACGATGGCGGCGGTGTTCATCGCGCAGGCCACGAACACTGACATGACGCTCACACAGGAGCTGACGCTGCTGGCGGTGCTGCTCCTCACGTCCAAGGGGGCGGCGGGCGTGACGGGCAGCGGCTTCATCGTGCTGGCGGCCACGCTGTCGGCGGTGGGGCACGTGCCGGTCGCCGGGCTCGCGCTCATCCTGGGCATCGACCGCTTCATGTCCGAAGCGCGCGCGCTGACCAACCTGATCGGCAATGGGGTTGCAACCATCGTGGTGGCCAAATGGACGGGTGAGCTCGACGAGAAGCGCCTGCAGGCGAGCTTGAACAACCAGACCTGGGTCGAAGCCCAGGAACCCGAAGAGATCATCAACGCCAAGACAGAGCAGATGGCGGCGTCCAAGCACTGACGCAAGGCGACAGCGCGCGATCCAGGGCTTAGCGCGCTGCGCGCACGCCGGCGCCGCGCACTTCGAGTCGAATGGCGTCGAGCACGCGTCCGCGAGCGTCGACCAGTTCGATCTGGTGACGCCCTGGCCAGGGGAGCCACAGCGCGACGTTCCCTTTGGCCAGGGGTTTGCCGTCGATGCGCCACTGCACGCGCTGCCCGTCGGCTTCGAAGCGCACCCGTTGGCGGTTCGGCGGAATGTCCGGATCGAGGGCGATGATGGTGCCGTCGGCAGGCGCAGCGATCCGCCCGCTGGCGGCGTCGCCGTCCGGCGGGCCCTTCGGTTTGCTGTCGAGCGCAAAGACAGCCTGCTCCGTCCCTGCGATGAACCACTCGCGGCGTGCCGCTTCGATGTCATTGCCGAATCGCACGTCGACCTGCACGACGCCTGCGGGCGGTGCGGGCGCACGGCTGGGCTCCTGTCGATGCAGGAAGCCCATGATTTCCGACCACACCGGTGCGGCGCCGGTGGTGCCGCTCACGTCCCACATCGACTCGCCACTGGCGTTTCCGACCCACACGCCCACCGTGTAGCGCTGCGACCAGCCCACGGCCCAGTTGTCGCGCATGTCCTTGCTGGTCCCGGTCTTCACTGCCGTCCAGAAGCGCGTTCCCAGGACGCTGTCGACGCCGAAGGTGCGCGTGCGGGCGTTTGCATCCGAGAGGATGTCGCCGGTGATGAAGGCGGCACGCGGGTCGATCGCCTGCGTGAAGGCCGCATCGGCAGGACGGAGGGGCATTACGAAACGCGTCGCACTGAAGCGCCCACCGTTGGCGAGCGTTCGGTACGCGTTGGTCAGGCCCAGCAGCGACACCTCGGCACTGCCCAGCGCCAGGCTGTAGCCATAGTAGCCGCCTCCCTCGCGCAGGGGCAACCCGGCCGTTCGCAACTGCCGCACGAAGGATTCGGGCGACACCATCACCAGCATGCGTACGGCCGGCACGTTCAGGGATGCGGCCAGCGCCGTTCGGGCCGACACCAGTCCCTTGAACTTGTGGTCGTAATTCTGCGGAATGTAGAGACCGCTGGCCGTGTTGATCTGGGCAGAGGAGTCGTCGATGAGCGAGGCAGCCGTGATGCGTCGTTCGGCAAGCGCCTGCGCGTACAGCAAGGGCTTGAGCGTGGAGCCGGGCTGGCGCATCGCCAGGACGCCGTCGACCTCGGTGGCACGGCTTAGCGGCCCGGACGAGCCGACCCAGGCCAGCACGTCGCCGCTTGCATTGTCCAGAACGACCAGCGCGCCGTCTTCCACGTGCCGCCCGCGCAGTTCGAGCAGGTGGCGCTGCAGGGTTTGCAGCGCAAAGCGCTGGAGTGGCGCACGCAGGGTCGACTGGATCGTGGCAGGAACGTCGCCGTCGGCAGTGCGTGGCGCACTGCGCACTGCGCGCTGGGCCAGGTGCGGCGCAATGCCTTCCGTGGGATCGAAGGACCGCCGCTGCAGGACGGCGGTCGTGAACATGTCCAGTGCCTCGCAGTCTGGCGGCTGCCTGGGTTCCATCGCACGCATGACGTCGCACGCGCGCTGCGCGACCACCGCAGGCCGGGCATTCGGCGCACGCACCAGGGAAGCAGCAACGGCTGCTTCGCGTACGTCGAGCCCGTGGGGCGCCTTGTCGAACAGCGTGCGCGACAACGCGTCGATGCCGACCAGCTCGCCTCGAAACGGCACGGTGTTCAGGTAGGCCTCGAGGATCTGGTCCTTGCGCCATTGGCGTTCGAGCTGCGTCGCAGCCACTGTCTGCCCCAGTTTCTGCGTGAGGCTTCGACCTTGGTTGCTGCGCCGCAGATCGTCGTCGATCAGACCCGCAAGCTGCATCGTGATGGTAGAAGCCCCCCGGGTGCGCGTGTTCCAGAGATTCCCCCACGCAGCGGCGGACACGGCACGCCAGTCGACGCCGCTGTGCTCGTGAAAGCGCCGGTCCTCACTGAGAACCATCGCCGTGCGGAGGGCCGGCGAGATGTCGGTCAACGCGACCCATTGACCTCGGCGCACCGACGCGTCGGTGCGAATGCGTTGGACGACCTCGCCCTGTCGATCGAGGATTTGGGTGTCCGAGGGCTTGAAGGTGTCCCGTACCTCTTCAAAGCGCATGATTGCTGCTGCAGGCAGGGCCACCGTCATGGCACATAACACCCAGGTCAGCTGTTTGTAGGGAAGCAAGAGCGGGAACAGGCGCATGGGCAGGACGATGGAATCGGCTCACTATATATAAGAGGCCCTGGCAAGGGAGCAAACGCCTGGGCAACTGACCGCGCCATTCTCGGCTGCGGTGGGGCGTTGTTCACGTGCCAGTAACTGGATCGACGGAGGCGTCGTGGGAATTTTTCACTTTCAAGCCCCTCGCCTACAAAAAGCGTCCTATACTCGTGGGCTCGACACAGAATGCGCAGCTTAGGCGGTGTGTTTGGGCGGTGAAGGCTCTGAGGAGCTGGAGCTGTTGGGTGGAGAGAAAAAGCCCTCAGGCTTTGACAGGATTGCAAGATCTGTGTCATAATCGAGGGCTTCGCTGAAAGCGGTTTAGGTTGTGTCTTACGGGGCTGGCCTGGATGGCGGGAGGTAAAAAAAGTCTTCA
>Ga0247813_10001816_pt1 | contig 15517 bp, 17 predicted proteins | sample UWRJL169409C1_FD_180719 | JGI IMG/M metagenome (GOLD analysis project Ga0247813, IMG submission 180719) | Plant litter microbial communities from Arlington Agricultural Research Station in Wisconsin, United States - UWRJ-L169-409C-1 | ecosystem: Environmental > Terrestrial > Plant litter >... | reverse complement strand
ACCGGCCTCAGGGTCGGCAGCGGCGTCGTGATCGGCTTCGTGGGGAGCCTCGTCGGCCCGGCATCCGCCCTCGGCATCGACGCGGGCCTGCTGCTCATCATCACGGCAGTGTTGTTCTTCGTGGTGCTCTCACGCCGGCGAATGGATGCCCGGCCCACCGATACCGCGGCCGTGGCGACTGACGCCTGAGCTAGGCGTTGAGCGCCTGCCAGCTTTTCCAGCTCACGGTCAGATGCCCGACAGCGAGCACCGCCGCCGCGAGGCCGATCCACGGCGACCCTGCCCAGACAGCTGCGAGGGCGAAAGTGAGCACCGGAAACACCGCCATGGGAATCGGTAGACGCCAGAGCGGGGCGAACAGCACACGCACATTGCGAGTGACGATGTAGCGCAGCCAGAGTGACCAGTAGGTGGCGATACAGAGCGCCACGAGAATGCCCCACAGTGGCTGGCTGTAGGAGCCCGCCACGAAAACGAGCAGCACGAGACATCCCAGCTGCCCTGCTCTCTCGAGGGCGGTGAAAACCACGTTCACGCTCGGCTGCGGCAGTGTGCCGATTCGTGGAGGCAGCACCGCGAGCACGAGGTTGGGCAGCAACACGGCTGCCGCGATGGCCGTACCGATCCAGGAGAACTCCATGCGACTATTCTCTCGCGCGGTGGCCTAGCCCTTGCGGCTACGCCACCACCGCACGACGCGCAGGTCATCGAGGCCGAACGGCCCCGACTGGGGAAGCGCCGCGCGAATCGCCGCCTCGTCGAATGGATGCGAAGGCCGCAGGCTCTCCGGCAGCTCGGGCGCGTACGGGGCTGGTTCGCTGACTCCCTCGGCGAGCATGAGTGCCTGCGCTTTCGCGACGAGGGGAACGACCATGAGCCACTCCGTGAGCTGGGCGAGGATGCGGATCGACCACGCGGGCACCGCGATGTAGAGCGGGTGCTTGCCGACGACCCCGGCGATCCTCTTGACGGCGTCGGGGAGCAGCAACTCCTCAGCCCCCATCACCGCAACGGTGGACTCGGCGATGCGCCCGTCGATTGCTGCGAGGAGCACGTCGACCATGTCGTCGATCGGAATCGGGCGCACGGTCTTCGGCCGGTAGCCGACGGTGGCGAAGATCGGCCAGGTCTTCACGGCGCGACTCACATGATCGACCATGTGATCGCCGTGTCCGTAGACCATGCCCGACTTGAGCACTGTGTGGGCGAGCCCGGATCCCCGCACGAGCTCCTCTGCCTCCCATTTGGTCTCGTGGTAGCCGGATCCCGTTCCGGGGCGAGCACGCAGAAAGCTCACCATGACGATGCTGTGCACTCCGGCCCTGCGCGCGGCTTCGACGACGGCCCTGGTTCCCGCAACGTGCACGCGCTCGAAGGTCTGGTCGCCGATCTCACGGTTGATGCCTGCGGCGTGCACGACGACGTCGCATCCAGCGAATGCGTTTTCAAGCGCGTCGATGTCGTCGATCTCGATGCCGTGCCGTCTCGAGATCACGACGGTGTCGGTCGGGTCGAGCCGCTCGGCGAGGTGACTTCCGATGAACCCGGTGCCACCAGTGATTGCGACGCGCATGGTCAAACTCCTTTGCTATTTAGCTTTGGAGCTACAGAGTATCTAGCAATGGTGCTATATTGCAAATATGGCTGATTCAGCGACCGACGTCTTCGCAGCGCTCGCTCACCCCACGCGCCGGCAGATTCTGCAGGACCTCAAGGATGGCGAGCTTGCGGCCGGAGAGATCGCCTCTCGCTTTAATGCGACCGGGCCGACCATCTCGCGTCACCTTGGTGTTCTGCGCCAGGCCGGTCTGGTCGAGGAGCGCCGGGATGGCAACCGCATTCTCTACTCCCTCGTGAGCGATCGCCTCGCGCTCTCGGTCGGCGACTTCCTCTCCACAGTGTGCCCCGAGCAGATCGTGCTGCGCGAAGTGCGCAAGCGCCCGGCCGGTCGTCGGGCGACCGAAGAGGTCACTTCTTAGCCTTGCCGTTAGGAATGCGAGTCATCTCACTCGTCCTGGCCGCTGAGGGAAGTGACGGCGTGGATGGTTTCGCGCAGAATCTCCACGAGCGAGCTGCCGTCGCTGTCGAGCCAGCGATCGACTGACACATTGAACACCGTCACGGCGACGTGGGCTGCGACGGTCGCGGTCAGTTCGTCGAGTCCGCGTTCGAGAAAGCCGAGGCGCGCTGCGTCGGCAAGCACCGAGTGCTTGCGCAACTCGCGTTCCTTCAGTCCCTCGTTGGACTGCACCACTGACCGATGAGTGCGGAGGTATCCGTGCGCTCCGCCGATTCTGTCGGTCGCTACCTGCTCAAGAGCAATCCTGATGACGTCGAGAGGGGGGAGCGCAGGCGGCGCGTCCCGCAGAACCTGCGCGACGATGGCCGGCAGTTCAGCCTCGAAGGCGAAGAGCACTTCGCGTTTGTCGGTGAAGTGCCGGAAGAACGTGCGTGTGGTGAGGCCAGCACGGGCCGTGATCTGAGGGACCGTGGTGTCTGCGAAGCCCTGCTCTTGGAACAGTTCGAGCGCTGCGTTCTCCAGCCGCTGCTTCGCTCCTGGCTGCCATCGACTCATGCTCCCAGTCTACGTGATGACATTGCGTGTCATTGGGTCTATAGTAATGACACGCAATGTCATCACGAAGGAACATCATGACCGAGAACCTCGCTGCACTCCTCACCGCTCCGTACGGCAACCTGCACGTCGAGCCAGCCCCGTACACCGCCCCCGGCGCGGGTGAGATAGTCATTCGCAATCGGGCTGTCGCGGTGAATCCACTCGACAGCATCAAGCAGTCGACGGGCAACTTCATGTACGGGTGGCTGCCCTACCCGGCTGTGCTCGGCGAAGACGTTGCCGGCGAGGTCGTCGAGGTCGGGCTGGGTGTCACCCGCTTCGTTCCCGGTGACCGCGTCGTCGGCTACGCCGTGGGCATGGAGAAGAAGCGCAATCATCGAGCCGAGGGCGGGTTCCAGCTGTTCAGCGTTGTGCGGTCCGGGCTTGCTGCGCCCCTGCCCGACGGGATGGATGTCACCGAGGCCGTCGTTCTTCCCCTTGCGATCTCTACAGCGGCGTCGGCGTTGTTTCAGCAGGATCAGCTCGTGCTGCGGCATCCCGGATCCGCACCCTCCGACGACGTGGTGGTCGTCTGGGGTGGATCGACGAGCGTCGGTTCGAACGCGATCCAGCTGGCCACCGCCGCAGGCTATCGGGTGATCACGACCGCCTCCCGCCACAACCACGACCGCATGCGCGAGCTGGGCGCGGTCGATGTCTTCGACTACCGGAGCGATACGGTCGTTGCCGACATCGCCTCTGCTGTTGACGGGCGCACCGTGGCGGGGATCCTCGCCGTCGGAACCGGCTCTGGAGCGCCATGCGTCGCCATCGCCCGCGCGGTCGGCTCAAAACGAGTGTCTTTCGCGAGCCCGTCTGTGTCGTTCGAGGACCTCCCGCGTCGCCCCGGAATCAGCATGGCGTTTGTACGCACCATGGCCCAACTCGTCAGCCGCACGGGGGCGATGATGGTGACCGCGCGGGTGCATGGCATCCGCGCGCGATTCGTCTGGGGGAGCACGCTCATGGACAACGAGGTCGGCCCGATGCTGTGGGAGGAGTTTCTCCCGAGCGCACTCGCGAAGGGTCGCTACATAGCGGCGCCCACGGCGCAGGTCGTGGGCACTGGACTCGAGCACGTGCAGGTCGCGCTCGATGAGCTCCGGGCCGGAGTCTCAGCGCGCAAGCTCGTGGTGCGCCTGTAGCGAGGCCGGCAGGATTGTGATCTGAACTCTGGTACCGCCGCCGCTCGCGGAGCAAGATGAGTGCATGACGAAATACCTCATCACCTTTCACAGTTCGGGCATGGACGATCTCACCGAAGCCGACTTCGTGGCCGCCGGCGACGAGTCACGCGCCGTCGTGCGCGAGGCCAAGGAGGCCGGCGTGTGGGTCTTCGGCGGCGGCATCGCCGAGGACGTCCCCTCGGTCATGGTCACCGGCGACGGCGCGGTCAGCGAAGGCTCCTACCCGGCCTTCAGCGACCTCCGCGGCGGCTTCACCGTGCTCGAGGTGCCGAACCGCGAAGAAGCGCTCGCGTGGGCCCGCAAGATCGCTGTGAGCTGCCGCTGCACGCAGCAGGTGCGCGAGTTCATGTACGACCCCGAGTCGTAGTGGTCGCCCGCATCGCGAACGTTTCCATCCACGCCGCCGACCCGCTGGCCCTCGCACATTTCTGGTCAGCCGTCATGGGCTACCCGCTATTCACTGGATGGCCCGACGACGAAGTCGCCGCCCTGCGCGAGTCGGGCATGAGCGAAGACGAACTGTTAGAGCGGGCTGAGGCCTGGGACGGCAACCGGAGCCACCAGCGCTTCTACTTCAGCCGCTACACCCGAAAGCGGCGCCAGCGTAACCGCATGCACATCGACGTGACGCCCTTCGCTGACCGGCCCGCCACCCGCGCTGAGCTGGAGGCCGAGGCCGCGCGACTTGTGGCGCTCGGCGCATCCATCGAACAGGTACTGGATGGCACCTGGGGTCCCTTCGAGGAGTTCGCGATCATGATGCGCGACCCCGAGGGGAACGAGTTCTGCCTGCAGTGATGCAGTGTCTCGGTGATACACACACGGTGGGCCCCGCGGGGCTCGAACCCGCGACCCGCGGATTAAAAGTCCGATGCTCTACCAACTGAGCTAGAGGCCCGCGCATTAAATGTAGCGTGTACTGATGACCGACGAGTTCCATAAGCCCACGCAGTACTCCGGCGACAAGTTCGACACGTTCGTGGGCGGCGAGGATCCGGCATCCATTCTCCGCGCCGCACGCGACACGGCGAACGCGCTCGTGCACCGCGATCGGGGCGCCGATGACGATGCGGTAGTCGAGCGACTCGTTGCCTACACAGACGAACACGGTGTGGATGCCCTTGCCGAGCTCTGGGCGCGCTCAAGCCCGCGCAGCCTCCCTGGGGCCCTGTGGCGCATCTACCTCATCCGCGTGCTGATCCGTCAGAGCCCAGAGGACACCGCCTACCTGTTCCAGCGGGGAACCGAGGTGCTCGGCACCATCGACACCGCTGTCGCGGGAGCGCCGATGCCGACCGGGCCCGAGGAGATCACCGAACTCGCCGACCAGATTCTGCGCGGACTGTTCCGTGGGGACTTCGCCACGGCCCTCGACCGGGCCGCGGCATTCTGCCGGGTGTCGTCCGCGGGCAGCACGAGCGTCGCCGACGACCTCGACAACATCACCCCGGAGCGCGCGACGGCACTCACGACCCGGGCGCTGCGGCTCTCCACCACGGGTGAGGAACTCACCGCAGCCGCTCGGTTGTACCGCGCCGGGAGCCTCGAGTAGCGCATCCATCCGCCTGCTCGTCGTGCCTCGGCCTCCGCTGCCCCCCCTTCCGAAATGACGGAGATTACGGTGCTTTTGACGCTTGCTATTGGATGCGCGGGCGTTCTGCCCGCGATCTCCGTCATTTCGGAAGCAGCGCACACGGCGACGGCCACTGCGCCGACGGCGCGAAGCGAGAAGCGGGCGAGTGGATGGCGCGGCTCCGAGTCGCCGCTGAGTTACGCCCACGGCACACTCGTATCCACCCCGGCCGGATCTCTGTAAAATGGTTCGAGCCGGGCCGCGGTAACCCCGGGCTCCACTAATAGCCGCTTCGAGCGGCCTTGCGCCGAGAGGCGTTCTGCGGCCCGGCACCCTCTTCGGCCGGCCATGCACGAGGGACCGGCACCCTCAGAGTCTGCTCGTCGAGAAGCATTTCTCCGAGTTCCACTCAAGAGGGCAATCTGTTTGGGCACCCGCCCCGAACTACTGACATGCTAGAACTCGTGACCAGCGAGACCAACGACGATCAGAGGGATGCGGCATCCACCGCGCCCGCTGTCAACGACGATCTGCTGGCGCGCGTGGCCATGGGAGACCAGGCCGCGTTTGCACAGCTCTACGACAACATGGCACCCCGCGTGCTCGGACTCGTAAAGCGACTGCTGCGTGACCACTCCCAGTCTGAGGAAGTGACGCAAGAGATCTTTCTCGAGATTTGGCAGAACGCCACACGCTACGACTCCAGCAAGGGCGGGGCATCGGGTTGGATCCTGACGATGACCCACCGCAGGGCGGTTGACCGTGTGCGCGCTTCGCAGGCGTCGCGCGACCGTGACGTCAAGATCGGGATCCGGGACTACGAGTCCGACTACGACAACGTCTCTGAGACGGTTCAGGTTCGCATCGAGCACGAGAGGGTGGAAAAGGCAATGAGCAGACTGACAGAACTCCAGCGCCAGGCTGTCACCCTCGCGTACTACGGTGGGCTCAGCCACAGCGAGGTTGCCGCCAAGCTCAGCGTGCCGATCGGCACGGTGAAGACCCGACTTCGAGACGGAATGATCAGACTGAGAGACGAACTGGGGGTGGCATCATGACCGAAGCATCAGACCTGACCGGCGCATACGCCCTCAACGCACTGAGCCCCGAGGAGCGCGAAGCTGTTGAAGCGCGCGCAGCGCAGTCCGAGGCGACGCGTAACGAGCTCACTGAGCTCCAGGACACCGCGAACGTGCTCGCCCTCGCAACCGACCCCGTAACGCCCTCAGCAGACCTTCGGGCGCGCCTCATGGCCCAGATCGCCGTGACGCCGCAGCTGGCTCCGCTCGAGACTCCCGCGGAGCACGAGCTGGCACCGGCCGGCCCGGTTCCGGCCGAGTACTTGAGCCCCACAGAACTCAAGACGCAGAGCCGCTGGTTCTCCCGCCCCGCCCTGGCCCTCGTGTCGGCAGCCGCGGCTGTTGTCGTGCTCGTCGGCGGCGGTGTCATCCTGAGCGGCGTTCTCACCCCGGAGAACAACGCACCGATTGTCGCCGACAAGCTCACACAGATTCGCACGGCGGATGACGCGCAGCAGGCCGTGGCGCCGGTCGCCGGTGGAGGCACAGCGACGCTCGTCTGGTCGGGTGAGCTGGCCAGCGCGGCGCTCCTCGCGGACGATCTGCCCGAGCTTCCCGCCCACCAGGTCTACGAGCTCTGGTACATCAACGAGGGAGTCGCTCGCCCGGCAGGCACCTTCACCGTGGACTCCACGGGTGACGTGCAGCAGGTGCTCGACGGTGACATGAAGGCCGGCGACATGGTCGGCGTCACGATCGAGCCGCTCGGCGGTTCGGAGACACCGACAACTGACCCGATCGTGGGCATTCAGGCCTAACCCTCGACCAACGACAAAGGCGCGGATCCCGAGGGAGCCGCGCCTTTGCTGTCGAGATCAGTTATCCGAACTTTCCGGAGACGTAGTCCTCGGTCGCCTGAACGGACGGCTTGGAGAACATCGTCGCGGTGTCGTCGTACTCGATGAGCTTGCCGGGCTTGCCGGTTCCCGCGATGTTGAAGAAGGCGGTGCGGTCGGAGACGCGCGAGGCCTGCTGCATGTTGTGCGTGACGATCACGATCGTGTAGTCCTGCTTGAGCTCCTCGATGAGGTCCTCAATGGCGAGGGTGGAGATCGGGTCGAGGGCCGAGCACGGCTCGTCCATGAGGATGACCTCGGGCGAGACGGCGATCGTGCGCGCGATGCACAGGCGCTGCTGCTGTCCACCCGAGAGTCCGGATCCGGGGAGGGCCAGGCGGTCCTTCACCTCGTTCCACAGGTTGGCACCCTTGAGCGACTGCTCGACGAGGTCGTCGGCATCCGACTTGGTGATACGCGAGTTGTTGAGCTTGACGCCCGCGAGCACGTTGTCGCGAATCGACATCGTCGGGAAGGGGTTCGGGCGCTGGAACACCATTCCGACCTGGCGACGCACGAGCACGGGGTCGACACCGGGGCCGTAGAGGTCGTTGCCGTCGATGAGAACTTCACCCTCGACGCGTGCGCCGGGGATGACCTCGTGCATGCGGTTGAGCGTGCGGAGGAAGGTGGACTTTCCACAACCCGAAGGGCCGATGAACGCGGTTACGGTGCGCGGTTCGATCGTGAGGGAGACGCCTTCAACGGCCTTGAACTTGCCGTAGTAGACGTTGAGGTCGTTGACTTCAATGCGCTTGGACACGGGTTTCCTTTTTCTGGTGCGCCGCTTAGCGGCCGAGCTTGGGGGAGAAGATTCTGGCGATGAGTCGCGCTATGAGGTTGAGCGCCATGACGATGAGGATGAGCGTGAGCGCTGCAGCCCACGAACGGTCGAGGTAGGGCTGCACGACGACACCGGGGTTCTGGAACTGCGTGTAGAGGAACACCGGCAGCGACATCATCTGGTTGTTGAACAGGTCGTAGTTCATGCTCGCCGTGAAGCCCGCGACGATGAGCAGCGGGGCTGTCTCACCGATCACACGCGAGATGGCGAGGGTGATTCCCGTCGTGATTCCGGCGATGGATGTCGGGATCACGATCTTCAGAATGGTGAGCCATTTCGGCACTCCGAGGGCGTACGACGCTTCACGCAGTTCGTTCGGCACGAGCTTGAGCATCTCTTCGCTCGAGCGCACCACAACCGGGATCATGAGCAGCGAGAGCGCCACCGATCCTCCGAACCCGAAACGGATCGCGGGGTTGTCGAGAATGAGCGAGAAGAACGCGAAGGCGAAGAGGCCGGCCACGATCGAGGGGATGCCGGTCATGACATCGACGAAGAACGTGATCGCACGAGCCAGGGGGCCGCGACCGTACTCCACGAGGTAGATCGCGGTGAGGAGTCCGATCGGCACCGAGATGAGCGTCGCCATTCCGGTGATGAGGAGCGTGCCGATGATCGCGTGGAGCCCTCCACCGCCCTCGCCGACGATGTTGCGCATGGAGCTCGAGAAGAACTCGATGTCGAAGCGGGGGAGGCCGTTGACGACGACTGTGAAGAGCAGCGAGATGAGCGGCAGGAGCGCGACGATGAACGCCGTGACCACGAGTGAGGTCACGAGTCGGTTGGTCGCCTGGCGCCCGCCCTCGACGAGCAGGGCGATCACATACAGCAGAACATCGAAGACGATGGTGCCGAGGAAGATCGCCGCGGCGATGTTGAGTTCACTGCCATCCGATGCCGACATGATGCCGAAGATCACGATGAAGACTGCCCAGCTCGCGCCGAGGAGAGTCCACGGTACCCACTTGGGTAGGCGGCCGGTGGTAAGTGAGTTGGCGATCGCGGGGATCGCAGGTGCTGTCGTCATCAGTTCGCTCCCGAGAATGCCTTGCGGCGGTTGATGACCACTCGCGCGATCGAGTTGATGATGAGCGTGATGACGAAGAGGATGAGGCCCGTCGCGATGAGCGCGTTGACTCCGAGTCCGTGCGCCTCAGGGAAGTTGAGCGCGATGTTGCCGGCGATCGTCGAGGGGTTCTCCGAACCGGTCAGCACGAAGCTGATGACGATCGCGGGCGAGAGCACCATCGCGACGACCATCGTCTCGCCGAGTGCGCGGCCGAGACCGAGCATCGCGGCCGAGATGATGCCGGGGCGGCCGAAGGGCAGCACGGCGATCCGGATCATCTCCCAGCGGGTGGCCCCGAGAGCCAGTGCGGCTTCTTCGTGGAGCACGGGGGTCTGAAGGAAGACCTCGCGGGACACCGCGGTGATGATGGGAAGGATCATGACGGCGAGCACAACGGCGACGGTGAAGATCGTCTTGCCGGTTCCCGACACGTCGCCCGCGAAGAACGGGATCCAATTGAAGTTGGAGTTGAGCCACTGGTAGAGGGGCGTGATGCCCGGAGCCAGGACGTTGATGCCCCAGAGGCCGAAGACGACCGAGGGAACAGCGGCCAGCAGGTCGATGATGTAGCCGAGTCCCTGGGCGATGCGGCGGGGCGCGTAGTGCGAGATGAAGAGCGCGATGCCGAGGGAGACCGGAAGTGCCATGAGTAGCGCGAGGAAGGCTGCCCAGACGGTTCCGAAGGCGAGCGGGGCGACGAACTCCCAGAAGCTCGAAGGCGAGCCCTTGAGGTCGGCCGGATCTGCGACGAGAGCAGGGATGCTCTGCGCGATGAGGAAGATGGCTACCGCTGCGAGAGCGGCGAGGATGATGATGCCCGCGGCGAGAGTGCTTCCGGTGAAGACTCGATCGCCGAGTCGGAGCTTGGCGCGGGGCGACGCTGGTGCTGTCGTCATTCCTGGTTCCGGGGCCCGTCTGTTGGTGAATGTGGCGGTGAACCTAAGTCTGTCGGGCTGCATCCCTCCGTGCAATGACGGAGGGCGCAGCCCGACAGTTCAAAGGGTGTTACTTGATGGCTTCGATAGCCGTTGCGACCTCAGCCGAGAGCTCAGCCGAGAGCGGTGCAGCGCCGGCGGCGTCAGCAGCAACTGCCTGGCCCTCTTCGCTGGTGATGTAGCTCAGGTACGCCTTGACGAGCTCGCCGGTGCCGGCCTCGGTGTACTCCTGGCACGCGATTGCGTAGCTCACGAGAACGAGGGGGTACTGCGAGGGGTCGGTCGTGTTGCGGTCGAGCTTGATCGCGAGGTCAGTTGCCTCGCGGCCCTCGACGAGCGGCGAGCCGTCGACGACTGCAGCAGCGGCCTCAGCCGTGTATGCAACGAACTCTTCGCCGACCTTGATCTTCGCGACACCGAGGTCACCGGCAGCCGAAGCGTCCGCGTAGCCGATGGTGCCAACGCCGTTGGTCACTGCCGAAACGACACCAGCGGTCTTGGCCGCAGCCTCGCCACCGTAGGGGAACGCGTCAGCGGCCTCTTCGGTCCAGACCTCGGGAGCAACCTTGCCGAGGTAGTCGGCGAAGTTCTTGGTGGTACCCGAGTCGTCGGAGCGGTGAACGGCCGTGATGGGAGCCGAGGGGAGGGTCGCGTCGGGGTTGAGAGCAACGATTGCTGCGTCATCCCACGTCTTGATGTCGCCCTTGAAGATCTTGGCGAGCGTTGCAGCGTCAAGGTTGAGGTCGGTAACGCCCTCGATGTTGAAGATCACTGCGATGGGGGAGATGTAGGTCGGAACCTCGATGTATGCGTTGTCGACGCAACCAGCGAAGCCGCCAGCAATCTCGTCGTCGCTGAGCGACGAGTCGGTGCCTGCGAAGCCGATGCCGCCGGCGATGAACGCCTCGCGGCCGGCGCCCGAACCCTCGGGAGCGTAGTTCACGGTGACTGCCGTGTTGGCGGTCTGGAAGCCGACGGCCCAGGCCTCCTGCGCTGCACCCTGTGAGGATGCGCCAACGCCGTTGATCGTGCCGGAAAGGTCGGAGACGGGAGCCTCCGGGTCGGTTCCCTCGTTTGCTGCGCACGAGGAGAGAAGAATGCTGCCTGCAATTGCGATGGCACCAATTGTGCCAAGACGCCCAAGCTTCGAAAACGCGGTGTTCACTGTAAGGAACCCTTCGGGTCTGTGATTTCAGGATATGAGCCGGTGCGACTCACCATGCGACGCTAAGTTTCAGAAGTGTCCACGATCGTGTGAAATGGTGAACAGCAGGTAAACGCGCCCCGAAATCCTAGTTTTCCGCTGGGCCGTGGGTCTCTATTGCCACTAAACCTGAAGTGACTTTGTCCAGAGCTACGTGGAGCACCGTGTATTCGCCGGTCGCGAGCATCGTCGACTGCCTCAGCGCATCGTCGAAGTCAGAGTGCGTCTGGCGCGCCACCTCTTCGATGATGTCGGGCAGCACCGGGCCGTGGCTGCACAGAACAGCTGTCACTCTCTTGCCGAGTCGCTTGGCGACGACGGATGCAACCGCCGCCGTTCCGTCTTCGTAGGCGTCCTGGCTGATCTTCGCTGTCTCTTTGACGGGCAGGCTGACAAAGCCGGCCAGGGGCGCAATCGTGGAGACGCAACGAACAGCCGTGCTGCTCACGAGCTTGACGGGAGCGTAGGCAGCGATCGCGGGCGCGACGCTGAGCGCCTGCTCCGAGCCGCGTTGCAGGAGTGGACGCGTGGCGTCGGGGCCATCCCAGCTGGAGGGAGCGACCGCCTTGCCATGCCGCAGCGCGATGATGGCGAACGTGCGTGCCCGGCCTTCTGCGAGACGAGTGGCGAAGCGGTCGATGACCTCGATGTCGTGCGCGTAGCTGAGCTTCTTGCGTGCCTTGTCGAGGGAGACCCACTCGACACTCGAGATCTCGCTGTTCGGGGTGAACGCAGCGATCTCGAGTGCGTGTGCGCTGACTTCGGCCGACCAGTAGTAGACGACCTTCTCGCGACCGGACGGGAGGGTGTACTCCACGGTTCCGAGGGGAGCGCCGAGGGACACGGAGAGACCGGTCTCTTCCGCGATTTCGCGCACCGCCGTCTGGGGGAGAGTCTCACCAGGGTCGAGTTTGCCCTTGGGGAGCGAGACATCCGTGTGGCCAGGGCGGTGCACGAGGAGAACGCGAGCCTTGCCGTCGACCATGCGCCAGCAGACCGCGCCCGCAGCGAGAACGGGGGTGGCGGCCGTCACCGGCTGGATCCGCTGCGCCTGCGGGAAGAAATTCGCTTCATGAGGACATTCTGCATGTCCTGGAGAGGCTCGCCGTTCTCGTCGACGCTGTGGCGCGTCCAGGTGCCCGAATCGTCGAGCCACCACGATGACGTCTCGTCGGAGAGCGCGAGCTCGAACAACTGGTCGATCTCGGCGAGCTGCTCGGGTGCGGTGAGACGCACGAGCGCCTCGACCCGGCGGTCGAGGTTGCGGTGCATCATGTCGGCGCTTCCGATGTAGACCTGCGGATCGCCAGCGTTTACGAACGAGAACACTCGGGCGTGCTCGAGGTAACGACCGAGGATCGAGCGCACGCGGATGTTCTCGCTGAGGCCCTCCTGCCCCGGCTTGATGGCGCAAATGCCGCGCACGACGAGGTCAACGGGCACCCCGGCATTGCTCGCGCGGTAGAGGGCGTCGATGATCGCTTCATCCACGATCGAATTGAGCTTGATGCGGATGCCCGACTCGAGGCCGGCCCTGGCGTTCTCGGTCTCCTGGTTGATGCGCTTGAGGAGGCCCTTTCGCAAGTGCAGGGGAGCCACGAGGAGTCGCTTGAACTTCTTCTCGATCGCATAACCGGAGAGCTCGTTGAAGAGCCGCGTGAGGTCTTTACCGACTTGGTCGTCTGCGGTGAGGAGGCCAAGGTCTTCGTAGATACGACTCGTCTTGGGGTTGTAGTTACCCGTTCCGATGTGGCTGTAGTGCTTGAGCACGCCGCGCTCCTGGCGCACGACGAGGGCGAGCTTGCAGTGGGTCTTGAGGCCAACGAGCCCGTAGACGACGTGCACTCCGGCCTTCTCGAGCTTGCGTGCCCACGAGATGTTGGCCGTCTCGTCGAAACGTGCCTTGATCTCGACGAGGGCGAGCACGGCCTTGCCCGCCTGAGCGGCGGCGATGAGGGCTTCGACGATCGGGCTGTCACCGCTCGTGCGGTAGAGCGTCTGCTTGATGGCGAGCACGTTGGGGTCTGCCGCGGCCTGCTCGAGAAAGGTCTGCACGCTCGTCGAGAACGACTCGTACGGGTGGTGCAGCAGGATGTCGCCGCGCGTGATCGAGTCGAAGATGTTCGGCGGGGTGTTCGGTTCGACCGGCAGCAGGCTCACGCTCGTCTTGGGAACGTGCTTCGGGTAGCTGAGCGACGGACGGTCGATTCTCGTCAGCTGGAAGAGCCCGCCGAGGTCGAGGGGCGCGGGCAGGCGGTAGACCTCCTGCTCGGTGATGTCGAGCTCGCGCACGAGCAGCCCGAGAGTCAGATCATCCATGTCGTCGGTGATCTCGAGGCGGATGGGCGGGCCGAAGCGGCGGCTCAGCAGTTGCTTCTCGAGCGCCTGGATGAGATTCTCGCTCTCGTCTTCTTCAACCTCGACATCTTCGTTGCGCGTGACGCGGAACTCGTGGTGCTCGAGGATCTCCATGCCGGGAAAGAGCTCCGACAGGTGGTTGGAGATGAGGTCTTCGATCGGGATGAAGCGCAGGCGGCCAGAGCCGTCATCGGGCAGCTGCACGAAGCGGGGAAGCACCGTCGGCACCTTGAGGCGCGCGAACTCGACCTTGCTCGTCTTCGGGTTGCGCACTCGGATCGACAGGTTGAGCGAGAGGCCCGAGATGTAGGGGAAGGGGTGCGCAGGGTCGACGGCGAGCGGCATGAGCACCGGGAAGATCTGGTTGGAGAAGATCTCGTCGACGCGAACGCGGTCGCTCTCCTCGAGGTCCGACCACGATTCGATGTGGATGTTTGCATCGTCAAGTGCGGGCTTCACGAGGTCTTTGAACGCTGCCGCATGTCGGGCCTGCAGTTCGTGCGCCTTGGCGCTCACGAGAGCCAGAACCTCGGCTGGAGGCGTGCCGATGTTGGTGGGGACGGCGAGTCCCGTCACGATGCGGCGCTTGAGTCCCGCGACCCGCACCATGAAGAACTCGTCGAGGTTGCTCGCGAAGATGGCGAGGAAGTTCGCGCGCTCGAGAAGCGGCTGGCGGGGATCCTCGGCGAGCTCGAGTACACGCTGGTTGAAAGCGAGCCAGCTCAGCTCCCGGTCGAGAAAGCGATCGAGGGGCAGCGTTCCGTCATCGACGCTCGACGATTCGTCGAGGTCGTACTCGTCGAGAGTGTCGGTGCTGTCTGAGGCTCCGCCGAGGGGGTTGTCGCTGTTCATCCGCCAATCCTGCCACTGTCTGTTGAACGTCGGCTTAACGAAGGCGACCCCGCGGATCGAGCTCGTCGGATCTCACCGACGCCGCACGTGGTCCACGGCGGTCTCGACACGGCCGCGGGCGGCCCATTTCAGGCTCTAGCCGACGGCCGAGGGGAACCGCTCGTTCTCGTCTTCGTAGACATTGAAGCGGTAGCCGACGTTGCGCACGGTTCCGATGAGCGACTCGAGGTCGCCGAGCTTGGCGCGCAGGCGACGCACGTGCACGTCGACTGTGCGCGTGCCGCCGAAGTAGTCGTAGCCCCACACTTCGCTGAGCAACTGCTCCCGCGTGAAGACACGGGAGGGGTGCGTCGCGAGGAAGCGAAGGAGTTCGAATTCCTTGAAGGTGAGGTCGAGCGGCTTTCCGTGGACTTTGGCCGAGTAGCTCGCCTCGTCGATGACGACGCCGGAAGCCTGGATCTTGCTCGATGACTTGTCCTGCGCCTGGCGGCCGATCGCGAGACGGATGCGAGCGTCGGCCTCTGCGGGGCCGGCATTCTCGAGGATGACGTCGTCAACACCCCAGTCCGCACTGACCGCAGTGAGGCCACCCTCGGTGAGTACGAGCAGCAGCGGAACAGTCACGCCGGTGGTGTTGAGGATCTTGCACAGCGACTTGGCGCTCGCCAGGTCGTAGCGCGCATCGATGAAGATGAGGTCGCAAGTGGGCGCGGTGATGAGCGAAGCCGGCTCGGCAGGAATCTGCCTAGTCTTATGGCTGAGTAGCCCCAGGGCGGGAAGGACGTCGCTGTCACCCGCCGAGGTCAGGATCAGCAACTGCGCCACGGGTCCTCCAAAGTGCGTTCGCCCAGTCTAAAGCGCCTTAAGATCAAGTTGTGACCCACAAACTGGCCAGCGTGCTCCCCGTCTGGCTCCTCGCCGTTGCCGGAGCCGTGCTTGTCGCAGTGTTTTCCGTGCCCGCGC
>Ga0247813_10001815_pt1 | contig 15524 bp, 16 predicted proteins | sample UWRJL169409C1_FD_180719 | JGI IMG/M metagenome (GOLD analysis project Ga0247813, IMG submission 180719) | Plant litter microbial communities from Arlington Agricultural Research Station in Wisconsin, United States - UWRJ-L169-409C-1 | ecosystem: Environmental > Terrestrial > Plant litter >... | reverse complement strand
CTCCTCGTTGGCCTGGAGGGGCGAGGCGTCGCGCACGAGATAACTTCCCTCGATCAGCACATAGGCGTGAGTGAACGCGATCTGTGCGCCGCGCACCGGGTCGATCGCGAAGAAACCGATGTCAGCCTTCTCTTCGGCCACCGCCTGCACCGACTTGCCAGCGGCGTCGAACACGACCAACTCAAGCGTCACACCCAGGCGCTGCGCGAAAGCGCGGGCCAGATCGACGGAAACGCCACCGGGCTCACCGGTGGCCGGATCGGTGTTGGCCAGGATCGGATTGCCCAGATTGATGGAAGCGCGCAGCGCACCCTGCGGGGTGAACGCCTGGACAATGGCGGGGTCGAGGGACATGGCGGTTCCTTTCAGGTCTGAAGCGTGGTGGTGCGGGCGACACGTTGCAGGCAGCGAGACGGTCCGTTCGGACGGAATGATGACCGATTTTGCGGGGCCGCCATCTTCGCGCGAGGTGGCGCCTTGACCGGTCTGTCATGCGTACACCCTCTGGCACCTCGCCCCGCTGGCGTTGTGCATCACCGTGAAGCCAGTCGATTTCCACCTCACCCCGAGCACCGTCACCAGCAAGTTTGAATTTTTTGACTTCCGTCGCGAGGCATCTTGCATTCGCCGGGTTCACGGCTGTGTGAGGCCATCGCCGGTTAGGTGGCGACCGGCCACCTCGCGACCGGCCAACTTCTGCTTGGGACTCAGCGTGGACATTGCACTGAACACGTCTGACTCAATTCATTTGTAGCGATGCCACCAGTTTCCATTTGATTCGCGGACGACTGACTCTTGCGATTCAATGTCGAATACAACATCGGGTCGCGCGGCTTCTGGCCACCTCCATCGCCTTAGCAATTCCCGCGTTCGCCACATCAACGCGCGATTCGGCCGCATGCGATCTTTTTGCATATCTGTTTGCACGCCAACGACAAAGACCCGATGCTTGGGATCGATTAATACGCGCCAAACCACCAAACCATCGGCTGAAGACTTCTTTAAGAAATAGTTAACGAAGATCAGCAGCAATCAGTCAAATTTTTGTTTTTAGGAAAATATTGCGCATCGTATGAAAAGGTCCGCTTCTGGGCGGTTGCGGTACTCGTTCAGGGCGAGTGCTGCTTCAGCACGGTTGGCTCAACAGGGGAATCCAGCCAGAGCTGGACCAGGTAGTGATCTTTGCCTTCCAGGCCGTCGGCCGACAGCGTATCCAGACCAGACGATGACAGCCTGACCCGGTAGGTGCCCGGCTGCACTGAAAAGCGCTTGGCATCGGGAAAATAGTCGGTGCAGCCCGCAACGACGAGCGTCCCCGTTGAAACAAGCAACGAGCCTTCAACAACATGGTCGAACGTCATGAAGTCTTGCGAAGGCGCCCGATCAAGAAGTTCAAGCGTGACAGGCACGCCCATGTTGCGAGCGGTCCCCATGCCGACGGCCCCATCCGTGACCGCGAGCATGCGCTCCGTTGCATTCTTGTCCCAGGCATCCTCCAGGTTTCCGTCTGCAGCCTCATCCTGAAGATAGAACTGGAAATAGTCTGCGAAGATTTCAAGGTTGTGGGATTTCATTGGATGTCCGTGATGGGTCGATTCTGTTGGAAAAACTCGATGGCTGAGGGCCCGAGCCGCCGAGGTCAAAATTCGACCTTCGTCACGCCAAGGCAGAGAGATATCTCCATCCACGCCTCATCCAGCCAGGCACGCTGAATAATACCCAGCCATGTCCGCCGCTTTCGTCCAACGCCCCCAGTGCACCGTTTGCCTGCGCCCGCTCAGCGCCTGCATTTGCTGCTGGGTCGCGCCCACCACCCACGCGGTAGAGGTACTGGTGCTGCAGCATCCGCAGGAGGTGCACCAGGCCAAAGGCAGTGCCCGACTGCTGCACCTCAGCCTGGCGCACTGTCGCTTGGTGGTGGGTGAGGCATTTGACGTGCCGGTCTGGCCGGTGGACGGCAAGCACACGCTACTGCTGTACCCGGACAGTCTGCACGACACCGCCCCGGACCTGCAGGCCCCATCTGCGCTACCGCCCGAGTGGCCGCAAGACCCGTCGCGCCTTCGCCTGGTCGTGCTGGACGGCACCTGGCGCAAAAGCCGAAAGATGCTCTACCAGAGCCCGCCACTGCAACAGTTGCCCCGCTTGGCGCTGCACAACCTGCCGCCTTCGCACTACCGTGTCCGCAAAGCCCATGGGCCCGACCAACTGTCCACGCTGGAGGCGACGTGCCACGCCTTGTGCCAACTCGAAGGGGATGCGGCGCGGTTCCAGCCCTTGTTGGATGCCTTCGACGGGTTTGTAGAGTACTTGGAGCAGGCTGGCAGGCAGCGAAGCGCGCAAGCTGACAAATCCTGGCCTCGACCCAAGGTTACGGGTTCCGTTCAAATGACCAGCTAAATAGCTGATTGTGGCCGCGTCATGCCCGCTTCCTTGCTCATGCATTGTCGATTCTCTCGACGGGCTGGCACTCGACAAAGTCCGGGCCTGAGGCCCGGCGCCTCGAACAAACGCGGTCGTTCAATCAGGAAGTCCGAACACGCGCCGGATTGCCCACCACCGTGGCACCTGGCGGCACGTCGCGAGTGACCACGCTGCCCGCGCCGATGACGGCATCGTCGCCCACGGTGATGCCCGGCAGCAGGATCGCACCGCCGCCGATCCATACGTTGCGACCGATCCGGATGGGCCGGCCGAACTCCAGTCCGGCCTCGCGCTCGGCGGGATCTCGGGGATGGTCGGCGGTCAGGATCTGGACGTTCGGGCCGATCTGCGTCTTGTCCCCGATCGTCACTTCGACGACATCGAGGATGACGCAGCCGAAGTTCAGAAACACGCCCGATCCCAGGCGGATGTTGAAACCGTAGTCGCAGTGAAAAGGCGGCCGCACCGCGACCCCCTCGCCCACCGCGCCGAACCTCTCGGCAAGAAGCGCGGCCCGCTCCTTCGTGCGCGCTCCGAGGGACGCGTTGTACCTGACGAGCCAGGCACGGGTGGCTTCCAGGTCCGCCTGGATCTCGGGGTCGCCCGCGTTGTAGAGCTCGCCGGCGAGCATTTTTTGTTTCTGGGTGGGGATGGAGGTCATGTGCGAAGAAGGATCGTTGAAGGCGCCAAGGACAGGCGATGCCTGCATTCTCTGGGAATGCGCCGATGAATGGCACCAGGCAAACGCCCGCTCATCGCGGCGCCGCAGCCCGTGGCTGTCCCTGCGGCGTTGGTCCCGGCGCGTCGTCGATGGCCAGGCGAATGCCCACGAGCGTGTACCTCGTGTCGGGCGCGTTCCAGTTGCGGTACGCCGCACGGGCATAGAAGGCCCAGGTATGCCAGGAGCCGCCACGGCGAACGCGCACGGTGCCTTCGTCCGGCCCTGCGGGATCGTCGACGGGCGAGCGCGCATAGTAGCCGTCGTCGTGCCAGTCGGCGACCCATTCCCAGGCATTGCCATGCATGTCATGCAGTCCCCATGCATTGGGCTCAAAGCTGCCTACGGGCGCGGTAAAGGCATGCCCGTCGTTGCCCTGGAGGGCCATCGCTTGCCACCGCGGCCAGTGCCTGGCGGCGGCTTCGTCGAACACGTTGGCCACCCCGAGCAAGGATCTGACGTCGTCACCGGCGTGGTAGCGCGTCCGGCTGCCCGCGCGACAGGCGTACTCCCATTCGGCCTCCGTCGGCAACCGGTACCGGCGGCCTTCGGTCTTGCTCAACCAGGCCGCGAGCGCCTGGGCGTCGTTCCATGTCACGTTGACCACGGGGTGATCCTCGCCCTGCGGAAAGCCCGGATCGCGCCACGAATACCGCCGGTCTCGCCCCTCGAAGGCGTCCCCGCGGGCGGTCTGCGCCGGGTCGTAATCCGCGCGCCAGCCGTAGCCGCCGGTGCCATCGGCCACAGACTCCGGGACATGCCCCGAAGCTTCCACGAATCGGCGGAACTGCGCGACGGTCACCTCGTGCTGTCCCATCCAGAACCCCCGGTTGATGCGGACCCGGTGTACAGGCGATTCGTCGTTCAACTCAGTGAAGCGGCTCGCCTCCAGCAGGGGATACGCACGGACGAGCGACGAAGGCGACTCATCGCTGCCCATCAGGAACTCGCCCGCAGGCAGCCACACGAAAGCCATCCCCAGGCTGTTGCGTTCGACCTCCGTAGCGCAAGCGCCGAAGGTCACCAATGTCATGCTCACGAGGACGCGCTTCATCCGCGCATGCTAGGCCATCCCGGCGTGGAAGCGGGCGCGTCTGCTCACCGTCGGCGCGTGACAGCCACCGCGACCACGGCTGCGCCCGCCGCAACGATCAAGGCATCCTCGATCAGCCCGCTGCGCGTCTGACCCATCTGCGTCATGGCACGCTTGCGTCCGGCGAGCGTCAGGTAGGCGAGTGGCACGGCGGTCGCCACCGCCGTGACAGCGCCGGCCTGCTCGCTGCCACGAGGCGCCAGCGCCGCACCTGCGATGCCTGCGCTCATCACGCGGGCCAGAAGGCCGAGAAACACCGTGCGGTCAGGTGCCGTCTTCATCTTGTCGCCCCACAGCTCGCCCACGCCCATCGCCAGCGCACCGTAGGTCACGACCGGGCGGTCCAGCAGCACCAGGCGTCCGGGCGTCCGATGACCCAGAAGGCGTGCGGCCGCAATGCTGGCCATGGGGGTCATCGAACGTGCGCTCGCCACGGCGCCGATCAGCATGGAGAAGAGGAGACCGGGAGCTTTCATGAGGTGTTTTTCCGAATGTGAAGGCAAACGAAGATCCTCGACAGCGCCGCTGGGCGCAGGAGGAGCAAAGCGCCCGACCGCCTGTAGGAAGCCGGCGAAGTCGAGGCGCTAAGATCAGCGCGGTCGTTTCGTCACGGCCCCGACCAAGCAGGCCGACGACCTGCGGCGGGACTGCCGCACCCGCTTTTTGCTGAAGTTTTGCTCACCGCACCCTCGACCGGCCGTTCTCCAGGTTCCCGTTCCATCTGCTCGCAACGCCGCCCATATGCCACTGTCCCACGCTGAGCATTTGGAAGATCGCGCCGCGCAAAGGCGCAAGCGTCTCTTGAAGAAGCTCGCCTCCTTCAACCTGGCGGTCGCTGCCCTCCTGACGGCGCTGGTCGGCTATGTCGTCCATGCGTCGCGTCAGGCGGCCGATGTGCAGCTCCAGAATGCGGCCGACAGCATGGCGGTCACCGCTCAGCTGAACATCAAGGCAGAGCTCGACCGGATCAACGCGGTGCTGAGCGCGACGGCCGACGAGGTGCAGCGCCTGGCCTTTGTCGGGGTGCCGCCCGAGGCCTTGCTGCAGGAGGTGCTCGCAACGAGGCTCCAGAGCCTCGACGGTGTGGATGCCATCCGAATGGCCGATGGGCACGGGATGGTGCGCCTGGGCAGCGACCTCCTGACGACGGCGTCCCTGGACATCGGCGATCAAGATTATTTTCAGGCTGCACGGTCGCAGGCGCTTGCCGCGCCGATCCTTTCAGGTCCCCTGCGCTCCAGTCTGTCGGGGGGTTGGGTGATCAAGCTGGTGCGCCCCCTTTTCAAGCAGAACAAGTTCGACGGCGTCCTCTACGCGGATGTGAGCCTTGAGCACTTCCAGGCATTGTTCGATCGCTACGAACTGCGCGACCACGACGCCATCACGCTGCGCACCGACGATGCGCGCCTGCTCGCCCGTCGGTCACCGGGCAACGCGGGCAAGGGCGAAGTCGGGCAAGCGGCGGTTTCGTCGCAGTTGCTGGCTGCCGTCGGTGCCAACGCATCGAGCGGCTCGTATGTCTCCAGGGCGCCGATCGACGGCGTGGAGCGGACCACCTCCTACCGCACCGTGGCGGGCTGGCCCCTGATCGTCTATGCGGGCGTGCACAACGCGCGGTACCTGCAGCCTTGGGTGACACAGGCATGGACCGCAGGCGCACTCGCCGCACTGTCGTGGCTGCTGGTCTTGCTGGCTTCTCGCGCGGCGTACGTCTCCAAAGTCAGAGAAGCCAAGGTGCTCGACTCGCTGGCCAAGGAAACCCGCCAGACACAGGCCCTGCTGCGCGTGGCGGGCGACGGCATCCACATCCTCGACGCGCGCGGGCACTTGGTGGAGATGAGCGACTCATTTGCCCAAATGCTGCGCTCCTCGCGCGAAGCCTTGCTCGGCCGCCACGTCTCCACCTGGGACGTGAACCAGGACAAGGCCAAGATCGACGCCTGGCTCGCCAAGCTCAAGGTGGGCGACCGACAGCGCGTGGAAGTCCAGCATCGGCGCGACGACGGAACGATCATCGATGTCGAGCTCCATCTGAGCGCCGCCGAAATCGGCGGTGAGCTGCTCGTCTTCGGCTCCGGACGGGACGTGACCCACACCAAGCGCCTCATGCGCGAGCAAAGCGCCATGCTCGAGAGCGACCTGGTGGGCATGGTGCGGGTGGAGAACGGGACGATCGGCTGGCGAAACCGGGCGTTCGAGCGGCTCTTCGGCTTCTCGGCGGGCGAATTGGAGGGCCAGCCCCTGCGACTGCTCTCTGGGGAGGACCAGACCTACCTCTTCGCTCGCGAGGAAGCCGCCCTGATGCTGCAGGAGGGCGCGCAACGTCGACTGGAACTGCCGATGCGACGGCGAACCGGCGAGGCGATCTGGATCGCAGTGAGCGGCATGCGGCTGTCCGAAACGCAGACTTTCTGGATGGCCGTCGACATCACTGACGTGAAGAAGGCGCACGCGCACCTGACCCATACCGCCCACCATGATGCGCTGACCGGCCTGCCCAACCGCCTGCTGATGCAGGTCAGGCTGCAGGAAAAACTCACGGCGGCGGCGGCCGAGGGCAAGAGCCTGGCAGTGTGCTATCTGGACCTCGACGGCTTCAAGGCGGTCAACGACGAACGCGGTCACGAAGCGGGTGACCTGCTGCTCGTTCAGATCGCCCGCCGGATCGAGTCTTCCCTGCGGGCAGAAGACCTGGCCTTTCGCATCGGTGGCGACGAATTCGTGATCGTACTTGCGCCCTCCGACACCTTCGACTGGCAACGACTGCTCGATGGCCTGGTGCGACGCATCGCACAGTCGGTGATGCTCCAGGGCGCCGCATTCACCCGCGTCGAAGCGACGATCGGCGTCGCGGTTTCAACGCCTACCGACTCCGATGCCGACACCCTCCTTGAGCTTGCCGACGAAGCGATGTTGCGCGGTAAACGCTACGGCAAGGGTCGGGTCTGGTGGGCTTCAGGTGATGCCTTGCCTTGAAGGCAGCCACGCAATGTATTTTTAAAGCTCCGCTTTTCCTCCCCAAGCCACGACCTTCTCCGACGCGGGACGCGCGGTGCTCGCGGTAGCTTGAAGGCCTTCACCACTTTCGGAGGTTTCCCATGAACAAGCCCAGGCTGCCCGAACAAGACGATCCGGCCCAGTTGCCGGTGGAGCCCGAGTTCCCAACGGACGATGGCGGCGACCAGCCTGGCACCGAGGACGGTGAGCCCGGGCTCGACGAGAACGCGGCCGGCTTCGTCAAGACCCGGATCTGAAACGCTTGTCAGGATGGGCGGCGCCATCTGGACGGCAAGGGATGCCGAGCTTCCGGCGATCGGCGCCCTGCCACACGCCGCGCTGCCTTGGCAGGCTTCCTGCCGCAGAGCTGTCACGGCGAACTTACGAGTCCCTTGGGTGTCCAATGGTGACATCCATGCACACGACCTCCACGACCTTTCTGTTTCTCCTGCTGGCCGTTCCGCTGCTGCTGACGACGCCGGTCGCTGCGCAGCCTGCTGGCGCCGTCGATCCTGTCGACTGCAGGAAGGAGGAAACGGCCATCCTGCAGGACATGGAGATCGCCCAGACCCGAGGGCGCATGCTGCAGCGCAGACAGCTGTCCGAGCAACTGGCTGCGCTGCAGATGCGTTGCGGGACCTTGCCTCCCGTGCAGAGCCGCGAGGCGAGCATTGCGCGGCTGCAAAGAGAAGTCGCAGCGTTGCGGACCGAGCTCGATCGGGCCGAAACCGAATTGCGCAAGCTCAGACAGGGGTTGTAGCCATCATTGATTTACATGAACGCAGGGCCCATCAGACACCGCGGCCGAGTGGCCGGGGATACCGATCGCGCGCCATAGCGCTTGCTGCTGCACTCATGCTGGTGGCGAGTTTTACCCACGCCGATGAGATCAAGGTCGGAGGCACGGGCGCTGCGCTCGGCACGTTCAAGTTGCTGGGCGCTTCCTATCAGGAAACTCACCAGAGCGACGAGGTGCATGTCTTTCCGAGCATGGGCTCGAGTGGCGGCATGAAGGCGCTGCTGTCTGGTGCGATCGACATTGCGCTGACGGCGCGCATGCCGACCAACATCGAAACCGATGCTGGCGCCATCGGCACACTCGTAGGTCACACACCGTTTGTCTTCGCGACGCACCTGTCGAGCCGGGCGTCCGACATCAGCCTTGATTTTCTGGCCGCGGCCCATGCCGGCACGGTCACGGAGTGGCCGGACGCCACGCCACTGCGGCTGGTGCTTCGGCCTGCGGGTGACGCCGACAGCGACATCATCCGGCACATTTCCCGAACCATGGGACGAGCTGTCACGGCGTCGGAGGAGCGAAAGGGAATGCTGCTACGCATCACCGATCAGGAAGCCGCCGACAGCATCGAGCAAATTCCCGGCTCTCTGGGCCCCAGCACGCTCTCGCTGATCATCTCGGAGAAGCGAAAAGTCAAGGCGTTGAAGCTCGGCGGTGTTGCACCCGACGCCAAGAGCATGGCGGATGGGCGCTACCCCCTCATGAAGTCGATCTACGCGGTCACAGGTCGATCGAGCTCACAGGCTGCGCTGCGCTTCGTCGCTTTTCTCAAGTCGGGCCAGGCACGCGCCGTGCTCGAGCGCACTGGCTATTGGGTGCATTGAGCCAGCGGATCACCCATGTGCAGACAACGACAAACACTCTTGACATTCCAGACACCCCCGCACGAAGCGATGTCGGTAGAGTCGTCCTTGGTTTCTCCATGGGACGTTCAAGCTAACGACGTTTCTTCAACCCGCCTCGTGCGGGTTGTTTTTTTGGACTTTCCATCGATGGGCTCGTCACGTCGTTCCGGCACCCGCCGCAGACTGCCTGCCGGTCCGCCCCGTTCATGCTGACTGCGCTTCTGCTGCTCGCCTTGATCGTCTATGCCGTCGTGGGACTGGTCGTCCTAAGCCTGGTGCGTGCTGCCGGCCGATCGGACCGGCGCCGGGCCGACACGCAAGCGAGCGACACGTCGTCGGATGACCGACCGAGCACGCCTAGAGAACCTTCACCGCACGACCGATGAACTGGATGGGCCCCGTTGGCCGGTCCAGCGGCGAACCGTTGGCGGGCTCGAGTGTCAGCTCGAACAACTGGTTGGGTTCCAGCGGCGGGAGCCGGTCGATCGGCACGCGCAAGGTCTGACCCGGTTTGACCAGACCCAGCGACACCGGTCCGCCCCAGCCGTCGGCCTTGGTCCAGAACTGCAGCGACTTTTCCTGCGGGACCTCGGTGGTGCCCAAGGGGATGAGGCTCAGTTGATGGTTGTCGGACGTCGCGGTCTGAACCACCCAGCCCGGCGCCTTGTCCTGCGGCGCGACCAGCACGACCATGTATTGCGGCGTGACCGGCGCGCCGATGCGCGTCACCAGCACAGCTGCCAGGATCGCAGCCGCAGCAAAGCCGGTGCCCGCGAGCCCACGCCAGAGACCCAGATGGTTCCACCATCCGCCACGGGCCGGCTGGTGCGCCGAGGCAACGCTCGCGGCGGCGCCCGTCACGGCATTGAGGCTCTGGTGAATGCGGGCCCACAGGCCGGCAGACGGCTCCACCGGCGGCGCGAGGGCGGTCAACGGCAAGAGCCGCGCCTCCCACGCATCGACGGCCTGGCGCAAAGCAGGTTCGGTCGCCATGCGCTGCACCACGGACTGCCGGGTCTGCGCAGACAGCGTGCCCAGCACGTACTCGCCGGCCAGGGCGTCGAGCGCCTCGTCGGGCGAAGCCGGATGGGAATCGGGCATCGTCGGGTTCATGCCATGCACTCCCGCAGCATGCGCATGCCGCGCTGGATCCACGTCTTCACGGTACCCAGCGGCGTGCGCGTGCGTTCGGCGATTTCGCTGTGCGAACAGCCGTCGACGTAGGCGTAAAGGATGCAGTTGCGGCGCTCGGGTTCGAGCCCCGCCAGGCAGGCGTCGAGCCGTCCCAGGTCGGCGCGCACTTCGAACGGATCGGCGGTCGCGGCGTGGGCACGCAACGCAGCGTCGTCTTCGATCGCCGCAGCGGTTTCCTCGTCCACGGACACCTCGCGCGCGCCGCTCCGAACGCGGTTGATCGCCGCGTGACGGACCACGCTGTAGATCCATCCGCGGCCTGCGCCCCGTGCCGGATCGAAGGTACCGGCCCGCTGCCAGATGCTGATGAAAGCGTCGTGCAACACATCCTCCGCATGCTGGTGCTGGCGCACGATGCGCAAAGCAACACCGAGTAGGTAGCGGCTTTCGCGTTGATAAATTTGCTGCAAGGCGCCCTGGTCGCCCTGGGCGCAGGCCACCAGTGCAGCGTCGTAGTCGAAATTGTCGTCGGCAGTCACGGTCGGCGGCATCGGGTAGTGAAGCCCCATGGTAGTCGACCGAGGCCCGCCGACGCAGGCCGTGTTTCCCCCGATCCCGCAGGGTCAGACAGCCTTCCAGAAAATGTAGTCGGCCTGGTACTTGACGACCTGCTTCTGGCCCTTGGTCATCGGCGTGCAGGGTGCAGACGGTGCAACGCCACCGGTCAGCGCCACGCGCTGGATGTACGTCACGCCGGTCATCGCGCCCATGCCCATGGCGGGGTTGGCCTTCACCAGTTGGTACGGCAGGCTGGTCGGGCCCGAGGGCGCGACGGCCAGTTGCGTGGCGGTCAGCTTGGAGCCGTCCATCGACTCCCACGTGGCCGGCGGGCCGTAGTACTTGCCGATCTGCTTGCCGTTGCGGTCGTTGAGCACGGCATTCGGGCCGACGAACACCCATTCGGTCTGGCCGGGCATGTTGGCCTTGTCGCGGCATTCGTAGGTGATGTCGCCCACGCCCACGGTTTCCAGCGCGACCCTGTTGCCGGCCGGCACCTGGATGGTCGGCGGCAGGCTCGCCTGAGAGAAAGTCGGTGCCATCGTGCTGTTGCTCATGGTGCCGCAGGCGGTCAGCAAGGCGGCGGCAGCAACGACGCCCAGTGCGGCTGCAGGACGAACGGAAGTGATGAAGGACATGTTCTTCTCCAGTGGTTTGAATAGGTCAGCAGCGGCTGCTGCTGCATGTACTACTCGCCACCGTGCCTTCTGGATTCGCCGGGCGGTAAAAAGATTCTTCAGGCCTCCGTCAAGGGCGCGTCAACGGCACTGCGGCGCCGAACTTCGGTGCGCGCTTTTCCATGTTCGCGCGCACGGCCTCTGCTTGGTTGGGGCTTCCGATGATGCGCTTCTGCTCGACCGATTCGGCCATCAGCAGCTCGGCCGCGCCCACGTTCAGCGATGCATTGAGCAGTCGCTTGCCCGCGCGGACGGCATCCGGGCTCTTGGCCGCGATCTCGTGGGCCATCGCCAGCGCCTCGGCCAGCGGCTGGGTGGAGAGACGTGTGGCAAAGCCGATGGTCAGCGCCTCTTCGCCCGTGAAGATGCGCCCGGTGAAGGTCAGTTCGCGGACCACGTCAGTGCGGGCCAGCTCGCGCATGAGCACCATGCCCGCCATGTCGGGCACCAGGCCCCACTTGATCTCCATCACCGACATGCGCGTGTCGGGCGCCACGATGCGCACATCGGCGCCCAGCGCCACCTGCAGGCCGCCGCCGAAGGCCACGCCATGCACCGCCGCGATCACGGGCACCGGCACGGCGCGCCAGACCATGGCCACCTGCTGGGCCGCATTCGCGAGGCCGTGCGTGCGTGCGAGCAGGTCGGCGCCAGCGGCGCCGTTACCCAATACGTCGGTACCGGCCCCATCGCCCATGCGCTCGAACGACTGCATGTCCAGCCCGGCGCAGAAGGCCTTGCCCCTGCCCGACATCACCACCGCGCGCACGTCGGCATCGCTGCACAGCCGCGTGCCGGCGTCGATCAGCGCATCGAACATGGCCGGGTCCAGCGCGTTCATCTTGTCGCTGCGCACCAGCTGCAGCTCGACCACGCCATCGTCGTGGCGCGTCCATTCGATACGGTCGTTCATGGCGTCTCCTTCTTCGTTGCCAGCGCGAGTATGGGCGCTCGGCGATGATCCGGGCTGTCGCCCTTCTGTCAACCGAACGCCCATGCCTGTGGACCGCCGCCTCTTCCTGCATTCCAGTGCCGCCGCCGTCGTCGCCCTGCTCGCCGAGGGCTGCGCGCTGCCCTCGGCACGCGGCACACCCCTCGGCGCTCCGGTTGGCACCTCAGCGGCGTTCCCGAGCTTCGACGCGGTCGCGGCCACATTGCGCGATGGCGTGACGTTGCCACCGGGCTACGTGGCGCAGGTGCTCTATCCGTGGGGGTCGCCCACGGGCATCGCCGGCATGCCGATGCCGGCCTTTGCGCCCGACGCCTCCAACAGCGCAGACGACCAGGCCCTGCAAGCGGGCATGCACCACGACGGCATGCATTTCTTCCCGCTGGACGCCGACGGCACGCGCGCGTTGCTCGTGCTCAACCACGAGTACACCGACGAGCAGCTGCTGCACACCCAGGGCGTGACGCCATGGACAGCCGAGAAGGTGCGCAAGTCGCTGCATGCGATGGGCGTGTCCGTGATCGAGATCGAACGCACGTCCGACGGCTGGCGCCAGGTGCTGCCCTCGCCCTATGCCCGCCGCATCCATGGCCGCACGCCCATGCGCCTGGCCGGGCCTGCCGCCGGCACGCCGCGCCTGCGCACGTCGGCCGACCCGGCGGGCCTGCGCGCGCTGGGCACCTTCGCGAACTGCGCAATGGGCGTCACGCCGTGGGGCACGTACCTCACCTGCGAAGAAAACTTCCACGGTTACTTCGGCGGTCCAACGGAGCACGCGGCCGGCGCGACGCCCGCGCAGCGCCGCTACGGCACGGTGCCAGGCGCACAGTGGGTGGACTACTGGCGCTTCGACGAACGCTTCGATCTGAGCCGGCATCCCAACGAAGCGAACCGTTTCGGTTGGGTGGTGGAGATCGATCCTTTCGACCCGATGTCCACGCCGGTCAAGCGCACGGCGCTCGGTCGCAAGCGCCAGGAAAGCGCCACCTGCACGACCACACGCGACGGTCGGCTGGCCGTGTACATGGGCGACGACGCGGCCTTCGAGTACATCTACAAGTTCGTCAGCCGCCAGAAGATCCAGCCCGGTGCCGATGCGGCAGCACGCGCGGCCAACCGCAACCTGCTCGACGAGGGCACGCTGCACGTCGCGCGATTCGATGCCGACGGCCGCGGCGCATGGTTGCCGCTCGTGCACGGCAAGGACGGCCTGCACGCCGCCCAGGGCTTCGCCGACCAGGCCGACGTGCTTGTCCATGCCCGCATGGCAGCGGACGCGGTCGGCGCCACGAAGATGGACCGGCCCGAATGGATCGCCGTGCATCCGTTGACCGGCGAGGTCTACGTCACGCTCACCAACAACGCGCAGCGGGGCGCACCCGGCAAGCCTGCCGTCGATGCGGCCAACCCGCGCGCGAACAACGTGTTCGGCGGCATCCTTCGCTGGCGCGAGGACGCGCACGACGCCGGCAGCACCGGCTTCGCCTGGGACCATTTCGTGGTCGCCGGCGACCCGGCCGTGCCCCAGTCCGACACCCGCTATCCGGGCGCAGACGCCGACCTGTTCGGCGCGCCCGACGGCCTGCATTTCGATGCAGGCGGCCTCTTGTGGATCCAGACCGACCTGAGCGGCCAGACCATCGGCGAAGGCCGCACCGCCGCACTGGGCAACAACCAGTTGCTGTGCGCCAATCCGCAGACCGGGCGCATCCGCCGCTTCCTGGTCGGCCCGAGCGGCTGCGAGATCACGGGTTGCGTGGTGACACCCGACCGGCGCACGCTGTTCGTCAACGTGCAGCATCCTGGCGAGCAGCGCGACGATGGTTCGGCGCCGCCGAACAGCGCGTGGCCGGGCGATGGCGCCCGCCCGCGCTCGGCCACACTGGCCGTGCGACGACGTGACGGCGGGCAGGTCGGCAGCTGAGAGGCGACAGCGGCCGGCCGCGCTCGCACCTAGACTCATGGGCATGTCTGCCGCAACGCCCACTCCCACCTTGGCGCCCCTCACGGGCATTCGGATTCTGAGCCTGGCACTCAACCTGCCAGGACCCGCAGCGCTCATGCGCTGCCGCGCGATGGGGGCGACGTGCGTCAAGCTCGAACCCGTTGCGCCGGGTTCTGCACCCACGTCGTCCGACCCGATGGCAACGTACGCACCTGCGGCCTACGACGCCATGCACGACGGCGTCACCCATTTGCAGGCCAATCTGAAAACGTCCGAGGGCCAGGGGCTGCTGCATGCCGAGCTGGCACAGACGGATGTGATGATTACGTCTTTCCGGCCCTCGGCCGTCGACAAGCTCGGCCTTGGCTGGGACACACTGCACACGCGCTATCCGCGCCTGAGCGTGGTCGCCATCGTCGGCGCCCCCGGCGCCCGCGGCGAAGAACCGGGCCACGACCTCACCTACCTGGCCGAGAGCGGCCTGGTCAACGACCTGGCACTGCCACCCACGCTGTACGCGGACATGGGCGGTTCGCTGATGGCGTCGGAAGCGGTGCTGCAGGCGCTGCTGCACCGCAGCGTGCACGGCACCGGCGTGCGCATCGAGGTTGCCCTGTCGGACGCCGCGCGCTACCTGGCGCTTCCGCGCGCCTGGGGCCTGACACAGCCATCGGGTTCGGTCGGTGGTGCCCATGCAGGCTACCGCGTGTACGCCTGTGCCGACGGTCGTGTGGCCGTGGCCGCACTGGAGCCTCACTTTGCAGATGCACTGTGCCTGCTCGCCGGTATCGCATCGCGCAACATGTTCAGTTCGGCCACGCACGCGGCGCTGGCCGACTGGCTGCGCAGCCGCAGCTGTGTCGAACTCGATGCATTGGCAACGGCGCACGACATCCCGCTGCATACCTTGCCCCACCACTGAGCTGGCCGGAGGGGCTGCCCCTCGATGGTGGTCGAACATGCTCAAAGCCTATCGTTGTGGTGACTGTCATAAATCTGTCATATCAAGATTGCGACAATCCGTTAACTAATGCTTGCACGCGCACTTCCGACGACCCGATCGGAAGCCGTTTGCACGGACCACGTCATCCCGCTCACTTCAAGGAAACGCCATGAATGCCATCAAATCCGCACGCAAATTCATCGTTGCCAACCCCGCCAGCGAGTCGGCGCGCACACTGGCACTGCTGGTGCTCTCGCTGGAATCCGAGACCCAGTTCAACGTGACCGAGCTCTACAAGCTCGACCTGGAAACCTTTGACCTGGCCATCGACATCCTCAAGCAGTGGCGCATCGACCGCTACTACGCAGGCAAGGCCAAGCTGTTCGACCTGTCGCTGCAGGTCAGCACGCTGCCCGCCTGACAAAGCGTGCCTGCGAACTCC
>Ga0247813_10001814_pt1 | contig 15528 bp, 13 predicted proteins | sample UWRJL169409C1_FD_180719 | JGI IMG/M metagenome (GOLD analysis project Ga0247813, IMG submission 180719) | Plant litter microbial communities from Arlington Agricultural Research Station in Wisconsin, United States - UWRJ-L169-409C-1 | ecosystem: Environmental > Terrestrial > Plant litter >... | reverse complement strand
GCTGCACAACGTCGAAGGCACCAGCGCCAACTGGGCGACCCGCGAGCAGGACAACGACCGCGACAGCGCGTCGGTCACGCACAAGGGCCGTTGGGGCTGGGCGTCGTCGGAGGTCTCGCTCGCCTGGGAACGCGCATCGCGCGTGGGTGTGAGCAACGGCACCGCCGCCCAGAACGAGTTCGCCAACCGCAAGCCGGAAGTCACCAACACCGTCTTCGACGCCAAGATGACGATGCCGGTGCAGCGCCACCTGCTCACGGGCGGCGTGCAGTGGAACGACACGTCGCTGAAGGACTGGAACCCGGGCCTCAACGACCGCGTGCGCTACACGTACGGCACGACCCAGAAGGCCCTGTTCCTCGAGGACGAATGGTCGCTGACCGAACGCCTGGCCATCACCGGGGGCCTGCGGCTGGACGACCACGAGCAGTACGGCGTGCATGCCAACCCGCGGCTCTACGCCGTCTGGCACACGACCGACAGCTGGACGCTCAAGGGTGGCGTGTCGCGCGGCTTCAAGGCGCCCGAACTGCGCGCGGTCATCGAAGACTATGCCTACCTGCGACGCAACACCTTCGTGATGCTCGGCAACCCCGACCTGAAGCCGGAGTCCAGCACCAACTACGAGTTCTCCAGCCTGTGGAGCAACAGCAAGGACCTGTCGGGCGGCGTCACCTTCTTCTACAACGACTTCAAGGACAAGCTGTCGACCGTGACGACGACGCGCCGCTGGAACGGCTACACCGTGATGGACCGCGTGAACATCGACAAGGCGACGATCGCCGGCGTCGAGCTCAACGCCAAGTGGGACGTGAGCCGCACGGTGCAGCTCAAGGCCAACTACACGCACACCGATTCCGAGCAGAAGAGCGGCGTGAATGCAGGCGCGCCGCTGGCGCTCACACCCGAGCGCATGGCCAACCTGCGCGCCACCTGGCGGTCGACCCCTGCGCTCACGCTATGGGCCGGGCTGACCCACTACGGCAAGGAATACGGCACGACCGTCGGCGCCGATTTCTCGCCCGCCTACACGACCACCGACATCGGTGGCTCCTACCAGTGGAGCCCCAAAGTCACGCTGAACGCCGCCATCAACAACCTGGGCGACAAGCGGCTGGACAACGCGACCTACGGCAAGACCAACTACGGCCGGCGACTGTGGGTCGGCACGAACATCCGGTTCTGAAGATCGGGACGGCGTGCTCGCACATGACAAAGGCCCTCGCGGGCCTTTTCTGCGTCTGTTCTCACCAGCGGTACGCCACCGTGACGACCGCATTGCGCTCGTCGCCGTACCGGCAGGTGGCCAGGCAGTGCACGTAGCGCTTGTCGTTCAGGTTCTGCACCTTGAGGCTGGCCTGCCAGTGGGCATCGATCTGATAGGACAGCAGCAGGTCCATCACCGTGTAGCCGTCGGTCTGGCGCGCCGATGCCGACGATGCCGTGACCAGCGGGCCGACGTAGCGCAAACCCGCGGCGACACGTGCACGCTCCAGCCCCAGCGCGGCCAAGTGGTAGTCCGCCCACACCGACGCACTGTGGCGCGGGACGCCGACAGTGCGCTGCCCGACCAGTGCCGGGTCGTTGTCGGCAACGGTGCGCGCGTCGGTGTAGTTGTAGGAAGCCGTGACGCTCAGTGCGCGTGCTGGCGAAAAGCGCGCTTCCAGTTCCAGGCCGCGCGAGCGGACCTTGCCGGTCTGCACGTCGAAGCTGCTGTCGACCAGGTCTTCGGTCAGGACATTCTTCTGTTCGAGCTGGTAGACCGCCGCGCTCAGCGACGTGCGGCTGCCCGTCGGCTGGTAACGCACGCCCGCCTCGTACTGCTCGCCGAGCACGGGTTTGAAGGGCGCGCCGAAGCGGTCGGTGCCGCTGGCCGGGAAGAACGACTGGCTGAAGCTCGCATAAGGCGCCAGGCCGTTGTCGAACAGCCGCACCAGGCCGATGCGCCCGGAGAACTTGCGGTCATCCTGCTGCGTTCGCACGCCGGTGGCATAGGCGTCGTTGCGGCTGTCGGACCCATCGTAGCGGCCGCCCAGCACCATCACCCAACGGTCGTCGAAACGGATCTGGTCTTGCAGATAGACACCACTTTGCGTGCTCACCTGCCGTGAGCCGCTGTTGGTCCGCCCCACCACCGGCAGCCGGCCGTACACCGGATCGGCCAGGTTCAGCGAGGGCGCACTGCCCGAGAAGCGTTGGCCGTCGTAGTCCTTGCGGTAGACATCGAAACCCGCCAGCAGCGTGTGCTGCCAGCGCCCACTGCCCAGTTGCCATTCGAGGCTGGTGTCGCTGGTGACGGCGGTGGATTCGTCGTCGCGTGCGTCGTAGCGGCGTGCCAGGTTGCCCCGTGTCACCGTGGTCGGCGTGATGTAGCTGTAGCGCACGTCGGCGACATAACGGCGCAGCGCGTGACGCAGCTTGGGGCCACCGGCAAAGCTTTTCTCGAACAGGTAGCCGACGGTGGTCATCTTCCCCTCGTACCGGTCAAAGCCGGGCTCGCCCGTGAACAGGGTGTACGGAATCTTCAAGCCTGCGGTTCGGCTGTAGAGGGTGCTGTCGTAGGCCATCGGCGCCACGAACTTCGTGTCGATGCGCTGTTCGCTGGCCAGCAGCGTGAAGGAGGTGTCGGCATCGGGGCGCCAGGTCAGTGCGGGCGCGATGTAGCGCTTGTCGTCGTTGACCTGCGCGAGCTGCGTGCCGCTTTCGCGCACCAGGGCCGTGATGCGGTACGACAGGCTGCCGTCTGCGTTCAATGCGCCGGCATGGTCGGTGGCGATCTGGCGGCGGTCATGGCTGCCCGCTTCCAGCAGGATCTCGTGCAGCGGCTCGGTCGTCGGGCGCTTGCTCACGGTGTTGACCAGGCCGCCCGGCGACATCTGGCCATACAGCACCGACGACGGGCCCCGCAGCAGCTCGACGCGCTCCAGGCCATAGGGCTCCTGGCCACCGTCGAACTGCGTGGCCTGCAGCTTCATCCCGTCGCGCATCACGCTGCCGGTGCGTCCACCCGCATCGAAACCGCGGATGCTGTAGTCGTCGGCCACGCGCGAGAAGCTGGCGGGCTGGCTGACGATGCTGTTGGCGTAGCCGAGCGCATCGGCCAGCGAGTCGGTCTTGCGCGCGGCCATTTCTTCCGCACCCACCACCGTGACCGACTGCGGCGTCTCGCGCAGCGGCGTGTCGGTCTTGAGCGCGGTGGCGCTGCGACGGGCGATGTAGCCATTGACAGGGCTGGTGGCGCTGGCCTCGGCGCCGTCGGCGGACACCGTCACCTCGGTCAGCGTGGTGACGCTGGCGCCGCTCGGCGCGCGCTCCAGCGTGAGCGTGGCGCCACTGCGCCGCGCGCGCAGGCCACTGCCGCGCACCAAGTCGGCCAGGGCCTCGTCCACATTGCGTTGGCCCGACACCGCATTGCCGCGCAGTCCGTCGGCCAGGCCGGCGGCAAAGACGAGTTGCGCGCCCGCCTGGCGCGCGAACAGGGCGAGTGCCGAAGGCAGCGGCTGCGCCGGGATGTCGAAGCGCGCCGTGGCGGCGGCCGTGTCGACCTGCGCGGCCAGTGGCAAGGCGAAGATGGCCAGCGCGATGGCGGTAGCGCCATGCCGCAGCTGGCAGGAGGTTGTCGAAGTTGGGCGTTTCATGGATGTTCAGGTCGTCGTTGAATGAAGGGGCTCCTGGCTACAACGAGCCAGCCCCGACACTTCCTGAACAGAATGCTGAAAATTTCCTGCATCCCAGCGGCTGCACGAGCCCAGCCTCCTTCGGTGCGGAGTGTCAACGCGGTCGCGGACCGATCGTCCAGCGCCCGCCCTCGAGCGTCGTCCCCACGGCGACGATCTCCGGCAGCGCACGCAGGAAATCCTCGGCTTGCGCGATGCGCACCTGCCCCGACAGCCGCAGACCGGCCACCCGCGCATCGACCGCCACGGGCCGCGGCAGATAGCGCTCGAGCCGGGCGATGGCCGCGTCGAGCGGCATGTCGTCCAGCACCAGCATGCCGTGCCGCCAGGGCGCGGCTTCGGTGGCCAGCGGACTGCGCGCGAAGACCTCGTCGGGTGCAGCCCGGGGGCGCACGCGCAGCGATTCGCCATCGCCCAAGGTCCGCGAGTCCTGCACCCGGCCTGCGCCGTCGAGCACGTCGACACGCACCCGACCGGACTCCACCTGCACCTCGACGTCCGTGCCGGACAGGCGGTCGACACCGAACCGCGTGCCGAGCACGGTGATGCGGACCGTCGGCGCGCCACCGTCGGCCGTTCGGTCGCCGAGCACATCGACCACGAACGGCCGCGCGCCGTCGCGCACCACCTCCAGGAAGACCGCACCCGCCAGCAGGCGCACACGACGATCGGCCGCGTAGTAGGCCGCGCGCGCCTGGCTGCGGGCGTCGAGCGTCATGACGCTGCCATCCGGCAGCACCTGCCGAAGCGAACGCCCGAGGCCGGTCGACGACAGTTCCTGCCATTGCGGCACCGCGAACCGCCACCACTGCCATCCCCCCAGGCCCGCCGTGAGGCCTGCGACGCCCAGCAATGCGGCGAGCGACCGGCGCCGGCCGCTGCGCTGCGCACTCTTCTCATCACTTTTAGCACCACTCTTCGCCCCACGCCTGGCACTCGCCGCGGGCCTGGCGACAGGCGACGCGCTGGCGTGCCAACGCTCCATGGCGCCCTGCACGATGTCCATCGCGCGGATCATGTCGCGTTCGATCATGTTGCGCGAGACGCCGAATTCCGCGGCCAGGGCCGACTGCGCTTCGCCGTGCACGCGATGCCGCAGGAACACCTGCCGCGGGCGCTCGGGCAAGCCTGCCAGGGCCGACTCGATGGCCGCCACTGCCTGGCGGTACATCAGCGCCTCGGTCGCGTCCGGGCCGCCCGACTCGCGCGCCGGGTGGGCCTGGGCATGCCGGTGCGCAACCTGTTCGCTTCGCTGCCGGTCGATGCACAGGTTTCGCGCCACCGCGAACAGATAGGCACGCGCTTCGCTGCCCTCGGCCAGCGCCGGCAGGGCGTCCTGCTCGGCCAGTTCGGTCAGCTTGAGCCAGGTGTCGTGCGCCAGATCGCGCGCATCTTCCGACGAGCCCGTGCGATGCGCCAGATAGCGCAGCAGGTCCCTATAGCTGAGCCGAAAGCTTTCCAGCAGGGGCGACCGGATGGCGGGTTCGGGGCTCATGCGAGTTTGAATGGTCGGTGCTGGGATCGATGGGCGGCACGGACTGGAGCCGCGCGATTGCGGTGATGATAAACAAGAATAAATCTTATTCTCATGCATCGGGCGCCCAATGCCTCACACCGCCAACGCGCTCAACGTGCGAATTCCCCACCCTGCTGCAGCGCAGAGCGCGAGCAGTGGAAGCACGCCCAGCTTGAATCGGAAGAGCGCAATGGCCGCGGCACCTGCAATGGCGGCAGACCCGACGTCGAGGCCGCCGCTCCACCCTGCGGGCCACAGCACGTGGTAAGCGAAGAACATGGCCAGGTTCAGGATCACCCCGACGACCGCCGCCGTGATCGCGGAAAGCGGTGCGGTGAAGCCCAGCTTGCCGTGCGTTGATTCGATGACGGGACCGCCCGCGAGGATGAAGATGAACGAGGGCAGGAAAGTGAAGAAGGTGACGACCGCAGCCGCCAGCGCGGCGCCCGCGAAGCGCGCATCCGGCCCCAGCACCTGCTGGAGCCAGCCTCCCATGAAGCCGACATAGGCCACCACCATGATCAGCGGTCCGGGCGTGGTTTCCCCCAACGCCAGCCCATCGATCATCTGCGCGGCAGACAGCCACTGGTGGTGTTCGACAGCGCCCTGATAGACATAAGGCAACACGGCGTAGGCGCCGCCAAAGGTCAGCAATGCGGCCTTGGTGAAGAACCAGCCCATCTGCGTCAAGGTGTGGTCCAGCCCGCCCCACGCCACCAACGCGCCCATTGCAAGCAACCAGAGTCCCAGGCCGACGCCAAGCAAGCGCGCGAGATGCGCACGGCGAAAGCGCGCATGCTCGGGCGTGGGGGTGTGGTCATCAATGATCGCGGGCCCGTGGCTTGAAGCACTCGCGCTGCTCGCGCCGTCGCCGAGTGCGAAGGTTGCCGGCGACCAGCGCGATCCGACGTAGCCCACGAGCGCCGCACCCGCCACGATGGCCGGAAACGGCACATGAAGCAAAAAGATGGCCACGAAGGCAGCCGCAGCGATGCCCCACATCCATCCGTTCTTCAGCGCCCTGCCGCCGATGCGACAGGCCGCATGCAGCACCAGCGCCGTGACGGCGGGTTTGATGCCATAGAAGATGCCCACCACGACCGGTACGTCCCCGAAACGCACGTAGACCCATGAAAGCGCGATCAGTATGAACAGCGACGGCAGCACGAAAAGCGTTCCCGCGATGATGCCGCCGGCGGTGCGATGCATGAGCCAGCCGATGTACGTGGCCAGCTGCTGCGCCTCGGGGCCGGGAAGCAACATGCAGTAGTTGAGTGCGTGAAGGAATCGCTTCTCGCTGATCCAGCGTCTGCGCTCGACCAGCTCGGTGTGCATGACGGCGATCTGCCCGGCCGGACCGCCGAAGCTGATGAACCCAAGCTTCAGCCAGAAGCCGAAGGCCTGCATCAGAGAAACGCCCGCGGGACGTGCAGCAACCGTGTCGACAGGCAGATCAGTGTCCAAGGAAGTCCTCCAGCGCGTGCGGGGCGCGAATGCTAGCAGAGGGTGCCTGCGCCTTGCAGCATGCCCGACTGCAAACGTGTCGCCGGCAACCCGGGCCAGAATGCAGGACTGGACCGCGCGGTCGCCAATTGCGCGTGTCATCGCGACCCTGCGCCACCGCTCCACCCGCTCTACGATCACCCCATGCCCCACAGCACCCAAGCCAGCCGATTCTTCTCCGGCACCTACGCCGAAGCCCGACGCAAATTCCTGGACGCGGCCGCGCTGCACCATGCGAGTGTCGAGTCGTTTGCCCACCCGCTGCCCGGCGCGCTCGACGAGGCGCTGGCCACCGATGTCGCTTACGTGGGCGCGACGAACGCCGACAAGGTGCTGCTGGTGAGCTCGGGCACGCACGGCCCCGAAGGCTTCTCGGGTTCCGGCTGCCAGATCGCCACGCTGGAAGACGCCGACCTGCGCGCGCGCCTGGCGCAGGCCGGCGTCGGCCTGTTGCTGGTGCATGCGATCAACCCGCATGGGTTTTCCCACCTGCATCGCACCAACGAAGACAACATCGACCTGAACCGCAACTGCATCGACTTTGGCGCGCCGCTGCCGGTCAACGCGGCCTATGCCGACGTCGAGCCCTTCGTCCTGCCCCCCACCTGGCCACCGACGCCCGCCGACGATGCGGCCATGGCCGACTACATCGCCACCCATGGCCTGCCGGCTTACCGTGCAGCCATCAGCGGCGGCCAGTACACGGTGCCCGACGGCGTCTTCTACGGCGGCCAGGCGCCGTCCTGGAGCAACCGCACCGTGCGCGCGATCCTGCGCAAGTATGCTGCCCGGGCTCGCCACCTGGCCTGGATCGACATCCACACCGGCCTGGGCCCGTACGGTCATGGCGAGAAGATCTACCCGGGCCGTAACGTCGCGGCCGACATGGCGCGCGCGCGCGCCTGGTGGGGTGCGGACGTGTTCGCGCCCTTCGAGGGCGATTCGGCTTCCGCCGACGTGACCGGACCGGTGGTCAGCACCGCATACGACGAGTGCCCCGACGCCAGCGTGACGTTGATGGGGCTGGAATTCGGCACGCTGCCGGACCTGGAAGTCCAGCGTCGCCTGCGCGCAGACCACTGGCTGCGCCGCCATCCCGAGGCGCCCGAAGCACAACGCATGGCCATCCGGGCGGACCTGCGCGACGCCTTCTATTGCGACAACGACGAGTGGAAGGGCATGCTGCTCGGCCAGACGCGCGTGGTGCTGCTGCAAACGCTGCTCGGGTTGAAAGCGGCCGGCTGATCGGCACGTGATTGGCCCGTGTCCGCGCCTTACACTCCCGCCCATGGCTCTCCAACCTTCCCGCGGACCTCGCATTCTCGAACGCGGCGTGCTCTGCGTCATCATCGGCCTGGCCGTTCTGATCGGGCCGCGCTTCATGCAGTCCACCCGCTGGTACGACATGGTCGCCGGCGCCCATATCGTCGGCTGGTTCGCGCTGGTCCTTGGCGCCGCGCTGATCGTCCTCGACCTCGTCCAGCGCGCCAAAAGAAAAAAGACGTAACGCGCGTTGACGCGGCTGTGGCCTTTGGCCTACAGACAATGAGAACTTTTCTATTAACATGCGTGCCAGTTTGGCGCAGCATGCGTGACCGGGTTCGCGCCTCGCGGTAGTGCCTTTTTCATGGCCTACCGTTGAGGGCATCCATGCCGGATCCGACTTTCCTGACTTCCTCGCACGACCCATGGGTCGTGGCTGCCTCCGTCGTCATCGCCATGTTCGCTTCGTACGTGGCGCTCGACATGTCCCGCCGCCTGCGTGGCGCCAACGACGGCTTCAACTTCGGCTGGTGGGCGGCCGGATCATTGGTGCTGGGAACAGGCATCTGGTCGATGCATTTTGTCGGCATGCTCGGCTTCTCGCTGCCGATACCACTGGGATTCACCCCCGCGCTGACCCTGCTTTCCTTGGTGGCAGCGGTGGGCGCCTCCAGCCTGGCCCTGTGGCTGTCGAGTCTGCGTGCCTACAGCCTGCGTTCCTACAACCTGCGCGCGGTGCTACCCGGATCGCTCGCCATGGGTGCCGGCATCTGCGGCATGCATTACATCGGCATGGCGGCGCTCGACATGGCGCCCGGCATCGTCTGGCACCTGCCCACCGTGGCGCTGTCGGTGGTCATCGCAGTGGGCGCGTCGGCCACTGCGCTGCTCATCTTCCGCTTCATGCTGCGCGTGACCGACGAACGCCGGCTCGTGGCCCAGATCCTCGCAGCGCTGGTAATGGGCGTGGCCATCTGCGGCATGCACTACAGCGGCATGGCTGCAGCACAGTTCCCGGCGGGCGCCGTCTGCCTGAGCGCCAACGCACTGGGCGGCGACGGCTTCACGGCCTTCGTGGCCGCGGCCGCCTTCATGCTCCTGCTCGGCACGCTGCTGACTTCGCTGCTCGAGGCGCGCCTGCAGATCGTCGCGCAGCAGCTGGCGAATTCGCTTCAGGAGTCGAACCTGCAGCTTCAGTCGGCCAACGACGAACTGCATCACCGCGCCTTCTCGGACGCGCTCACCGGCCTGCCGAACCGCCTGCTCTTCGAAGACCGGCTGCGCCATGCCCTGACGCGGCTGGCGCATGCCAACGCCCTGCGCGTGGAAGAACGGCTGGGGGTGCTGTTCATCGACCTGGACGGCTTCAAGCCCATCAACGATTCCTTCGGTCACTCGGCGGGAGACGAAATCCTGCGTGCCGCAGCCGAGCGTCTGCTGGAGGAGGCTCGGGCGAGCGACACGGTCGCGCGCGTGGGCGGCGACGAATTCCTGCTTCTGCTCGAAGGTGCAAGCGACCTCGGCGACTGCGTGGCGGTCGCCAACCGCGTGCTGCGCGCGCTGTCGCGACCTTTCCTGGTGTCGGGACGCGAGTTGCAGATCGCCTGCTCGATCGGCATCGTGCTGCATCCCGACCAGGGCGACGCCGACAAGCTGGTGGCCAATGCCGACGCCGCCATGTATGCAGCCAAACGCGCCGGCGGCGGCAACTACGCCGTCTTCGCCTCGCACATGGGCGGCGACGCTAGCGAACAGCTCGAGCTGCAGAGCGACCTGCGCAAGGCGCTCGAACGCGAACAGTTCGTGCTCCACTACCAGCCGAAAATCGACGGTCGGACCCAGCGCATCAGCGGCGTGGAAGCATTGGTCCGCTGGAACCACCCGGAGCGCGGCATGATCGGGCCGATGAGTTTCATCGGCCTGGCCGAGCGCTTCGGCCTGATCGTCCGGCTGGGCGACTGGATCATCGAGGAGGCCTGTCGCCAGATGGCCGCCTGGCAACGCGAGGGGATGACCATGCGCGTGGCGGTCAATCTGTCCGTGCTTCAGCTGCGCGAAAGCGGGCTGGCCGAGCGCCTGGCCGATGCACTGCAACGCCATGGCGTGCCGGCCTCGCAGCTGCTGTGCGAGATCACGGAATCGGTGGCCATGGAAGACATCGGCGCCACGCGGCGCACCTTCGAGGGACTGGCCCGCATCGGCGTGTACCTGTCGATCGACGACTTCGGCACGGGGTACTCGAGCCTGAGCCAACTGCGCCAGCTGCCCGCTCGCCAACTGAAGATCGACCGCAGCTTCGTTCAGGAACTGGAGACCCAGGACGATGCGCGCGCCGTGGTGGAAGCCGTGGTGCGCCTGGCCCATGCGCTGGGCCTGAGCGTGGTTGCCGAAGGGGTCGAAACCGAAGGGCAAAGCACCATTCTGCTGGCCATGGGATGCGACGAGCTTCAAGGCTATCTGTTCGCCAAGGCGATGCCCGCGACGGAGGTGATGCAATGGTCCATCGCCGGCGGCTTTGCACCGCCTTCGATGCTTGCAACGGCATGACTCGCAAGCTCTGACCGGCGGCACCGGTCGGATGCGGCAGTGCGCCGCACCCAGATGCCATCAATGCTTGCCGCGAATCTTCTTCACGAGCTCGACACCGGCAAGCACCACGATGCCGGCCAGAATGCCGACCACCGCGTTCGTGGCCATGCCCCCCAGCGCGCCGACCACGCCGCCGGTACGTGCCGTCCACGCCTCGACCGCATGGCCCACGGCAGGCACGCCGTGCACCAGGATGCCGCCACCCACCAGGAACATGGCGGCCGTACCGACCACCGACAGGCCCTTCATGAGCCAGGGCGCCATGCCCAGAATGCCGCGCCCCAGCGCGCGCGTTGCGGCACCCTTGCGCTGGCTCAGGTAGAGCCCGGCGTCGTCGAGCTTGACGATGCCGGCCACCAGCCCATACACGCCCGCCGTCATGATGGCGGCGATGCCGCTGAGCACAGCGAGCTGCGTGCCCATGGGCTGGCCGGCCACCGTGCCCAGGGTGATCACGATGATCTCGGCAGAAAGAATGAAGTCGGTGCGGATCGCGCCTTTGATCTTGGCCTTTTCGGCCGCCACGACGTCGACGGCCGGGTCGGCCACCGCCTGTGCATGCTGTACCTTGGCATCCGCATGCTTGTCCTTGTGCAGGAACTTGTGGGCGAGCTTTTCGACACCCTCGAAGCACAGGAAGGCCCCGCCGAGCATCAGCAGCGGCGTGACCGCCCAGGGCAGGAAAGAACCGATCAGCAAGGCCGCGGGCACGAGGATCAGCTTGTTGATCGCCGACCCCTTGCAGACGGCCCAGACCACGGGCAATTCGCGATCGGCCTTGACGCCGGCGACCTGCTGCGCGTTGAGCGCCAGGTCGTCGCCCAGCACGCCTGCCGTTTTCTTGGCGGCCACCTTGGTGAGAAGGGAAACGTCGTCGAGGACGGAAGCGATGTCGTCGAGCAGAAGCAGAAGGCTGGCAGCCATGGAAGGACTCTTGAAAGCTGGAAACGGCGGAGCTTAGCCCGCTTCAAGACGCTTCCAGGGAAAACCCGCGGGCGTCCTACAAACCGCGGGCGGCCCCGTCAACTAGATCACGTTGCGCTTGAGGCGCACTTCCTCGATCTTCACGGCACCGATGGAGGTGGTCTTGGCGGTGGTCATCTGGCGCTTGAAGCCGGCGAGTTCGTGAAAGCGGATGGCGCGATCGTTGCGCAACGGCACCCACACGGTGACGGTGGTGCAGCCTTCTTCTTCAAGGCCGTCGCGCGCCGCGTCCCACAGCGCCACGCCCACGCCTTTGCCCCAATGCTCGGGCAACACGTAGATGGCCCAGATCTCTCCGGTCGTCGACGGCGTCTTGGCGTCGCGCGAACGGTCGTAGCCGACGAAGCCGACGACCTGGTCGTCGAGCACGGCCACCTGGACCTGGGGTTCGCTGAACTCGATGGCCTCGCGCCACTTGGCTTCGCGCGTGGCGGGTGCCAGGGCACGAAGCTGGTCTTCGGGCAGGATGTCTTCGTAGGCTGCGCGGGCAGCGGCAGCGTGGACTTCGGCGATGGCTTTGGCATCGCGCATGACGGCGGGGCGTACTTCGTAATCTGACATGGATGGCGTCGAGTTCTTCTATGGAACCGCGTATTGTCGCCGCCCCGGTAAACTGCCTGCCCTGTATTCCCCTTTCCCCTTCTTTCCCCCTCCATTCCCGAAAGTCCACCATGGCCAAAAGTCAGCAACGCAGCACCAAGGAAGTCAAGAAACCGAAGAAGGACACTTCGCCGCCCAAGCCCATCACCGGCGGCATCATCGAACCCGTGCGCACCATCACCACGGCGGTGATCCCGCGCGGCAAGCTCAAGAACAAGTGAGCCCCGCGTGACGCAGGCGCCCCCTTCCGCGGCCCAGCCGCGCAACCCGCTGCACGGGCTCACGCTGGAGGCGATCGTCACGGCCCTGGCCGACTTCTACGGCTGGGAAGATCTGGGCGAGCGCATTCCGGTGCGCTGCTTCACCAGCGATCCCAGCGTGGCGTCGAGCCTCAAGTTCCTGCGCAAGACGCCATGGGCGCGCGAGAAGGTCGAGAGCCTTTATCTCTTCATGCTGAGAGACCAGCGCCGCCAGCAGCAGGCCGACGCCGGCGGGTGAGATGAGCGACGACATGGCGCAGGTCCACATCGAACCCGGCGGCTTCGCCTTCGAAGCCGATCCTGCGCGCACCCTGCTGCAATCGGCCGATGACGCCGGCATCGAACTGCCCAGTTCGTGCCGCAACGGCACGTGCCGCAGTTGCCTTTGCCGCATCGTCGAAGGCGCGGTGCGCTACCGCATCGAGTGGCCCGGACTGAGCGCCGAGGAAAAAACCGAAGGCTGGACACTGCCGTGCGTGGCGCAGCCCCTGGGCGACCTGACGCTCGACGTGCCGCACGCCCGTTCGGTGTTCTGACACCTGCGCACCACGCCCTCCAGCGTCACCCGGCGCCGACGTGAACGCCGTCGCTGGATGGGAACGTCGCGAGCGGTGGAAGGGGGGCCAGGGCCCAGCCATCGCGGCCCGCGCGCTTGGCCGCGTACAGGGCCGCATCGGCACGGCCGACCGTGTCTTCGATCGTGCCACCCCAGTGCGCAGCAATGCCTGCCGAAAACGTCACGCCCAGGTCCGACAGCAGTCGCGCCGGTGGCGGCGGCCGATGAACGTGGTTTCGCAGTCGGGCCAGGCACGAGGTGGCGGTGGCATCGGAACGCGCCTCCGGCATCAGCAAGAGGAATTCCTCGCCGCCCCAGCGCGCCGCACTGTCGGCGGCATGCATGGATTCGCGCAGCGTTGCGCCGAAACAGCGCAGCACCTCGTCGCCGATGCTGTGGCCATGCGTGTCGTTGATGCGCTTGAAGTGATCGAGATCGATCAGCGCCACCCGGAAAGGCAGGCCGGTGCGCAGCGCGCGCGCACGTTCCTTTTCGAGCAATTCCAGCATGTGGCCGCGGCTGAACAAACCGGTGAGCGTGTCGTGAATGACCAGTTCCCGCAGCGATGCCACCGCCGCCTGCAGCGCCATCTTCTGTGTCTTCAGCGCGATGCGCCGATGGCTTCGGTGCAAGGTGATGGCGGCGATCACCACCAGGATGGCCATGCTCGTCAGCAGCGGCAGCACTTCCTTGCGCAGGTCGAAATCCGCAATGCCGCCCGAGGCGCCCAGCAACAGCACGCCGACCAGCAGACAGACGGCGATCGCTCCGGTCGACACGATCTGCCGAGGTCGAAGGCTGAAGAATCCGAACACCTGCACCAGGCACATCACTTGCAGCAGCGCTGGCCGCAGCGTCGGCGACATGACGAAGGCGACGGAACCCGACACGGTGCCCCAGACCATCTGCGGCATCACCAGCCCGGCATCGCGCATGGAAGCCGTCCGGCCCGCGCGGATCCACGGGTAGAAGCCGAACACGCCGATGGCATTGCTCGCGAGCATGATGCGCGCATCTTCGGGTGCAACGGCGTTGGCGCACACGGCGTACGCATAAATGGCCGCCCAGGCCAGATGCAGCGCGACGGACACCAGGCAGAAGCTCAGGCGTGCCGCGTTGCGCGGATCGTCGCTCAGCACCAGGCGGTGCAGCCACATCAGGACGGCTGCTGCACGCCACGGACCGGCCAGAACGGCCGGGTTGGCGCGAGGCGCGTCAATCCTGGTGCTGGACCACACGGCCACGCCCCCGCTGCTTGGCCGCGTAGAGGGCCAGGTCGACGCGCTCGAGCGCCTGGCCAAGAGAGTCGCCGGGCTTGAGACCGTACACGCCGACCGAGACGTCCACCCGCAAGTGCGCAACCCCGGCAAGGGCCGCCCAATCGTGCCCGCGCAGACGTTCGCGAAGTTCGTTCATCGCCTGCACCGCGGCAGCGATGGGCGTGTCGGGCATGAGAACCAGAAACTCCTCGCCACCCCAACGCGCCACGGTATGTGCGCTCCCCAGGCTGTCGTGCGCCAGTTCGACCACGCCGCGCAGCACCAGGTCGCCCACTGCATGCCCGTGGCTGTCGTTGATCTGCTTGAAGAAGTCGATGTCCAGCATGCACACGGCCTGCGGCTGCAATGTCTGGCGCTGTTGCGCTTGCGCATGCTCGAACAGGACCATGGCCTGGCGCCGATTGGTGGCACCGGTGAGCACGTCGTGCTCCGACAGCTTCTGCAACTGCGCGAGGGCCGCTTCCAGCGCCTTTTTCTGCTGGCGCTGGCGCTGCTGGGCCTTGCGCACCACGTGGCCGATGCCCACGAGGGCCGGCAGGTAGGCCACGGCCATCGCGAAGTTGAGCAGCTCGGTCTGCAGCGTGTCGTCGCCCCGGTCGAAGAGCCAGGCGTCGACCGACGGCAGCGCCAGGCCGCACACCATCAGCACGGAAGCCCCCGTGATCTGCCTGCGCGAAAGCCGCGCGGCATCGAACGAGATGATGAGGAAGAACACCTGCAGTGCGGTGCTTCGAAAGGCCGGAATCAGGGCATAGCAAAGCACCACCAGGCAGAAGCCGACCACCAGATGCGCCAGCGCGCCCGTCGGCTCGGCCCAATGGTCGGCGGCGGGAGAGCGCAGTGCCGCATAAAGCACCAGGTGGGATGCAGCGCAGAACGCACAGACCACCCCCACAACGGACCAAGGCATGGTGCCGACCCAGGCCCCGATCATCAACAGCGCGCACAAGGCGCCGTAGCCCAGCGCGGCCAGATGGAACCGGCGAAGGCGGCGCAGGCGATGCGACCGAGCCAGGTCGGATACAGCGTGCGGGTGGACGCCTGGATTCATGTCAATCGACGCGGAAGTCATGGCCAGGCGAAACACGCGCTCCAGATAGATCGGGGTGATGCACCAACTATCGGCACTGGCCAGCGAAACTTGAGTTTCTCGCGCGGCTCAGGGGCCCGACACCATGCGGTCGCGCTGTGCCAGAGACGGGAACAGCTTGAACCAGAACGCCGCCACGGCGATCGTCCCGATCCCTCCCAGCACCACCGCGCCCACCGGTCCCAGCAAGGCGGCCGTGGCGCCCGCCTC
>Ga0247813_10001812_pt1 | contig 15534 bp, 11 predicted proteins | sample UWRJL169409C1_FD_180719 | JGI IMG/M metagenome (GOLD analysis project Ga0247813, IMG submission 180719) | Plant litter microbial communities from Arlington Agricultural Research Station in Wisconsin, United States - UWRJ-L169-409C-1 | ecosystem: Environmental > Terrestrial > Plant litter >... | reverse complement strand
CCCCCCCCCGATTTTGGACAGTAGCGTTAGATCTCGGCTTTTGGCGAGAAGCGGATCTACATCGCATTCAGCGTAGAGAGAGCGTGGCAAAATCTTTCTACCCCAAGCTAGTCGTAATTAAAGTGGCAAGCTGCGAGTGACTCGGTTGGGGAATAGACCCCATACCGTCCTCTTGGTCGTCCCGACTCAGAGATCAAGTACAGATGTTTACGAGCACGGGAGCCCAATACATAAAGGAGCTTGCTCGCGACGACGTGCCCATTCGCTTCATTGAAGTGCGGCACCATTCCTTCCAACAGGCCGAAGGCGATTACAACGTCGAACTCCGCACCCTTAACCCCATGGATGGTGGAAACCGTGATGCCGGAACGCTCCCGGAACACTTTTTTGAAGAATGAGACTTGGTTGATGTAGCTCGCCCCATCCTTCTGCAGTTTCTCGATTCTAGCTGCTGAGCTGCTGAAGAACGCCTCGCGGTGTGAAGAAAGTGGTGGAAAGCTTCCTTGGGAGATATTGAGTCGTTCGAGCAAATCGGTGAAGGCAAGGTCTAGGTAACAAAGTCCGTCTGTTTCATCAATTGCGAGTGCGTTGCACTCCCGCAGCAGCTTACGTGAAGTGAGTCTGGTGGTGTCCACACCAAAATCGCTAAGATCTTTGATCACGTCATTTGCCCAGCGCATGCGTCGAACGAGTAGCCTCGGCGATGACTCGGTGAGCAATATTTTGGAAATCTTAAACCAGAAGTTATCAAAGTCGTTACTGAAAGGAACAAGTCCAGGACCATCGAATTGCTGATCGGGGAGCATAGCTACCAGCTTCCGAGTTGTTGACGCTAGCAAAATCCACCAGGGCGCAAGGACGCAGATATTCTCGGGTAAATTGCCGTCGGCCAGACTAACTTGAATCAACCTGACCAGTTCGTCATGCACATCGGTATGTGCGACAACACGGTTGTAGGTAACCAAACTGGGAAACTTTGCATGCTTGCCCACACCGTTGATACTTGCCGCATGCACGCTGTAATTTGAGAAGTAGCTTATAATCCGATTGCTGGAGCGGTAGTTCCTGCTGAGCGCCAATTCTTTAATCGGGATACCTGCACGCGCACGAAAATCAGCCACCGACATAGCAAAGCCACCAAGTGAGCCATAGATCGCTTGGTTCGGATCGCCAACTATGAATGTCTTAGTTTGTCCGCGACCCGCACGAAGGATGGACGTCACAAGGCTGTACTGAATCTGTTTTGTGTCCTGATATTCATCCACAAGGATGTGAGAAAACACGCGTGAAAGCAGTACTGAAATATTTGCGTGGTTTCGCATCAGAGCATGGGAATGCCACAGGATTTGCTCGAAGTCGATCTGTCGACTAGCTGAAAGCTCCTCAAAGTACTCCGCAAGCACTTCGTGGATCGCATTGTGCTTTCGAGCGTCTGGGCAGCCAAGATGGTACCCATTTTCAGTAACATAGTAATTACAATCCCAGTGAGTGACACCTCGATGCGATGCACACAGACTCTCCAACAGGAGTTCGCGATCATGCGTGTCGATAACGCGATATCCGTGCGCGAGTGCAGGACTGTATATGCCGTAGGGCTTGATGATCCACTCCAAGCAGAAAGAGTGGATAGTGCCGATCCACAACCCAGAGGTGTCGACTCCCAGGTCCTCAATGCGCTCTTGGATCTCGTCTGCTGCGCGATGGGTATAGGTAATGGCGACAATGATGCGCTTGTCGGTGCGACGAGACAGCTCGTAGGCAATTTTGTAGGTAAGAGTACGCGTCTTGCCACTGCCAGGGCACGCAATCAGAAAAAGACTTAATGGCTCTACAACGGCCGCTGATTGCTCGCTGTTAAGATCCCGAAGATCCCAGGTGAACATCACATTATATCCGCTAGAAAAGCATTGATGGCATCGTTCGGGAGCTTGAGTAAGGCAACCGCTTTGAGCTGATCCATGCTGATCTCATTTTGCTGAAAACGCTTTACTTCAAGTAGGAATTCCATCTTCTGAAAAGCGTGCCAAGGCAAGGAGTTGAACAGATATTCAGCGCGATGTTCGAGAATTCTGACGATTAGTGAGTGCGAAAAGGATCCATGTGCAAAATGAATCGCTTGGAGGATGTAGCTAGGTATCTGGACCTGAGCAGTGAGATGCTCGGCAAGAAGTATGGCGAACCATCCCTTGCCCTCTTGTTTAGCCATCCTCAGCGCTCGACTACCCATGCGAGGCAGTTGACCCGATTGGAGATCCTTCGTCGCCTGCTCAATCGTCTGTGTATCCGTATAGACTGTCGGTACCGTCTGAATAAATGGCTGATCGTTTCCAGCAGCAATAAAGTCCACTTCGAAGGTATGTCTGGCGTAAAAGACTGCAAGCCAGGGGTTGCCGGCAACGAACGAATCTAGGTCAGTCTTACGCTCTAAACCTGACTTCTGTGAACCAGCCGCCTTGGCTTTTCTAGCTATTGTAGGAGGCGTGTCGGTGAGTAGTGGTGTGATCTCGAAAAAGGCATGGTCGAGGTCGGTGACTATGGCGCAACGTTTTCTGATGCGTAGGTTATGGAACAGAATTGCTACATTTTTAAATCCCGTGCTCCGTATGTTGATTACACTTATGCCCAGTTCATCCACGCTTAAACCCAACACTCTCTTGACAAGCACAGGTATCAGGATTTCCTCAACATCACCTTCGACGAGAATCACACTCTTGGCGAAGAGCAGATTGCTACGCACTGCATCCAGATAACGCTGAATGCTGGTCACATGTGTGGGCTCAAGGCCCGTAGCTGGCTGGTAAGCCTCACAGGAGGAGCCATGACGCCCCAAGATGTTGACGTTGCTAACATTGCTAACTTCAGAGATGTGAGTGGAATGGGTGGTATAGATGATCTGTGCGTCGCTATACTTAATACGGTCGAATAGGGTCTTCTGTATGTGAGTGTGGATGTGCGCTTCCGGCTCCTCGACCAAGAGGAAGTTGGCCATGGCCATTTTTTCGCGTTGGTACTTGAACTCCAAGAGCTTGAGCGTCAGGTATATGAGGTTAGCCCCGCCTAGGCTCAACTCATGAATCGCACCTTCATATCCTTCTTCTGACTCACCCACGAAAAGTCGTAATGACTGGAACAGCTTATCGGCCTCCTCGGGCAAGTCCGATTTGATTGAGAGCGATGCAGGCGAATAGGTTTCTCCCGCCGCGTCCTTAATGGTCTCTCGAATGTGGCTGCGAACCGATTGCACATCCTCAAGCGCCTCAATGGATGTATTGAGTTCACGCACCAGCTCACTAATCGGCTGCATAGTGGCGGGGTTGATCTCTCCACTTTTGCTCTTGAGCAAGGTAAGCAAAGGGTTGGTGCGGTTGTTATGGAACTCGGCAACAACGTCACGTAGCGCTTGAATGAAGGTCAGCGATACCTCTTTGGTTACGGAGAGGAAACCGGGTACTTTCGACCCGATAGCTGGAAATTCCGTCTCCGACGCAAAGAGACACCGATCAAAGTCGCCGGCCAAGGCTTTGTAAAGATCAGAGTCACTAAAGTCAGCCCAGCTGCGTCCTGTAAAAATCGTTTCGTAGTCATCGATCGTAATCGCGTCGCGGATCTCAGCAAGCTGGTCGGCATCAAAAAGATCAAGGCCGGCTAGCTTCAACCGGATTTCTTTTTTGGGCCGGAAGATGAGGTTATAAGTCGCCTTACGTACGGGCGTCTCGTCCAACGTGGCTGTGCCGTGAAGGAACAGTGCCTGAACTGATTCATCAGTACTGATCTCCTCGAACTCCATGCTGATGATAATCCAATGGCCCTGCCATTGACCGAGGGAGCGGCTAAAGTCCGATTCGTCCAAACGGTAGGAGGCGCGCACCATTGTGTCGTCGAGCAAAAGGCGAATCGCTCGTAGGATGTTCGATTTACCTGAGCCATTTTCTCCAATAATGGTGTTCACGCCTTTGCGAAACTGGAGCGTGGTGTTCTTAAAATTCCGATAGTTGACCAGTGTCAATTTGGAAATATGCATGCTTCCTCGGCCTGCCGCTCCCTGAGCAGCCTTATTGGTTTGTACTCAATCGTAGTGCATCCCCTGCCAACCGCCGCTGCCGGCCGACAGAGTCCGCTCATGACTAGTACCGTAGTCCAATGGCATTACTTTTAATCAGAGTCAACCTCTCCTCACAAAGCAGTTGTTGATGTAACACCTATTTATCGTGTAACACGTGCATCCAACGTTAAAACACAGATGTGTTACTCGATAAATATTATTTAAAATCATAGGCTTACATCAATACGTAACGAGCGTAACACCCGTAACACCGTTTTTGAGAAGGTACGCCCCCTAGCCCCTCTAAGGCATTTCCTCCAGCGAAAAACCGCGGTTGCGTCGGTAACTCAAAAACGCCGGGGCCCCTGGCGATATCGGTGGGACACGGGGTAGGAAACCCGCGTGATCGTGTCAGCGGAAAGGTGCCCAGCTTAGTGAACAGGTGAACCGGGTGAACTGCTGTTCACCAGTGCATTTGCCCTATGAGTCGGAAAGCCGCTGGGGACCCTGGGCATTCCGGATAGACACGGGGCATAGAACCCGCGCGTTCGTGTTAGCGACTGGATTTTTTAACTTGGTTGACAGGTTGACGTGGTTGACACCTATCACCATGGTTGACGCCCTGCGGGTGCTCACTATCAGCAACAGATACAGCCACCTTTACCGAAGCTGTAACGATGGCCCTGTTTCTTCAAGATCCTTTCAATTTCAACGATTGAAATTTCAGTAACTTCCGGTGCCTCCCACTAACTCGATCCCGCGGGTTTCATGCCCCGTGTAACAGTAAATACCTCAGGGTCCCCGGCGACTTTCGGAAGCTGGAGGAGGTGCTTTTTCAATCAGGGTCGCTGGAGCCTGCGTACCCAGGTGTCCCAAGACTCAACTCGAATCGGCGGCACCATCTCACGTTCATAAGCGTACCTCTTATCGCTCTCCAAACGATCATCGACAGTCCTACCACCTATGAGGACTGTTCGAATGTTGATTTCTTTCTGAGGATCGACCTGAAGCCTTCCGTAAGGCCCAACAAATGCGCCGTGGACCTGCTCGCCCCTCTCAGCCTGCGCCCTAAGAGAATGGACATGGTCCCTAAAAGAACAGCCGCTTTTGTAGATATGGCTGATTCGGTCCCTGACCTGAGCCGCAGCTTGGTTTACTTTGTGATTGAATGCCTTGTAGTGATCAGCATTTAGCAGATTGAAATTCGCACCCTTCACTTCTATCAGGATCACGTCCATACGAGATCGACCCGTAAAAACAACGAAGTCCACGTGCCCATCACCGACTGGAAACTCTGCGAAGCAAATGTACTCATCATCGGGTTTGGCATATGCCTCACCAAAAATAGAGAGGTCTCGCTTTAGAAGACGTTGAATTTCTCGCTCTCCCGCCCCGGTTTCAATTAGCTGTTCAATCTCCGCCTTGGAAACCATCGCCTCTGCTATCTCGAGGCGTCGCTTGATGACCGACTGACTTTGCTGCCAGGGAGAATCTTTGAACGGATCACGTGAAAAGCGCAGTTGGTCCGCTCGATAAATTATCCGATAGTTCTGCTCGCTTCGTTCGTTTAGCTCCTCCGGTGTGCATCCCAACAGTTCCAAAACTTCTGGTCTACTTATGGGCTTCCACCGCGCGCCCCGTAGGGAGCTAAGGCTCACAAGTTCGAACCTATCATCAAGGGGGTCTTTACGTTCAGAGTGGTCAATGTAAATCGCGTCCCCCAAGACAATGCCCAAATTTTTAAGAGAGGGGATGATCCGCTCGACCGCATTGCTGACTGACATGCCGTCGTTTTTTCGATCCAGTTCGGTAAGCAGTACGATAGTGCCCGAGCCTGTCACGAAAGACCTCACTCGACAAAGACCGCAATCTAACCCACCGAATCCATCTGGATAATTATGAACAATATCAATAACTTTCATTTGGGCTCCTTGCTAATCCCCAGCTCCATAAAAAACGTGGGTTGAAATGATGACTTGCTTGGCAGAAGAGGATAACCGTCTTGGCAAAGTATTAAAGCAACGCTCTGGCGACTGAGGAGAGCAATTTTTTGCGGAACGCACGCTAGCCCCCCTCATACCGATTTTTTGTCTACATACACCTAGACTCACAATCGCAAAAAGAAACTCAAAACATATCAGTCGAATGACTCTGCACCTGGAGAACGCTCATGGAAGATACCTCGCTACTCGCATCACTGCTAAAGCGCATGAATGAGAACCAGCTGGCATTAGGGGCTGCTATTGAGGAGCTGTCGAACTGGGTTGATCAGCGGGGATCTACAGAAGTAGCCCAGAACATTCGAGGGGCACTGGACACCCTGGATGAGAATTCAGGGTTCATTACCCTGGCCCTCGCATCACTGGCGGCAGAAGGTCGAACAAAAAAATGAATATACGCACTTGATCACAGCCTACCGCCAACCATCCGGTGGCGCTTTACCAGGCGCCGATACAAAGAAAATACTCCCCAGAAGCGTTCGGCGTGTATGCCTACGTGTATGCCTAACCGGTACCCAACCACAAAAGCCCAGCAAACGCGGCACTCTGGCCCGCGAGTTCAAACGACGCCGGGCCCATATAGCAGTCTCGGGCTATCTCAGACAGTCTACGCCCCCCCCCAAGAAGCCCACCCCGTGCGGGCTTTCTTGTTTCTGACGATCCGTGAATCCCCCCTGTCGCGCCTTTTAATCAAGCGCCTTAGCGTCCTCATAAACACAACCCCAAACCCAACAATAACAACACCCCCCAGCCAAAATCCGCCCAAATACCGTCTGGCATCCAAACACAACAGTAACGTACGCTAAGCCCCTCACCCCCGGAGACTCACGGATGAGCACCACCACCCCCCAATCGCTCTCCCTCTCATTGCGCTCCTACTCAGGTCAGGTCGAGCTTCACCAGCATGACTTTCATCAAATCGTGCTCCCTCAATCCGGGTCGATGGAGATTGAGGTCGACGGGCGAGGTGGCAAGGTCGATGCGAGTCAGGGGGTGGTGATTTCTGCTGGGGCCCGGCATACGTTCCTGGCCAATACCCATAACCGTTTCCTGGTGCTGGACGTCTCGACCGAGCGTGGCGAGGCGCAGAAGGGTACGGTGGCGTCATTTGACCCACTCAACGATAAGCGCTTTTTTGCGGTCAGGCCCGATATACGGCATTTGCTCGATTACGCCAGCAGCAACGGACCACAGTTGGTTGGCTCGCTCGCGATGGCCGAGTCCTGGAGTCGGTTGTTGTTGTGTTCGTTATTGCAGCCCGAGGTTGCGCGGAGCGATCCCGGCCAGTTCATTCTTGCTCGCGCGTTGGCCTACATTGAGCAGCACTTGGGCAGCGCCCTGACGGTGCATGATATTGCGCGTTATGCGGGCACGAGTGAGCGGCGTTTGTATGTGCTGTTTGGGCAGCACCTGAACACGACGCCGTTCTCGCATATCGCGAACTTGCGCCTGAATCTGGCCATTGACCTGCTGCGCCAAACGTCTTTGTCGATTATTGATATTGCGCATCGCGCCGGGTACGCCGACCAGAGTGCGTTAACCCATGCCCTGAAGAAAGCCCGCCATCTGACGCCGGCCGTGGTGCGTAAACAAGGGCGCGCCCCCTGAAAAAACAGCAGTCCCGAACAATTCTTTGGCGGGCCTGATCAATACTCGCTCTCTCGACCTTTCTATTGTTCCCGCTTGAGGATTATCCGCAGACGGGGCTTGCATGAGCACTTCCAACCCATCCATCACCCTTGCCAAGGGCGCCGCCAGTGCGACGCTGATCGGGGTGATTGCCGTGTTTTTGTGGGCGTGCCTGGCGCTTCTGACTACCTTGACCGCCGGGATCCCGGCCTTTCAGTTGCTGGCTTCGAGCTTCGCGGTCGCGTTCTTGGCCAGCCTGTGCGTGCTGGGGCTGCGTGGCGCTGCTGGGTTCAGCAGCTGGCGCCAGCCCTGGCCTGTGTGGGCCACGGGTTTTGCCGGGATCTTTGTCTATCACGCGTTGTATTTCTTTGCCCTGAAGGCCGCGCCTGCGGCTGAAGCCAGCCTGATTGCCTACCTGTGGCCACTGCTGATCGTGCTGCTGTCGAGCCTTGCCACCGGCGAGTCGCTGCGCAAGCGCCAGCTGCTGGGCGCCTTGCTCGGCCTGGCGGGGACGGCCTTCATCATGCAGCTGCGGGCCCGGAGTGACAGTGCGTCGATGCCGGTGGTCGGTTACGCCGCAGCCTTTGCGTGCGCCTGGGTCTGGGCGATGTATTCGGTGTTCAACCGGCGGTTCAGCCATGTTCCGAGCAGCATCATCGGGGGGATCTGCGGGCTGGTGGCAGTGGCCGGCGGGCTCTGTCACCTGGCTTTCGAAACCACGGTGCGGCCTGAGCCGGGCCAGTGGGCCGCAATCATTGCCCTGGGGCTGGGCCCGGTGGGCCTGGCTTTTTTCGCCTGGGACCACGCGACCAAGCACGGAAACCTCTCGATGCTGGGCGCCCTGTCTTATCTGGCGCCGCTGTTCTCCACGCTGCTGCTGATTGCCGTGGGGCAAAGCGATGCCAAGCCGATCTTGATGATTCCCGCGGTGTTGATCATTACGGGGGCGGTCATCGCCACTTCACGCTCACGCACGACCTCACGGTGATCTCGACGGGTAAGGAGGCAGGGAAATGAACTTGATAGCTTCGCAGGGAACCCTGAGGATCGAGAGCGACGGGCCGAGTTTTTCGGTCGCGCCCACGCGGCCCTTACTCAGTCATCTGGGAAAGCCATCGTTGCTGAACAGCCGAACCGGCATCCGTCGTCGCGCCCATGGCGAGGCGCCTCGTGTGCTGCTGTTTGTGCCGCCCTACACACGCCTGATCGAGCCCACGTCCCACGACAGCGCATTTGCCCGCATCGGCATTGATACGTTCGAAGTGATGAAGCGTGCCGGTACGCCTATCGGCCTGCTGCGCATCGCCACGGTGGCCCGGCGGGCCGGTTATGACGTGCAGATTGTCGATTCGCCCTTTGCCGGCTGGTCCCAGGAGCACAGCCTGGTCAAGGTCGACCAAGGACATCTGATCCGCTACGGCCTGACCGATACGCAGATACGCGAGATCATCGAAACCGCGCAGCCCGATATTGTCGGCATCCAGTGCAACTACACCGTGCAATGGGGCAATGCACGGGCGTTGGCCGAGCTGGTGAAAACCCTCGATCCCAACCTGGTGCTGGTCACCGGCGGCGCTCACTCCAGTGGTGACTGGAAGAACGCACTGCTGGATTCGGCCTTCGACTTCGCGCTGATCAATGAAGCTGACCGCGCCTTTACCCTGCTGCTCGATGCCTTGACCCACGAAGGCACAGACATCAATGCCGTACCTGGGGTGGCGTACCGCGACAGCCGCGGGCAACTGATCCGGCCCACCCAGAAGTCCAGCTACCTGAGCATCATCCCTAAGCGGCAGGACCTCGAGGAGCGGCTGGGCGTCATGCCCTTGCCGGACTTCAGCTTTCTGGACATGAAGCATTACCTGCAGCCTTATCACTCCTCAGGAGCACGCGTACGCAAGCATGGCGCCTGGGCGCAGATATTCTCCACGATTGGCTGCAACGTGAACTGTAACTTCTGCTACATCCCGAAAATCAACGGCCCTTGGCGCGCACTTGGCCTGGACTGGTTTGACCTGCACCTGGCCGATCTGGTGAAACAGGGGGTCACTGAAGTGCTGATCGAGGACGATCACCTGATGCATGACCCGTTGTATGCGATGGAGGTTGGCAAGCTCCTGAAAAAACATGACTTGCCCTGGGTCGAAGAAGGCGGGTTGAGCCTTTTCAACCTGATCCTGCTGCATTTGGGCGAACGCTTCATCGACCAGATGGATGAGAAGGAGCGCAAGAGCCCGCAATATCGCAATGTGATCGAGGCAGTAAAAGGCGGGCTCACGGCAAGGAAGTTCATTCGGTCGATTGCCGAAAATGGCTGCTACAACATCTACCTCGCGGTGGAGAGCGCGAACGAAGACAGCCTGGTCAATTCCAACAAATCCCGACTTAACGCGATCCAGCACTCGACGTTCGAGCTCATCGAGATTTTTACCGAGCACGGCATTCAGGTTACCGGCGGGTTCATGCTGGGGTTCGTCAATCCCCCCGGCGGACCTGGGCAAAAGCCTTTTGTAGAGAGCCTGGAGCTGATCGACCGCACCATCGACTACGCGGTCAACCTCATGGGCGCCGGCATGGCGTACGCCAACCCGTTTATCGTCACACCGATTCCCGGGACGTCGATGTGGGAATACCAGCAACAGTATGTGGTACGTCACTACGACAACGGTTGGTCCCATGAAAAAGCCACGATGGCGACCGACCAATGGAGTGCCGAGGACATCGAGAAAGCACGCATGGAGTTGCTGGTTCGGGCCAACGGGGCTGATCGTGTCCGGGAGATGGTGCGTCGCGGTACCTGGCCTGTGGATGCGTGAGTGAAGGACGCTGGCTGCGAGGATTTTTAGCGTCATACCGACAATCTTGCCCCCCCTCCCCTCCTCAGTCTGGCTTGGGGAGTCAGGAGTGGGGGCACAGCCCACGCTTCAGACCCGAGCAGGCGACACAATGATCTTCACATTGTGTTCCTTGTTTTTAACCAGTTCCTCGAAGCCCTGGCCCACGATCTCCTCCAGCTGAATGCGCCCCGTGACCAGCGGCGAGATGTCCAGCCGCCCATCCGCGATAAACGCGATCACGTCGGCGAACTCCCCGTTGTAGGCCAGCGCGCCGAGTACCTGTTTCTCCGTGGCCACCAACTCGAAGAAGTTGAACTCGCTGGGTTCTTCGAAGATGCCCACCAGTACGCACTTGCCGGCCTTGCGGATCAGGTCGATGGCGAGTTTGGCCGTGTGTTTGTTGCCGATGCATTCGAAACTGACGTCCGCGCCGAGCCCGCCGGTCAGGCGGCGGACCTCGGCCAGGGCGTCGCATTCATTCGGATCGAGCACATGGGTCGCCCCCACTTCCCGGGCCTTGGTCTTGCGCGCGCCGGACATTTCCAGCGCGATCACCTGGGCCGCGCCCGCCGCCTTGGCGCACATGATGGTGCACAGACCGATGGTGCCGGCGCCGACCACCACGACGTTTTGCCCGAGCAGGCTTCCGGCTTTTTTCACCGCGTGCATGCCGACGGCCAGAGGCTCGATCAGCGCCCCGGCTTCAGCGGGGAAGTTCGCCGGCAATTTGTACAGCAGGTTGGCGGGCACGTTGACCAGTTCGGCGAAGGCGCCGTTGTTCATCAGGCCGGTGAAGGCCAGGTTCTCGCAAATGTTGTAGAGCCCGTGGGTGCAGTAGTAGCAGGTGCCGCAATGCTGGCAGGCGTCGGCCGCCACCGGCTCGCCGACGCTGAAACCCTGTACGCCGGCACCGAGTTCGACGATCTCGCCACAAAACTCATGACCGAGAATGCACTGGCCCTTGATCCCGGTCAGCGGGTGCGGGGCGTCGACCGGAATGAACACCGGGCCGGCCACGTACTCATGCAGATCGGAGCCGCAAATGCCGCACCATTGCACACGGATCTGCACCCAACCGGCAGGCGGCGAAACGGGCAGCGGCACGTCTTCGACGCGGATGTCGTTACGACCGTGCCAGACAGCGGCACGCATGCTGCGTTGCGAGTTGCTCGAAAGGCTCATAGCGAAGTCTCCTTGAAACGGTTGGCACTGGCGCGCCGGGTGGGTTGCCAAAGGCCAGAGCAAGGCCGGTGCCAGCTGTGCAAAAACGCCTGGACACACCTTTCTTAGAGCCGCCGAATGCAAACCCCAGGGTGACCGGCATCGAGGTCAAACGAGACGCGCCATGCCAGACCGCACACGGTAGCGACGAGACCGTGAGACGTTGCGTCTCACTTCAAGCGTTGATGCCAGGGGCGTGCCTGATCCACCTCAGTCGTCTTCAATAGGGGCGCTTCGCACCCCAGCGCGGGGCAAGCCCGCTCACCACAGCAAGCCCGATCACCACAGCAAGCCCGATCACCACAATAAGCTTGCGCAGGCTCACCCGATAACCCATTCGAGATTGCACCTCCACGCCCCACGTGATCGAGGACTACTCGTAACTTGTGGTGAGCGGGCTTGCCCCGCGCTGGGCTGCGGAGCAGACCCAAAACCAGGCGCTGCGGTTTACCTGACAGAACACAGGGATCCTGATTGGGGCTGCTTCGCAGCCCAGCGCGGGGCAAGCCCGCTCACCACAGCAAGCCCGCTCACCACAAGTAGGGTGTTCGCCCTTAACTGACGGACCGGCGCCAACCAAGGGTGCTCAGGCGGCGCAAGCCCCTGTATGACGTTTTGTCAGCCGATCTGTATCTAACGCGCGCCCTGCTCCCGCCCTACCATCAAGCGCATCCAACCTGCGCAACGACGCGCTCAACCTACAGGAGTTAACCCATGCCCGAACTGTCGAGCCTGCTGGCGTATGGTCTGATTTCCCTTGGCATGGTGCTGACGCCCGGCCCGAACATGATCTACCTGATTTCGCGCTCGATCTGCCAGGGGCCGCTGGCCGGGTTGATTTCACTGGGCGGCGTGGCGCTGGGTTTCGTCGTGTATATGCTGTGCGCGGCGCTGGGGATTACCGCGTTGCTGATGGCGGTGCCGTATGCGTATGACGCACTCCGGCTCGGCGGCGCGCTTTACCTGTTGTACCTGGCCTGGCAAGCGGTCAAGCCCGGCGGGCGCTCGGCGTTTCATGTGCGCGACTTGCCCAGGGACGGCCCACGCAAGCTGTTCATGATGGGCTTTGTGACCAACCTGTTGAATCCGAAAGTCGCGGTGATGTATCTGTCATTGCTGCCCCAGTTCATCTCCCCCACTGGCCACGGCAGCGTGCTGACACAATCCATCGTGCTGGGGTTTACCCAGATCATGATCAGTGTGAGCGTGAATGCGGTGATCGCCATCATGGCCGGTTCCATCGCGACGTTCCTGGCGGCCAAGCCGGTATGGCAGCTGGTGCAGCGCTGGCTGATGGGGACGGTGCTGGCTGGCCTGGCGGTGCGCATGGTTTTTGATGCGCGGCGTTGAAGACGGGCCTTGAGGGCACTGTGGCGAGCGGGTTTGCCCCGCCAGCCACAGGTTACCGGTGGCCTGTTCTTTTTTTGTGGTCAATGCTTGCGCAGCGCCTCCAGCCGTGCGGGCAGGTCTTCCTCGGGAAAGCGCGCGTGCAACGCCAGCAATTTTTCATCCGCGGCTTTGCTTTCACCCGCTTCACGCAAGCGCACGATCGACTGTAACTCTTGCTCCAGCGACGGCAACGCTGACGGTGCGCGCTTGCTGAGCCTGGCGCTCGATTCATCTGCCAGCGCACCTGCCATCTCAGCCTGAACCGGCGCACGTTCAGCCTTGGGCGCGGCGGCGATGCGCGCCATCGGCGCCGGTGCGGACAACGCTTGCGGCGCCGGGCGGGCGGCTTCCTCGTGCAGGGCGGAGAAGGTCGCCGTGGAGGTTTCGGGTTGCGGCACGGGTGAGCGCGTGACCAGGCCGATCATCAGCGCCAAGCCGGCCACGGTGGCGAATGCCATTTGCCAGCGCGGGCGTTGGCAGGCGTGCAGCCAGCGTTGCCACAGGCTCGGTGGCGGTGCCGGGGCTTCGCGGCGGGCGGCGTTGAGGACGAAGGCGTCGAGGGACGCGGGCGGCTCGCCGCTGCTGTGTTGACGGTAATGCTGAATCAGCACGTCGTCGGTGTCGGGCGTATGTCGGGAGTCGGTCATGCAAGTATCTCCTCGGCCAGCAGGCGGCGCAGTTTCTGCTGGGCGTAACGCAGGCGGCTTTTGACGGTTTCCAGCGGGGCTTGGGTGAGAGCGGCGATTTGCGGCACGTCGAGGTCGCCGTGCAGGCGCAGCAGAAAGACTTCGCGCTGGTCTTCGGGCAAGTCTTGCAGGGCGGCGTCGAGGCGCGCCTGGTCGCGGCTCAGGCTCAGCTGTTGCTCGGGGCCGGCGCTGTCGTCGGCCTGGGCGTGCAATTGCTCATCGTAGCTGTCATGCAAGGGGTTATGGATGCCGTGCTTGCGCCAGTGGTCGATCAGGCGGTTGCGGGCGATCTGGAACAGCCATGTACGAAAACTCGCCCGGCCTTGTGGCTGGGTGCTGCTGCGGATCAGGCTGAGCCAGGTGTCCTGGTAGATTTCCTCGGCCAGTTCGGCCTTGTTGCTCAGGGACACGAGGAAGCGGTAGAGGCCTTGGCGATGCCGCGCGTACAAGGCTTCGAACGCGGCGGCGTCACCGGCGCGGTAACGGGCCAGCAGCGATTCGTCGCTGGAGGGATCATCTGGAACAGCCATGCAGGGGGCGAACTCCTTTTGTAAAGTTAACGCTGTTCAAGTGTGGGAGGGGGCTTGCTCCCGATAGCGGTGTATCAGTAACAGATGTATTGACTGGCCCACTGCCATCGGGGGCAAGCCCCCTCCCACATTTGATCAGTGTCCTGTTTGAGATCAGGGTTTCAGGCTTTGGGCCAGTTCCACCAGTTGCACGAACTCGTTGCGCAGGCCGAACGGGTCATCGCCCCGGGCCGAGCGGGCCAGTGCGGCGGTGTCCTTCAAACTCATGCTGCCAGTGTAGCGGCCATCGCCCTTGAGCTGTTGGGCGAAGGCGGCCACCGCCGCCGAGAAGCGCAGGTCGTCGCTGGCCTGGGTGGTTTCGTGGCGGATGGGCCGTTCGATCAAGCGGCTGTCACCACCCGTGGCGGGCTTGTAGCGCACGCGCAGCATCGCCAGTTCATCGGATTTACCTTCGGCCGCAGGCGCAGTGGCGTAGCGCAAGGGCTCCAACCAGCCCTTCTGGCCCGTCGGCACAATTTCATACAGCGCGGTCACGGTATACCCTGCGCCGATCTCACCGGCATCGACTTTGTCGTTGTTGAAATCCTCACGCTTGAGGGTGCGATTTTCATAGCCCAGCAGTCGATACTCGCTGACCTGTGCCGGGTTGAATTCCACCTGCACTTTCACATCCCGCGCGACCACCGCCAGGGTTGAACTGAGCTGGTCCACCAGCACCTTGCGGGCTTCGCGCAGGTTGTCGATATAGGCGTAATTGCCATCGCCGGCATCGGCCAGTTGTTCCATCAGGTGTTCGTTGTAGTTATCCATACCGAAGCCGAGGGTGGTCAGGGACACCCCGCTTTTACGCTGCTCGACGGCCATTTGCTTGAGGCTGTCGAAGTCACTGACGCCCACATTGAAGTCACCGTCGGTGGCCAGCAGGATGCGGTTGATACCCTTGTCGATAAAGCCTTCGCGGGCCATCTGGTAGGCCAGTTCGATACCGGATGCGCCTGCCGTGGAACCGCCGGCGGTGAGTTGATCGATGGCATTGCGGATCCTGGCCTTGTCGCGACCCGACGTAGGCTTGAGCACCACGCGGGACTCACCGGCGTAGACCACCAATGAAACCCGGTCCTGATCACGCAATTGATCCACCAGCAATTTCAGGGTGCTTTGCACCAGCGGCAAGCCTTCGCGGCGGTCCATGGGCCCGAA
>Ga0247813_10001810_pt1 | contig 15540 bp, 10 predicted proteins | sample UWRJL169409C1_FD_180719 | JGI IMG/M metagenome (GOLD analysis project Ga0247813, IMG submission 180719) | Plant litter microbial communities from Arlington Agricultural Research Station in Wisconsin, United States - UWRJ-L169-409C-1 | ecosystem: Environmental > Terrestrial > Plant litter >... | reverse complement strand
GTTTAAAGGATGCGAACAGACCCATACAGGAAAGCAAAATAACAAAAAAGGCCGGTATTATAATACCGGCCTTTCAAATATTTTATGGTACAGGTCTTTCTTGGTCATGAAGGAGTTGTACAAGTTGATCCAACACGCGCCAGTCAGGATGACGATGACCATGAGGCATAAAAAAAAGTCAGCCTCTAAAGGCTGACTTTTCATTGATATAACTAATGACTAACGTCTAACCGCTAATCACTGTTCAAATTACTCAACAACTACTTTTTTAGTAGCGATTTTGTTACCTGAAGTTACTTGTACAAGGTAGATACCTTTGTTCAAGCCTTCAGTAGTGATTTCTTCAACGTTGCTGTTAGAAGAGAATTCTTTAACAATAACGCCGTTAGCGTTCATTACTTTTACAGCAGCTGCATCAGAGTTGTTCATAGCCGTCATGTCTACTTTGAAAGCAGCTTTAGCCGGGTTAGGATACAAAGATACTTCATCGTTTACTACGTTAGCGTTGTTGTTAGATGTAACTAAAGTACCACCGAATGACACACCTTCAACAGATACTACAGGAGCACCATCGTTTTCAATAATGAAACCGTACATGTTTACTTTGCTTCTTGTAGCCCAGTCACTGAAATCAACTATGTAATCTGCATAGCTGGTAGTTAAAGTGATCGTTTTAAGAATGTTACCGTTGTATGAGTTAGTTCCTGGTGTTGTATTTTCATAATAACCAAGGTAAATTCTCAATACAGTACCTTCTACAGTAGATTTTGCTCTGATCAAGAAACCAGGATTGTTAGTCATGTTGATCGCATTGTAACCTCCTGGAACGGCTTGAGATGACATACTTTCACAAGTTCCAACTGCTTGACTCAGGTTCATCCAGAAAGGAGTTTCTAACTCAAAATCAGGAGCTGTTGCTTTTCCTGTGTATTGCATAGCTGAATACACAGCAGGAGTAGCTCCGTCGTTTGCATACGTATATGCATTAACGTTACCACCGGCAAAAGCAGCACCACCTGAAGAAGGCTTGAAGTTAGCAAAGCAAGTTTGATTAGAAGCACCGGATACGTAGCTGATAGAATAAGACGTAGCACCGTTTTCAAATGTTTGTGCGCTAGCGCTTGCTGTAAGAGCAAAGAACGCTGCAAGAGTCAGTAATTGTTTTTTCATAATAGTGGTTTTGATTTGTTGGGTTTTATTTGATGTGTAAATATAAAAGATATTGATTAAATACAACAATTATTGTTATAAAAGATATGGGCTAAACAACATTCTTCCTCTTTTTTAAAGTAATCGATTGAAAAAGGGACACCTGTAGAAAATTGCTACAGAAGTCCCATCTATCACTTACTATTGCTCAAATAAAGGCTTATCATTCGTAAAGATCACCATGTCTACATTCGCTTCAGCCTTCACATCTTGATTGAGGTAATTGGCCAATCCAAAACTGGTACCACAAATTTTACGAGGATCCAGAATACCAATGTCCGACAATTTAATGGACACCATTTTCCAGCCGGTCCAGGTCAAGTCTATATTTTTTCTTCTGGTTTTTATGTTTGGCGCAGCTGACGTTTTATAATGTTCTAAAACCGAAAGCTGAATCTGAGAATTCGGCACTCCGTTGCAATTGGCATAAAAGTTCATGTATACCGTAGAGGGATCACTGTTCAGTCCAGGCAAGGGACTCATCGTAGCTGCATTTGCCGGATTGACTTCAAAACCTGCATAATACCAAATCGGAGTAGGCGAACTTCCACGGATATTGAAAAAGCTTCCTCCCTGCGGGGAAGGGCCGATCGTATTATACTCAGCATGTACGGATGTTACTTTTTTTAAACTTGTAGATCCAGCACCTCCAAATACATTGGGAGTATTGCTCAATTTGGAAACATCAAAATCAGTCAGGAAACCTGGCAATTGCATAAAAGTAGGAGCCGTAATACCAAAAGGTGCTGTTCTGTATACTTCCTGGCGACAGGCCAGAATCAAATCTACGGTAATGGGTTCTGCCACAAAGAAGGGCTGCCCATCCGATTGCCCTACCCAGGAAAGTGCCACTTGATTGGAACTGCCTGTGTACGTCTTCAGCGCTCCTGAAATATTTCCTTTAATTCTAACGGTCCAGTTGATCACTTCGTTGAATTGATCTGTGATCAATACCGCTTCAGTAGCCGATGATAAGTTGGCTGGATTACTCCCCGAAACACTTGTTACAAAAAAGTCATGGCCAGGAGCCTCATCAAAGTTGTCTGTTGGGCATAACAAAGGACCGGAATATTCTTTGTCAAAATTTCTTTTACAGCTACAGCCCGAAACACTAATCAGGAGTACCATTAATAATACGGGAAAGATCAAATATTTTTTCATAATCGTCTTTAGGTTATTTCACTAATGGACCGCCATATGTAAATATGACGTAATCGACATTCGCTTCTACTTCCTGACTGGCCACAGGATAAGATTGCAGTTCCATGGCCGCTCCTACTAATTTATGCGGTTCTCTGATACGGTTCCCGTTTCCGCCTGAAGCAGGATTGGAGGCCGGTTTGAAATCCGAAAATCTAATGGAAACCAATTTCCAACCGGTCCAGGTTATTTCCTGGATGTACTGCCAGTTGTCGTCTGTAGCGGGGGTGTATGTTCCTGTATTATTGTCTGATTCATACAACAAGAACATCAGACAAGCATTGGGACGCCCATATCCATAAATATACGCATTGTAGTAAAAGCTGTCTGCACTGATGCGTGTGGGAAAGCCCGCAGGACCCGCTAATTCTGTGAGGTTTTCTGTAGAAAAACCACCCAGGTAACCGTTGCCGTTGAAATCTGTACCATGCATGTACAAAGAGAATTCACCCTGCGCCTTTTTATCATTTTTTAAGATAAAAGTAGCTTTTACATTCCCATCATTTATATCTGCATAGGTAGTTCTCATTCCTTTAATGCCTCCAGATGCAACAGAAAAATCATAGTCATCTTGAACCTTGGCTTGTACAACGGGGGCTATGACATTATTTCCATAATCATACGTTCCAAAAATAGGATCGTCATAGGTTTTCAATATGAGTGAACTGGTTAATTCAGAGTTCAGAAAAGAAAGTGTAATATCACACACTTCTCCTCCTAACAAAAAACCTTCTTCTGTTCTTCCTTTCCATAACAGCGTATTTTCGTCAATTACCTGAGAGGTTCCGGTAAATCTTTGGATTGCACCGGATTTACGTCCTTTAATGGTGATGAACCAGGTGACACGGTGGCTTAGTGTGGCGTGGAAAGCTACAGCAGCATTATAAAACGCACTGCCTCCGTAACCACCGAAAATAGGAAGCTTATTATTATTTGGAGGAACAGAGGTAGTTGTATCATCTAATGGCAAACAGCTGTGATCTACATCACAAGCCGTAAAAGAACCCACCACACCGGTAAAACCTGCAGGTGCCGCGACGATTTCTTTTCCCTGGTATTCCTGGTCTTTTAGGCTTCTTTTGCAAGAGCTGAATGCTCCGGCAGCGAGCATCCCGGCCAGGAATAGAGAGTACAATGTTATTTTTTTCATATCAAATCGGTTTTAGGTATTAGAATTTCAGGATGAAACTCATGAACAACTGATTGAATGTGTAATTGCTTGTAGAAAGATTATTTCTTGTGACCTGACTGGTATTGTAGATGACGGAAGCCTGAGCGAAGTCAGCGAAACGGAATCTTATACCTCCGCTGTATATATTCTCTGAACCGTCGTAATTGTAAGCGGTAAAGTTGTTGACGATGTTAAACTGGTCTCTGTTTGCCAGGTATTCATTTCCTTTTGCAGCCAACATTTTCATACCGAAAATCAAATCTACTTTTTTCAAGGTTTCTACCGCTAAACCGCCATCGATCAATGTGGATTTAAAATCTACAGTAGCTGCTCCGTCACGTGTTGTGTTTTCCGTACGGATACCTCCTGAAAGGGTGATCAAACGATTCAATTTCGCTAAACCACCGATATCAACTGAAGCACCTGCTCTGATGCCAGTGAATTTTCTCAAAGCGGGCGTTCCTTCTCCTTTGATTTCTGATAACATATCAACGGATACTTCCACTGCTATATTATGTAAAGACGTGTCGGTAGTCAATGTGGCACTGAATCCTGTACGGTTAGGTGTTGCCGGACCGTAAGGTGTAATGTTACCGTACTGAGGCAAAAATGCGCCCAGAATAGTCTGAATGTTTCTGTTGTAAATTTTTTCTTCTGTGATACGGTCAAAAGCCATTTGGCCTCTATTGGTTGTGTTGGCATTTACGGTAGGGAAAATAGACGGGTTAACGCCTACATTCACACGTTGTGTTTGCGCGGTAGGACTGCTGAATTGAGCGCCTACGTTGCGGTAAGAAGCGGTTAAATTCAATTTCACCGGCTTCACGTTCACTCTGATTTCTGGTTGGTAGAAGAAGTCATCGTAGGAGTTGGAAGTATCTGCCGTTCTGTTAGAGAAACTGTACGTAGAAGCACCACCTTCGATACCTGCGCCCAATAACAAGGCATCATTTTCCCATTTCAAGGCTAAATCTCCGGACCATACGGTGTTTTTCAATACTGTTGCTGTTTTAGCTACCGGCAAGTCTGTAAACGTTACCAAGTTTACACCGAATTTCAAGAACTTACTTTGCATCACATCCAAACGGCCACCGGCAAGAATTCTGTCCGGAACAGATTGATCGTTGGTTGCATTGGTACGCACACCGAATACGTTGATACCAATTCTATCAAATACTGCTACCGAGTCAATGTTGTAAAACAATTGCACCCCTTGCAAACGCCATTTGTTCTCCAAATAGAAGTTTTCATATTCCAGGATATCTCTTCTCACTTTGAAGGCATCCGCTTCGAAACGGCTGGCAGAAGGATCCTTCGCATTGTGCACCGTGAAAGGCGTCAATCCGATGTAGATATCACCCAATTCGTATTTCAACGAACGGCCGATCTGACCTCTGAATTGCAGCTGACGAAACTCGAAGTAGGTGTCCTGACCGTAGAAAGAACCGTATGGGTTCTTCACACGCAAAATCGTATTGGCGTTAAAAATTTTATTGACGGTCAAGTCCATGTTCAGGTCGAACAAGGTATAACCACCCAATCCTTTTGCAGGAGAGATGGTATCATTGTCCACCAGGTCGCCCTCAAGCTTATCACTTGTAAGGATAGAACGGCCCAGGCCTCCTATCTTAAAAGTAGTGTTTTTATTCAACACCTGCGCATTAGCTGTTACAGCGGTAACCCAAATAACGATCGCTAATAAAAAAACATTCTTGTTCATTATACTAAGATTTAAAAGAAGATTTTTAATTCAATATTGGTTTCTGTTCCTTTGAACTCATCCTGCACAAAGTTTCTGTCTTTATGATCCATCCACGTTTGACGAATGTGCAGACCTGCATTTTTAGCAAAATCATAATCTATACCTAAGGCATACGCATGACCTGTCTGATTCAATGGTTTGCCGTTAGGCGCTAATTGTGTACGAGAACCACCTACTGCTCTCTCTATTCCGAAGTTTCCTACTACTGATATTTTTTTGGTCAGTTTATAAGAAGCGGTAAAGTCTTCATAGAACACGCGGATGAAAGCGTCGTCTGTCGTTCCGACGAAAGCAATTTTATCCTGTACCGAGTTGTAACTGTTAAAGTTCAATAAAATAAGCTCTCTGTTGAAAAGCGTGATCTTGTATTTCAACAACAATTCCAATGCACTATAACCTTTGAGGTAACTGTTGTCGATGCCGTTAGCTTTGTCAGTAATGGATACTATTTCCCATGTTCTCATCCAACCACTTTTCAAACGACCGTAGTTACCGCCGGCATTAAACCAAGGACGGAAACGGGAACGAGAGAAGGCATTTACACGGTGTTGGAACGTCACCGTATCTCCACTTTTCGTAAGATCCTGACTCCATCCGCCACCGAATTGAATTTTCAGTTTGCCGATGTTTTTTTCCGCTTTCAAGTTAATTCCCTGACGATTGTTGGTAAGAATACCGACTTCCTGCGCAAGGTTTTGCAAGTAAAAGATATCGTATAAGATATCGGTAGATGCTTGTGGGTTACCGTTAATGATAGACCCGTCCTGGCTCACCACCCATTTATCGATGTGGTAATACTCCAACGAAATCGGCAAAGTCGTCAAATCTCTATCAAGCTCGGCTTTCAATGAAAATCCATACCCTTGTTGATTGTGCACCTTTGTTAGATCCATAGGATTGTCGCCATATTTTCTACCTTTCAACATAGATGTTGCTACTTCACCGGCAAAGCGGACTTTACGAACCTTTAAATTGAAATCCAGGGTAAACATTTCCTGATCGGAAGGCGTTTTGTTGGCTAAGGTTTCATCGCTGTATCTGCCGCGGTAGTTAAACCCTACTTTACCGGCTACGTAACGGGTAAAAATAATTTTCTCTACTCTCACTCCTACTGTATAAGATGGGAAGTGAGCAGTGAACAAACCAACAGGAACGTTGGTGTTCGTACGTCCATAAAGTGTCGTTACTTTGACTCCTAATGGAAGAATGTCTGTTTTCGCGACGAAACCTAATAATGGAGCACGTCCATTGGCTTCAGCACCTACGTTACGCGACAAAGAGTAATACTCTTCATAACGAAGGGAAGAGTTTCTATACCAGTCCCAAGGTACGCGGTTGAAATAACTGTCTCTGTATTCAGGCTGTCCCATGGTGAAACGGCTCAATCCGGTCCACAAGATCCCACCTGCACTGATATCAAAACGGAAAGCTCCGGCATTGATCTTTCCGTTGAAGAATAAGTTTTGACGCGAACTCGCGCTTCTTCCCCCCGAACCTTCCTGAGCACCTGTCATGGTATGCGCAAAAGAATACCCTACGTTGAATACAAATCTAGGAGATATTCTGGAAGTCATGTTTAATTCCAACTGAGGAAACCCGCCACCAACGTTTGTCCCAACACTTGCCATGGGATAATCATAGATCGAAAAGTTTTTAGGAGCAGTAATCATATCGCTATAATACTTGTCCATGTTTCTGTAGATTCCAAGTAAACGAATCGTACCAGACAACTGAATGTTATCCAATACATTGTTTACAAAAGAAGCTGCACCGGAAGTTTGTCGATCGGCAGGGTTCAAGAAATAGTAAGCAGAAGACGGATTCGGATCCGGACCTCTGAAGGTAGAGCTCGCATAAGGTACCCCTAGTCTAGGGCTACTTGCCGGAGCAATTTCCTGTTCTTCTGAACCGGGCAGTTTATCGGTCGCATACGTATTGATGGACAACAATAAGCTTCCTAGAAACCAGAATGAAATACGTTTTTTAAAATTCATTTCCATTTTTAGTGGCATCTATTAAAAAGTCAATTAATTCCTCCAGCGTTTTTTAATGGTTCTTCTACGGCAAGGTTGCATTACATTGATCAACTCGTCGGCCAAAGGAGTACCGGAAATTTTTCCTGTACCAGGTTTTTTCTCCAGGTAGTCACCTGTGATTTCCCAAATGATTACACCGGCGGCTTCGTTCTTCACAACATATTCCGCTTTTAATCTTACTGATCTGGGGTTGTCATAGGATAAGAAGGTCTTTTTCTCTTCACTGATCATGTAAGGCACCTGAGCGATACTATCCCAGTACTCTACAAAACCGCCTTTGTCTTTTTTCAACAGGATATTATAGTATTGAGGAGAACCTTCGTCTTCGATGAATGTGCGGTCATCGGTTTTTTGTGTTTCATTCTTACCGTAAAGCGTTGGTTTAGAATCCTTGAACTTTAAGCTTCTTCCATAGAACCCAACACCCAGGTTAATTTTATTAGCCGGTACGCCATAGGTATTACGCAATAACTTAAATGCTACATCCATACTTGCACTTGACCCCGCACCTGGAGCATATAAAGGAGAGTTGTGGTTGGCTTCATCACTCCATGTGCCATTGTAGTCATAGCACATCATGTTGAAGTAATCCATCACATTTACCAACTTATCGTATTCGATGAAGTCCATTTGAGACTTATTGGCTCCGAATGCAGCCGTCAGTAAAAATTTGTACCTAATTTTTTTCCCATAAGCATCGATAGAATCGCGAATGGATTTCATTAATAAGGTAAAGTTCTCTTTGTCTTCCGGACCACTTTTATGGTCTGCATAACCTGGATATTCCCAGTCAATATCAATACCGTCAAATTGGTAGTCTTTCAGTAATTTGACACAATTTGAAGCGAAATAAGCCCTTCTGGCAGGATCTTTTGCCACTTTAGGGAAGTTTTCCGATAAAGTCCATCCTCCGATAGAAACCATCAATTTTACTCCCCAGGCATGAGAATAATCCACTAAAGAAGTGTTTTGGATATAAGCAGGCTGTACAGGATTGGACCAATCGTATTTACCTCTAAGCAACACGCTATCGGCCCATTCATCGGTACCGAAAATATTACCTAACGTATCGGTTTGATAGAATGAATAATTTAAAATTGTATAACGGGTATAATCAACATTTTCTGGTGCCAATAATTGCCCTCTGTCATACCATTGCCAGGAAGGATAATAACCGATGATCTGGCGACAAGTCGGCATAATTTCCGGTCCCGGCTCAAATAATGTGTCCTTTTCTAAATTTTTTTCCGTTGGGGGAGTAACAACTTGTGAAAAACCATCCGTTACCACGAAAAGCAGACAAGCCAAAAATAGAATTCTAAACAGCTGTTTCATTCTTTAGTATTAAATGCTAATTACATTCTAAAGTAAAGCTAGTAGGATACTTTTTACTACTTTACATTCTAATTGCTTTACAAACTTACCTTATAATTCTAATATCAACAAAATATTTCAATAAGATAGGCAATAAATGCAATATGCCTGGCTTTGCTTTTTCTTCTATACTATTTGCAAAAAACTCTACATTACTTTAAGTGCACTGATAGTCAAAACCGTATCTTTATAATCGCTATTTTCCGGGAAAATTATACTCTGAAAAGTTCTTGAAATTATTCAATAACTTTTTTTGATCTCTTATGGAATTTAAATAACAATAATATTAACACTTAACCATCCCGTTCATCCTTTCAATAACTTTTTTAAAAAAAGATGAATGTGTTTAATCGCAAGATTTATGTCCTTTTTTAACAAGGAAAGGTTTTTTACACGTTAACGTGTGATTTAACTTATTTTAAGGTCCAACTGCAGCAAAAAGAAGTTGTTCTACAATGGCATTTGACTTATATTTCATATAATTTTTTATTGATCAACAGTATAAAATAAGCACAAATGAAGAGTATCAGTTTTAAAGTACTAGCCTGTATGTTGTTCGTCAGCAGCCTGGGTATGCTTTCTTGCAGCAGTCCAGATGCTGCTCCTATCCCTTCAGGGTCAGGAGGAATCCCCGTTGACACCACTCCATTAGCAACTGAAATCATGATCAATGGATATCTTCCAGATTGGAAACCTGTAAGTTTCTTCTCCTCAGTGGATTTCAATAATCTTTCAATCGCTTATTTTGCTTTTGTCGTGTGTGATGCCAACGGCAATTTAATTGTCGGTAATAAGGAAGGAAAAATGACAGCTATGATAGCAGCTGCGCATGCCGCCCAAACAAAAGCCTACTTAAGTTTCGGAGGAGGAGCTTATTATGGTTCTACCACCTTTTACAACATGGCCAACAATGAAACTTCAAGAAAAGAATTTGCCCATCAGGTTAAAGTATGGTGTCTGGCGAAAGGATTCGATGGTTTTGACGTGGATTGGGAAGGCTTACCAAATAGTGCGCATGGCTTGGCACACGAGGCACTGATGAAAACCTTAAAAGATACCTTGCACAGTGCAGGATTGGGTCTTGCCGTAACGGTGCAACAGGGAAGCAGTGCCACTAATTTCACTCAGACTGGCATTGACCAGGCAGATTTAGTCCAAGTGATGTCCTATGACGCGACAGGCACCTGGGGAGGCAGTCCGGCAGGTCAACACAGTTCTTATGAATTTGCCAGCCAGGGAATCTCCTATTGGAAGAACAGAGGGATAGCCGCTTCAAAACTTGTGGTGGGTGTTCCTTTCTATGGCTATCAGTTTGCGCCATCACCTTGTACTTGTACCATTGCTTATGGTGATATCGTAACCGCTTATCCCACTTTAACAGATAACATGGATTTCCTGTTGGGCGGAACTTATAGCAATACCTACTTTAATGGCGCTGCCACTATCGCTAAAAAAACAAAACTGGCTCGAACTCAGCATACTTCAGGCATTATGATCTGGGAAATGTCGCAGGACGCCACCGGAGCCAATTCCTTACTGACTAAAACTGTAGCTTCCATGGCTGCAGACGGTGTCTCGGTCAAAAAATTAGCAAACGCGATACCTTAGAATAAGTTTGAGCCAAACAAAAAAAAGCCTGGAAGATTTTCCAGGCTTTTTTTTGTTTCGTCTTCAGTCAAAATAAGATACTAACAAAAAAGCCTCGAATTGCTTCGAGGCTTTTTGTGATCCCGCTGGGATTCGAACCCAGGACCCCATCATTAAAAGTGATGTGCTCTACCAGCTGAGCTACGGAATCATTGTTGTTTTTAAGCGTGTATTTTGCTTAATTGCGAGTGCAAAGGTAACGATGAAAGTATAAAATGCAAAAGCTTCTCCTAAAATTATTGACTTTTCTTCTCATTTGTTATACACATTTTCCTATAACTGCTCATGCTCAAAGCTATACACTTTTGCGCGCCGATTCACTTTTTGACAACGGCCACTTAAATGAAGCCAAAGCACTTTACCTCAAAGAATGGAATGTGGATAAGCGTTATTCTCCTCGGATGTTGTTAAAGTTAGGATACATCGAAGAACAGGCTGCTGACATTCCCTTGGCCTTGTACTATTACAATCAGTTTCTTGACCTCACGCACAATACCCAGATCATTCCGAAGATGCAAGAGCTGTCTGAGCAGCACCATCTCAAAGGATATGACTTTTCTGATATAGAATATTTCTTTTCGCTGTACCGCAGGTATTATTATCCGATCATCTTCACTATTTTATTGATAGGACTACCCTATTTCATCTATTTAGTGGTACGCGCCTTACAAAAAAAGAAGTGGGGATCACGGCCTTTGGGATTTCTCGCTATTCTGGGTGTCGTCTTCTTGCTCAACAATTATGACGTCATTCCTGATCGGGCCATCGTCATGGAACAAACTTGCCTCATGAATGCCCCTGCAGCGGGTGCTGAGTGCATTGAAAATATTAGCGAGGGTAATCGCCTCACCGTACTGGGATCAGAAGGCACAATATGGTACAGGGTGCTTTGGGACAATCAGACACTTTATATCCGGGATAAGAATATTAAGATTATCAGGGATAGTGGGCAATAAGAGGCAAATTTGCTCTTACTCTATCTACTTGCAGCTATAGTGCGCCGTAAGTTTGTATCCACATCTTTAAAAGTTGCGTATGTCCGGCAGGAATGGTTCTTAAACTTTTAGGATAAAATTTCAATAAAGGTTTTACTTGAGAAACCTGAATCACCTTATCAAACTCTCCCATATAAATCTTCAGCGTCACATCGTACTGCTTGATTTTTTCCGCCGTCGCTTTCGGAGAGATAAATAATTTTCTAAACATCACCCACGAGTAATAGACTCTTCTTCTCGCTACTCTGGTTTTCATTTGTGTTTCTGAAAATTTTGTTACTCCTCTATTGATTAAACGAAAAGTGAGCAGAGAGTGCATCAGCCACAAATAGGGTTTGGGATTCGTCACTACAATGCGCAACAAATGTCGCGTAAAGCCAAAAGAAGTCATTAGCCAATACAAGAACCTTCGCTTGATCCCGTCGGGTGCCAGTAAAATCAATTGATCCACACGTTCTGCATATTTATCAAACGTAGACAAAGCAAAACGCGAACCCATCGAATAACCGACAATAGAAAATCGCTCAATGGCATGCGCCTTAAAAAATTCGGCCATAATCTTCGACCAATCTTCTTTCTCTACAGGTTGTGCCTTGTCGTGCCAAAAACTTTGTCCATGGTAAAACAAATCGAAAGAGTAAATGGTGTATTTATTTCCGTATAATTCTTCTAACTCCCGGTACACGTCATGATCCTGACCATAACCATGAAAGCACAGTAAATCTCTGTCCCCTTTTCCATATTGTCGGTAATGTAAAAGAGCTTTAGGAGTTTCGAGGACTTTGTGTTTCACGTGTGAAGTGGTAAGTGATAAGTGATAAGTTAGAAGTAAAATTCAAATAAAAAAACTTTACTTCTGTTGAACGTTGGGCGTCTATAAAGAAACAGAAACAGAGCGTAGAAACAGTAATTACCCTTCGCTCTCCGCTCTGTTTCTACGCTCTTAAAAGTCCCCTTCAGGAGATTTAGGGGTTAGACAGGTGTGTTAACGCAAACAGTCTGCTATTGTCCGACAGTGTCAGGTTTGAAAACCTGACACAAATAAAATAAAAAAGCCTCACAAACTTTATTTGTGAGGCTTCAATATTATTATAACTTAAAACTAGTCGTTCTTCTTAGACATTCTAGCTCTTTCGTTTTCATCCAAGTAGATTTTTCTCATACGGATACTTTTCGGAGTAACCTCTACGTATTCGTCTTTTTGAATGTATTCTAATGACTCTTCCAATGAGAACTGAATCTTCGGAACAATACGTACGTTGTCGTCTGTACCGGAAGCACGCATGTTGGTCAATTTCTTTTCACGGATGGTGTTTACCGTTAAGTCATTGCCACGTGTATGTTCTCCGATTACCTGACCCATGTATACTTCTTCACCTGGCTCCACAAAGAAGATTCCTCTGTCTTGTAATTTATCGATAGAGTAAGCGGTTGTTTTACCGGCATCCATGGAGATCAATGAACCACTGTTTCTACCTGCGATGTTACCTTTGAAGGGTTCGTAACCCATCAAACGGTGCGTCATGACAGCTTCACCTTGAGACACGGTCAATACGTTGTTACGCAAGCCCATGATGCCACGGGAAGGAATTTCAAATTCTAAGTGTTGCACGTCACCTTTAGGTTCCATGATCTTCAATTCTCCTCTGCGCATCGTCACCAATTCAATGACTTTACCGGAAAATTCCTGAGGCACATCCACAACCATCAATTCGATCGGCTCGCATTTCTGTCCATCGATCTCTTTGTACAATACCTGAGGTTGTCCTACTTGTAATTCATATCCTTCTCTGCGCATTGTTTCGATCAATACAGACAAGTGAAGAATACCACGACCGAATACCAGGAATTTATCTTCCGTATCCGTTTCCTGAACTCTCAAAGCCAAGTTCTTTTCGATCTCTTTGTATAAACGATCACGCAAGTGACGGGATGTTACAAATTTACCTTCTTTACCAAAGAACGGAGAGTTGTTAATGGTGAACAACATACTCATCGTAGGTTCATCTACACTGATACGCTCCAAAGCTTCCGGTTTGTCAGCATCAGCAATGGTATCACCGATTTCGAAATCATCGATACCAATTACTGCACAAATTTCACCTTGAGGAACTTCCGCTACTTTCACACGACCCAAACCTTCGAAGATTTGAAGTTCTTTGATTTTCATTTTCTTGATCGAACCGTCAGACTTAATCAATGCGATCTGCTGACCTTCTTTCAATGTACCACGGAATACTCTTCCGATAGCGATACGACCAACGAACGCTGAATAATCCAAAGAAGTAATCTGCATTTGAGCAGGACCTTCTAAGAATGGTGCTCTTGGAATTACTTTAATAATAGTATCCAACAAAGGAGTGATATCTGCAGTAGGTTCCTTCCAGTCATAACCCATCCATCCTTGTTTAGATGAACCGTACAACGTAGCGAAATCCAACTGATCTTCTGTTGCACCCAAGTTAAACATCAAGTCAAATACAGACTCGTGTACTTCGTCAGGACGACAGTTTTCTTTATCTACTTTATTGATGATCAAAATCGGTTTCAAACCAAGCGCTAAAGCTTTACCCAATACGAAACGGGTTTGAGGCATGGCGCCTTCGAACGCATCCACCAGCAAACAAACACCGTCTGCCATTTTCAATACACGTTCCACTTCACCACCGAAGTCACTGTGACCAGGAGTATCGATGATGTTGATTTTATAATCTTTGTAACGTACTGATACGTTCTTAGATGTGATGGTAATTCCACGTTCACGTTCCAGGTCGTTGTTATCAAGGATCAAGTCCCCGAATTCCTGATTCTCTCTAAAAATCTTAGAGGCGTGGATGATTTTATCAACCAATGTAGTTTTACCGTGATCGACGTGAGCAATGATGGCTATGTTTCTAATTTCTTGCATGATGGTTATGAAATGCGTATCGAGGTGCAAAGTTACTAATTCTCAACCTAAATAGAGTCATATAAAGGAAAATAAGTGCTAAAAATCCTATCTTTGCAGTAAAACAGAGAACTGAAAACGGAGAACGGAGAACTGAATGATGCAAAAACGTCATAAATCGCCTTTTTTCAGTTTTCAGTTTTCGGTTCTCTGTTCTTATTTGTCAATGCTATTAAATATTATCACCCCATCATGGCTTCTGAATTCAAAAGATATACCGTTACTTCTGCCCTTCCCTATGCGAATGGGCCTGTTCATATCGGACATTTAGCCGGCGTTTATGTCCCTGCGGACATCTATGTGAGGTATTTACGTTCCAGTGGTAAGGATGTACTCTTCATAGGCGGATCAGATGAACATGGCGTTCCTATCACCATTCGTGCTAAAAAAGAAGGAGTTACACCTCAACAGGTCGTAGATAAATACCATGAACTGATCAAAAAATCCTTTCAGGACCTGGGAATTTCCTTTGATATCTATTCCCGTACCTCCAGTAAAATACATGCGGAAACATCTTCCGCCTTTTTCAAAACGCTGTATGATAAAAAAGCTTTCATAGAAAAAACCTCAGAACAATATTTCGATCCTTCCGCTAATCAATTCCTGGCGGATCGTTACATCGTAGGAACTTGCCCGCATTGCGGCAATGAAAATGCTTACGGTGATCAGTGTGAAAATTGTGGTTCCACTTTAAGTCCTTCGGAATTGAAAAATCCAAAGTCGATGCTAAGCGGTGCTCAACCGATCTTAAAAGACACGAAGCATTGGTATCTTCCGCTGGACCAATATGAATCCTGGTTGAAGCAATGGATACTCGAAGATCACAAAGAATGGAAACCCAATGTGTACGGTCAATGCAAATCATGGATCGATCAGGGCTTGCAACCCCGCGCGGTAACACGCGACCTGGAATGGGGAGTACCTGTTCCGCTTCCTGGTGCCGAAGGAAAAGTATTGTATGTATGGTTTGATGCGCCGATCGGTTACATCTCCGCTACGCGTGATTACTTTGCTCAGGGCCCTTCCGCCAGCCATGCTAAAAATACCTGGGAAACGTATTGGAAAGACAAAGACAGCAAACTGGTTCACTTCATTGGTAAAGACAATATCGTTTTCCATTGCATCATCTTCCCTGCCATGTTGAAAGCAGAAGGCAGTTATATCCTCCCCGATCAGGTGCCTGCCAATGAGTTCATGAA
>Ga0247813_10001809_pt1 | contig 15541 bp, 10 predicted proteins | sample UWRJL169409C1_FD_180719 | JGI IMG/M metagenome (GOLD analysis project Ga0247813, IMG submission 180719) | Plant litter microbial communities from Arlington Agricultural Research Station in Wisconsin, United States - UWRJ-L169-409C-1 | ecosystem: Environmental > Terrestrial > Plant litter >... | reverse complement strand
AGCTGGCCGACTTGCTGCTGGCGACCTTGGCCGACGACGGCATCCTGACCGGGCGCGGCAGCCTGGGTGTCGATGCGCGGACCAACACGCTGGTGGCACATCAACCGGCAGAGCGACTTGCCGAGCTGCGCCGACTGGTCACCGAGCTGGATGTGCCGGTGCGGCAGGTGCTGATCGAAGCACGCATTGTCGAAGCCAACGTCGACTATGAAAAAAGCCTCGGGGTGCGCTGGGGCAAGCCGTTCAGCGGCGCCGAAGGCCGCAGCGGCAAAGGGCTGTTCGTCGATCTCGGCGTGGATCGGCCAACTTCAGCGGTGGGCCTGGGGTTGCTGCGCGGCGACGCCTTGCTGGATCTGGAGCTCAGCGCGATGGAAAAGAGCGGCAATGGCGAAATCATCTCGCAGCCCAAGGTGGTGACCGCCGACAAGGAGACCGCGCGCATCCTCAAGGGCACCGAAGTGCCATATCAGGAAACCAGCAAGAGCGGCGCGACCTCGGTGTCGTTTCGCGAAGCCTCGCTATCGCTCGAAGTTACCCCGCAGATCACCGCCGATGGTCAGGTAATCATGACCGTGCGCGTGACCAAGGACGAGCCGGATTACGTCAATGCACTCAACGATGTTCCACCGATTCGCAAGAACGAGGTCAACGCCAAGGTGCGCGTGGCCGACGGCCAGACCATCGTCATCGGTGGCGTCTACTCGACTACGCAAAACAATGTGGTCGACAAGGTGCCATTTTTAGGTGATCTGCCGTATGTTGGGCGGCTGTTTCGACGCGATGCATTACAAGAGAAAAAATCCGAGCTGCTGGTCTTCCTGACTCCGCGTATCATGAGTGACCAGGCGATTGCTGTGAGTCGTTGATTCTGTGCGAAATTTGATACTTGTAGGGCCCATGGGCGCTGGCAAAAGCACCATCGGACGCCTGTTGGCCAAAGAGCTGCGCCTGCTGTTCAAGGATTCCGACAAGGAAATCGAACTGCGGACGGGCGCCAATATCCCGTGGATCTTCGACAAGGAAGGCGAGCCGGGCTTTCGCGATCGTGAAGAAGCGATGATTGCCGAGCTCTGTGAGCTGGACGGCGTAGTCGTGGCTACCGGCGGCGGTGCAGTCATGCGTGATGCCAATCGGCGTGCTCTGCATGCCGGTGGCCGGGTGATCTATCTGCACGCCTCTGTTGAGCAGCAGGTCGGGCGCACGGCACGCGATCGCAATCGGCCGCTGTTGCGCACCGCCAATCCGGAAGCGACCCTGCGTGCTTTGCTCGAGTCGCGAGATCCGCTCTATCGCGAGATCGCCGACGTGATCGTGGAAACCGACGAACGGCCGCCGCGCATGGTGGTCCAGGATATTCTCGAGCGCCTCGAGCAGTTGCCGCCCCGCTAAGCCGGGACTATTCTCGGCCACCAACGCCGAGGCAGGGGTTCAACCTTACCGCGTGTGTCGTCCAGGCGACGCCGCGCTCCAGACATTGTGGGGATACATGCAGACACTTAAGGTCGATCTGGGCGAACGCAGCTACCCGATCTACATTGGCGAAGGCCTGCTGGACCAGCCTGAACTGCTGGCCCCGCACATTGCCGGCCGGCAGGTCGCCATTGTCTCCAACGAAACTGTCGCGCCCCTGTATCTGCAGCGCCTGAGCCAGACCCTGGGTGCCTATTCGGTGTTGCCGGTGGTACTGCCGGACGGTGAAGCACACAAGAACTGGCAAACCCTGCAACTGATTTTCGATGGCCTGCTGACGGCTCGCCACGACCGCCGCACCACCGTGATCGCGCTGGGCGGCGGGGTCATCGGTGACATGGCCGGTTTCGCCGCCGCCTGCTACCAGCGTGGTGTCGACTTCATTCAGGTGCCGACCACACTGTTGTCCCAGGTCGATTCGTCGGTGGGTGGCAAGACCGGCATCAACCATCCGCTGGGCAAGAACATGGTCGGCGCGTTCTATCAGCCCAATGCGGTGCTGATCGACACCACCAGCCTGAAGACGCTGCCGGCGCGCGAGCTGTCGGCAGGCCTGGCCGAAGTGATCAAATACGGCCTGATCTGCGACAAGCCATTCCTCGCCTGGCTCGAAGAGAATATGACCGCCCTGCGTGGTCTCGACAACACGGCGCTGACCGAAGCGATTCGTCGCTCCTGCGCGGCCAAGGCCGCGGTTGTGGGCGCCGACGAGCGCGAAACCGGCCTGCGCGCCACGCTGAACCTCGGCCATACCTTTGGCCATGCCATCGAAACCCACATGGGCTATGGCGTCTGGCTGCATGGTGAGGCGGTGTCTGCAGGTACCGTGATGGCGCTGGAAATGTCCATGCGTCTGGGCTGGATTGATCAGGCCGAACGTGATCGCTCGATTCGCCTGCTGCAGGACGCAGGATTGCCGGTGGTGCCACCACAGGAAATGACCCCGGCGCATTTCATGGAGCATATGGCGGTCGACAAAAAGGTCCTCGACGGGCGCATGCGGCTGGTGCTGTTGCGCCAGCTCGGCGAAGCCGTGATTACCGACGACTATCCGCAAGAGATCCTTCAGGCCACGCTGGCAGCGGATTACCGCGCCATTGTGGCCCAGCTTTGAGGTTGTGACAGCGCAATGACCAGTTTGCATGCCGATGAGGCGTTTCTCGACCATTACCAGCTGAGCCACGATCCGTTCGCGCCCCGTGTGCCCGGTTTCAAGTTCTTCCCCGCCCAGCGCAAGCCAGTGCTCGGCCAACTGCATCACCTGGCGCGTTACAGCCACCTGATGCTGGTGGTCACAGGTCCGGTGGGCAGCGGCAAGACCCTGCTGCGTCAGGCGCTGGTCGCCAGCACCAACAAGCAGTCGGTGCAGAGCGTGGTGGTCTCGGCCCGCGGTGCCAGTGACGCGGCCAGCGTGCTCGGCCAGGTGGCTCAGGCGCTTGGCGTGGCGCAGCCGGAAGTGCAGGCGATCCTGTCGCAGGTGGTGCAACTGGCCCTGACCGGCCAGGAAGTCTATCTGTTGGTGGACGATGCGGAACAACTCGACGAGTCGGCACTCCAAGCGTTGCTGGAATTGGCGGCAGGCGTTGCCGAAGGGCGCCCGCACGTATTCCTGTTTGGCGAGCCTTCGCTGATTGCTGGGTTGGATCAGCTCAATGGTGAGGGAGATCGTTTCCACATCATCGAGCTTGAACCCTACAGCGAGGAGGAAACCCGCGAATACCTTGAACAACGCCTGGAAGGCGCTGGCCGCGGTATCGAGGTATTCACGGCCGAGCAGATCGCCGATATCCACGAACATGCGGATGGCTGGCCTGGCAACATCAACCAGGTTGCCCGCGACACTTTGATCGAAGCCATGATCGCCACGCGCAGCACGGCGAAGCGACCATCCATGGGGTTCAAGATGCCTAAGAAACACGTACTCGCGCTGTCTGCAGTTGTCGTGGTCGCCGTAGCGGCGGCGGTCCTGATGCCGAAGAAAGGCGCTGACAAGCCTGCTACCGACGCACCCGCAGCGCAGGCTCAACTGCCGCTGGGCGAAGGTCAGGCCAACAGCAGCAACCCGGCTATCGAGTTCTCCGGCTCGCAGCCAACACCACTGCCGCTCAATGGCCAGTCGCAACCGGTCATGCGCGAGCCGCTGGCCCAGGCTGCAGGCATGGGTGACGGTGAAGAAGCCAGCCCAGCCGGCAACACCGCATTGCAGCCTGCCAATCCACCAACCGTGACCACCATTGCCCCGCCTGAAGGCGTGCCGGCAGGCCCTGCCGCGGCTCCTGCGCAGCCAATCGCCAGCGCGCCAGCGCAACCGGTTGCACCTGCGCCGAAGCCTGCTCCGGCTCAGCCAGCGACCCAGCCAGCCAAGCCTGTTGCAGCGGCCAAGCCGGCCCCGGCGCCAACCCAGGTTGCCAGCGCCAAGCCTGCGTCGACTGCCGCTGGCGGCAGCGGCAACAGCGCCTGGTACGGCAGCCAGAAAGCCGGCAACTATGTAGTACAGATTCTCGGCACCAGCTCCGAGGCGTCTGCCCAGTCGTTCGTCAAGGCGCAGGGTGGCGACTATCGCTACTTCAAGAAAACCTTGCAGGGCAAACCGCTTTACGTCGTCACTTACGGCAACTTTGCCAACCGTGATGCAGCAGTTGCTGCAATCAAGAACTTGCCAGCGAAGGTCCAGGCTGGTAAACCTTGGCCACGTACCGTCGGCAGCGTCCAACAAGAGCTGACCACGACCCGCTGATACCTTCCGGGCGGCACCACCCCGCCGCCCAGTTGCTGAGCGACTCCTGACTTTCGTCTAGCCTGCTGCGTGTGATCGCGGCAGGCTTTTCTGTCCCAGACTGCCGGCCACAAGCCTCTAGTTGCAGTTCAGGCTGAAACGCTTCAGACTCCGAACCATGCCGTACCACGGCAAATGTTCAAAAACATTCAAAAATGCGACATAAATTTACAACGATTCGTCGTTTGAATTTGTGGGCTTCCCTGTCGCTGTGCAACAATGGTTTCACGTTGCCCCCCGCAAAAAAGCTGGCATTCGACCGGTGTGGATGGTAAGTGGTTGTACTAAAAAGAGATTTGCCTCCGTCGAGGGGCGAACCTGGTGAGAATGTGTCTATGAAAACAGGTCTGTACCATCCCGAAGAATTCAAGGACAACTGTGGCTTTGGCCTGATCGCCCACATGACGGGCGAGCCAAGTCACCACCTCCTGCAAACGGCCATGCAAGCGCTGACCTGCATGACCCACCGCGGCGGCATCAACGCTGACGGCAAGACCGGTGACGGTTGTGGCTTGCTCATGCAAAAGCCCGATCAGTTCCTGCGTGCCATGGCCAAAGAGCACTTTGCTGCCGAACTGCCCAAGCAGTACGCCGTCGGCATGGTGTTCTTCAACCAGGACCCGATCAAAGCCGAAGCTGCGCGGGCCAACATGGACCGCGAAATCATCGCGGCCGGCCTGCAGCTGATCGGCTGGCGCAAGGTGCCAATCGATACCAGCGTGCTGGGTCGTCTGGCCCTCGAGCGCCTGCCGCAGATCGAACAGGTGTTCATCGGTGGTGAAGGCCTGAGCGATCAGGACATCGCGATCAAGCTGTTCAGTGCCCGTCGCCGTTCGTCCGTGGCCAACGCCCACGACAGCGATCACTACATCTGCAGCTTCTCGCACAAGACCATCATCTACAAAGGCCTGATGATGCCGGCGGACCTCGCCGCATTCTTCCCGGACCTGGGTGACGAGCGCCTGCAGACCGCGATCTGCGTGTTCCACCAGCGCTTCTCGACCAATACCTTGCCGAAATGGCCGTTGGCGCAGCCGTTCCGCTTCCTCGCCCACAACGGCGAGATCAACACCATCACCGGCAACCGCAACTGGGCCATGGCCCGGCGCACCAAGTTCGCCAACGACCTGATCCCCGACCTCGAAGAGCTCGGCCCACTGGTCAACCGGGTCGGCTCCGACTCATCGAGCATGGACAACATGCTGGAGCTGATGGTTACCGGCGGCATCGACCTGTTCCGCGGCGTGCGCATGCTGGTACCGCCAGCCTGGCAGAACGTCGAGACCATGGACGCCGACCTGCGTGCCTTCTACGAATACAACTCCATGCACATGGAGCCGTGGGACGGCCCGGCCGGTATCGTCATGACCGAAGGTCGCCATGCGGTCTGCCTGCTCGACCGCAACGGCCTGCGCCCGGCGCGTTGGGTCACCACCCGCAATGGCTACATCACCATCGCCTCGGAAATCGGCGTATGGGGCTACCAGCCGGAAGACGTGGTTGCCAAAGGCCGCGTGGGCCCTGGGCAGATCTTTGCCGTGGACACCGAAACCGGGCAGATCCTCGATACCGACGCCATCGACAACCGCCTCAAGTCGCGCCATCCGTACAAGCGCTGGTTGCGCCAGCATGCCACGCGCATCCAGGCCACCCTGAGCGACGACCAGGGCGCGGCCAGCTACGACGCTGACCAGCTCAAACAGTTCATGAAGATGTTCCAGGTCACCTTCGAAGAGCGTGACCAGGTGCTGCGTCCGCTCGGCGAACAGGGCCAGGAAGCGGTCGGCTCGATGGGCGATGACACGCCGATGGCCGTGCTGTCGCAGCGCGTGCGTTCGCCGTACGACTTCTTCCGCCAGCAGTTCGCTCAGGTGACCAACCCGCCGATCGACCCGCTGCGCGAAGCGATCGTGATGTCGCTGGAAATCTGCCTCGGCGCCGAGCGCAACATCTTCCAGGAATCGCCTGAGCACGCCTCGCGCGTGATCCTCAGCTCGCCAGTGATCTCCCCGGCCAAGTGGCGTTCGCTGATGAACCTCGAGCGCGAAGGCTTCGAGCGGCAGCTGATCGACCTCAACTACGAAGAAAGCCTGGGCCTGGAAGCGGCCATCCGCAACATCGCCGATCAGGCTGAAGAAGCAGTGCGCAGCGGCAAGACCCAGCTGGTGCTGAGCGACCGCTTCATCGCCCCGGGCAAGCTGCCGGTGCATGCCTCGCTGGCAGTTGGCGCGGTGCATCACCGCCTGACCGAGCAGGGCCTGCGTTGCGACAGCAACATCCTGGTCGAGACCGCAACCGCGCGTGACCCGCATCACTTCGCTGTGTTGCTCGGCTTCGGCGCCTCGGCGGTGTACCCGTACCTGGCCTACGAAGTGCTGGCCGACCTGATCCGCACCGGTGAAGTGCTGGGCGATCTGGATGAAGTGTTCAAGTACTACCGCAAAGGCATCTCCAAAGGCCTGCTCAAGATCCTGTCGAAGATGGGCATCTCGACCATCACTTCGTACCGCGGTGCGCAGTTGTTCGAAGCCATCGGCCTGTCCGACGAAGTAGTCGGCCTGAGCTTCAAGGGCGTACCGAGCCGCATCAAAGGTGCGCGCTTTGTCGACCTCGAAGGCGATCAGAAGCTGCTCGCCGCCGAAGCCTGGAGCGCGCGCAAGCCGATCCAGCAAGGTGGCTTGCTCAAGTTCGTCCACGGTGGCGAATACCATGCCTACAACCCGGATGTGGTCAACACCCTGCAGGCAGCCGTGCAGCAGGGCGACTACGCCAAGTTCAAGGAATACACCGCGCTGGTCGACAAGCGTCCGGTGTCGATGATCCGTGACCTGCTCAAGGTCAAGGTTGCCGAGCAGCCGCTGGCGATCGACCAGGTTGAGCCGCTGGAGGCCATCCTCAAGCGCTTCGACTCGGCCGGCATCTCGCTCGGCGCGCTGTCGCCCGAGGCCCATGAAGCACTGGCCGAAGCGATGAACCGCCTGGGCGCGCGCTCCAACTCCGGTGAGGGCGGCGAAGACCCGGCCCGTTACGGCACGATCAAGAGCTCGAAAATCAAACAGGTGGCCACCGGCCGCTTTGGCGTCACCCCGGAATACCTGGTCAATGCCGAAGTGCTGCAGATCAAGGTCGCGCAGGGCGCCAAACCGGGCGAGGGCGGCCAGCTGCCTGGCGGCAAGGTCAACGGCCTGATCGCCAAGCTGCGCTATGCAGTGCCTGGCGTAACCCTGATCTCGCCACCGCCGCACCATGACATCTACTCGATCGAAGACCTCGCGCAGCTGATCTACGACCTCAAGCAGGTCAATCCGCAAGCGCTGGTTTCGGTCAAGCTGGTAGCAGAAGCCGGTGTCGGTACCATCGCGGCCGGCGTGGCCAAGGCCTATGCCGACCTGATCACCATCTCTGGCTACGACGGCGGCACCGGCGCTTCGCCGCTGACCTCGATCAAGTACGCCGGTGCACCGTGGGAACTGGGCCTGGCGGAAACCCACCAGACCCTGCGCGGCAACGACCTGCGCGGCAAGGTCCGAGTGCAGACCGACGGCGGCCTGAAAACCGGCCTCGACGTGATCAAGGCGGCCATTCTCGGCGCCGAAAGCTTTGGCTTCGGTACCGCGCCAATGATCGCCCTGGGTTGCAAATACCTGCGTATCTGCCACCTGAACAACTGCGCCACCGGTGTAGCCACGCAGAACGAAAAGCTGCGCAAGGACCACTACATCGGCACCGTCGACATGGTGATCAACTTCTTCACCTTCGTTGCCGAAGAAACCCGCGAGTGGCTGGCCAAACTGGGCGTTAGCAGCCTCGGCGAGCTGATCGGGCGCACCGACCTGCTCGAAGTGCTGCCGGGCGACACCGAGCGTCAGCAGTATCTGGACCTCAGCCCGCTGCTGGGCAGCTCGCACATCCCGGCCGACAAGCCGCAGTTCTGCGAAGTCGACAAGAACCCGCCGTTCGACAAGGGCGAGCTGGCCGAGAAGATGGTCGAGATGGCCTTGCCGGCGATCCGCGATCAGGCCGGTGGCGAGTTCGACCTCGACATCTGCAACTGCGACCGTTCGATTGGTGCGCGTATCTCTGGTGAAATCGCCAAGCTGTACGGCAACCAGGGCATGGCCGCCAAGCCGATCACCTTCCGCTTCAAGGGCACTGCCGGGCAGAGCTTTGGCGTGTGGAACGCCGGTGGCCTCAACCTGCACCTGCAGGGCGACGCCAACGACTACGTCGGCAAGGGCATGACCGGTGGCAAGGTGACCATCGTGCCGCCTGCTGGCAGCCCGTTCAAAACCCAGGAAAGCGCTATCGTCGGCAACACCTGCCTGTATGGCGCCACCGGCGGCAAGCTGTTCGCTGCTGGTACTGCCGGTGAGCGCTTCGCGGTACGTAACTCGGGCGCCCATGCGGTGGTCGAGGGTACCGGCGATCACTGCTGTGAATACATGACCGGCGGCTTTGTCTGCGTATTGGGCAAGACCGGTTACAACTTCGGCTCTGGCATGACTGGCGGCTTCGCCTACGTGCTCGACATGGACAACAGCTTCTTCGACAAGCTCAACCACGAACTGGTGGAAATCCAGCGCATCAGTGGTGAAGCCATGGAAGCCTACCGCAGCCATCTGGCGCGGGTCCTTGCCGAGTACGTCGAGGAGACTGGCAGCGAGTGGGGGCGTGAGCTCTCGGAAAACCTGGACGACTATGTGCGCCGCTTCTGGCTGGTCAAGCCAAAGGCTGCGACGCTCAAGCAGTTGTTGTCCAGCACCCGTGCCAACCCGCAGTAAAAGCAGCTGCAAGTGGCAAGCCCCAAGCTGCGGTCAAAAGCAGCATGGGGTGTTGCCCGGCTTACGTGATTGTCTTGCGGCGTGCAGCTAACGGCTCGCAGCTGCTGTGAAGAGGTATTGAAAATGGCTGAACGTCTGAACAACGACTTCCAGTTCATCGAAGTTGGGCGCAAAGACCCGAAGAAAAAACTGCTGCGCCAGCGCAAGAAGGAGTTCGTCGAGATCTACGAACCGTTCAAGCCGCAGCAGTCTGTCGATCAGGCGCACCGCTGCCTGGGTTGCGGCAACCCGTATTGCGAGTGGAAGTGCCCGGTACACAACTTCATCCCCAACTGGTTGAAGCTGGTATCCGAAGGCAACATCCTCGCGGCCGCCGAACTGTCGCACCAGACCAACACCCTGCCGGAAGTGTGCGGCCGGGTCTGCCCGCAGGATCGTCTGTGTGAAGGTGCCTGCACCCTCAACGACGGTTTTGGTGCGGTGACCATCGGCTCGGTCGAGAAGTACATCACCGACACCGCCTTCGCCATGGGCTGGCGCCCGGACATGTCCAAGGTCAAACCGACCGGCAAGCGGGTTGCCATCATTGGTGCTGGCCCGGCTGGGCTAGGCTGCGCCGACGTGCTGGTGCGCGCAGGGGTAACCCCGGTGGTGTTCGACCGGAACCCGGAAATCGGCGGTCTGCTGACCTTCGGCATCCCTGAGTTCAAGCTGGAAAAGACCGTGCTGAGCAATCGCCGCGAAGTCTTCACCGGCATGGGGATCGAGTTCCGCCTGAACACCGAAGTGGGCAAGGACATCACCCTCGAGCAGTTGCTGGCCGAGTACGATGCCGTGTTCATGGGCATGGGCACCTACACCTACATGAAGGGCGGCTTCCCCGGTGAAGACCTGCCAGGCGTGCACGATGCGCTGGACTTCCTGATCGCCAACGTCAACCGCAACCTGGGCTTTGAAAAGTCGCCGGAAGACTTCGTCGACATGGCTGGCAAGAAGGTCGTGGTGCTCGGCGGTGGTGACACCGCGATGGACTGCAACCGGACTTCGATCCGCCAGGGCGCCAAGTCGGTCAGCTGCGCCTACCGTCGTGACGAAGCGAACATGCCGGGCTCGCGCAAAGAGGTGAAGAACGCCAAGGAAGAGGGCGTGAAGTTCCTCTACAACCGCCAGCCCATCGCGATTGTCGGTGAAGACAAGGTCGAAGGCGTCAAGGTGGTCGAGACCCGTCTCGGCGAGCCAGACGCCCGTGGCCGCCGCAGCCCTGAGCCGATTCCGGGTTCCGAAGAGATCCTGCCGGCAGATGCGGTGGTGATCGCCTTTGGTTTCCGCCCAAGCCCGGCGCCGTGGTTCGAGCAGTTCGACATCCAGACCGATAGCCAGGGCCGGGTGATTGCTCCGGAGCAGGCGCGCTTCAAGCACCAGACCAGCAACCCGAAAGTGTTTGCTGGCGGGGATATGGTGCGGGGTTCGGATCTGGTGGTGACTGCGATCTTTGAAGGCCGTACTGCGGCTGAGGGGATTCTGGATTATCTCGAGGTCTGACTGATCGCCGGGGCTGCAAAGCAGCCCCATTCCCGCCATCTTGTATACAAAATCGTTTGACCCAAGACACCCAATAGACAAAACGCATGGCCTTGGCCGTGCCTTTTGTGCTGGCGTCTGAGAAAATGCCCGCACTTTTTTTCCGGATGCCGACATGACTGCCCTGAAGAACGACCGTTTCCTGCGTGCACTGCTCAAGCAACCCGTAGACGTCACGCCCGTCTGGATGATGCGCCAGGCCGGCCGTTACCTGCCGGAGTACCGCGCCAGCCGTGCTCAGGCCGGCGACTTCATGAGCCTGTGCAAGAACCCGCAGTTCGCCTGCGAGGTGACCATGCAGCCGCTCGATCGTTACCCACTGGACGCGGCGATCCTGTTCTCGGACATCCTCACCATCCCTGATGCCATGGGCCAGGGCCTGTACTTCGAGACCGGCGAAGGCCCGCGTTTCAAGAAGGTGGTCAGCACCCTCGCCGATATCGAGGCGCTGCCGATCCCTGATCCGCACAAGGACCTTGGCTATGTGATGGATGCGGTCAGCACCATCCGCCGTGAGCTCAATGGGCGCGTGCCGTTGATCGGTTTCTCCGGTAGCCCGTGGACGTTGGCCACCTACATGGTCGAAGGCGGCTCGTCGAAAGACTTCCGCAAGAGCAAGGCCATGCTCTATGACAATCCGCAGGCGATGCACCTGCTGTTGGACAAGCTGGCTCAGTCGGTTACCAGCTACCTTAACGGGCAGATCCAGGCTGGTGCGCAGGCGGTGCAGATCTTCGATACCTGGGGTGGCAACCTGTCGGCGGCGGCGTATCAGGAGTTCTCACTGGCTTACATGCGCAAGATCATCAGCGGGCTGATCCGTGAGCATGATGGGCGCAAGGTGCCGGTCATTGTGTTTACCAAGAATGGTGGCATGTGGCTGGAGAGCATTGCTGATTGTGGCGCTGATGCACTGGGTCTGGACTGGACCTGCGAGATCGGCGATGCCCGCCGCCGTGTCGGCGACAAGGTTGCCCTGCAGGGCAACATGGACCCGACCGTGCTGTACGCCAAGCCTGCGGCGATTCGTCAGGAGGTCGGGCGCATCCTGGCAAGCTATGGCAAAGGCACTGGCCACGTGTTCAACCTTGGCCATGGCATCACGCCTGAGGTTGATCCGGAACATGCGGGTGCGTTCATCAATGCCGTGCATGACCTGTCGGCGCAATACCATCAGTGATCAGTCGCTGAATAAAAACCCGGCCATGTGCCTGACGCTGTTTACCTAAAAATGCCGGGGCTGCTGCGCAGCCCATCGCGACACAAGGCCGCTCCCACAATGCCCGCGCTTGCCCGTTAAATAGCGGCTTACGCGATCGGCGTGGGAGCGGCCTTGTGTCGCGATGGGCCGCAAAGCGGCCCCAATGCAGGCGATGTAAAGCTTAAGTGAACACCATTAGGCCATGTGCCGGGTTTATATTGCGTTAAGCTTAAATTCAGCGATCATCGTTAATCTGGTCCCATCTCAACCGATACAGGACTTGATCACCATGAAAGCTCGCTACCTCGCTCTGATCCTTGCCCCACTGTTCAGCACTGCTGCTCTGGCCACCACCTACACCGGCCCAGGCGCGCAGCCGGTTACCACCGTGGCCGCTGCCAACGATGCGGCTGACGACACTCGTGTGGTCCTGCAGGGCTTCGTTACCAAGAAGCTGGATAACGACGACAAGTTCGAGTTCAAGGACAACACCGGCACCATCAAGGTTGAAATCGACGATGAAGACATGCCTGCAGCTGGCTTCAACGACAAGACCAAGGTCAAGCTGACCGGTGAAGTGGAAAAAAACCTGATGAGCCGTGAAGTGGATGTCGACCTGGTCGAAATCATCAACTGATCAATGACTTCAAAGCGACCGCGTGCAGCCTTTGGCTTCACGCGGTTTTTGGTGCTAGCCGGCTCAGGTGCAGCGCCACCAGCAAGGCCACGGCCAGCAGGCTACCGATGAACAGGCCGATGCCGTTCCAACCGGCCATGTGCCAGAACACCCCGCCCGAGGTACCCGCCACACTCGACCCTGCGTAGTAACTGAACAGATACAGCGAGGATGCCTGGCCCTTGGCCTTGAGCGCACGCCGGCCGATCCAGCTGCTGGCCACCGAGTGCGCGCCGAAGAAGCCGAAGGTGAACACCAGCATGCCGATGATGATCATCGCCAGCGGGCTGGCCAGGGTCATCAGCATGCCGCCGGCCATCACCACGATGCTTGCCCAGAACACCTTGCGCCGGCCCAGCCGGTCGGCCAGGGCGCCGACCTGGGCGGAGCTGTAGATGCCCGACAGGTAGACAATCGACAGCAGCCCGACCAGTGCCTGGTTCATGTGATAAGGCTCGGCCAGCAAGCGGTAGCCGATGTAGTTGAACAGGGTAACGAATGCACCCATCAGCAAAAATGCTTCGAGGAACAGCCAGGGCAGGCCGGCGTCGCGAAAGTGCATGACAAAGCCGTTGAGCAGGCTGCGAGGGTTCAGCGTCTGCGGGCGGAAGTTGCGCGACTCGGGCAGTACCTTCCAGAACACCACTGCTGCCACCAGCGCCAGGCCGCCGATGCACAGCATCGCTGTGTGCCAGCTGACGAAGTCGATCAGTACGCCACTGATCAGCCGCCCGCACATGCCGCCAATGGCATTGCCGCCGATGTACAAGCCCATCGCCAGGCCAATGTGCTGTGGGTGGATCTCTTCGCTCAGGTAGGTCATCGCCACCGCCGCCAGCCCGCTCAGCGACAGGCCGACCAGCGCGCGGGTCGCCAGCACCAGCTCCCAACTTGGCATCACCGCGCTGGCCAGGGTCGACAGGGCGGCGCAGACCAAGGCGAATACCATCACCGGCTTGCGGCCGATGCGGTCGGAGATCGGCCCGGTAATCAGCAGGCCGATGGCAAGCATGGCGGTGGCTACCGACAGCACCAGGCTGCTCTGCGCAGCGTTGATGGCAAATTCCTGCGACAGCAGCGGCATCATCGGCTGTACGCAGTAGAGCAGGGCAAAGGTGGCAAAGCCGCCGCTGAATAGCGCCAGCACTGTTTTCATGAACGCCGGGCTGCCTTTTTCGATCCAGATATCCGGTAGCGGGGCGGCTTCGATCACGTGGGGCATTGCAGCAGTTTTCACGACGGGTCCCTCAAAAGCGCTGGCCGATGTTGCTGATTGGAAAAAATCATATAGCTGGCTAATGATTAGATCCAATATATTGTTCGACCTGTTTAAGACGTTTAACGACTCGTTCGGAGCAGCTATGGAATTGCGTCATCTGCGTTACTTCATTGCCGTGGCCGAGGAGCTGCACTTCGGCCGGGCTGCACAGCAGCTAGGCATCTCCCAGCCGCCGCTGAGCCAGCAGATTCAGGCGCTGGAGCATGAGTTGGGGGCGCGTTTGTTCGAGCGCACCAATCGTCGGGTCGAGCTGAGCGAGGCCGGGCGCTTGTTCCTCGAGGAGGCGCGGCAGGTGCTGGCACAGGTTGATAAAGCTGCCGACGTCGCCCGCCGTGCGCAGTTGGGCGAGCTCGGCGAGATGAAGATCGGCTTCACTTCTTCAGCGCCCTTCACCTCGAAGATCCCCAAGGCGATCCATGCGTTCCGTCAGCGCTACCCGGCGGTGCACCTGAGTTTGAAGGAGATGAGCAGCCGTGATGTTGCGGCGGCGGTGTTCGATGAATCGATCGAAGTTGGCCTGATGCGGCCGATGCCGTTGCCCGACGGCCTGCAGGTCACCGAGCTGTTCCGTGAACCGCTGGTGGCAGTGCTGAATGCTTCGCACCCCTTGGTTGCCGCCAGTGAACAAGGGTTACACATGGCTGATCTGGCCCGTGAACCGTTCGTGTTCTTCCCGCGCAGTTACGGCAGTGGTTTGCATGCACAGTTGCTGGCGCTGGCCCGCCAGGCAGGCTTCAGCCCGCATTTTGCCCAGGAGGTTGGCGAGGCGATGACGATTATCGGCCTGGTTTCGGCAGGTCTCGGCGTCTCGGTGCTGCCAGCCTCGTACCAGCGCATGCGCATCGATGGCGTGGTCTATCGAACAGTGCTGGATGAAGGGGCGGATACCGCCGTGTGGCTGGTCCAGCGCCAGGCTGGCAGCTCGGTGATGGCCAAGGCGTTTGCCGACCTGCTGATCGGCAACGCCTGATGGCGGCGGTTTAGTCGACGCGAGCCAGGTCGCCTTTCAGTGCGACGCCTGCGATCACGGCGCCGGCGTGGCACTCGTAGGTGCTGGCATCTTTGCGCTCGTTCTTCTTGTAGTAGCTGGCGATGTTGGTCACTGCGTTGGCATTGGCCCGGCGCGCAGCGTCCTGCAGGGTCAGCAGGGCCGACTGCAAGGCCCACTCACAGGCACCCTGGTCGGTCTTGTTGAAGGCGTTGGTCTTCTTGTTGGTGACCGCGCCGGGCTGGATCACGCTGACCTTGCCGCGCGGCTGTACACCGGCCAGGTAGAACTTCACCGAACCGTCGAGTTTCTTTTCGGCGAGCATTTGCTGGACGACCTTGTCGAAGGGCAGGTACAGCGCGGTATCGCGTGCCTGGCTGATGCCGGGCAGGGCGCAGAGCAGCAGGGCGGTGGTGGCAGTCCAGGTCTTCAGGCGCATCGGATCGTTCCTCGATCGGGGTGTGTTCAGGGCCAGCGGCGGAATATCAACGAAGTGTTGACGCCGCCGAAAGCGAAGTTGTTGTTCATCACATGCTGGTTGCTCATCCTGCGAAACTCGCCGCGCAGGTAGTCCAGCTCGCCGCAGCGGGGATCGATTTCATCCAGGTTGAGGGTGTGCGCATACAGGTCGCTGTTCATCATCTCGATGCTGAACCACGACTCCAGCGCGCCGCAGGCGCCGAGGGTGTGGCCGAGAAAACTCTTCTGCGAACTGATCGGCATGTGCGGGCCGAACAGGCTGCTGGTGGCCAGTGTTTCGGCAATATCGCCCTGTTCGGTAGCGGTACC
>Ga0247813_10001808_pt1 | contig 15544 bp, 17 predicted proteins | sample UWRJL169409C1_FD_180719 | JGI IMG/M metagenome (GOLD analysis project Ga0247813, IMG submission 180719) | Plant litter microbial communities from Arlington Agricultural Research Station in Wisconsin, United States - UWRJ-L169-409C-1 | ecosystem: Environmental > Terrestrial > Plant litter >... | reverse complement strand
ACCTGCGCAGCGTCATCGACCACATCGACGGCCCCGTCGTCGTCGCCGGCCACTCGTACGGCGGCTCGGTGATGGGCGAAGCGACCGAGGGTGCCGCGAACGTGCGTGCCTTGGTCTACGTCGCCAGCTTCATCCTCGAACCGGGCGAAAGCACGGGCGAACTCGCGGGCAAGTTTCCGGGAGGCGAACTCGGCACGGCCCTGACCCCCGCGCCGTACGTCGCCGGACCGAACAGCGGCGACGACCTCTACATCGAGCAGGACAAGTTCCGCGCCGTGTTCGCGGCCGACGTGCCCGAGGCGACGGCCGCGCTGATGGCCGCGACCCAGCGACCCATCGCGAGTGCCGCCCTCGAAGACGCGGCGACCAAGGCCGGTTGGAAGGCCGTTCCGACGTGGTCGATGATCACGCTCAGCGATCTGGCCATCCCCGCGGAGTCGATGCGCTTTATGTCGGCGCGGGCGGAGTCGTACACGGTCGAGATCGAGGCGTCGCACGCCGTCACGGTGTCGCAGCCGGGGGCGGTCGCCGAGTTCATCCTCGAGGCCGTGCGCGAAACGAACCGATGACCGGCGACCGACTCGAGCCGCCGACCGACACGATGCCCGCGCCGGCGCACTCCCGGCCCTCCGAGGCTGCCGAGGTCGTCGCCGCACTCAAGAACTCGTCGGTGATCGTCGCGGCCATGGCTTCGGCGCTCACCGACGAGCGGGCGGAAACGCCGGAGGCGGCTCTCGAGATCGACGGTCCGCGGGCGGCGGTGCTCGAGGCGCTGCCCGACGCGCGGTCGATCCTCGGATCGATGTGGGCCGATCGCCGGTCGCGCGGCAGCAATCTGATCAGCAGTCTGAGCCAGGCGGCCGCGGCGGCCGCCGGAACGACGCAGATCTGGTCGGACCTGAGCGACGACGTCGTGATCGCCCAGGGGCGGTCGTCCGCGCTGATGGCCGAGGTCATCCTCACCGCGGTGGCACCCGCCTACGCGACCTTGTCCCGCGGCTCGTCGGCCCGCGTCCTCGACGTGGGCACGGGCATCGGCGCGATCGCGACCGCACTGGCGACGGCGCTGCCCGACGTCGACGTGGTCGGCATCGATATCGCCGAGCGCCCGTTGCAGATCGGGCGCGATCTGTTGCGCGACGTGGAGCCGAGCATCGCCGACCGGGTGCACCTCTTGGAGGGCGACGTGACCGAGCTCGCCGACGTGGCGCGGTACGACGTCGTCTGGATGCCCATGCCGTTTCTGCCCGACGCCATCGTCGAACGCGCGCTGGACCGCGCCACCGTGGCGCTGCGGCCCGGCGGCCTGCTCGTGCTCGGAACCAACCCCGACATCGCCGACGAACGGCAGAGGGCGGCGAACAGCTGGATCGCCTCGCTCACCGGGGGCGGAACCCTCGGCACGAGCGCGATCGAGCGCACCCTGGGCGAACGGCGGTTCAGGAAGATCGCCCGCTTCGCCACGGTGCCAGGGGGTCCGGTGCTGGTCGCGGGCCTCGCGCCCCGATGAGACGCGGGGCGGCGTGGCCGACGCGGCACTATGCCACGCAGAGCGCGCCCGTGTTGCCGTCCTGATCGGCGATGACCGTGATCGACGGGGCCTCGCTGTCGTCGACGACGGTGCCGCCCGCCGCGACGGCCGCGGCGATCCGTTGCTGCGCGACCTCGGCGGCGACGTAGACCTCGACGTGGAACCGCTGGCCCGCGCTGACCTGCTCGCCGGACTCGCCGAACCACAGGTTGGGCACGCGCCCCGTGGCATCCCGGATCTCGTCGCTCGGCGACCCGTGTCCTTGAGACGCGGGATCGCCGGTCAGCAGGGCCGCCCAGACCGGCGCGATCGTCGCCGACCGCCCCGTGTCGAGTCCGAGCTCGATCACGCTGACCGCCGCGGGGTCGGGTGAGAGCCCGTGGGCGGCAGCCACCTCAGTGATGCGCCGTGCGAGGTCGATATCGTTCTGGGTGACCCACTCGACGATGTACTCGGCGCCGTCGTCGCCGCGGTAGACCGCGTCGGCACTCACCAGCTTCAGGTCGACGAACCCGGGTGCGACCGCCACGCGCGGGTGGTGCGCGACCGCGTCGCCCGCCTCGCCCACGGCGGCGACGAACCGGGCGGCGGCTCCGAAGTCGTCGACCAGATACCGGGCGTGCAGCCCCTGGGCCAGTTTGCGCCAGTCGGCAAGATCGGCGGCGGCGATCTCGGCGCCCGTGAGCATGTCCATGTCGGTGACCTCGTCTCTGAGCGACTCCGTGGGGGTGTGTCACGAGTCTTCCCGATGACGGGTGCGCGTTCAAGGGTGTCGCGGCAGGCGGATGCGCCCGAGCGAGCAGATCTGAAGAAGCAGGGCGGCGTGCGTCGTTCTTACACTTGGCCCATGACCGAGACGAAGAACACCTTCACCCCCGAAGAGAAGAAAGCCATGCGCGACCGCGCGAAAGAGCTGAAGGCGGCCGCGGGCAAGGAGGCCGACGCCGCGGCGAACGAGCAGGCGATCCTGGCGCTCGCCGACGACGAACGCGAACTCGCCGAGCGGATCCGTGCGATGGTGGTGTCGTCGGCACCGCACCTCGACCCGAAGACCTACTACGGATTTCCGGCATGGGCCCGCGACGGCAAGGTCGTCTGCTTCTTCAAGCCGAAGTCGAAGTTCAAGGTGCGCTACTCGACGTTCGAGTTCGACACGGCCGCGACCCTCGACGACGGCGCGGTGTGGGCGACGGCGTTCGCCGTGCACAACGAGATGACCGACGCCGACGTGGCGATGCTCGGAGCCCTCTTGACGAAGGCCGCCGGCTGACGCGTCGGCGTGCTGGGATTTCGCTGGCAATGCCCGCGCGCGCGTGACCCAGACGCGCTTCACCTCGTCTTATAAGCAGACCGGACAAAGGCGACCGGCCGAGCAGACGAGGAGGCGCGAGCGTGCGTTACAAGGTGTATCTGGCCGACGTCGAAGACCCGGCACTCTGGGACACGGCCGAGCAGGTTCTGGTGATCTTTCTCGACGACGACGCGGCCCCGCCGCAGCGCCTCGTCAATCCCGACGTAGTCGGGCTGCGCCCCGCAGAGGGGCTGTGGTGGCTCCTTTTCTGGGACCGCGCCGGCCGGCGGGCGTTTTACGAACGCATCGGCTCGGGGGCGGGTGCCACCGCGCTCTGAATCGCGTCCGAAAATATTGAACTATTTGGTTCAGCATGCAATGATGAACCGAATAGTTCAGTGTAGGAGGTCGCCATGTCACACCCGTCACGCGTTCTGCTCGCAGGCGCCGTCGTCGCCACCCCGCTCTTCGTGGTGCTGTGGGCCGCTCAGGCCGTCAGCCGCGATGGCTTCAGGCCGACGTTTCATCCGATGAGTCTTCTGAGTCTGGGCGACTGGGGGTGGGTGCAGGTCGTCAACTTCGTCGTCGTCGGCATCCTCATCGTGGGTGGCGGGGTCGGGCTGAGCCCCGGTTCGGGCGCGCTCGCCGGCTGGATCCGCGCCTTCGTCGTGCTGGTCGGCGTCGGACTCGTGCTCTCGGGAGTGTTCGTCACCGACGCCGGGGCGGGCTTCCCACCCGGAGCGCCCGAGGGAGCACCCGAGATGAGCTGGCATGGCGCCCTGCACGAGGTCGGCTTCGTCCTGACCCAGCTAGCGTTTCTGGGCGCGAGCATCTCGCTCGCCGTCTGGTTCGCGAGGCGACGCCGGGTCGCGTGGGCGACCGCGTCGATCGCCGCTGCCGTTGCGGCCGTGCTCGTCGCGGTTCTGGGGGAGCCCGAGACCCTCGCGATCCGGCTCGTGGTCTCGTCGGCGATCGAGCTGGGCCTCATCTCGGCCGTCGCACTCGACTCGCTCGGCGGGCGGATCGCGCGAAACCGCTCTCCTGCGCAGGCCACGCGCATCCCGCGTCAAGCCCCTCGCTGATCGACTTTTTCTCGGATTGGATGGGCATCCTGCGACAGTGAGGACTGACCATGGGCGTCAACGCAAAACTTTTCTGGATCTTGTCGGCGTTCTTCACACTGTTGGCCGTCGTCTACACGGTGTGGACACTCCTCTACGGAGCGCAAGACGTCGCGCAAGATCCGGGGGCAGGGGGCACGACGGGGGCCGTCATCGAATGGGCCGGGTCGCTCGGCCTGTTGTTGGCCGGGGCCGCCTCCGCCCTCATCGCGTTCTTCGTCGGCAACGTGCACCGGTCGCAGGGTGGCGAACTGCCCGAAGACCGCATCGACGCCGAGATCGACGACGGCGAAGCCGAACAGGGATTCTTCAGCCCGTGGAGCTGGTGGCCGGTCACACTCGCCGGCGCCCTGGCGCTGCTCTTCCTCGGTATCGCCGTCGGATTCTGGGTCGCGTTCATCGCGGCGGGATTCGTCGTCATCGCCCTGGTCGGCTGGGTGTTCGAGTACTACCGGGGCAACTTCGCCCACTAGCCTCCAACCCCCTGGCCGCCCGGCCGAGCATCGGCCCGAAGCCGCAGCCCCGTGGCGGTGACGCCAGGGCGCTTCCGGTGTTCTATACGTGCAGCACCGCCCACGGCCCTATCGGGTTGAGCATCACCCCGACGTTGCCGACGGACTTCGCGCCCTCGATCACGTCGTCGAGCCCGGTCGGTCGCGCGCTGAGGGTGGGGTCGAACGCCCAGACCTCGGCGGGGGAGGTGAACGCCAGCGAGCACAATTCGCCCGCGCGGGTCTGCACGGTCGGCAGTTTCCCGCCGACGATCTCGCCGGCCTCGTTGCGTACCTCTACGACGCCGATGAAGAGGAGAGGGGCGGATGCCGCGAGCTCACGTATCTCGTCGTCTGCTCGGTTCTCGAACAGCGCGGTCTTCAGCACCTCGTTGATCGACGGCTCCTCGGAGAGTCCCAGCTGGATCTCACGGTTGTAGATGATGCACGTGTTCGGATCGGCCGGATCGATCGCGACCCCCTCGAAGTCGTTCAGCGCCTGCTTCATCACGCCCGAGGCGGGCTGCGCGAGCGACATCGGCGCTGTGTCGGGACGGTAGGCGCGGAGGGCCTCGTTGCTGGTGAACACGAGCAGCAGGCGCTGGCCGGCGTTGTCGACGATCTGGCCGACGCCGAGCGAGTCGCCTGGCTGCAGCCCCTTGGAAATGTCGGCGAACTGCGACCCTCCGATGTCGATCAGCAGCTCGCCGGCGGCACACTGCCGCAACACGTCGTTCATGGTCTGCGCGTTCTTCGACGCGCCCCACGCGAGCAACGCGGCCTGGACGTGCGTGTTGACGACGAGCGGGCTGCCGGTGTCGGCGCTCGCCGCGGTCGTCGGCGCCGCGGATGTGGCGCCCGGTTCGGTGGCGGAAGCAGCACTGGTCTGCTTGGGCTGGCGCGAGAAGAGTCCCATGGCGGGAGCCTATCGGTACGCGACATCCGTCTTCTGGCGGCGAAGCCTTGCGACTTCTGTCACAAAGTGTCTATAGTCACTTTGTGACATCAATCAAAACCTTCTTCCTCAGTCCCCTCCCTATAGTGCGCGCTCACCGGCGGGCACTGGGCGTATTGGCCGCCGTATCGTTCGGAGCCTTTCTCGTCGGCGTGCTCGCGACGCTCTTCGTGCCGGAGCTGCGGCCCGGCGGCCTCGGTGCGATTCAGGGCAGTGCCGGCACGCCCGGCGTCGGCAGCCTCGTCGGCGACGCCTACAGAAGCGGCAACGTGGCCGTGGCCGCGGCGGTCACGCTCGCGGTCAATCTCTTCCTCGCGTCGCTGCTTCAGACCACCCTTCCCACGCTGATCGTTCCGTTCCTCGGAGTGGTGATCACTGTGCTGCGGTCGCTCTTCTGGGGGGTCTTGTTCACGCCGTTCGGCGCCGAAGACCCGCATTTTCTCGTCCACTGGGTCACGCTCGTGATCGAGGGAGCCGCCTACCTGGTGGTCGCGTTCGCCGCGTGGGTGCAAGGCAGATACTTCGTGCAGCCGCAGCGATTCGGTTTCGCCACGAGGCGCGCCGGCTACCTGGCCGGGCTCAAGGCCACGTCGAGGCTGTACATACTCGTCATCGTTCTGCTCATCGTCGGAGCATTCTACGAAGCGGTCACCGTCATCCACGTCATCGCGTGAGCGGTCGAAGCCTGCTGCGGCCGATGTCATAGTGAGACCTATGACTGATGCGACCGTGCCCATCGATCTCCGCCGCAAGGGAGACGCGAGGCTGCAGGTCTCGCGCATCGCCGCCGACCTGTTCTGGCGCGACGGAGTCTCGGCGACCCGCGGAGAAGACATCGCGGAGGCCGCAGGCATCGCACCGCGCACGCTCTGGCGCTACTTCCGGTCGAAAGAATCGTGCGTCGAACCCGTTCTGCGCCTGTCGGCCCGGCGATACCTGGCAGTGATCGAGGCGTGGCCGCTCGAGGCATCCATCGACGACTATCTCGGCGGCGCCGCCGTCGCGGGCCCGGTGGTCTATTCGCCCGACGACATCCGCGCGATCCACATGGTGACACTCGGTTTCGACGAGCCGTCGTTGCGCAGCGCGTGGCTGATGGTGTGCGAGGAGGCCGAACGCGAGTCATGGCCGATCATCGCTCGACGGCTCGACCTTCCTGCGGAATCGGCCGACCTGCGGCGGACAGCGGCGGCGGTAGCGGGAGCGATCCGCGCGCTGAACGACAGCCTGAGCGTCGATTTCGTCGCCACCCAGCGGGAACCGGATTCCGCAGAAATCCTGGGCGCGCTCTCGACCGCGATCCGTGAGGCGAGCGGCGGGCGACTCGGGGCCGCGGCGGTCTAGCCGGGCGAAGCCTTGGCGTGCGGCGTCAATTCTCCGGGCGTCGGCCGTCGCGGTACACGCTGACCACGCCGACAACGATGGCTGCGACGCCTATCGGAATACCCAGGAATGCCAGAGTTGCCGCGCGCCCGCCGCCGGGCGGCGCCCCGAGTGCGCCAGACAACACGATGGCGGAGAAGATGCAGGCGAACACTCCGAATCCTGCGAGGGCCCAGCCGTCTGTCGATTTTCCGCGCCTCAGGAACATCTCTACCTCCGGTTTGCGGAAACAACGGGGGATGCTGCAACCCGTAGAGGGTAGTCAAGCATGTGGACGGCAGAGATGGGCGGGGCGTTTACCGGTCATCGCGACGCCGGGCGACGATCGCCGCCACCGGCCGCTCGCCGGCGACCTTGCGCGCGTGGGACTCGATCACGTCGAAGCCGGTCGCGTCGAGTTCGCCGGCGAGGTCGTCGACGGGCCAGCGGTACGCCGGCGTGACCGCGTGCGCGAACTGTTCGACCGTGGGTCCCTCGAAGAACCCGACGAGCAGGGAGCCTCCGGGTTCGAGAACCCGGCCGAACTCCCGCAGCGCATTCCGCACGGTGGCGGGCGGGAAATGGATGAGTGAGAACCAGGAGAGTATCCCCGCGACCGAACCGGGGGCGGCGTCGAGCGAATCGAGGCTGCCGACCATGAAGTCGACGTGCGGGTAGGCGGTGGTGGCATGCGTGACGAACTCCGGTACCAGGTCGACGCCGCGGGCGTCGTGACCCTGCTCGGCGAGGAGGTTCGTCCAGTGTCCCGGTCCGCAGCCGGCGTCGATGATCGGGCCGTCGACTTGCGAGGCCCAGCTGGTCACGAGTCGATGATCGAGGGGATGAACCGTGGCTATCGATCCCAAGGCGTCGATGTACTCCGCCGCTCGGTGTGAATACGCTGCGCGGCTGACCTCGTTGACCATGCGACGAGTCTAGATAGCCGCGTGACATCCGCCTGACCCGCCCGTAAGCGAGGAGGTGCGCCGCCGCATCCGTATGCGTACCCCTCTCCTCTTGCCCAATCGAGGCGGTTGTATATGATGTATCAGATACCACGAGGGAGTGTTTATGGGTGCTGCGACGCAACTTGGTCCGATCGCGACGATGTCGCGCACATCCCACGTGCTCGAAATGCTGAAGACGGCCATCCTCAACGGGCAACTCGCGCCGGGCGAGCCGCTTGTCGAATCCGAGCTCGCCGGCCGTCTGGGTGTCTCCAAGACCCCGGTACGTGAAGCACTCAAGACGCTCGAAGGTACCGGTCTCGTGGTCATCCGGCCCTACACCGGGGCGGTCGTGCGCGCTTTCAGCGACGAAGACGCGGTCGCCATCTACGACATGAGGCTCCTGCTCGAACCGGAAGCCGTGCGCCGCAGCGTTCTCGCGGGCATCGATGTCGGCGAAGCCGACGCGGCGCTGGTGCGAGCCGAGACGGCCGAGAGCAAGTCCGAGCGCAGTCTCGCCAACCGCGAGTTCCATCGGGCGCTCTACCGCAACTGCGGCAACCCTCTTATGGTGCAGAGCCTCGACGGGCTCCGCGACCAGATCGCCCTCATCTCTTCCGGCTCGTGGGCGCGCAGCGCGTCCTGGCAGCGGGAAGCCCACGAGCATGCCCGCATTCTTCACGTCGCCCGAGCGGGCGATGCAGAAATGGCGCAGCGGCTCGTGCGCGAGCACATCGGAGACTTCGCTCAGCGGCACATCGTGCCCGCTGGTTCCGAGACCGACGAAAGGGGCCCCGCCTAAAGAAGGAGACGGCTCGTTCACCGCCAAGTTCCCGAGCCGTCCCACCGTTCGGCCGCTCCTCACGGAGCGGTCACCGTCACCTACTAAGGAGCAACGATGCTTCACAATGACACACGACCGACCACCTCACAAGCGCCGGGGCAGCGGCGTCGGCGCACCAACATGCGCTGGACCATCGTGGGCTTCTCCGCCCTCGGACTCACCATCGCCTACCTCGACCGGGCCGCCCTATCAGTGGCGCTCCCCTTCATGGCTGAGGAGTTCGAGATCGGCCCCGCCGTGCAGGGCCTCCTCCTCTCCTCGTTCTTCTGGACATACGCGCTCTTCCAGATACCGTCGGGCTGGCTGCTCGATAAGTTCGGGCCGCGGGTGATCTACCCCATCGCCGTCGGCTGGTGGTCGATCTGGACCGCCCTCACCGCGCTGTCGACCGGAGTCGCTTCCACGATCGTGTTCCGCCTGGGACTCGGTATCGGCGAGGCTCCCGTGCAGCCCGCCAACGTCAAAGTCGTCTCCAGCTGGTTCCCACGCCGCGAACGCGCGTTCGCCTCGAGCCTGTTCGACATGGGGCAGCAGATCGGCACCGCGCTCTCCATCCCGATCGTCACCGCCCTCGCCGTGTTCGCGGGCTGGCGCTTCGCCTTTCTGTTGATCGGTGCGATCGGAGCGCTCTGGGTTGTCGGCTGGCTGGCGGTCTACCGCGCTCCCGAAAAGCACCCGCGGGTGAACGCCGAAGAACTCGAGTACATCAACTCCGACCAGGGAGAGATGGTCGCTGTCGCCGCAAGCGCCGAGAAGAAGCCGTGGCGCGCGATCCTGCGTAACAACCAGGTCTGGGCCCTGATGACCGGCTACGTGTTCCGGTCGTTGGCCGGCGCCTTCTTCCTCACCTGGTACCCCAGCTATCTGCTGAACGACCGGGGGCTCTCCAAGGAAGAGTTCGGACTGGTCGGGGCCATCCCCGCCGTCATCGCCATCGGCGCCACCGTGCTCGGCGGCATCGTGTCCGACCGTCTGCTCGCCTCGGGCAAAGTCTCCTCCGGCGCGGCACGCAAGATCCCGATCATCGCGGGACTCGTGCTGAGCGCCTGCATCGGGTTCAGCCCCTTTATCGACTCGAACACGCTCGTCATGGTAGTGCTCACCGTCTCCAGTGCTGCGCACTCCTTCGCCGGCGCCGCCATCCTCAGCCTCCCGGCCGAGGTGGCAGAGTCGCCCGACACTGTCGGCTCGGTCGCCGGATTCCAGAACTTCGGCTCGCAGCTGGGCAACTTGATCAGCCCCATCGCGATCGGTCTGTTCCTCACCTTCAGCAACAACTCCTATGTCGGCCCGTTGGTGTTCGCAGCGCTCAGCTGCCTCATCAGTGCCGGCATCTACGCCTTCTGGGTACGCATCAAGCCGGTCGTCCCCCTCGGCGACGTCATCGTGCCCACCAGCGAAAGGACCACATCATGACCGACTCCTCCCTGAACCGCGAGCGCCTCGGCGCCCGCCTCGCCACGGTCGTGGGCATCCCCGTCGTGCCCTTCGACGAGAGCGGCGCGATCGATCATCCGCTGCTCTCCCGTCTCATCGACAGGCTCGTTCTCGCCGGCGTCAGCGCGCTCACCCCCAACGGCAACACGGGCGAGTTCTACGCCCTGTCGCCCGAGGAACGCCGTGCCGCGCTCACCACGGTGACGACAGCGGCGGCGGGCCGTGCAGTCATCGTCGGCGGTGTCGGACTCGATCTCGCCAGCGCAACCGCCGACGCACGGTTCGCCCGCGACGCGGGAGCCGACGCCGTTATGGTTCACCAGCCGGTGCTGCCTTACCTGACGCCGGACGGCTGGGTCGACTACAACCTCGCCGTTGCCCGGGCGGTGCCCGAGATCGGTGTTGTGCCGTACCTCAGCACTCCGTTGGTCGGCGGCGAGCACATCGCGCGGTTGATCGACGCGGCTCCCAACGTGGTGGCGCTCAAGTACTCGGTGCCCGACCCCGTGGTGTTCGCGACCGTGCGCTCGGAAGTGGCCGACCGGAGCGCTCTCGAGGTGCTGTGGATCGCCGGACTCGCCGAGTCGTACGCGCCCGCCTATTGGCAGGGCGGTGCACGCGCGTTCACCTCCGGTCTCGTCAACGTGGTGCCCGCCGTGTCGCTCGCCATGCTGGACGCGCTCCGGGCGGGCGATTCGCTCGAAGCAGAACGGATCTGGCGCAGCATCCGGCAATTCGAGCACCTCCGCGCCCGACGTCGTTCGGGCGACAACGTGGCCGTAGTCAAGGAAGCCATGCACCAACTCGGGCTCTGCCGCCGCGACCTGAGGCCGCCGAGCGCGCCGCTTTCGACCGAGGCACGCGACGAAGTGCGGCAGTCGATCGCCGCCTGGCCGGCCGCGGAGGCTCCCGAACACCCATTGATCGCAACGGCAGGAGCCCCGGCGTGACGCGCATCGAGAAGCTCGACACCTACCTGCAGCGCGTCGGCGACCGCCCGCGGGTGCTCGTGAAGATCACCACCGACGACGGCATCGAAGGCTGGGCGGAGGTCTACAACCACGGTCCCGACCTCGCGTTCCCCCCGCTGCTCGAGTACCTGTTCGAACAGATCAAAGGCATCGACGCCCGGCGCACCTCCTTCGTGTCCCAGCTGCTGCTGCAGTCGTCGCGGTTCCCACCCGGCGCCCTCGGCCTCGCGGCGCTCGCCGCGATCGACCATGCACTGTGGGACATCGCCGGCAAAGCGGCCGGGCTCCCCGTCTACCAGCTGCTCGGCGGTGCCGTGCGCGACCGGGTGCGGGTGTACGCGGGCCTTTACGCCGCTCCCGATCTGCCGCAACTGCTCGAGCGCACGGCTCGGCTCCACGAGACATCCGGCTTCACCGCTTTCAAACTCAGCCCCTACCGCTCCGACCTGCATACGCGCCGCCTCGGCATCGTCACGGCAGAGCTCGGGAGGTACTTCGGCGAGGTGCGGGAGGCCCACCCCGACGACTTCGAGTTCGCCTTCGACGCACACGCCTGTCTCTGGACGCCGCAGCAGGCGGTGGCGCTGGGAGCGGCGCTCGCACCCAACGACCCGCTGTTTCTCGAAGAGCCGATCAGACCCGAGTACCTGCCCGCGTGGACGCGCTTGCGTGCCGAGCTCTCGCCGATGTCGGTGCCGCTCGCCACGGGCGAATCCCTGTACTCGACCAACGAGTTTCTCGGGCTGCTCACCGCACAGGGCGCCGACATCGTGCAGCCCGACATCTGCGTCGTGGGTGGACTCACGCAGATGGTCAAGATCGCGCACCTCGCCGAAGCCCACTACGTGCCCGTTGCCCCCCACAACCCGATGGGGCCGCTCGCCACCGCGGCCAATGTGCACTTCGCCGCGGCCACCACGAATTTCTCCATCCTCGAGTTCAAGCCCGATCCCGTTTCGTGGTGCCACGACCCGTATTCCCCGGTCGACGGGCACCTCGAACTGCGTCCCGATCGGCCCGGATGGGGCATCACGATCGACGAGAGCGCTCTGGTCGGCGACGACTGGGTTCACTGGGAGCGACGCGTTCCGGTGAAGCCCGACGGATCGACCGCGTGGATGTAGAGCACCGCTGCATCCGATTCCGCCCGATCCCTTTACACGCAAGGACGACGAACGCATGACTTCGATCATCACAACCAACCCCACGACGGGCAGCCGACGCACCCTGGATTTAGAGGAGACGGATGCCGCGGGGCTCGCCGCCGCCGTGAGCGCGGCCGGGCTGGCCACCGAACGCCTTCGGGCCCTGGGCCGCACCGGCCGGGCCGCGCTGCTCGACGCGATCGCCGACGCGCTGGAGGGCCGGCGTGACGAGATCGTCGCCACCGCCGACTCCGAAACCGGCCTAGGCGACGCCCGGCTGAACGGCGAACTCACCCGCACCGCCTATCAACTCCGGTTCTTCGGCGAGGTTCTGCGAGAGGGTTCCTACCTCGAGGCGGTGATCGACCACGCGGGGGATACCGCGATGGGCCCGCGGCCCGACCTGCGACGCATGCTCGTGACCGTCGGTCCCGTCGCGGTGTACGCGGCGAGCAACTTCCCGCTCGCGTTCTCCGTGCCGGGCGGTGACACCGCGTCCGCACTGGCTGCCGGAGCGGGAGTGGTGGTCAAGGCGCACCCCGCGCATCCGGCGACCAGTGCTCTGGTCGCATCGGTGATCGGCTCGGTGACCGACCCCGTCGTGGGCCGGGCGGTGTCGGTGGTCTACGGCTACCAGGCGGGTATCGCCCTCGTTCAGGCGGCTCAGATCACGGCGGCGAGTTTCACCGGGTCACCGGAGGGTGGCCGCGCCCTCGCCGAACTCGCGGCCGACCGCCCCGAACCGATCCCGTTCTACGGCGAGCTCGGAAGCATCAATCCGGTGCTCGTCTCTCCGGCTGCGGCGGGCTCGAGAGCGGTCTCGATCGCGACGGGTCTCGCCGCTTCGATCGTGCAGGGCGGCGGCCAGTTCTGCACCAAGCCCGGTATCGCCCTTGTGCCGGCCGGTGCATCGGGAGACGCACTCGTCGCGGCCCTGACGGCTGCGATCTCGGAGGTGGGGGCGAAGCCCGCGCTCACCGCCGGCATGGCCGACGCGTACAGTGCGGGGCTCGTCGAACTCGCCGCCGTTCCGGGTGCGACTCTTCTCGCCGGCCGAGCGGCTGCCGAAACCTCAGGTCACACGACACCGGCGCTGGTCGAGTTCGAGGGCCCCGAACTTCCCTCCCGCCTGACGGCAGAGTGCTTCGGGCCCGTCGCCGTCGTGGTGCGCTACCGCGACGACGAGCACGCCGCGCAGCTCGCGGCCTCGTTGCCCGGCACCCTGACCGCCTCGCTCTTCGTCGAGAGCGATGACGACGGCGTACCCCGGGCCCGTGCCGCCATCACCCGTCGCGCCGGCCGCATCCTGTACGACCAATACCCCACAGGCGTGGCCGTCGCGTGGGCGCAGAACCATGGAGGACCGTGGCCGGCGACCGACTCGGTGCACACCTCCGTCGGTGCCACATCGATCCGGCGGTATCTGCGTCCGGTCGCGTGGCAGAACGCGCCCGAGGCCGAGCTGCCTCCAGAACTCCGCGACGGCACCGCCGATCTTCCACGCCGTGTGGACGGGGTGCTCGTGCTGCCCTGAGCCGTTCCCTCTTGAGGTTTCAACACGCTCGATAGAATCGTCGGGACAGAGGAGCGGAACCCACGACCGGCTAGCCGCCTCAAGGGAGCACGTACGTGACAGACCGCCCCGCAGCATCCGATATCGAACTCGACTCCCGCGCCGCCCGGGGCAAGCGGGTCTTTATGTACGCCGCTTTCGCGATGCTGCTGTTCTTCTTGCTGAGCCTTCTCAACTTCGTCCTCGCCGGCGGAAGGATGGGCCTGCGTGACACGACCCGCTGGGATGAGACGGTCGCTTGGCCGTTCATTCCGCTTCCCGCCTTCGCGGTGATCGCCGCAGGGGTAGCGGCGGCAGTCGGGGTGTTCATGGCCATGCCGTTCTTCAGGCACGATACGGCCGACGACCTCGTGCTGATGGGGGTCCTGTCGATCGTGCTGTTCGGGTTTATGTCTCTTTTCTTCGCCGGTGTCTACACGGCGACGGACGGCATTCCCACCGGCTTCGACAGTTATCCCGAGCAGGGTGTCGGCTGGCACTGGATCGCAGCGGTGATCCAGATTCCAGGCATCGTCGCGCTCGCCGTGCGCGGAGCGAGCCTGCGCCGGGCGCACGTGCGCGGGAGGTGAGATTCGGGGACATTGCCCGCAGGGGTATGGGTCCGGGGCGTGAGCCTGCTCAGAGCAGCACGGAATCGGGCGTCGGGCTCTCTGCCAGCGCACGCGCCGCTTTGCCGATGACGACGCTGTAAGTCGGGTAGGCGAAGCGCACGTTCGCGAGGGTCGTCACGTCGATGCCCGCGGCCATAGCGGTGGTCACCGATTGGATCACCTCGACGGCGTTCTCGCCGACGGCGTGGGCCCCGAGGATGAGCTCGCGGCGTCGGTCGGCGATGAGCTTGAGAAAACCGGTCTCGCGGTCGTCGATCACCGCGCGGTCGACGTCGGCGTACGGCACCGTCGCTACGACGCACTGCGGGTCGCGCTCGCGTGCCTCGGCCTCGGTGAAGCCGACACCCGCGTAGTCGGGATCGGTGAACCCGCCCGCCGGAAGCAGGTGGTGGGGCGTTCGGCGGTTGGCGCCGAGCACCGCGTTCTCGGCAGCGGCTTCGCCTTCGAACTGTGCTGCCTGCACGAGCATGTCGCGCCCGTTCGCGTCGCCCACCGCGAAGATGTGCGGCACCACGGTGCGGAAGTACTGGTCGGCCGGGATCGCCGACCGCTCGATCTGGATGCCCGCCCGTTCGAGGCCCAGGCCGTTGACGTCGGCGGGCCATCCGGTCGCCATGATGACGACGTCGAACGGGTCGGCGTGCAGGCCGTCGTCGTCGCGCCAGGTCAGGGTGATCGACCCGTCGTCGCCCTTCGCGAGCGAGTCGACGCCCTGGATGCCGACGTGTACCTGGACACCCTGGGCGGCGAACGACGACGCGACGAGGTCGGATATCGAGGCATCCGACGTGGTCAGGATGCGGGGAGCCACGTCGAGCAGCGTCACTTCCGACCCGAAGGACGCCAATACCGTGACGAGCTGCGCCCCCGTGTTGCCTCCGCCGATGACGGCCGCGCGCCGGGGGAGGGCGGGGAGGCCGAGGATGTCCTCGGGCACTGTCGCCAGCTCGGCCCCGGGAATGGGCAGCCGCCGGGAATGTCCGCCGACGCAGATGAGGATGGAGTCGGCGCTCACGCGTCGTCCGCTGTCGAGCACGAGAACGCTGTCGCTCTCGAACCGGGCACGACCCTCCTGCACGAGGTCGATGCCCGCCGCAGCAAACCTTTCGGCCTCGCGCTTGATCGACCGCACCTTCTCGACGCGCTCTTCGACGCGCTCGACGACGCGCGCCCAGTCGATGGCCGGTTCGCCCACGTCGATGCCGTAGGCGCTCGCGGTTCGGGTCTCCCGTATCATGCGTGCCGTCTTCGCGAGCACGCGGGTC
>Ga0247813_10001806_pt1 | contig 15546 bp, 18 predicted proteins | sample UWRJL169409C1_FD_180719 | JGI IMG/M metagenome (GOLD analysis project Ga0247813, IMG submission 180719) | Plant litter microbial communities from Arlington Agricultural Research Station in Wisconsin, United States - UWRJ-L169-409C-1 | ecosystem: Environmental > Terrestrial > Plant litter >... | reverse complement strand
CCGACGCAACGTTGACGATCCGGTTCAAAAGGAAATTTACAGCGCGTTGCCACCCGGAACACGGAGAGCAGTTGCGACGTATGCGGCGGCGAATCCTCAGCTTCAATTCAATTTCGTTGAATCCGGGCCAAGCAGCTTTGATGGGAATGTTGCAACGATTAACCTTCGATCGAACAACCCGTTGAAGCCTCTGATTGCTCATGAGGTGATGCACAACGTTGTCATTCGCAACCAGATGGAGGAAGGTATCGCCGCTTTGCTTATCGGAGACGGCGAGGCAGGAGGTTTGTTGCGCTCCAATGACGGAAAGCTCGATCCGAATTTTAAAGAGTTCTGGGACGCCTACAACCAACGGGTGAAAACCCAAGGACAGCCCAAAATTGGCGTTAAACAGGCAGCTTTGGAATACTACATCGATTCCGCTGCCGATCATGTTGCGGGGATTGCTGAAACCGGAGAACTCGGAAGCCTTTCGGGAAGGACTGACGTTCGCCGTAAGGTAATCCAGCCGGTTATCGATGCCACCCTTTCACGTATCCCAATCATCCGGGATCTTCACTTCAAAATGGGCGGGTTGCTCGACTCGGAAGGCCGCATGGTCATGGGCAACGGATTGCTGGCAGATGGAATCCGCGAGCTTCCAGAAGCCCGCGAGATGACACGCCGGATGCTCCGTAATTCGTCGGGAAGGTCACAAGGTGGGTTTGATCCTATCGGCAGAGGCCGAGGCTTGGATGATTCAGGCGGGGCAACTCTGACTGTGCCTGACCGCAACTCCCCTGTCATCGATAAGCTGATTTCCATCTTTGAGACTGACGAGGTCAACGGCAAGACGGTGGTTCGTCGTGATTCAAACGGCGATCCGGTCCCGATCTCCAAAGGCACCAACGATGCGCGATCCAACATCAGTCTTGTGGTGGGTGAAGCCATCGACAAACAGAATCAAGCGGGTGTCCCTCCCAAGCCGGGAGAGATCACGAAAGATCCGGCAACCGGGGACTTCGACGGAAACCATTTGGGACCGCTATCAATCAAGGAGATTTCAGACAGAAACATTCTCAACAAGGAGCAACTGCGAATTCTGAAAAACCTGAACTCAGCGGTGAAGGATTTTGACGGTTCGCGCTTCTCGGTCATTTACCATCCGGCCACGAAGAAGGTTGGCAAGAAGGTCCGTTACGCCACCCTAGCACCGACTCTCCGGGATGTGGTCCCTGTTGCCGTCATCCCGACAAAACAAGGAAATCTCAACATTGGCCTGATGAGCGTCACCCAGCTTGAGGCGAACATTGCCGAGCGGACTGCCAGTAAACGCGGGAAATCTCTTTACAGTGGCAACCGTGAGCAGGTAATGACTGACGTTGCCGAGGTGATGGAGATGCACCGGCAGGATGTCCGAACGGATTCCTACTTCGAGACCAAATACGGAGCGACCAAAGGGCCGGAATACAAGAACTTCATCAATACGATTTTCGGAGTGATGACGCCATCGCAACGGGACATCAACCCACTTTTCGAAGCCGACAAGATCAACGAGAAGCAAAACGTTTACAAAACCTACCGCGTTGACCGGATCTCACAGGCCACGCGGCTCGATCCGAACGTCAAAGTTCCGATGCCATTCATCTACAATTCCGTGAAACTCAACCTGATGCCAAACGGCCTACCAACGCTTGATGCGGCTGGAAATCCGGTTGCTGTTCCTACTCCATGAGCGAAGAGATTCAAGAGATCGAGGACGTTCCAGATAGCTGGTTTGAGGAGGTTCTTGCCCGCGTTGACAAGGACCGCAATAATACCAGCTTGCTAGAAGTCCAGCGGCCATTGGATGCGGCTCGAGCCTTATGGATGATGTCATGTGGCGTATCCATGACTAGGATTGGAAGAGAGCTTAAGATCAAGACCGACACGATACGGCGTCTTTCATGGCGGCATGACGACACGCTACAAACCCTGAAAAAGCAGTTTGCCCGGAAATGCGGACAAACTGCCGCTCTTTACACTGATTTGCTGATCGACAAGGCCGAACAGTTGATGGAAAGCCCGGACGATCTCAGGAAAATCAACCCGAAGGATCTCGCGCTATCCATGGCGATCCTGACAGACAAGTCGATGGCCCTTTCCGGCATGGCGGGGACGATCATTGAGCATAAGTCAGGTGCGTCCGTGAGCGACGCCGCAAAGATCATTCAGGAAGCCAAGCAGAGGATCGCCGGGAGGATCAAAGGCCAAGCGATCGAGGCTGTAATCGTGCATAGCAACCCGGAAGAATGAAGTGGACACCGCATAAGCTTCTGGAGATCCCTTCGGATGAAGAGATCGCGGAAATGGAGCCAGAAGAGTTGATTGAGCTTCACCGGATGCGGGAAGAGGCCATTTCCAACGAATCCAAGGACAAGTTCCGATACGGGTTCAAGTTTGAGAACTGGGGAAAACTGGAAACCCAAATGGAAACCCATTCCGAAGCTCTTGTAATGGGCGGAAACCGGAGTTCCAAGACTCAGGCCGGGGCTTACTTTGTCGTTAAAGCGGCAACCGAGAATCCAAATTCCATGATTTTCTGTTTCGCTCAGACAGCAGAAGTCTCCATCCGTCAGCAGCAGTCTGCCGTTTACGACTGGCTACCACTGGAATTAAAGTCGAAGCAAACATCAGCAAACACTTATATTTCGTATTCATTAAAAAACGGCTTTACTGACAACAGTCTGATCCTTCCGAATGGATCTCAGATTGTTTTCAAGACCTACGCCGCGTTCGCCAATAATCCATCCATCCTTGAAGGCGCGGAACTTGGGAGCATGTATCCGAACTGGTTGAATATAGGAGCATATTTGGACGAGTATCTTGGCTCTCCAGACCTTATCAACACTCTCCGATTCCGTCTTGCTACCCGGAATAGTAAGATGCTTCTGACGTTTACTCCAATTTTCGGATGGACGGAGACAGTCAACCAATACCTTAAAGGCTCAAAGGTGCTGGAAAAGCGTTCAGCGGAACTTTTGGGAGGCGAGATCATCCCGACAATCCTTGAATGCAAGGATGTGAGCGCGACCGTTCATTATTTCTGGTCCGAAGATAACCCGTTTGGCGGATACCAAAGAATCAAAGAGGCCCTTCAAGGAAAAACCAAGTCCGAGATCATGGTTCGGGCGTATGGTATTCCTACGAAGTCAGCAACGACCAGATTTCCCAAATTCAACACCGCGATCAATGTTGTTACCCCGGATCAAATTCCGACCAAGGACATCACCCGATACATGGTCATCGATCCGGCTGGCAGCAAGAATTGGTTCATGTGCTGGATTGCCGTGGACGAATCCCGGACCTTCTGGGTTTACCGGGAATGGCCTGGAGTTAACGTCGGCGATTGGGCGGAATGGAGAGATGGAAAATGGCGGGCAGGCGACGGAGCCAAAGGCCAAGGGTATGGGATCAAAGATTACGTTGAACTCATCAAAGAGATGGAAGGTGACGAGGAGATTTACGAACGCTTGATTGACCCTCGACTTGGAGCGGCTAAATATCAAACGGCAGACGGCTCCAGTTCCATCATGGAGGATTTGAACGACCAAGACATGATCTGCATCCCAGCTCCCGGTTTGGATATTGACGATGGACTACAAGCCCTTATCTCCAAAATGGCTTGGGATCACACGAAGGAACCGGATTCAATCAACCGCCCGCACTTTTATGTTTCGGACGAATGCGAAAATATCATCAAAGCTCTGGCCGAATACACCGGAGAGGACGGCCTGAAAGAAGCGTGGAAAGATCCTGTTGATACACTTCGCTATGCGGCCATTGCCGACATCGAGCACATTGGAGGAGATTACGTCATTGCCACAGCGGCGGCAGGAGGATATTAGAAGCCATGACCGAAACGAGAAAAGGAATCCGGCAAAGTGAATTCGTGCAAAAGCACGGGATTCCCCCTCTTGAGGTGAAGGCGTTCCGCGACAAGCATCTTTCCGCTGATGAGTGGTGGAAGGATGGGGTGGCCATTGTATGGAACCCCGAAGCTGCAGCGAGGATCGACAGGGAAGTTTATGGGATCATCCCCAATAAGGACCTTGAGGTTGTTCAAGAAGTTCTCACGGTTTACGTTTTGAAGCCATGCCGGAATGCACGCTACGTCTATGCGTCTCTGGATGGAAATCGGATCTCGGTTTCAGTCCATCAACGGCAACAGAAGAAGCTCATTCGTAAGAATATCCGGGTCCGGGTTGAGAAAGAGGGGGATTCCGTCCGATACATCCACATTCCATGACCTCAAAGCAAAAGAAAATCGCCGACTGTCTTGAAGGCTGGATAGATGAAGCCTATTGGCCGAACTACTCCCCAACCACGTCGGATTGGGAGTTATTTTTCAAGGTGGAAACCCATGGACGGGGAAGCGTCTCACAGAAAGATTTGGGAATCATAAAGCCGTTGCTTGAGGCCAAGGGGGATTATGATCTTCAAATAAAAATGATTTACAGTGAATGTGCCGAATGGTGGTCAAAAGGGTGGGGATGGGCCGCGCCGATTGAATCGTTGATGAAAAATGCAAAAGGAGTGTATTTAGACGCACTCACTAAGATTCATTCTGCATTTAGCATCGATTCTTTTGCCGCGATCATGAATTTCACAGGGTTTGATGGGGATGAAAAAAACAGGTATCTGAAAGGATACGAAGTGGCATGCGCCGAACAGATTCAACTTTGCCGGAAATGATCGAAAACCTACCCGACGAATCACTCGTCTATGCCGACAAAGATCCAGACATCAACGCGCTTACGCTGGCTCTCAATCAGGCTTTGACGTGCAACGAACCGTTTTACCTGATGGCTTCGCGGTCCTACGATGACCGTCGCAATATCTGGCCGGGCAAGAGCGGAGACCTACGCAAAGGCGGCCCGAACGCTTTCCCGTGGAAGGGCGCATCGGACCAAGAGTCAAACGTGGTCGGAGAGCGCATTGACACCTATGTTGCGCTCGGCATGCAGGCTTTGGAGCGTTCCCATATCCGAGCGTTGGCAACCTCGCCGATGAATCTGCCAAAAGCGGCAGTTGTGGCCGCGTTCGTGAAGTGGATGAGGACCACCTATATTCCGAACTACAAGGAGCAGATGGAGCTGGCTCTAAATCATCTTCTCGAAAAAGGAGTGTGCGTGTCCTACATCGGATGGGAAAGAAACACCCGAACATCACTCCAAATCGTCACTCTGGACCAGATTGCCGAAGGTTCGCCAGAACTTGCGGACATCATCACCCAAGGAGACGAGGATGAGGCGTTGGCTGAAATGCTCATGAAGCAGTTTGACGGGATGAATATGGCTCGGGCAAAGAAGGCGATTCGGCAGCTAAGGACCAAGGGAGAAGCTGAAATCCCCTACATCCGGGCTACTGAAAACCCGATGGTGCATACTTGTTGCCCAGATGGGGAAATCGTCATGCCATCGTGGATCACGGACCCACAGAAATCCCCATGGATCTTCTGGCAGCAGCCGATGACCGCTCAAATGCTTTTGCAGAAGGTCCAAACGGAAGGCTGGGATAAGGAATGGGTTGATAAGGTCATCGATAAATATAGAGGGCTTGACCAGCTATCCACGAACCTCAACGGCATCCGTGGGAGTCAGTTTTGGACAACCACTTTCGCCGATGATAAGGAATTGGTCATGGTGGTTCGTGCTTTCCGCCGATTAATTGACGATATCGACGGATCTGAAGGAATTTACCAGACGGTTTTCACCCCTCACGATACCGAATCGTTCGCGCATCATGAGCTAATGAACGGCATTGATGATTATCCGTTCGTGTTTGGAAGGCTTTCCAACGACAGCAAACTTTTCTATGAGAGTGCTCCGATGACATCGGTTCTCCGCGCTCCACAAATTCAGGTAAAGGTTGAGTTGGACTCCCGGATAGACCGGACCAGCATCGCTACGTTACCACCACGCCGCGCTCCTGTTGGACGACCTGCTCCGAATTGGGGTCCGGGAACGACCATCTTTGAAAAGCGGGCCGGAGAGCATGGGTTCATGGAAATTCCTCCATTCGATCCGGGGAGTATTGAGATCCAAACCACTATGCTACGTCAGGCCGACAAGGCGGTAGGACTCGACATGGACTCCCCTTTGGCTCCGATCCGTCAGCAGTTCTACATCGTTAAGTTTTTGGATTTCTGCGTGAACGTGCTTGCGGCTGAGTTCAAGCTATTCCAGCGAGTGGGACCGGAAGAAAAGTTCTTCCAAGTATCAGGAAGCGCGGACCCTCAAACGATTTCCAAGGGTAGCGCGGATGAGAACTTCTCTTTTACAATCGGCTTCGACTCCACAATGACCGACCCAGAGAACGCAAAGACTCAGCTTGAACAGATGGTTTCGCTTGTAGGCATCGACCGCAACGGACGAATCAACATGGACGCAGCTTTGGAACTCATGGCCTATTCGATTTCCCCAGTTGTTGCGGATTACATCTTGCAGCCAAAGGAAATGGCACAAGATAAGATGCTCCGGGATGTGGCAGACGACCTTTCCAAGATCTTTTCCGGCATCGCCGTTCCGGCCCGTCCAAATGGCGCACCAGTGGCCTTGCAGATCATTCAAGGGTATGCATCGCAACCCGACGTCGCGGAACGCCTTCAAGCAGACCAAGCGTTTGCGGAAAGGCTCACGCAATACGCCGATCAATATTCATTCAAACTTCAACAGGAAGAGAACGCGCAGATTGGCAAGATCGGCACGCCACCGGCCCAAATGGGAGGAATCCAAACCCAGAACATGGAACAATGAAGACGCCATACAAGGGTTCGCTCGACCCATTCCAAGACATTTCAGAGCAACTGGAGAAAATGGGGGTGGCGTTTTGCTTAATGGTGGGAATGGCAAGTGATCCCGTTACTCATGTCTGGTGCAATGTTGCCATGTGGGGAGAAGGCGGAATCGATAATTTCGACAATGCTTGGGATAAAGAAAAACAAATCCAGATCGAAAGAGGTAGAGATTCATGAACGACCCAGATGCGCCAATCGTCCCGCTTGATGAGGCCCTTGTAAGGCTTCGAATGCTTCCAGACTTCGCCCTTCTTGTGGAGCACGTCCGGGAGGAGCGAGACAGCTACATCAAGGGGCAATATGAAGCCACAAACAAGGTTGTAATCTGCAAGCACTCAGGTTCAATCATCGCTCTAGACTTCATTTTGGACACAATGATCGGGGATCATTGATTTACTTGTGAAAAAGCTCAATCTTTTCCACAATCTGGTTGACTAAAACGACCATTCCAAATAGGAATCGACCATCGCCATCTCCAAGGCGTCATTTTGGTGAATATGAGCACGCAACCAACTGGGAACTCTAGCCCACAATCTAGTGATAGCCTGTCCGCAGCCGAACTTGTCGCGCAACTGACAGCACCTGTGCAAACCGAAACCGAGGAATCCGAATACACGGAAGAATCAGACGAAGTGGAAGAGTCGGAGCAATCCGAAGAATCCACCGAAAATGAGGAATCTGAGTCAGAGGAATCCGAAGAGCCGGACGAAATAGAACAGCTACTCTCGACAGACCCTGAAAGGCTCAAAGAGATTGCACGTCAAGCAGGGTCAAAGGCCCTGAGCCGATTCGCTAAACTCACAGCGGAAAAAAAGGCCCTTGAACAGCAACTTGCGACCAGACAGGCAGAAGCGAAACCACTACCAGAAGCGATTCCTGACAACCCGTTCCGTGGCCTTGACGCCAAACAGGTTGGAGAGAAACGCAAAGAACTGGAGAGGGTCGTGGAGACGGTCGAGAGCCTACTTGATAAGTATGAGGATTACGGTCCAAACGACGTGATCGAATACGAAGGGCAGCAGTTCCCGAAATCGAATTTGAAGTTGGCACTACGGAACGCCAACAAGTCTCTTTCCAAATACATCCCTGACCAACTGACCGAGATCCAACGGATCGAAGAAAGGGCGGAACAGACGATCCAATGGAAAGAACGGCTTGTGAATGAAGTTCCCGCGCTGGCAGATGATTCTTCGGATCTTTCGCAAAAGCATAAGGCGTTGATGGAGCAGTCGATAATCAAAGAAATGATTGCAAACACCCCGAACTTTGCCCCGCTTGCGGAGCATTTCGTCGGTCACGCACTCAATTCAATGCTCAATCTCACCAAGAAATCCAAAACACCCGCGCCGGGTCAAAAGCCTCAGCCCAAAGTGGCAGGCTCCCCGGTTGGAGCGGCGGCCACGGCCTCACGGCCACAAGCAGGAGTCAAGGTGAAGGAGAAGGAAGACAAGTTCATGCAAACGGGTAGGGCTAGCGATTTGGTTGCATTCTTCGCAGCACAAAAAAGCTAACTTTCAAATTCAATGCCAATCGCAAATACATTCAGCCCAAGCTCTCTTCCCGTTCGTTCGGGCCAAGGAAGCTCTATTACCAACCGCGAGGACCTGGAACAAGGCGTTTACGCCCTTGAACCGGAAACCACGCCAGCGTTTTCCCTTGCCGCCAAGAAAAAGGCGACGGCCCCCTATCACGAATGGAGTCTGGACAAGTTGGACAACCCCAACACCGCAGGTATCCCCGAAGGCCAAGACATCACGGCATTCGCCAACAAGTTTGAGAACTTGGCGCGAACCGGCAACCGATGCCAAATCTTCATCCGTCCTTGGGCCGTTACCGATGAGCAAAACGCCGCCAATTCGGCTGCTCCGGTCAACACCGCTCAAGCAAAGGTGAAGTCCATGAAGGAGTTGAAACGCGACATTGAAGCAGCGATTCTCAGCGACAACAACCTTTCGGTTGAAGACGGCGGCGGAACCCCTAACGCCCTTCGTGGTCTCGGCAACTGGCTTTCCACGACCGGACCTGCCGATGTTCCTGCGATGTATCGCACCCCAACGGAATCCATCATCACGGCGGCTCCAACGGAAACCACGCTGAACGACGCCATCGGCTCCGTCTTCTCCAAGACCGGGATGACGAACACATTCACCCTGATCGCAGGTGTGGCACTCCGTAAGGTCCTCGCCAACTTCCAGCGCACCGATGGGAATACGGGGGAAACCGTTTACCACGTCAACACCAATGCCGAAGCCAAAAAGGTTACGCTTGCTGTCACCGTGTTTGACTCCGATTTCGGCATGGTTTCCATCGTCAACGGCAACCCAGACTGTATGCCGTCTCCAACCCGTGGGTATCTAGTTAAGCCGGAATATCTCGGAATCGCCACTTACATCCCTACTTATTCGCAGGATCTGGAGAACCAAGGCGGTGGTGATCGTGGTTACATCAAAACCAACCTGACGCTCATCTGCGGACACCCGCAAGCACACGGCAAGATCGCCTATTAATCCACAACTCAGAAAAGGAATCAAACCATGAGCCAAATTCTAAATAACGAGCGAGTTTCCAAAGATTGGGTGATTCGGGTAACATCCGAAGATCTCAAGGCGATCGTCGCCGCTCCGAACTCAGTCCGTCAAATCGGAACCATTCCAGCCGGCGGCGGGGTCGAATGGTGTTACGTCGTCCAAAGCGTTGCGGAAGCCGGGTCAACCACCGTTGTTTTCAACGTTGGAACCACTGTTGGAGATCCAGATGAATACATCGACGCTCTCGACGCCGACGCGATGACATTGAATCTTCCGGTGTTCAATACTGGTGACGCGATGCTTCAAGCGGCTGGCAACAGCACCATTCTTACAGGTCTTCGCCCTGCCACCCTGACCGCAACCGCTTTGCCGGTTTACCTCAAGGTTACAGACGCGAACGTTGCCAACCTCACGGCTGGCGAATGGATGGTTGGAATGCGTATCATGGACACCTTGAAATTCATCCCATAATACTCAAATTACGGGAGGCCAACCAGATAGGCCTCCCGTAATCCTTTCCCATGATCTACGTCCCGTCAGAAGCTGAGAAACATGCCGCGCTCATCAATGAGCTATGCTCTGGGCGGAAGCTATTGGACGAGATGCAGCATTTTCGTGAACATGACGCAGCCAGAGAGGCGGCGGCACAACGTGGAAGCAAGTCGGTTGGAGCACTCGGCAAGGCCGTCCTCTCGATCCCTCAGCGTGAGTGGTTCCAGATGCGGGAAAAGTATGGAGAAGAGTTCTGGCAAGATCGTGGAGCTATTCGTGACGTCCAGAGACTAGAGCCTCAATTCAAGATCCATTCGGCATGAAAACACAGACGTATGCCGATCTCTACATGTTGATTCAGTCTCTTTGCGGGGTTCAATTTGCACCTATCGAAAAGGCCCGGATCAAGGCCATGGTGAACAGCCGGGCAAAACGAGCTTACCGGGCCACAAACTACTGGCCGCGCTTTTTCAAAGAAGGAGAAGAGAGAGTCGTAACGAACGGCCTGATTCCTTATGACCAGCCTCCACTTGATTCCGTTGACACATTTTTGAATGTGTTCCGCATTGCTCCATACGCGGTTTCCGCAGCTCAGGAGTTTTCATTCTCCGTTGGTTCATCCGGCGCAACTTTGGTTATCGGGACTCTCGATGTGGAATCCGCATGGGTAGCCTATAAAGCGCAATGCCTGTTCAACTATGGCGACGGAGATCTAGGAGAAGACACCTTGATTCCCGACGAGTGGGTTGAATACCTAGCGCATGGCACCTATGCCGACTTCCTGCGCTCAGAAGGCCAGCAAGAGAAAGCCGTTGTTGCCGACATGGAAGCCAAGGACAAACTGGATGACGAGCTTCTACGGATTTCAGATTCGGGGATGCTTGATCTGGTCGCAAACAAGGTTTCCACGGTTGGGAACATGCAGTCCCGGAGCACCTATTTTTATCAAGTCAGATGATGGCCCTAATCCTAGCCGCGTCCCTGATCTCGCGCCAAGTTGGAATTGGCGGCGGGGGTGGAGGAACATTCTTTTATCGCCGCCCTGACACAACCAGTCGCTACCTTCGCCCTGACGGAACATCCTTTTACCTTAGACCCTAATGCCAGACGTTACTTTATCATCCGACATGGATGCGTTCTTGGTCACAGCGAACAACACGCTGGCAAGAACCGCATTGGGAGTTGGCTCCGCTTCGAACGTGACTTTTGGAAGTCTCACTACTCTGGGAGGAGTGACAACGACAACCGGAACTTTCTCCGGGGTAATTTTAACCACTGACACAACATCCGCAACCTCAGCGACCACAGGGTCCATCAGGACGGCTGGCGGGATCGGTGCGGCAGGGAATATTATCGGCGGTGCCGCAGTCGCGGGGGCAACTACTGTCGGCATACTTGGTCGCGGAGGACTCAGGGCTTCTGCTGATGGCGTTTTTCAGCTTCGCAACGTTCTTAACACTCAAGATGGTAGCCTGTCAATCAGTGCCTTAAACCTCTCAAAAACAATCACGCCACCCGGCACCACGGGAGCGCAGACGATCAATAATGCGACCGGCTCGGTTAACTTCGCAGCGTCTGCAACTTCTCTGGTTCTGACAAGCTCTATGCTGACGACCTCAAGCATTGTGTGTCTGACAGTGGCTTCCAATGACACCAATATGAAATCCGCTTCATACACTCCCGGAACCGGGTCTATTACTATCCGTGGCAATGCAGCCCCTGCCGCTGAATGCCGGGTAGATTTTTCAATTTCCAACTAATACAAAAATGATTCCTCAAGACGGAGACTTTCCCCTTACAAAACTGGTTTTTATTGATGGTGTTTATGACCATAGCGACACGGTATTCTTGCGTCCTCCGACTTCTGGCGACGGCCTGTTTTTCTTCAAAGGTGGAACTGATCCAGCGGACGGTGCGGCAGTAATGCCGTTGGCATCATTCGTTACGACCCTGTTGCAATCCCCTGACCTTTCCGCCATGCGATCGTCAATGAGCTTGGCGACGGTAGCAACTTCCGGCGTTTACTCGGATCTCACCGGTAAACCAACGCTGTTCACGGGCAACTACGGAGACTTAATCGGGACCCCTTCGACCTTTACCCCCTCCACTCACTCACATGCGTGGGGCGACATCACAGGCAAACCTTCCTTTGCCACCGTTGCGACCTCTGGGAGCTACAACGACCTTGGCAATAAGCCGACGATCCCAACTGTCCCAACGACCGTTTCATCTTTCACGAACGATTCCGCGTATGTGAATCAGGCTGGAGCGCGTTCTTCCGTGTCTCTCACGACAACCGGAACCGGAGCGGCCACTTACAATAGCTCCACTGGCGTTCTCAACGTCCCTACGCCATCCCTGTCGCTTCCAAACGTAGGAACGGCTGGAACATACGGCTCGGTAACTACGGACGCTCAGGGACGCGTTACGGCGGGCAAGCGCATGGAAACCTATTCCGGGGTATCTGCTGCAACCACGGGCCTCTATTCGGTCACTTTCGCAACTCCTTATTCCGTCGCTCCGAACATCCAAGCGAACATCATCAATCCGACCGACAACCAGTCTTGCCGGATCACTTCGATTTCCACAACTGGATTCACGGTTATTGCTCGACTTCGGACGGATGTAATTGGATTGCTTCCTGCATACTCCAACGCGTCCGGTCTTCCTATTGACGTTCAAATCGTAGAAAAATAATCATGGCAATCATCGTAAAATCTCTGGAAGAAACCATGCTGAACGGTAAGAACGTCGGCACGGTGCTCAAGGCTGTTGAAGACGGAAAAGTCACTGCGGCGGATCTCTGGGAACCGCTTTGTGAGTGGCGCGATTCGTTCCTGCGAGCTAAAGCCGAGGAGCTTCAAACGCTGAACACGGAGAAAGTTCAAGCGGTTGAGCGAGTGGCTGAACTTGAGGCTCTGGTAGAGACCCCTGCCGGAGAGTGATTCTGGCCTCCCGCTAGCTAGGTAACTCCGAAAGGAGGAACAATGCCTAAAACAATGATTCAAGATTTCAACGTAATCCGTTCCATTTCTTCCTTCTTAGGTGCTGGTATTCTGTGGATAGCGGACACGGCAATGGCCACTCCAGATACGTTCTGGCTTGGTTTACTAAAGGAGGTCGGATTGCCAACGGCAATGTTGGTGTGTGCAGTTTACGGCCTGTATCATCTGAGTAAGAAGCTATCGGCTGCGGAAGAGGCGAGGACTCAGGATCAAAAGGACATGCTCGCCCAATACCGGGAGGACATGACCAAAGCGGATGCAAGTAGGCGTGAATTGATCCGGGAGCTTCGAGATCAAACTAACGTGATTCGGGAGAAGTCTTAACTTTCGCCTTGCCACGCGGCGGGGATGGGGCGTAAACACGAGATGTTGACAGTAGCGCAAATGGTAGAGCACTGCATGAATATGCGGAGTGTGTAGGTTCGAGTCCTTCCTGTTGACACCACTTTCCCACCGCGCCCGCCTGACGACCGGCGCTATCTCAATCGTCCGAGCCTAGCTGTCCAATAAATGATACGCGGTTGGAATCCATAATGACAGAGCAGCACGGAAGGACGTGCATATCCGATTCCTTTAATGAAGTATCGTAAGCGGGCAGGCGAAATACCTAGGACACAAGAGCCTCCGCAGCCGGAATCAAGCCCGGCCTCTGTCACCCTCCCAATGCCAACCGACACGCTGCACGCATTCATCTGGGCGGGAACATTAACGCTTTGCTCGGTTGCTTGGCTGTGGTATTCGGGACGGCGATGAAAGTGAACCAATGTAATTGTTGTGAAGAAGCTATTTGGTCTGGGACCAATCCTTACACTAAAGCGGTTGACGATGATATCGGTAGTTTGTGCTCCGATTGCGCTGAAGGCGTTGTGATCGCCGTTGTAAATCTGGGGAAACATGGGCTGAATAAATCATTCCATGGCAACTGCCCGGACAACTGCATCCCACAATGAAACCCACCCGCCCTTTCCCGTATCTCCGCACAGCCTTGTTTCTCCTGTTCGTCGCGATGATCTACGCGTGTTCGGGATGCACGGCTACATTCACTCCTCACGGCAAGACCTTCGTTGTCGATCCTGAGTTGTTTTTCCAATCGATTGAACGACTATCCAGCAAATGAGCACCTACGAACTTCGCCAACGCCTTGTAGATATCGCCAGAAAGGACCTAGGAGCCACTGAGGTGACTCGGAACCAATCTCCAGTCATTAAAAAGTTCTGGCCCGCCACAAGCTATCCTGAGGGCTATTCCAACCGTGAACCGTATTGCGCCGCTGCGGTGTCGTATTGGGTCCGTGAGTGGCTCAGAGACCCGGAGGTGCTTGATGCTCTCAAGTTGACCCCTACGAGCGCGGAGAAGTGGCGTTGTAAGTCCGCTGCGGCCTTTGGATGGACTACTTGGGCAAAGGATAAGGGGTTGCTCGTTATGAGTGATTCTGCGTCCAATGTGCTCCATAAAGGAGACATCATGGTTTTCGACATTTCCCACATCGGGATTGTGGATACGGACGAGGGCAATCTCGTTTACACCTGCGAGGCAAACACGGGCGCATCTGGTGGCAGGGACGGCGAAGGGATCTATTACAAGACCCGGAAACGAATCGAGGCCAAGAACTTCATTCGCCTTTTATCCTAGGCCACCGATGACCTCAGCACTACTGAGGCCATCCCAACAAAAAAGCCGGGACCGTAATGGCCCCGGCTTTTGCTTTGGTGGGTTAGTTCCCATAATCCACGATGACCAGACGTTTACCGATATAGCCAAAACTGTCGGATTTTTGCTCGCACGGAATCACGCCGTCTTCATCAGTTGCCCAATCTCTAAGGTCCATCGCGATAAATTCCTCGTCAGTCAGGATGCGTGCACGCCGCATAATTACAGCCCATCCGCCCGGAATAGACCATAGGATCGGGCATAGTTTGTGTCTCCAGCTAAGCACGGTATAAAACTGCCGCTCCCGCATGTTAGCGAGCAGCCCAAGCAGGAAAAGTCTCCACTCCACGGTGGTCGGCAGTTTGATGGCCCAATTGCCGACGAGGACTACAGTGCGAGTAGAGCCATAGCTAATCCTCATCCCTGCCCCTCCCTGAGTTTGTCGAGCGCGGCGAGGGCTTCGTAGGAATCATTAGCCTTGGTTCCTTTTGAGGAGTTGTCCGAGTTCCACATGGGCTGGAGATTTGAGTAATGGCACGATATAGAAACTTCGCTGGAGTCGGTCAAATCGAAGGAACTGAGAGGACAGATGTGGTCGATCCCCCAACGCTCAAATCCCCTTCCGTAGTTTTCCCAAGTCATTCCGGGTTTGAACTGATCTTCAAGAAATCTCCTTAAATGCGGGATCGTGCAACCTAGTGCTGAAATAGCCAATCCGGACTTGAAGTCCATCTTGAGAGCCATCCTTAACCTTCCTCTAAGAATGGAGGCTAGGTGCATCTGCTTATTGTCTCTTCTCTTTTTGAGGAAAGCCGCCGACTTTTCAGGTGTCCAGTTTTTAGCCGTGTTTTCTCTTTCCCATTTTGTGCACTTCTCACATCTACTCCGAGACGGCGGCTTGTCTTTACCGCATTTTCTGCAAAGACCTTTGGACACCCATTCGGCCCTTTTCCGGTTCATGTAATCCGCCCGTTTTCTTTTTAACTTCGTTTCGTTCGTGTTCACGGTGTGGGGTGGTTGGGGTTCGACTCTGCGCACAATCCTATTAAATGGG
>Ga0247813_10001805_pt1 | contig 15550 bp, 12 predicted proteins | sample UWRJL169409C1_FD_180719 | JGI IMG/M metagenome (GOLD analysis project Ga0247813, IMG submission 180719) | Plant litter microbial communities from Arlington Agricultural Research Station in Wisconsin, United States - UWRJ-L169-409C-1 | ecosystem: Environmental > Terrestrial > Plant litter >... | reverse complement strand
TGATATTTCCCGGCAGCGGTAACTGCTGCAACCATTTCATCGCATTCGGTGCAACAACCAATGATGGTCTATTGTATAACTCCTTCAGGTTATTCATAAAAAAATTCACTAAAGCAGGTATATCACCAGGCCGTTCCCGCAAAGCGGGCAGCCGGATGGTGATTAAATTGATGCGGTATAAAAGATCTTCCCTGAATACGCCCTGGTTAACCATTACATTCAGTTCTTTATTCGTTGCGCATACCACTCGGGTATCTACCACCTTTGTCCTGCTGCTGCCCAGCACTTCGTACGTCCGGTCCTGCAGCACTCTCAATAATTTCACCTGACTCCCCGCTTCCAAGTCCCCGATTTCATCGAGGAATATCGTGCCTTTATGTGCCATTTCAAATCGCCCTGCACGGTCATGTCTCGCATCGGTAAACGCGCCACGGGTATGGCCGAACATCTCACTTTCAAATAAAGACGAAGAGATACCGCCCAGGTTTACCTTTACAAAAGGTTTGTTCAGTCTCAGGCTGTTTTCATGAACCGCTTCCGCAATTAATTCCTTTCCGGTACCGCTTTCACCCATAATCAGGATAGACGCATCAGTTGGTGCTACCCTGCCTATAGTCTCCAGGATCTCCAGCATCAATGGATCCTCACCTATGATTTGTTTGAACTTATATTTTTTGTCCAGCTGCCTTCGTGTTTGGCTTTCTGATTTTTTCGCTGTTAAGTCGAGCAGGGTGGCGACCGACTGTAAAACATGGTCATTATTCCATGGTTTATTGATAAAATCACTGGCCCCGAGTTTCATCCCTTTTACAGCAAGGTCTATACTCGCCCAGCCGGTAATGAGGATCACCGGTAAAGTCGCGCTGTATGACCGGATCAGTTTCAGTAATGCCATCCCTTCGTTACCCGACGTATCAGCGGAAAAATTTAAGTCAAGGATAACCAGTTGAGGAAGCCCTTTATTTAGAATACGTATAGCACCATCTGTATCATCAGCCGTAACCACCTCATTGCCTGCACTCTTCAGTAATAGCGTTAAAGAAGTCCTTACAGCAATATCATCATCCACAATTAATATCATTTCCAAAGTTAATATAGTTATTATTCTTCGTGTAAAGCAATTGCCGGTAGGATCGCAGCAGCCTGTCTGCCAGGATATAAAGAGCACAGGAATACAAGCAAGTAAATAAATGCCACTGATAGTGCGATAGCTACCAGGTAGATACCGGAAGCGATATCAAAAACATTCAATAATGGCATTTGCACCGCAAAGAAACACCCCGCAATCAATGCCAGCGAGGCCATTATCAGCGATTCTGCGATTAACTGATAAGATACCCCTGCACCTGTCGCACCAATAGCTCTTCTTAAACCAATTTCTCCTTTTCTCTTATTAATCGAATACCACAGCACACCGAACAATCCTAAAGCCACATTAATAATTAGAAATCCTGCGATAATTATAAAAATAATGAGCGGAATAATTGCTTTCTCATTCTTTGTCTGCCGCATCTCAGAAGAATGGCTAATCGCAATATTTGACTTTTTCATTGTATTGGAAAGCAACTTATATAGTTTGCTCTCGAACGCCGCATCAGCATTGTCATTTACACGCAGTGAGATAGTTCCTTGCCATCTGTATGCAGATGTATCACTTTTGCTGTAAAGGGACTTTCCTGCAATGCGATAATCTCCCTCCACTTTCATATCTGCCACTACACCTATGATTTTCCGGCCCTGGCTATTATCACCATCGTTCAATACTTTACCAACCGCATTCCCCTTACCAAAGAGCGTTACCTTTAATGTGGAGTCAATTACGGTAGGAATAAATTTGCCGTTAATATCATCTTTCGTATACCAATGTCCTTCGATAACTTTCATCTGCCATACTTTTTTATAAGCTGTATCGATCTGGTACATATTCACCCGGTCGTATTTTTTTCCGTTATACTTGATGTTCGTAGACTGAAAACTTTCGGAAAATGGAATATTATTACTTGAAAAACTTACCTCTGCAATCTGCGGCAGCGATTTCAGCATGGCACGCAGATTTTCATAATACAGCGTCAGGGAATCGGAACTTTTTGTTTCCTGTGTATTGTTATAATTAACGATCCAGACTTTTTCAAATTCAAAACCTCTTGACTGTTTATAATTCTGGTAGTAATATAATACAAAGGAAAACACCGCAAACAACACGATAAATGAGACGAGTATTTCAGAGAGGAATAAAAAATTTCGTTTCTTTTGATTCCAGATCAATTTTAATAAATGCTTAAACATAATAATTTTGTTAGGATGAGGAATAAACTATTGGGACTTCAAAGCGGTAACCACATTTAACCTGGACATCTGCCACGCAGGATAAACACCCGATAGCAACCCGAAAAAGATACAGGCAACCAAACTATAGGCCAGTACAGTCAGGTTCAGCGTCAGGTTAAGGTGTCCGATCAGATCCGCATGGTTAATCAGGTACATAGCCAGAAGAGATAATACTACACCAATCACTCCGCCAATAAAAGTCAGGATAATATTTTCTATAATAAACTGATAAACCAGCGTCTTCGAAGAAGCACCGAAAGCTTTCCTCACTCCAATTTCTGAAGACCGTTCCATGATTCGGGTGATATTGATATTAACCAGATTAATGGTCGGCAGTAATAAAAATATAAATACCACTAATGCCAGTATCCAGAAAAGCTTTGCAACACCATCACTTTCCCCGTTGCCGGTTATACCACGGGCAAACGCAGCCAGGTAAGTATCTGCTTTACAAGTCAGGAGATCAAACTGTGTGCGGTCAAATGGTACCTTTTTCAGCATCTGGTTGTATTCCTGTTGCATCGCAGGAACATCTTTTGGAGATTTAGCAAGCAGCACAGCAGTATACTCTCCCATCAGGTCTGTATTTTTATAAGCTATTTTCGATGTTGTATACGGTAAATACAAATTTCCATATACGTATCCGAGGGTTTTTGAAACATCCCTCACTACACCTATAACCTTATAACTGACATTATCCGCTTCAATGTATTTTCCTACTACGGAGGCAGCATCTCCGAAGTACTTCTTTTTAAGATCTTCAGATATTACAGCTACATGCTGTGCCTGGTCGATCTCCGCTTTATTATAAGGCTTTCCTTCTACAAAATCGAATTCCATTACTTCCCAGAAAGCGGCGTTGGTATATTTGTAATCAACCACGATTTTTGTATTGTTCACATAAGTATTCGTTGCGGTCGATGTTGATGAAAAAGCAATTTTTTCAGGAAGTTTTAATGTAGAAATGTACTGATCTAACAAGTTAAAAGAGAGCGGACTCCTGTTAAACCAGCCGAATTTTTTGTTTGACAATTCCACGGTAGTCAGGTAAAGCGACCTGTCCCTTTTCATATCCGGATAATCAGCACTGACTACCTTATCGATAAATGCGGTTGCCACCATCAGGATAGTGAGCGTAAAACTGATCCCGAACAGGCTGATAAACGTGAAGAACTTCCTTCTCCGCAATACCACTATGGCGATTTTAAAGTAATTTTTTAACATAATTTTCCGGATTAAAATACTTGAGAACCATCAAACAAACGGACCAGGCGGTGGGTCTTATTCGCCATGTTTTCATCATGGGTCACCATTACGATCGTCGTTCCCTCATTTTTATTGAGGTTGATTAATATATCCATGATTTCGTTCCCCATCGCACTGTCAAGGTTACCTGTAGGTTCATCAGCCAGAATGATCTGTGGATTTCCTACAATCGCACGTGCGATAGCTACCCGCTGGCGTTGACCGCCGGAGAGTTGTGTAGGGAAGTGTTTCAGCCTGTTGCTCAGACCAACCTTTTCCAAAGCTTCAGTAGCCATTGCGCGGCGTTCCTTTTCTGTGGCCGACCGGTACAGGAGTGGCAACTCTACATTATCAAGCACCCTGAGGTCGTTAATTAAATGATAACTCTGGAAGATAAATCCCAGTTTCTCATTCCTGAAACTCGCCAGCTGGCGGTCCTTCATTCTTGTCGTATCCTGTTCATCAATCCTGATGTGCCCCTTCGATGGCAGGTCTAGCAGCCCCATAATATTCAGGAGTGTACTTTTGCCGCATCCGGAAGGTCCCATAATTGACAAAAACTCTCCCTTGGCCACATCCAGGCTAATCCCGTTAACAGCCAGCGTTTCAACAGTATCTGTGCGATACACCTTTTCAATGTTTTGTAAACGTATCATATCGTATAGTTAGTGATTAATAAATTTATTGGTAAGTTATTTTTTGATTTTTTTCGAAATCATAAAGAGACAGATATCTCAACTGGTAATACGCACCCCAGAAATCCCTTAATGATGCTACATGGTCCCGCCTGGCGCTATCATTTTCCTGAAAGGCGATGCTCAGTTCCGTAATACTGAGGTCGCCCAATACATAGCGTTCCCGGGCAATCTGATATTTCTCTGCCGCAATCTTTTCCGCCCTGGCAGTTAGGATCAGCTGGTCTTTCATCATATTAAAGAGTGTGACCTGCGTAACGATCTCCTGTTTAAATGTCTGTTTGTCCTGCTCTACTGCATAAACCGTAAACTGCTGGTTCGCTTCCGCAGTTTTCAACCGTGATTTGGACCGGCCCCAGTCGAGCACAGGTATAGCAATTGTCATCTGAACCGTCTGCTGACTTTTTGGCGAGCGATAGACATCCGGAATCCGGCCAGCACTATTAGAAAATCCCAGGTTAGCACTTAATGTGGCATTCAGCCCGTTATCCCCCTTAGCTTTTGCGACATCACGTTTCGCTTCAGCCAGCCTGCGCAGGAATGCTATAGCATCCGATCTGTTTTCAAAAGCCTCCCTGATGACCTGCTCCGCAACCACATTCACTTGTTTTACCCTGTCCGGCATATCCAGTACAATTCGCTCATTGCCCTCCAGCCCTATATAACTGCGTAAAGCCAGCGTAGCGATCTCCATATCACGCTTTGCCGTTCCTGCCGCCTTTTGCGCATTCAGTTGTTCCAGTTGTAGCTGCAGGATCTCATTTTTGGCCACCTTGCCCAGTTCAAATTTCAGGTTGGCAATCGCCAGGATCTTTTCCGTGTTTACCAGGTTGGTTTCTGCTACATGGAGGTTCACCTGAGCAAGCAGCAAATCAAAATAGTATCCGGTTACAATGATCGAAATCTGCTCCTGCGATTCAATATACACCTGCCTGCTTTCATTATATTTCAGCGGTTCAATTTTTTTATCCCATTTCAGCTGGTTAAATCTAAACAGAGGCTGATCGAAACCGATCGCATAAGGAATACTATTGTAGAGTATGGTATTACTTGATAGATTCGCATAACGCTGCAGTTGTGTTGTACCATAAACCGTCGCCCCGGTAGCCGCGATACTTTGGTTAAAATTTAATTGCAAGGATGAGTTATCCATATTTACCGGCTGAAATTGTATAGTTCCATCAGGCTGTAAAACCTGGGTATAGGTTTTGCTGTATCCGGGTATAGTTCCTTCGAGCTGTAATTGTGGCTGATAGGCCGATTTGAATGTGCGCCACTCCCAGTATTTTGTTTCCCTGACTGTAATAGCCTGTTTGGTAGCTATAGAATTGTTCTTAGCCATATCCACCACCTGTAGCAGTCCTAACCTTAACGTGTCGCTATTCGAATTGGCGAGTGTACGATCAACGCTAAGGAATGACAACAAAAAAACCAGGTATATATTTATTTGCTTTTTCACCTGCAGTTTAATTAGTAACTATGATTTTACTGGTATTGTCATATCCCTTCAAGTCAGAAGTTATGATCACCTCCCCCGGTTTTAAGCCGCTTATGATCTCTACAAAATCAAAATTGCTTAACCCTGTTTTTACCTTGCGTTTAATCGCTTTTCCATCTTTCAATACAAAAATCTGCTGCTCATCAGCGCCCTTAAAAGCTGGCCCATTTACAACTTTTATTACCCCGGTGCGGCTGGCGGTAACTAGAAAAACATCAACTTTCATATTAGGACGCAACACTTTGTGGTTTCTTTCCTCCAGCTGCACATCAAAAGATACAATCCCATTGTTCACCGCGGGCGAGATATTCGTAACGTGCCCTCTCAGTAGCAATTCATTGATCCTCACTACAGCCGGCATATGCAGATTCAGCCGGTCCAGCCCGTTCTCGGATATGTTTCCCGCGACTTTAAAACTAGCAAGGTTTGCGATCCGGGCCAGCGGCTCCCCTTCTTTTATACTCGCCCCGATATTTTTATTGACCCAGGTAACTACCCCGTCACGTGTCGCAATTACATTAGCCAGATCCAGTTTCCGTTTTAAGGCCAGCTGATCATTGCGCAGGATGGCTAAAGCGATTTCAGCTTCCTTCATCTCAATTTTCATCGTTTGCTGTTTACTGCTGATTTCATTTTCCAGTTGCTGTTTTTCCAGTCCGGCCACTTTTAAGTTAAGCTCAGCCTCCTCAATTCCCTCTCTTGTTCCTCCACCTGCTTTAAATAACCGTTTTGCACTGGCCACTGCATCGGTCAGACTTGCGATGCGCAACTGTTTAATGTTATTTGTTGATTTGATATCGTAGAAACTTTTAGATAAATCCAGTTTAAGTTTACTGATTTCGTTCTCTTTGGATTCGATCTGGAACTTCATTTTATTATACTCTGTTTCAGCGGCGGATTTGTCTAACGTAAGAATAGATTGTCCGGATTTCACCTTGTTCCCCGCATCCATCAGCACGTTCCTCACCGAAGCATTAATCGGACTGGTCAGCACTTCTTCAAACTCCGGCAAAATTTCTCCTGTAGCGTTAATGGTATTTTCAATATTTCCTTTTTCAACTACTGCGGTATTAAATTCAGCTGCTGCCAGGGAAGGCGTAATCAAACGGCGCATTAATACTATACTGCCGGTTATTAGTACTATCGCCACCAGAATAATGATCCAGATCTTTTTCTTTTTTTTTGCAGCAACCTCATCTGCGATAATCGTATCCATCTATTATTGTTTGGCTTTCCATATACAAGCCGGATGCCACACCTATCTTACTGTATTTCAGTATAATACAGCTAGTGAAAATAACTAAAACGCCCGATATCGAACATTTTGTTTGTTATCGGGCATTAAAATCATAGTCAAACTGTCTTTCTAATATTTAATTTGATAGAAATTCCGAAATGAGCGCTATTCAAAAGATAAATGTCTGACCATTTGATGCTGGATAGTATTTACTGAAAAAATAGCATCATTATTTACTATTATTGATCATCTATTATTAAATAACGATTTCAATTGTAACTATTTTGATTACAAAATGACTCTAAATGTTAACCAATGATGAATTAACGTTTTTTAACATATTATTTAAGTAAAACATTTTTATTACTAAAGGATTAGTTATAATTTGCGTTTATAATTAACCTTATATGAAATTACTCTTACTCAATCTGCTCCTCTTCTCCCTTATTTCCTTTGCTTCATTCGCACAGAATTCTTATTCGGCAAAGGGCTCAGTTGTGGATACTACTACAGGCGTCAAGCTCACCAATGCATCGGTAAGTGTGATTCGTGCTAAAGATTCCATCCTCGTTAAATTCACGAGAACAGCCGAAAACGGAAATTTTGAATTTATCAATCTGCCGAAGGGCAAAATGTTCATGCTGTTCACCTACCCGGGTTATGCAGATTATGTTGAATATTTTGACCTGGACAGTGCTAAGACCAGTGTAAATCTGGGACGTGTAAAACTTATTCTTAAAGCCAACCTGCTGAATGATGTAATTATCAAAGGAAAAGCAGTGGCCATTAAAATTAAAGGTGATACTACAGAATTTAATGCCGCAGCTTATAAAATCCAGCCGAATGATAAGGTGGAGGACCTGTTAAAGCAGCTCCAGGGTGTACAGGTTGATAAAGACGGGAAAATTACCGCACAGGGTTCCAAGGTAAACAAGGTGTTGGTCGATGGTGAAGAATTTTTTGGTGACGACCCTACATTGGTAACCAAAAACATTCGTGCGGATATGGTCGACAAAGTGCAGCTTTATGATAAAAAGAGTGATCAGGCTACATTTACGGGGATTGATGATGGCGAAAAGGCTAAAACGATTAATATAAAATTAAAAGAAGACAAGAAAAACGGGTATTTCGGTAAGGTCGATCTTGGCGGGGCTACAGATAGTTTCTACCAGGCCCAGGGGATGTTTAACATGTTCAAGGGGAAACAGAAATTCTCCGCTTACGGTACATTAGCGAATACCGGTAAAACCGGATTGGGCTGGGGCGACAGCGAAAAGTACGGATCATCAAGTCTGCAGATGGTAGATGGTGGTTTCTACTTTTCAGGCGATGGCAACGGCCTGGATTCATATAATGGCCAATATAATAATGAAGGTATCCCTATCGCAAGAACAGGTGGCGCACATTATGAAAACAAATGGAACAGCGATAAAGAATCAATCAATGCCAATTACAAAATAGGTTCATTAACGGTGGACGGTGTAAGAAATACCATCACGCAGAACAATCAGCCTAACGGTCTGATCAATACCAACTCTGATGAAAGTTTCCATAACTACCTGTTCAGACAAAAGCTGGACGCAACCTATAACCTCAAACTGGATACTACAGCAAACCTGAAGTTAAGTACAGACGGAACATTAAAAAACAGTCAGAACAACAGTGATTACATGACCATCAGCAGACGTGGTGACGGCAGCTTATTAAATACAAGCGAACGGACCCTTACCAATGATCTGCGCAACCAAAGCTGGAATGGATCGGTATTCCTGACAAAAAAATTGAAAAAGAAAGGACGTACATTATCCCTGACATTAAGTGAAGCAATTACCAATACCGAAACCAAAGGTTTCCTGAGATCAGACAATGAGTTTTATAATGCTGTAGGAACATTGGACAGCTCGGTAATAGTGGATCAATATAAAACTAGTTTAGTGAAAACCAATTTGTTTAACTCCATGCTGGCTTACACTGAACCGATCACATCAAAATTATCACTGATTTTGAACTACGGTTTAGCGTTGAACAACAGCACGTCCGACAGAAAATCGTTTAATAAAACCGGCGATGACCAGTATACCGATTTAGACCGTGCGTTCAGTAATAACTATAAACTGAACCAGGTGTCTAATCAGGGAGGCGCGATCTTCAATTATATCAACCAGAAATCTACAGTGAACTTCGGTGCTAAGGTAACCAATGTGCAGTTCAAGCAGGAAAACCTGTATGATAACAGTATGTTCAACAGGACGTTTATAAACTGGAACCCGCAATTTAACTACCGTTACAAATTCTCTCAGCAAAAAAGTACTGCGTTTTATTACAGCGGTTATAATACACAACCGACAATTAATCAGATCCAGCCGATCCTGGTAAATACAGATCCGTTAAACCTTACATTGGGTAATCCTAACCTTAAACCATCTTTTACCCATAATTTCTCGATAAATTACAATTCATATAAAATGCTGAGCGGACAAAGTCTGTATGGCTATGCATCCTATAATGTCACTACCAACCCTATCGTGAACAATACTGAAACAGATTCAGCAGGTAAAAGCACTTATCAGTCGGTCAACCTGACAAGCAAAAAATCGACCTCTATGTATGCTTATATTTCTGCGGACCGTAAAATCAGTTTCGTAGATATGAACATTGGTTTAAATGCGGGTGTCAGCGGAAATAATTCATTTAACTACGTAAATGGCAGCTTGAACGAATCAAAATCCACCTCTTATAACGGTAGCCTGTCATTGTCAAAATATAAAGAGAAAAAATTCTCGGGACGTATCAATGGTGGACCGACTTATACAACCAATCAATCATCCCTGCAGCAGCAGGTGAATGATAACGGCTGGGGATTCAACGGTGATGCTTATTTCAACGTTTACCTGCCAGCTAAATTTGAAGTGGGATCTGATGCGACTTTTGAATACCGGGCCGCTACAAAGTCCTTTAACACAGACTTCAGCCGGATGATTGTCAATGCCCGCATCACCCGCAGTTTCCTGAAATCAGATGCACTAAAATTCGGAATAGCAGTAAACGACCTTTTAAACAAAAACGTTGGCTTCAGGAGAACTGCTTATGGAAACATGATCACACAAAACAGCTATACTACAATTAAAAGATATTTCATGGCAACAGTTTCATGGGACTTTAACAAGATGGGCGGAGCAGCACCAAAAAAATAATCAAGATGAAAACAAAACTAATTCTCCTTGCCTGCTTACTGACAGGCTTCAGCATTACCCTATCAGCACAAAACGCAAGGTTTGCAACTGAAGGCGTTATCGAATATAACCGTAGTACCAACATGTACGCAATACTGCAAAAACGGGTAAACAACGAAAACAGTACCTATCTGAGCCAGATTGTAGATGATTACAAAAAGAAATCGCCACAATTTAAAGTTCTGAAAAGTACACTCAGCTTTTCAAAAAATAAAACGCTTTTTAATCCTCTTGAAGATACCGCACCCCCTATCCCCTGGTTCGGGGAATCTCCGGAGATCAGCCAGATCAATACCATTTACACTGATCTGAATACCAGGGAAAAGATCACCCGTAAAAAGGTTTATGAAGAAACATTTGTCGTAAAGGATACCGCAAGGGTCATCAACTGGAAAATTACAGGCGAAACAAGGGAGATCGCCGGTTATGAATGCCGCAGGGCAAATGCAGTAATTATGGATTCGGTATATGTTGTAGCTTTTTATACTGATGAGATCCCTGTTTCCGGCGGGCCGGAATCCTTTAATGGTTTACCGGGTATGATTTTAGGACTGGCATTGCCACACGATAATGTAACCTGGTTCGCGACCATCGTGAATGACCGTCCGGTGGATGCAAAGGTGCTCGTTCCTCCTACCAAAGGTAAAGCGACTGATATAAAAGGCCTGATGACAACTTTAAGTTCAGCCTTAAAAGAATACGGCACGTATTATAAAACGATGTTGAAGGCCTTCCTCTTATAGCAGGTTTCTCAACATCTGATCTAAACAAAAAATCCCGGCAGCTGTAATAGCTACCGGGATTTTTTGTATCCGCTTCACTGATCAGAGTATAGCGGAAGTATATTCTGATTATCTCTTTTCAGCTTCTACAAAAGTCCTGTTGGTATGGCCAACATAGATCTGACGCGGACGACCGATTGGTTCTTTGTTCTCATGCATCTCTTTCCATTGAGCAATCCATCCCGGTAAACGTCCTAATGCGAACAATACCGTAAACATATCCGTAGGGAAACCTAAAGCCCTGTAGATGATACCTGAATAGAAATCCACATTCGGGTATAACTTGCGTTCTACAAAATATGGATCACTTAACGCAGCCTCTTCCAGTTTTTTAGCAATCTCCAGTACAGGATCATTGATACCTAATTTCTCCAGGATATCATCACATGCTTTTTTGATAATTTTCGCACGCGGGTCGAAGTTTTTGTACACGCGGTGTCCAAAGCCCATCATACGGAAAGGATCATTTTTATCCTTAGCCTTATTGATCCATTTTTCTGTATCGCCACCATCTTCTTTAATGCGTTCCAGCATTTCAATTACCGCCTGGTTAGCCCCGCCATGAAGCGGGCCCCATAATGCAGCGATACCAGCTGAAACAGATGCATAGATATTACAATCAGAAGATCCCACCATTCTCACTGTTGACGCAGAGCAGTTCTGCTCGTGGTCAGCATGAAGGATCAATAAAGTATTCATTGCTTTCACCACTACAGGATCGATTTCGATCTCTTCTGTACGCTGACCGAAAGTCATGTTCAGGTAGTTACTTACATAATCATATTTATTTTTCGGGTAGATCAGCGGGTGACCTAAAGATTTTTTATAGATGAAAGATACAATCGTCGGGAATTTAGCCAGTAACTTGATCATCTCCCTGTTCATAGTCTCAGGTGAGGAATTCGCATCCAGTGACTCAGGATAGAATGTCGACAATGAGCATACCAGTGAGGCTAACTGCGCCATCGGATGTGATTTCGAAGGATATCCGTCAAGGAACTTTTTCATATCCTCATGGATCAGCGTATGTTTCGTGATTTGAGTCTGAAAATTTTCCAGCTCATCTGCTTTTGGTAAATCACCGTAGATCAGCAGGTAAGCAACTTCAAGAAAGGTTGATTTTTCGGCAAGTTCTTCAATTGGATAACCTCTGTATTTTAAGATCCCTTTTTCACCATCCAAAAAAGTAATTGCACTTTTTGTCGATCCGGTGTTTTTGTACCCGAGGTCAAGTGTAATGTGACCTGTCAAGTCCCTGAGTTTTGAAATATCAATTCCTCGTTCGCCCTCGCTCCCGGTTATAATGGGAAACTCGTATACTTTACCATCAATCTTGATTTCTGCAATATCTGACATATATCTTTTAATTTATAAATAACAAAAATAACTATTCTAGTACTAATTATGGATAATCAATCATAACAAAGCTGTTAAATTTCTGTTAACCGCTGATCGTGATCCCCTAATGAGTTGTTTAATTTTTAGCGGTAATGGATTCTATCACCCCACCGCATTCCAGCATTTCATCGCCATAGTACGGATTGCGGATTTTCTGATCTGATGACAGCCAGTCACCTCCGTCGCCATTATTGGCCATCGGGCAATGCTGTACATAGATAGTGCCTTTTTTAAGGTCTACATGTTTGAATAATGCGATAACATCAGAGCTTAAAGCAGTGAATTCTTTGCGTTGTACTTTGATATCTTCGGTACCGGCAATTTTATCAGCAATGAGCGCCGTATTTTCGCAGCCCTCAAAACCTTTCAAAGCAACAGACAGATCCATAGCGGTCTGATGAGCCGCTGCGGAATTACCGGAAACGAGTGAGTTTTTTAATAAAATATATCCATTATATATTTTTTGAATCTTAGGGTCAGCTAACTGGATATCAGTGTTGACCGCTACAGTATCAGTTTTAGCGACGCTATCAGCCGGTGTTCCGGACTTCTTTTCGGTGTTTGTACAAGCCACCAAAGCAGACAACATTGCTATACCTATATATTTCTTCATCAATTTCCTTTTTTGCTCAAAATACTATTTTAATTTTAATAAAGTAAAATAGAACAGGATATTAAGGATGTTTTTTTGAAAATATTGCAATTTGTCAATACAATATTACTTGAGGCGGTCGGCACCCTTGTACTTTATGCTTTTAGTTAGTAATATGATAAAAGTATTGTTGATTCATTAGTTGTATAACAGCTGCGAGGCTGTAAAAACAAAGGAGGATGTCCAATTGAACATCCTCCTTTATCAACTGATTTTCCTTAAGAAAATCTATTGTTTATACCTTACTTACAATTTGAAGCCGTAAGCGATACGTAAAGCTATCTGACCAGATTGGTTACTGTAGTTATCAATCGCTTTACCAGTGTTTTCATATTTCAGACCAAGGTCCAAACCATTACTCCATGAATAACCTAATGTAGGTGCGTATAAAAATGTAGTTTTTGAATGGTCACTCACTCCGATCGCGGCACCAACTTCACCCATCGCATAAATACCTGAACCACTAGGATCGAAGAAATATTTCAAACCGGTTTTTACAGGGATATATCCGTAATCTGGCATTTCCTGACCAGGAATGTTCAAATAATTAACATCATCTTTTGCGAAAAAGTGGGTATAACCAGTAGCAACAGGAACCGATAATTGTTTAGTTACATCAAACTGTACACGTACATCAACGCCAGCCGCAAAACCGTAAAGGTCACTTGTAGGTATACCTAAGTTTGCGCCGACACCAATTTTTTGAGCACTTACATTTGTCGAGAAGCATATTGCCACAGCAGCTACTGCCGAAGCAAGGAATTTAGTAGAATTTTTCATTTTCGTTTTATTTGTTTGTTAAATGAAATGAGGCCACTGTCTGAAGCAATATTAAATTATATTGGGGTTACAGCGCTTAACATTTCCAGAATTAATCTGTTAAACCTCCATTTACAAATTGCATGCCATAAGCAAAACGAATACGTTTTATTACAAAAGAATAAGATTATAATGGATCTTGATAGCTTTTATATTTATAATATAATTTCAATAACAAGGAGATACCGGAGTTTAATAGACACCTATCCTAACCGGTTCTATTACATTACCACACAACTGATTAACGATTTTTTTCAGCGGAATACAACCTGATCAGCTGATGATGCAATTCATCTGCCGGCAAATCGGCATTCAGCCAATTGATCTTTACGCCGTCCTTTTCCATTTTCCTGAAAAATGTCATCTGACGTTTTGCGAACTGGCATATCGCTATGTATAGTTTTTCTTGCAGTTCAGCAAAACTGATTTCGTTTTGCAGGTAGGATGTAACGAACTTGTATTCCAAACCGTAAAAAATAAGCTTTTCCGCAGTTACCCCACTTTTTAAAAGTCCTTCCACCTCTTCGATCAGTCCTTCCTCAAACCTCTGCTGAAGTCTTTTCAGGATGCGGGAGCGCCGCAATTCTAAAGCACCCGTCAGGCCCACAACCAGTGGATCCAGAGCAGGATACACTTCTTCAGCAAGCTTATGGTGCTGCAGGTATTCTGCAATCTCAATTGCCCTCACCAGTCTTTTTGCTGAGGAAAGATCCGCATGCGCCGTCACCTCCTGAGGATACGCAGCAAGTTTCGCCCGCAGCGCGTCAATATCATAAACAGGCAGACTGTCCCGAAAAGGCTGGTCTACAGGAACAGCGGTGTATTGCTGGTTTTGCAAAAGTGTATGGATATACATACCTGTACCTCCGCAAACTATTGGCAGACGCGCTTTCTCATTCAGCTGTTGTAGTATAGTATAAAAATCTTCTTTAAAAGCATTGACATTGTATTGCTCCCCGGCTGCTTTGATATTGATCAAATGATAAGGCACCTCAGCACCATTAACCGTATATTCCTGTAAATCTTTACCTGTACCGATATCCATCCCGGTAAATACCTGCCTGCTGTCAGCGCTGATAATTTCCCCATTGAGTGCAATGGCAGCGCTAACGGCCAGCCTGGTTTTACCTGATGCTGTTGGGCCGAGAATAATTAAAAGCGGATGTTTATCCATTATGTATATAAAATGTATTTCAGGTTCCCGGTGTTGAAAACCCTGATATAATGCAAAGATCTCATTTTGTCTATATAATCAGGCGTTAAAAGAACAGGCTGTAACTCTTCCGGTAAACGATGGGGAAATAAACGGGTAAATGTTTTTGCTGATAACCAGATATATGCAGGGCCGGATTGTTCGGAAAGTTCAAAACCAAGTTTGGTATAACCTTTTCCGTACGACCAGTCCAGATCAGCATAGGTCATCACATCATTCGGAGTAAGCGTTTTGGTAACGTGTTTGATGAGTTTGCTGAGCCCCCCTTGCACCGTAACACCCGCAACATTCGCAAAACGCATCAGTTCAATAGAATAGTAATCCGGACCGCGTCTTGTCATTTTTCTTTTAGCGCTAAACAATGCGACCGCAACCATCTCGCCTTCAACCTCCAACGCAAAACGGTGACGGCCTTTTACAGTCCCCTGAAGATGAAAACGATTCAGAAAG
>Ga0247813_10001804_pt1 | contig 15550 bp, 11 predicted proteins | sample UWRJL169409C1_FD_180719 | JGI IMG/M metagenome (GOLD analysis project Ga0247813, IMG submission 180719) | Plant litter microbial communities from Arlington Agricultural Research Station in Wisconsin, United States - UWRJ-L169-409C-1 | ecosystem: Environmental > Terrestrial > Plant litter >... | reverse complement strand
ATATTAATTAAAGAATTATGAGTAAATTTCGTTTAGATGAAGTAGATCACCAGATTTTAGATATGTTAATAGACAATACGAGAGTTCCGTTTACTGACATTGCAAAAAAACTATTGATATCTGCTGGAACAGTACATGTTAGAGTAAAAAAAATGGAAGACGCCGGAATAATAATGGGATCTTCATTGGCCTTAGATTACGATAAATTAGGTTATTCATTTATTGCTTATGTGGGTGTATTCCTTAATAATACGTCTCAAACTAAATTTGTATTAGAGCGAATTAATCAAATTCCATTCGTAACAGTAGCTTCTGTAACGACAGGGAAATTCAATATTTTTTGCAAAATTAGAGCAAAAGATACTAAACACGCAAAAGAAGTAATCTTTATGATTGATGACATTGAAGGAGTTTACAGAACAGAAACTATGATTTCATTAGAAGAAAGTATTAACGATAAGAAGCGTTTGATGCATACTATTTTTAAAAATATGTAATATTTTCTTGAATGCTATATTTAAATATAACCTCAAGTTTATTCTTGGGGTTTTTTTATGACTAATTAACCAACCAACTACAACACGATTATGTACACGTTGCCTAAAATTGAACGTTTTAATCAAGATGTTCTCTCAAAATACCACATTTACAATAGTGTTTTTATAACATTACCATTTGATTCAATTGATAATACAGGAGTTTTACTTCCTCTATTTACAGAAACATGCGAAACGGGATTTAGAAAACAAGAAACGCCTAAAGAAATTTTTGATTTCTTTTCAAATAAATATTTAAACAACGCATCTGAGACGGAGAAAATCGATCTAATGTTTCGATTTATTCAATATATAGAACGCCAGATTGTATTGTTTGATGCCATTGAAGATGCTGCTTTTCCTGCTGTTAATAATATGGAAGGACGCGGATCTTTACGTGATATCAAAGAAAAAACCGACGCTAAAGAAAAGAATGAAGAATTAATCGAATTCCTTGAAAACTTTAACGTTAGAACAGTTTTAACAGCACATCCAACACAATTTTACCCAGGACCAGTTCTAGGAATTATCAATGATTTAACTGATGCTATCCGTTTAAATGATTTATTAAAAATTAAACAACTACTGGCACAGTTAGGAAAAACACCTTTTATTCAGAACGAAAAACCAAATCCATACGATGAAGCGGTAAGTTTGATCTGGTATTTAGAGAATGTGTTTTATGCAACTTCCGGAGAAATTGTTCATTATTTGCAAAAAAATATTCTTCACGGAAGCGCCATCAAAAATCAATTAATCAAACTTGGTTTCTGGCCAGGAGGTGACCGTGACGGAAATCCTTTCGTGACAACTGAAATTACTTTGAAAGTAGCAGAACGTTTGCGTACTTCTATTTTAAAGTGCTATTACGTTGAAATGAGAAACTTAAAAAGAAAGCTAACTTTCTCAGGTGTAGATACTTTGGTATCTGAACTTGAACATAAACTTTACCGTTCTGTTTTTTATTCTAAAGGTGAAATTTATATCACTTTAGAGGAATTACTAGCACAATTAAATAAAATAAGAACGATTATTATCGAGAAACACCAGTCGTTATATCTTGACGAATTGGAAGCGTTTTTGGTAAAAATCAATTTATTCGGATTCCATTTTGCAACTTTAGATATTCGTCAGAATAGTAAAATTCATGACGCTGTTTTTAAAGATGTTGTCAATCATTATCTAAACTCTGATTCAAAAATTTTCCCGGAAAATTATTTTGAATTATCTGAAAGTGAAAAATTAATTGTTTTATCAAAAGTTAAAGGACAATTAAATCCTGCTGATTTTAATGATGAAATTACAAGATCAACATTAGAATCTGTACAAGCTATTAAAACTATTCAGGAACGCAACGGCGAATTTGGTGCCAATCGTTATATCATTAGTAATAACGAAAGTGCATTGAACGTAATGGAAACTTTTGCCATGATTCGTTTGAATAATTGGGAAAACCCGACTGTTGATATTATTCCGCTTTTTGAATCGGTTGATGATTTGCAGAATGCACACGAAATTATGGAGCAGTTATATACTAATCCTGAATATTCTAAGCATTTACAAGCGAGAGGAAACAAACAAACAATTATGCTTGGTTTCTCTGATGGAACTAAAGATGGTGGTTATTTGATGGCCAACTGGAGTATTTATCAGGCAAAAATTTCATTGACTGAAATTTCAAGAAAATATGGTATTCACGCTATTTTCTTTGATGGACGTGGTGGACCTCCTGCTCGTGGCGGTGGAAAAACACATAAATTTTATGCTTCTTTAGGACCAAAAATTGAAAACAACGAAATTCAAATTACAGTTCAGGGACAAACGATCAGTTCGAACTTTGGAACTTTAGATTCTTGTCGTTATAATATCGAAAACTTATTAAGTGCCGGTGTTACTAATCAGGTCTTCAGTAAAGAGGATAACGAATTGAGTGCTGATGAAACTAAAATTTTAACTCAACTGGCTGATTTAGGGTATGAGAAATATTTAAGTTTTAAGAATCACCCCAAATTTATTCCCTATTTAGAGAAGATGAGTACGTTGAAATACTATTCTAAAACAAATATTGGAAGCCGTCCATCAAAAAGAAGTAAATCTGAATCATTGGATTTTGCCGATTTAAGAGCAATTCCTTTTGTTGGCTCATGGAGTCAGTTAAAGCAAAACGTACCTGGATTTTTTGGAGTAGGTTCTGCTTTAAAATATTTTGAAGAAAGCGGTCAATGGAATAAAGTAAGTGATTTGTACCATAATTCATTATTCTTTAAAACACTTTTGGAAAATAGTATGATGTCATTGGCGAAATCATTTTTACCACTAACAGCCTACATGCGAAATGATCCTGAATTTGGTGAATTCTGGCAAATTATCTATGATGAATTTTCAGAGACGAAACGTCTTCTGCTTAAAATTGCAGGTCATAAAACCTTAATGGAAAACTATCCTGATGGTATAGCATCAATTCAAGTAAGAGAACGTATTGTATTGCCATTGTTGACAATACAACAATATGCTTTATTAAGAATTAATGAATTGAACAATGATAAAAGTGGTAACGAAGAGCTTATTAAAGTTTATGAAAAAATAGTAACAAGATCTCTTTTCGGAAATACTAACGCAAGTCGTAACTCTGCTTAAAAATTAATCAATGAAATTAACAGAAACTGAATATTCCGGGCCTTTTGCAAATTACATTCAGGAAGCCGGAGAAATTAATTTAATTGAGGAGTTAGAAATTTCTCTTCATGATTTTATAAAATTTATTCAAAACATTCCATTAGATAAATTTGATTATCGTTATGCAGAAGGCAAATGGACGATAAAAGATATTATTCAGCATTTAATTGACTGCGAGCGTATTTTTGCTTATCGTGCTCTGCGTTTTTCAAGAAATGATAAAACAGCTTTACCTGGATTTGAAGAAAATGATTATGTAGACAATACAAATGCAAACGGAAGAAGCATTCAGGATTTATTGACTGAACTTTCTGCTGTAAGACATTCAACTTTATTGTTTTATAAAAGTCTTTCTGAAGAGCAACTTAAACGAATAGGAACTGCTTCAACACATCAGCTTTCGGCTCGAGCTTTGGGATATGTTATTATCGGTCATCAAAAGCATCATCAAAATGTTTTTCAGGAAAGATATTTATAACAATTTACATATTTAAGAATAAAAAATCCTGTAAAGTTTTTTTACAGGATTTTTTATTTTCAAGACTCATTTGTGATTTTTCCTAGTCGAAAATGATAAAAAGGAGAAAATTATTTTTTCAGCTCTAATTTTTTTAATCTGGAACTTACTGCGCCTTCATTTCGTCCCAACAAAAGTGCTATTTCTTTCACTTTCTTTCCTTGATAAAAAAAATGAACAAGATTTGAATCTTCCTCTGAAGTCCATTTTTTATATGCTTCAGAATTTTCTAATCTTTTCTCATCCAATGAATAACTTTTAATTTTTAGTTTTTCATCGTCATTTTTGTGTCTTTCAAGAAAAGCTAGTCCAAATCTGATTTTGTCGTAAGACATTTTTTCTTCAAAATAATCATAATATGGTTTCAATGCAGTTGGAAATTCAAGTTCGATTTGTGCTTTTAGTAATTGAGAAATTTCCTTTTCAGAAACAAACTGACTTAAATCAAAATCATGTCCATCTACATATAATTTGGCTAAATGTGAGATAATGGTAGTTTGTCCCAAATTACGTTTCCCTGCAATTTCCTCAATACTGTTACCTTCGTTAAAAAGCGCTAAAGTCGTTTTATAGGTGTTACCTTCCTTTTTTACTTTGGTATTTTCTTTTTTTACTTTTTCATAATAGGTAATGGCATCTATAAATTCTGAACCATATTTTTCAAGTTTAGCTTTACCAACTCCCTCAACAGCAAGGAATTCTTCATCACTCATTGGTCTCAATATTTCCATCTGTCTTAAAGCAGCGTCGCTAAAAATTACGTATGCAGGAACATCTTCATCCTTTGCAATCTCATAACGCAGTTTTCGAAGTATTTCAAAAAGAGAATTTTTAGCCGCTTTAGGTTTTGTTTCTTTAATTTCGTTTTTATCAATTACTTTTTTAACGACAGTAGTCAGTTTTACTTTTTCTCCTTCAAATAAAACCTTTTTAGCAAAAGCTGTTAGTAAAATTTTATTATGTTGGTGGAAAGCGATTTCACAATATCCCAAATTAATTAACTGAATCAAGTATTGATTCCAATCGTACCATGATATATCAGCGCCAATTCCGTACGTTTTTAAGCTTTGGTAATTTTTTTCGTAGATATACGCATTTTTTGAGCCTCTTAAAAAATCAACAATTACAGCTAATGGTTCAGATTCCTGTAAACGGCTAATAGCTGACAAGGCTTTTTGCGCGAGAATCGTACCATCGAAAAATTTTGGCGGATTTTTGCAAATATCGCAATTACCGCAGTTCTCTTTAACCAGTTCTCCAAAATAAGAAAGCAGAATTTTTCGACGACAGCTTAGTGCATCGGCATATTGTTTCATTCTTTCTAATTTTGCCAGCTGAACATCAGAATTCAAACCTTCCGACGCAAATTTCTGCAACTGAATCACATCGGCATAACTTTCAAACAAAACCGTTTCTGCGGGTAATCCGTCACGACCAGCGCGACCAATTTCCTGATAATAACCTTCAATATTTTTGGGTAGATTGTAATGAATTACCCAACGAACATTTGATTTATCAATTCCCATTCCGAAAGCAATAGTCGCGCAAACTACCTGACAGTCGTCATTTATAAATTCGTCCTGTGTTTTCGCTCGAAGTTTATTATCTAAACCTGCGTGATATGCTTTTGCCGAAACTCCGCTTTTTTGCAATTTTTGCGCTAATTCTTCGGTTGTTTTTCTACTTAAGCAATAGATTATTCCAGATTCATTTGGTTTATTTTCTACGAAATCAATAATTTGTTTTACACGATCCAACGCCGGACGAACTTCTAAACTTAAGTTCTTTCTATCAAATGAAGCGACAAAAGTTTTTGGATTTTTTAAATTTAACTGTTTTGTAATATCAGTTCGGGTTGCTTTATCGGCAGTAGCGGTCAATGCAAGGATTGGAGTAGAAGGGAAGCGGTTTTTTAGATATCCCAAATTGGTATAAGCAGGCCTGAAATCATGTCCCCAGGATGAAATACAATGCGCTTCATCAATTGCAATTAAACTAATAGTCAATTCATTAAAAATAACATCCAAGTAAGATAAGCTCTCCGGAGCAATATAAACGAGTTTAAAATTATTCGATTTTAAATTGTCTATATAATACTGTTGCTCTTCGCTTGACTGGCTGCTATTGATATAACAAGCATTGATTCCGTTAGTTTTTAAACTATCAACCTGATCTTTCATCAAAGCTATCAAGGGTGAAATAACAATTGTAATTCCGGGCAAAACTAAAGCGGGAAGTTGAAAACATATTGATTTTCCTCCACCAGTTGGCATAATAGCCAAAGTATCCTGACCACTGAGTATGGTATTAATAATTGTCTCCTGATTTGGACGAAATTTTTCAAATCCAAAATTCTCTTTTAACTTGGCGTGTAGTAATTCTGTATTCATTTGGCTGTTACTTTTTTTAAATATTAAATTTAAAGAAATTTCTTATAAAATATACAAATAGTAAATTTATTATTTAAAGAAAATATCAAGTTTTAATCAGGTTAATAAAAAAAGGAACCCGAATAGAGTTCCTTTAGTTTTATTTAGAAAGAGAAATTAATCCTCATCGTCTTCGTCATCTTCGTCTGCAATATCATCCGGATCTCTATCTTCATCTTCGTCATCTCCACCATCAACATCTGGCTTATCTTCTTTCTCATCTTCCTCGTCATCATCACTATCATCATCAAGATCAAGACCTTTTACTGGTTCGATTGTGTCAACGTCAAGATCAATATCGTCATCTTCATCGTAATTTTCGATTCTATCAGCAAGTTTAGTACTAATTTTTACTAAATAAATAGTGTCTTCAGTACGAACTTCAACAGCTTCGATCAATTCGTTTTTAGCATTTCTAAAACGGATAACATCCGAATCATCATAACCATCAGGAAATTTTTCAACCAAAAGATTCAAAATTTCATTGGTAAGTTTAGCGTAGTCTACTATAACTCTTTTCATAAAAATATACTATAAATCTAATAAATAGGCAAAAATTAATGGAGCAACAATTGTCGCATCCGACTCAATAATAAATTTAGGGGTTTTGATATCTAATTTACCCCAGGTAATTTTCTCATTTGGAACTGCTCCAGAGTAAGAACCATAACTGGTTGTTGAATCTGAAATTTGGCAGAAATAACTCCAAAACGGAATATCATGCATTTCCATATCCTGATATAACATTGGCACTACACAAATAGGGAAGTCACCAGCAATACCACCACCAATTTGAAAAAATCCAACTCCGTTAGCGCTGTTTTTTGGGTACCAGTCAGCAAGGAATGTCATGTATTCAATTCCTGATTTCATGGTAGATGCTTTTAATTCGCCTTTGATGACGTATGAAGCAAAAATATTTCCCATTGTACTATCTTCCCATCCCGGAACGATAATTGGTAAATTTTTCTCAGCAGCAGCGTACATCCAGCTATCTTTTAAATCTATCTCGTAATATTCTTCTAATACACCAGACAACAACATTTTGTACATAAATTCATGAGGAAAATAACGTTCTCCTTTATCATCAGCATCTTTCCAGATTTTGTAAATGTGTTTTTGTAAACGACGGAATGCTTCATGCTCAGGAATACAAGTGTCAGTAACACGGTTTAATCCTCTTTCAAGCAAAGCCCATTCGTCTTCTGGCGTTAAGTCACGATAATGTGGCACTCTTTCATAGTGAGAGTGTGCTACTAAATTCATGATGTCTTCTTCTAGATTGGCTCCAGTACAAGAAATAATTTGTACTTTATCTTGTCTAATTATTTCGGCAAAAATTTTACCAATTTCTGCTGTACTCATTGCGCCAGCCATACTTACCATCATTTTAGCACCATTTGCCAGTTGTTGTTCGTATCCTTTTGCGGCATCAACTAAAGCAGCAGAGTTAAAGTGTAAATAATGTTTTTCAATAAACTGACTGATTGGTCCTTTCATTTTTTTTGTTTTTTTTGAATTAAAAGTTTAACCTTTTAGATGATACTGCAAATTAATAATTTAATAGATATTAACATTTAATTTGCAAGCTTTTTTTTATACTTTTTTTGTGTAGCCTAAAATCTTTAAAACATCGTCAGAAGTCTGTTGTTCAGAGAAAACTTCAGTCCCAATAATTCCATTTTCATCACGATCTATTAAAATATGTTTTGGCTGTGGAATCAAACAGTGGTGTAAACCTCCATATCCTCCAATTGTTTCCTGATACGCTCCCGTATTAAAGAAACCAATATACAATGGCTTTTCTTTGTTGTATTTAGGCAAATAAATGGCATTCATATTTTGTTCTGAATTGTAATAGTCGTCACTATCGCAAGTCAATCCTCCTAACAGAACCCGCTCGTAAGTATCATTCCAACGGTTAACCGCCAGCATAATAAAACGTTTATTTATAGCCCAAGTATCTGGCAAAGTGGTAATGAAAGACGAATCAATCATATTCCATTTCTCTCTATCATTTTGTTGTTTTTGATACAAAATCTGATAGATTGCGCCACCGCTTTCACCTACTGTAAATGATCCAAATTCTGTAAAAATATTTGGAACATCAACTTCGGCTTCATCGCATGCAATTTTAATCTGATTGATAATTTCATCAATCATATATTGGTAATCATATTCAAATGCAAGAGAGTTTTTAATTGGGAAACCACCTCCAATGTTCAGACCATCAAGAGTAGGGCATTCCTTTTTAAGTGCAATGTATACTTTTATACATTTTACCAACTCATTCCAGTAATATGCTGTATCGTTAATTCCGGTATTGATAAAAAAGTGAAGCATTTTAAGCTCTAATTTATCATTTTCCTGAATCTGTTTTTTATAAAATGAAACTATGTTTTTGTAACCAATACCTAATCTTGAAGTATAAAACTCAAATTTAGGTTCTTCCTCAGCTGCAATACGAATTCCAATTTTGAATTTTCCTTTAATTTCGGCTTGTAGCAAATCTAATTCTTCATAGTTATCAATAATCGGAATTGTGTTTTTATGTCCGTTATTGATTAATCTTGCAATATTGGTAATATATTCATCTCTTTTAAAACCATTACAAATTACGTACGTACTCTTGTTGATTTTACCGTTTTCTAACAAATTTTCAACAATATTAATGTCAAAAGCAGATGAAGTTTCAACATGGATATTGTTTTTAAAAGCCTCATTCATAATATATTCGAAATGAGAACTTTTTGTACAATAGCAATAGTAATACTTTGCTTCGTATTTATTTTTTTCCATTGATTTTCTGAACCAGGCTTTTGCCTTATTAATATTTTCAGAAATCTGTGGCAGGTAGGTAAATTTTAATGGGGTACCGTATTGTTCAACCAATTTCATCAAATCGATATTGTGAAACTGTAAGTTGTCTTTGTTTAATTTAAATTCCTCTTGTGGAAAGTAGTAAGTCTGATTAATTAGATCGGAATATTTTGTATTCATTTATTTTTAAATATTTTAAGTTGTCATTTTTAAATTTAGTAAACGATGCTAAATCTAAAATTCAAACCCTGATATTGGCGAATACAATCTCCAGTTTTTCATGTTCTGCTTTCGAGTCTAAAAACACGTCAAAACAAAACGGACTTTTACTATTATAAAAACGATTCAACATTCTTAGTAAAGAACTATTGAGGCGGTTTCTATAAGAACTAAAGTGTCTTTGTTTTTTGTTTGTTTTCATCGTGGCAAATGTAAAAAATAATATATACCTAAAGCAATCCTTTTGATTAAAAAAAGTTTAAGATTTATAATCCTGAAACGCGTCTAGAATCAATTTATTTTCAACGGATTGATTAATTTTTATTTTTCCGATTCCTTCAATAAGGGCAAATTGAATTAATCCGTACTCATTTTTTTTGTCATGAATAAGTAATTCCAATATTGGATCGATGTCATTTTCTTCAATTTGAACATCATCATAAATATTTTTAAGGGCTGTTTTAATTTCAGCATATTCTTCAGCCGAAATTAAACCTTTATGCAATGAAATATAACTTTCTAAGATCATTCCAATTGCGATCGCTTCTCCGTGCAATAATGTTGTTTTAGTTTCACTTTCTAAAAAATAACTTTCTATAGCGTGACCTAGTGTATGTCCAAAATTTAATGCTTTACGAATGTTTTTCTCCGTTGGATCCTGAATAACAATAACATTCTTAATTTCAACTGAACGATAAATTAGTTCGTCAAAATCAGCATAATCAATTGATTTTAAATCTAAAAACTGTTTCCAGTAGGCAGCATCATATATAAGTCCGTGTTTTAACATTTCAGCTAAACCAGAACGCATTTCAGCCTGAGATAAGGTTTCAAGATAGTTAGTGTCAATTAGAACCATTTGAGGTACATTGATAACTCCAATTTGATTTTTAAGATTCCCTAAGTCAACACCGGTTTTTCCTCCAACAGAAGCATCAACCATTGATAGCAGGGTAGTTGGAATATTGATAAAATTAACACCACGTTTGAAAGTCGAAGCGACAAATCCACCAAGGTCAGTAACAACACCACCACCCAGATTAATTATAAGTGATTTTCTATCTGCTCCAAGCTCCGTTAAAACATTCCAGATCTGAATACAGGTTTCAATATTTTTATTTGCTTCTCCAGCTTCAAATTCAATAATTTCAATATTTAAATCGGTTTCAAGTAAAGGCAAAAATTTAGGCAAACAATGTTCATTTGTTTCATTATCAACTATAATAAACAAATTAGAGTATTTATTTTCTTTTAAGTGTGTATTTAGAGCTTCATATGCATTTTGGTTGAAATGCACTAGATAATTATTGGCTTGAATAGATTGCATATTTCTTTTTGGTTTATTGAAACCACAAAATACGGCATTTTTAACTAAATAATATTCAAACTTTGCCTATAATTTGTTGTAAAAACCGCTTAAATAAAATGGTATTAAATAACGAAATTGCGTTTTGTGGTAATTTTTTGTCATTTTATAAAATGATGTTTTTGTTAAAGCTTATTTTAGTACTTTAACAGTGCTGAATGCAAAATACGACCTGTTTTTATAAATAATATTCAAAACTCTCTCTATATTTGCACAAAAAACAACCTAAATGGAAAAAATATTCGATAACACTCAAGTAGCATTCTCGCTTAAAAGTGATACTGAACTTGACAGAGCTTATTTTCTTTTTAAAATGATTGACAGCGAACCTTTAGTAAGAATAGGAACTGCTGTAACTAATTTTGCAATTAAAGCGCACCTTCCGGTTGAAGGATTGATTCGTGCAACGGTTTTTGATCATTTTTGTGGAGGAGTAAATGAAGATGATTGTATAACTGTAGTAGATAAAATGTTCACAAAAGGCGTTTCATCTGTTTTAGATTATTCAGTTGAAGGAAAAGAAGAAGAAGCTCAATTTGATGCAGCTTTAGAAATGACTTTAAAAACAATCGAATTTGCTAAAGAGCGTTTGGCAATTCCGTTTGCTGTTTTTAAACCAACAGGTTTAGGTCGTTTTGAACTATATGAAAAATTAGGCGAAAAGCAAACCTTAAATCCAATAGAACAAGCAGAGTGGGATAGAGTAGTAGCACGTTTTGATAAAGTTTGCAGTGAAGCACACAGAAAAGATGTTGCTTTATTGATTGATGGTGAAGAAAGCTGGATGCAGGATGCTGCTGATGATTTAGTTACCGATATGATGCGCAAATACAACAAAGAGAAAGCAATTGTTTTCAACACATTGCAAATGTATCGTTGGGATCGTTTGGACTATTTGAAAAAATTACATGAAATTGCAAAAGGCGAAAGTTTTTTCATTGGAATGAAATTAGTTCGTGGTGCTTACATGGAAAAAGAAAACAAAAGAGCGGAAGAGAAAAATTATGTTTCGCCAATTTGTGTATCTAAAGAAGCGACTGATGTAAACTATGATGAAGCTGTTCATTATATGTTAGACCATTTAGAAACGATGTCAATTTTTGCTGGAACTCACAACGAATTGAGTTCTTATAAATTGATGGAGATGATGCAGCAAAGAGGAATTGCGAAAAACGATAACAGAATCTGGTTTGGACAGTTATACGGTATGAGTGATAATATCAGTTATAACCTGGCTGAAAATGGTTATAATGTTGCTAAATATTTGCCATTTGGACCAGTAAGAGATGTCATGCCATACCTAATTCGTCGTGCTGAAGAAAATACTTCTGTAGCTGGGCAAACAAGTCGCGAATTATCAATGATTAAAGCAGAACGTAAAAGAAGAAAAGGAAAAAAATAGTTTTCAGTCTCAGCTTACAGTCGCAGTGCTTATCTGTCAATAAAAAAATCCAAATTCCAATTGTTAAGATTGAAATTTGGATTTTTTTTATTGGAATTTTATCTAATTTTTAGAAAGAAACCTGGCATTGCAATACAACCATTCCTAAACGATCGCTTTGTTTATATTCACCAACTAGCGTTTTATCAAAAACGGCTCTATTTTGGTAGTTCAAGCTGATTTTTGGACCTAAGGTACCTGTCGTGTAATAATTTGCTCCCAATTCATACATGGTCATTGGCTCGTCCAGAGCTTCTAAAGCTGCGATTTGAGTTGCCATATAAGGTTGAAAACGTCCTTTCTTTGCCTGATTGTCAGATTTTGCAAATAAATAACCCAATTGAGCATAGTAGATATTTCCTGTTCCAACTCCAATAAAACCAGCTCCTGATCCATTAATTAAACTTCCGTCTCCAACAGCAGGATTTGGTGTCGAAACAGATTGAATGTAATTTTTACCATAATCACAATTATTATAAGAAGCATAAGCTGTTATAGCATTGCCTTTCTCGCTTAAAGGACTATCATAAAAAACATCAAAACCTAAAACTTTCATGTCATCATAAGCTATTGTTGCATCCGGAGTTAGGTGCCACATTGCTTTTGCCTGAGTTAAATAACCCAATGCCAGATTGAAAACTTTTTTTGTTCCTAAGTAGGTTCCTTTGTGATAGGCATCTTCCAGAGATTCTTTGTCAAAGAAAGAATACGTTAGAATTCCGGAATACTGCGCTCTTGGTGTTTCTGTACTTACTGTGGAATTCAATCCTAAGTTATTTGTTGAATTTCGATACGGATTAGTAATTGCTGCACGGTAATTAAATTTACCTAAATCTCCTTTTGCGTAAATGCTTAGATTTCTATTTCCGAAAGTGGATGATGTATTGATAAACTGCTGATACATTGGAGTATCTAAAGGAAGTTGAGAAGAAGAACTGTTTGCGGAATAACGTGTTGTTCCTGCTCCCCATGCTGTTAATCCTCCACCAATATGGAGGCTTTTGTTAAAATGATATTCACCTAAAGCGTCCATAACAGAAAGTGGAGCATTCGAAGGTCCGTTATTTTGTGTAAAATTGATGTTGTTCTGACCAAACTGTAAATGGAAGAAAATGTTCTCCGTCAGCATCCCCATAGCCTGTAATCGCAGTCGTCTGATAACAATATCATAGGTATCCTTGACTTCGTTGGTTCCAATTTTACTTCCCGCATTCAATTCAGAATAACGTCCCCAAACCTGAAGATTCATTCCGAATTTAATGTATTGAGATCCGTCTTTGGAGATATTGACTACGTTGAAAGGTTTGTCTTGTGCGAAAACAGTAATAGTATTTAAAACAATAAATAATAAAATCAGAATAATTCGTAAATGTGGCATTTCAATAATTTAAAGGTAGTTAGTGTTATTTTTATTTAATTAAGAATTACTAAACTGAAGATTACTAAGGTTTTTATAAATACCATTTTCAAGGTTTATAAGTTCCTGATGTGTTCCTTCTTCAGTAATTTTTCCATTATCTAAAACTAAAATTTTATCAGCGTTTCTAATAGTCGAAAGACGGTGCGCAATAATGATACTTGTTCTTCCTTCCATCAATACTTCTAAAGCCTCCTGAACTAATTTTTCACTTTCACTATCTAAAGATGAAGTTGCTTCATCTAAAATTAAAATACTAGGGTTTTTAAGTAATGCTCTTGCGATTGCAATACGCTGACGTTGTCCGCCGGATAATTTTACACCGCGTTCTCCAACTAAAGTTTCAAATTTCTCAGGGAAACCTTCAACAAAATTCAATGCATTTGCCTGTTTTGCGGCCAGCATAATCTCTTCATCGGTCGCATCTGGTTTTCCATATGCGATATTTTCTCTAATTGTTCCTCCAAATAAAATTACGTCCTGCGGAACAATACTCATGTTTCCACGAAGATTTTCTAAATCATAATCGTAAATATTTTTTCCATCCACCAGAATTTCTCCTGAAGTGATATCGTAAAAACGTAATAATAGCGAAGATATAGTCGATTTTCCGGCACCACTCGGGCCTACAATAGCAATCTTCTGACCGAATTCAGCATTGAAATTTACATCTTTCAATACTTCAACTTCCTTACGGGAAGGGTAACTAAAAGCAACATTTTTGAAAGAAACAGTTCCTTTGATTTTTTCAATAGGTGTTGTTTTTGGATTTGCATTGATGGCTTCCGGAGTTTCTTCTAATAATTCAAAAACGCGTTCTGTTGCTCCAACTGCTTTTTGAATTTGAGCATACATCTCGGCAATTCCACCAAAAGAAGCACCGATAAACGTTGTGTAAAGCACGAACGAAATTAAATCACCCACACCTTCAACTTCTCCTTTAATTGTCAATGTAATGCCGTACCAAACAACGGCAACCACGCATCCAAAAAGACATAAAATGATAAACGAGGCAAAGTAACCTCTGTATTGACCGCCTTTAATAGCAATTTTTACAATCTCTTTGATCTTATTTTTGTAACGCTGAATTTCGTACCATTCATTAGCAAAAGCTTTTACATTGCTGATTCCCTGTAAAGTTTCTTCAACAATTACCTGACTTTCTGCTACTTTATCTTGTGTCTTTTTTCCGTATTTACGAATAAATCTTCCAAAAATAACGGCTGCAACGGCGACAATCGGAACTATAGCCAGCATCATTAAAGTTAATTTCGGGCTAATGTTACCTAAAATAACAAAACCTCCAACAATTAATATAAACTGACGTAAAAATTCAGCAATTGTAGTTGTAAAAGTGTCCTGTAATTGCGAAATATCAGCGCTGATACGACTATTTAATTCTCCGACACGTTTTTGAGAATAAAACCCCATTGGTAGTTTTACCAGGTTTTCATATAAGGCAAAACGAATATTTGAAAGTGAGTTTTCAGTAAAATTTACAAATAGAGAAATTCTAAAGAAGGAGAAGATAGCCTGCAGTGTTAGAATCACCATAAGTGCAACAGCAATTTCATTTGCCCTGCTTAAATCTTTATTAGTGACACAGTCAACCAGCATTCCCATTAATTTAGGAAAGGCGAGGGCAGTAGCACTAGTTAATAGGAGGAAAATCAAGCCAAGGAAAAATTTCCATTTGTGGCCTTTACCATATTTAAAAATTCGGATTGCTTTTTGAAGGGAATTAGAGTCTAATTTAGCTTTAGGTAAATCGTTTTCTTGAAATCTAGCCATTTGAGTATACAATTAAGGTATGCAAATGTAAGACTCTGACGAGTGAATACAAAAGAATATTCCAATTTACCTTTTCAGTTTTCGATTTTTAACTAAATAATAAGAAAACGTCAATTTTTATTTCCATTTTAAAAAGCTGAAAAATAGCAAGGTAAACTAAATCATTAAAAAATATTTCATTTTTTTTCTAAAAACACTTGCAAATACGAATTCTAGCTGTATATTTGCACTCGCAATCACAAACGATAGCAACCTAGTAAAATAGGGCGATTAGCTCAGCTGGTTCAGAGCACCTCGTTTACACCGAGGGGGTCGGGGGTTCGAACCCCTCATCGCCC
>Ga0247813_10001803_pt1 | contig 15555 bp, 21 predicted proteins | sample UWRJL169409C1_FD_180719 | JGI IMG/M metagenome (GOLD analysis project Ga0247813, IMG submission 180719) | Plant litter microbial communities from Arlington Agricultural Research Station in Wisconsin, United States - UWRJ-L169-409C-1 | ecosystem: Environmental > Terrestrial > Plant litter >... | reverse complement strand
AAATAGTCCTCTGTTTGAACAATATTAGATTTCACGGAACGAATTTTTAGAATATCCCTATGAAAAAAAATGTATCCCTCTTGCTGTTTGCTCTGGCGGCATTTACGATTGCCAGCGCTTTTTATTTAGCCAGAAATTCTGCGCCTTCAAATGTTGACAAACGCGTGGACGAGAAGGTGGTGTTGGTGGATTCGGTGGAGGTGAAGTAGGTGTTAATTTGTGTAAGAAGTTGAGTGAAGGAGACCGATCGGCTATAAAATTAATTTATTTATATCTATAATTTATGGTATCGCATAATTTGATTTATAGTGAGAAAGCATATCGCATTAAATGATAAAAAAAATTGTGAATTAACTATAGAAAAAAATAGGATGGCAGACATAGAAAAAATATTGGACAATTTGAACCTTCCAAAGCAACTCCTCGATAAGAGCGAAGCTTTATTAAAAACACTTTTCGGACCTTCTTTCGAAGAAGCAGGAGGGATGATTGCAGATCAAGTAAGATTGAGGAGATTTAAAAATCAAATTAGTATTTTCTCTAAAGCTCAAGAGAAACTCAGACAAAGTAGCATTGATCCACAAAAAATTTCTCTTAAAGTTTTGGCCCCAATGATTGAATTCAGTTCACTTGAAGAAGAGCCTGATATACAAGATAAATGGTCCAATCTTATTGCACATATTTTGGGCGGGGACAAAGAATTAGTTTTTCAGCAGAATTGTATTACAATTCTAAGCAAATTGGCTTCTGAAGAAGCCAATTTGATTGATCGATTACATGATTTTCTTTTACAAAGGATAAAAGAGAATCACGCTAAAATTTCTGAGCAATATGAAGCTGGCAAAGTAAAATATCCTTTATTATATAAAACACCCCCTAATCTAGATGAATACTCATTGGGAGATTTTACTTTCAATATTAATCAGCTGTCAAAAGACATTCACATTGCAAAAGTTGACTTAGAATTTAGTGTTTCAAATCTAATATCACTTGGTTTATTAAAATGGGAAACGGATGTCCAAGTTGAGGCAGCTAAATCTTCTGAAGACCCTGAAGATATAGGAATTGATGTTGACGTTAATGTATATAATAATGTAGACTTCGTTTTTACTTCTATGGGTAGTAAGTTTGTACGGACATGCAAAAATTAAAGGTAGTATTCTTAAGAAATTATTAGAATGATAGAGAAGCGCTCGCCTTTTTATGCTTACAGATATTTGGTTACACCAATTAGTGATCAAATGTCAATTACACAAGTGATTAATAATAGCAAAGAGGAATTAATGACTGCCATAGTCAAAAATCTTGCTATAGATACAAAAACAGAATGGACTAAAGGAAGTAAGCGTTTTCTTTTTTATGGGTTTCAAAGTAAAGAGAATATCTATATTATAAAGTTCGCTAGAGAAACTGACGAAAAGATTTATGTAGAAGGCGAAAGAGATATTGAAATTAAAGGAATAAAAGAAGCTAAATATATATATCTAATTATTGATACTGATAATCAAATAGTACTACTAGAAAGAAACGTTTCAGTTTTTCAAACTATGAGCAGTTCAGTAGAGATACTATCTGCTTTTTTTAGAAGTAGAATGAAGAAATTTGATTATGTCGTGAATATTTATCCCTTAGTTTCAAAAAAGAAATTCTGGAGTTATGTAGAATCTGCAGATGAGATATTCGAACTATCATTAGTAATGAATGCGCCTAATTTGCCATTTTTTGGACATCAAGACACTAGAAATATACTTCAGCAAATAAAGGATAATACAAATAATGAAGAGTTTGATCTTTCATTTAAGAATAAAGAAGGGAAACTTAAAATTTTAAAAGAGTCTCTCGGTAGCTGGATTGAATATGTTAGAGAAGTCGGTGGCAAATACGCTCTTAGGTTTAAGAAAGATGGAGTTATGGTAACAAAAACAAGTGAAATAGATACTTCTATAACTTATATTGAAAGAAAGAAGGTTGACAAATATACAGATGAAGAGATGCAAGCTATTTTAGAAAAACTGAATTCAATCAATACTTTAGAAACTAGGGAAGATGAAGAAGAAGATTAAAAGATTTTGTTTACCAACTATAGTTATAGCTTTGATTGGATTATTATCCAATATATTAGTGAGGAAAACAAGTATAGATTCGTTTTCAATTTTTGACACAACCACTTTGTTTTCTTATTTTGGAGTTTTAATTGGATTCGCTTTGACAATTTACACTTTTGGACTTTCAATGGTTTCCGATATAACTGATAAAATCCAAAAACAAGAAAAAATACAGAGTGAACAAAAAGAGATAATGCATAATAATTTAATAAGTGGGTTTTGTCAGATTAAAGAAGATATTTGGCTAATATTTTACTCAATTATTATCGTGATTATTTTTGCTGTAGTTAGAGAAATACCAAATCCATTAGATTACGATACGTTATGGATAAAGATGCCGGAAACAATTAATTTAACATTGTTTATTACTACAACAATTGCTATGTGGGATATTATGAAAACACTTTTTAATCTTTCAGAGATTAATTTAGAACTTAACAGAAGTAAAGCAGTAATAGGTAAAATCGATTCTAAATAGAGCCTAACTCTCAAGAGTTCAACTAATGCTACACTAATTGATAAAAATTTGAACAACTAATTCAATGGAATACTTTTCAACCTCAAATTTAGCTAATTCACTAGATATCAAATCAAGTGAACTTTTCGAAAAACTAAAAATACTTGGATGGATTGAGAGAAGAAATGAAAAATGGCTTTTAACAGATTTGGGTGAACAAAAAGGAGGACAGGTAAGGATAAGTTCTAAATTCGGAGAATATATTGTTTGGCCAGAAAACATTTCTTTTGACAATATAAAATCTAATGGCTCTATCAAGCTTTTGAATGCAACTTCGATAGGTAGACATTATAATGTTTCTAGCCAAAGATTAAATCTAATACTTTCTGAACTTGGATGGATTGAAAAAGCTTATGTAGGTCAAGATGTAAATGGTTGGTCAATAACTAAATTGGGAAGAACTGTTGGTGGGCGGCAATTGGAGCATGAAAGCTCAGGCGCAAATTATGTGTTATGGCCTGAAAATATTCTGCATAATAAAAGTTTAGAAGAAGTTTTTTTTGATGATGCTACAAAGGGGAATACCCCAACGGTTATTAAAGAACCAACAAATAGTTCAATTGATTACAGAGAAAAGTTTGAAGCAAAGCATAGAACTCTTGATGGACATTATGTGCGTTCAAGAGCGGAAGTAATAATCGACAATTTACTTTATCAATACGGTTTGGTGCACGCATATGAAAGAAAAATTATAATAGGTGATGTTGAAATTTTATCTGATTTCTATTTACCGGCTGGGAAGGTTTATATAGAATTTTGGGGTTTGGAAGGAGATTCTAAGTATGATGATCGTAAGAAAAAAAAGTTAGAGTTTTATAAAAAAAATGATATTCCATTGATTGAGCTTAGTGATAAAGATATATTGAATTTAGATGATCACCTGCCACGCAAACTTAAAAATCATGGCATTAAAGTATATTAACAATAAACATTGGCATACATTATCATATAATCTAAGTGCATAAGTTTAGGGCATCAACTTGGTTATGGCTTCCCCGCTGGCTCCGATATCTATCCGTACTTCTCACATAGGGCATCTGCCCGCGGTTCAATTATTACAGAATTTATAATCATAGCTAACATCGTCTGGGACGTAAGTTTAAAAGCAACTACAGCCAAACCCTTGCACCAACCCAAAAGAATTTGCAATTTAGAATTAGCAACTCCACAAGAAATTGTAAACCATGAACAGACGCAGCGCCCTATTTTTCCTGCTCAGCCTTATACTCTTCAGCTTTGCTATAAAAGACGAAGGCACCCAGCCTGCGTACTATAAATGCGGCGAAGCTTCGAAGATCGATAACAGTTTATTCCAGGTGCAATCCGGGAAAATCTATTTCAGCTTTCATCAATCTTTAAAACCTGCTGACTTAAAAGCCAAAGACTATTTTACCGCTTACCTCGTCAATGCCAGCGATAGCCTGTTTAATGTGCCGAGGCAGGACGACAGTCTGATCATGATTCAGGAAGCAATCAACGAACAAGGTGAATGGACACCGATTGAACATTGGATATCCAGCGGTTGCGGCAACAGTTATTTTAGTCCCTTAAAATTAGAGGCCGGCAACTATGTGATGATCCCCATCAAACAATACAAGGGCAGGTACAAAACAAAGATCCGCTTGAAGTTGAGAAAAAAAGACGGAACCAATTTTTATTCTGAACCTTTTAACGCGAGCATTGACAAAGCACAATTTCAGAAAGAAACAAAAAACGTCGAAGGCATCCTGTATCATGGACCTGCCAATTACCTGGATAAGTGATTCCGTCCTCACCTTTCAGTTCAAAAATACTACAAAGGCCAGAAATTTTAGATTCCGCAATCGTACATCGGAAGTCTGAAATCGTAGATCAGAAGTCCGCGATCGTACATCGGAAGTACGAAATCGTAGTTCAGAAGTCCGCGATCGTACATCAGAAGTACGAAATCGTAGATCAGAAGTCCGTGATCGTACAGCGGATGACAAAATCGCAGTTCGGCTTCCCATGAAGCACCTTCTTTGTTTTGACCATAGCAGCAAAATGCAAGAGAAGTATTAAATTCGTTAAAATTCAGCGATTCATTCTTATAAACATACCAATTCGTGAATACCCAAACAGAACAACCACTAACCGCCAGCGATAAAGCCGAGCTGCGGAAGATCGCCAAGGCACACCTCCTGGCCTGGCTGCTGATCGTTGCTTTTATGGTGACATTGGCGCTTGTACTGGCGGCGGGCCTGCTGTTGGTTTCCTATTGGAAAGGCACTCCTTCACCGGGTATAGAACGTCGTGTGTTGTGGGGAGCTGCTTTACCGTTTCTGTTAGTGCTTTTCTTTTTGTGGCGCAACCTTCAGCCTTACCTGGATCTGCGGAAGGGAAAAAAATACGTGTATGTGTTGCAGGAGTATAACGTGGAGGACCTCGACAATCAATGGGTGCTAACGATCAATGAAAAAGGATTCAAGAACATTCCCCTGGAAGATTGTTTCAGGTTGCGCATCAAAAGAGAGCAGGCCCTGCACATAGAAGTCACACCCAAATCCCGGCAGCTTTTATTCTTGTCGCAGGATGGACGCAACTGGCTGGAGGAATAATCATACGAGAGAACTCTTCAAAAACAGCCGGTGCTTTATTTGTATAATTACAAATTGAACGGCGACAACAACTGGTATTAATGATAAAAGATTCTTATTAATTAACAAGTCATAACAAGAAGACAGAAAGTTTTCATCATGCTCCTTAACTTCTCTTTCCTCCTGCTTTTTGTATTGATTGGGTTGGTCTTCCGATGGACGAAGCCGGAAGTCAGTCCTTTTAAACGTTGGAAATTCTGGATCGTTTTTATAGCGAGCGCTTTCATTTTATGGTGTCTTTTCATAGTATTGGTATTGATTGCATTGGGAGGAGGGAAGAAACAAGTAGAAAGAGAAACAGAAAGAGATACGATATTGTATAACAAATAACTTTGATCATGACACTCACCCAACTCCTCATCGCCTTATTCATCATCAACCTCGGACTGGTTTTCGGAGCGGGCTTGTATGAAACGAGAATTGTATTGCCGCTGTGGTTTACTAAAAAGCAGGACGGCTACATCGTCAATCCCGACAGCATGCGCAACATCGACTCCGGCAGAAAATTCTGGGGTTTTACGTCGACCGTTCCGCTGACCTTGCTGACCCTCGTCAACCTCGTGTATGCCTGGAAGGCCGCAACGCCCTTGCAGGACTGGTGGCTTTCGGCATCTGTCATTGTTTTGGTGGAGCGTTTGTCTACCTTCTCTTTTTTTATTCCCACCGCCATCAAGTTGCAAAAGGGCAGTGCGCCTGCGGATAAAGTTTCCACGCTAGTTTCTTCCTGGCTGGCGTTGAATTACGTGCGCAACGCTTTAACACTTATTGCGCTGGTGATTTTGCTGAAGGCGTTTTTGTTGAGTTAGTCATGGAAGTCTACAAAAACAAAAACGGAGATTCCGGCATTACGCACTTTGAATTGGGCGAGGATCACATTCAAATTAAATTCCAGGGCAAGCCATGGCGCTACCTGTACAGCGATGAGCTGAACGGAAAAAGTCATATTGAAAAAATGAAAGTTTTAGCCAGGGCGGGCAAAGGATTGGGGACTTACATCAGTCAGCATCCGGAAGTGAGAGATCATTTTGAAAAAAGGTAAAGGAATCTACTCAGCGCTATTATTGGTTAGATGTTGTAATTTCATCACACAAGCATCCGTCAAATGACTAATTAGTATTACACACTTAGCCTCATGAAATACCTTCTTTACTTTTTATTTTGTTTGTTAAGCTTCAATTGCTGGTCACAGCAAACAGAACACGTCATCGTCAAGTTCGAAAAATCCAAACAGGTCAAAGAATCTTACGATGTGCTGGCAACGGACAAATTAAAAAAACATGGGACATACAAGAAATATTTTCTGGCCACGGATTATCCGCATAGGGGAGCCGGATCAAAAGAACGCGAACGAGCCGACCTCATCAAAGAGCAAGGCAATTACATCAACGGGAAGAGGAACGGAGAATGGATCACCCGCATCAACCCCCAAGTGATTGGTTCCAGAGGCTCCTATGTGGACAATAAGAAAGTAGGCATATGGGAAACCAGAATAAACGAAGAAGTGGTCGAGCGTTATGATTACGATCAGAACAAAAAATTAACGCCTTATGTGAATGTTCTTTTTTCTTACCCACGAGAAGAAGAAAGAAAAGGAGTGAAAGGCTCCGTGATTTTACGTTACAGCATCAAGGCCGATTGCACCATAGACAGCATAGAAGTAATAAAAAGTTTGACCCCCAATTGTGACCTGTCGGCCATCTCAGGGGTTAAAAAGCTTTATGCCTTAAAGAAAAAGCACGGGCCGGCAGAGCCTTGTGAGGTCAAAAAAGAAGAGATGGAAGTGAAGTTCCGGTTACCGGAGTAAAAAATGGTCTGTCGGGGGACAACCATGGATATAATGCGATAACAAATAAATCCCTTTAAATTTTTAGACCATGAAAACATTTCTTTACCTTTTTTCAGCGGCCTTGTTACTGGCCTCCTGTTCTTCCAGCACAGACAGCATCGATGACAAAGTGATGGAACCGAGAACTGTTTTTCCTGCCGGACAGCAGAGTGAATTGTTTCAGCAGATCGCTCCTGCTCCTCAGAAATTTACCTTGCATGTCCAAAGAGACACCACCATCGTTTGTAAGAACGGCACCGTTATTTCCCTTCCGAAAGAATGTTTCGTAGATGCCGAAGGGAATGTAATCACGGAGAACATCAGCCTTGAAGTGGTGGAGGCGCAAACTTATGGTGACATGCTCCGCTATAATTTGCAAACCGTTTCCAACGGACGCGTGCTGCAAACCGGCGGTATGATGTACATCGATGCACAAGCCAACGGTCAGCCACTCCGCTTGCAGAAAGATGCCGCTTTATATGTCGAGCTGCCGACGACGGCGAGACAAGCAGGTATGCAATTATTTACCGGAGCATACGATTCTACCGGCAACGTCAACTGGGAAGAAGCTGGCCCCTTGGAAGAAGGCATTACCCCTTTGCCTTTGGAAGAGTTCGACTATACATTTTGCAAACGGTATTCAACCTATAATAGAAAAATAAATGTGTACCGCATCACGTGTATAGATTCCGTGATGCTTCATAAAAATAAAAAGTACGAAAACACGTACCTCGCTACCGTAGATTTTGAGAAACGGTTCGGTTATTTGGAGTATTCATCCTGGGCTTTTAGTGATTGGAACACGGAAGATTTTTTTACAGGTGTTCCTAAGGACACGATCGCTGAATTCGATAGCAACGTACTTAATTTCTATTTGCAAAACACCGATAAGCCCTTATGGTATGCGGATTCGCTGGCTTATCATTATTTGCTGAAAGCAGAATACGCAGATTCTGTCAAGATGCGCAAGGAATACGGAAGCAGCTACGAATGGATAAGAAGCTATTCCCGTTACTTCAAAAAAATGCTGGATCAGCGTGTGGGCAACGTCAAAACATTCGATCCGAGAGGAGTGAACCTTTTAAAAGCGGATGCGAAAGAATTGCTGGTACAAAAAGGATACACCGCTGCACAAGCCGACGATCAGTTACGCATGTTCCGGACGAGAGAACAATTCAGGGCACAGCGCAAGGCAGACAAAATAAGGCAGGCAGAGGCAGATCACTTTCATTCCCAAACCGAAAAATTCATTTCCAATGCGTTCAAAGTGACCCAACTGGGTTGGGTAAACGTAGACCGTTTCGTGAACGACCCTCAGGCGAAAGAGGTAGAACTGTTCGTCGAGATCCAGGGCGACTCGCTGCCCTTGTGCGACGTGACCTTGCTGATACCCGGCAAATCCATCGCGATGAACGGTTACCACATGAGCGGAAACAAATACCGCTTCACAAAGCCGGATAAGATGTACAGCAAACTACCGGTAGGAGACGCCGCCGCTGTGGTGGTGATGGCCTCTAAAAACAAGCAACCTTATTTTGCTATGCAACAATTAAAGATTCAGGAAAAACAAAGTCTGGTGATCGAAGCAAAAAAAACAGATTGGAAAGAGATCGAAAAAAAATTGGCGCAAATGGATAAAGCTGCCAGGTAATAGAGTAGATGTGGGATGCACTGGGTGCACAACAGGGATATGGAAATTCCTGATCCGTTCTTGTATCTTTTTGCCATATCTACAAAATTTAGCCATTGAATGTAAGGCAGTAAAAACGTATATTCAATCATGCACTCCGGCACTTTATATACGATAGGACATGGCAGGCGCCAGGCAGAAGACTTTCTTGCTTTGTTGAAAACCTTTGACATCCATTACCTGGTGGATGTACGTTCCGTGCCGCATTCACGATTTAATCCGCAGTACAACCAAAAAACGTTGAAGCAGTTTCTGGAAAGCAAGGGCATCACCTATGTATTCATGGGCGATCAATTGGGCGGCAGACCACAAGACGCAGCCTGTTACGACAGCGCTGGGCATATCAATTACCAGGCGGTGAAGAAAAAAGAATTTTTTAAAGAAGGCCTCGAACGGCTGAAGACCGCACACGATAAAAATGTAAAGATTGCCTTGATGTGTAGCGAAAGCAAACCGCAGGACTGCCACCGCAGCCGCCTCATAGGCATTGCCCTAAGCGAAGAACAAGTGGATGTAAGCCACATCGATGAAAAAGGGACACTGAAAAGTCAGCAGGAAGTGATGCATCTCATTTCAGGTGAGCGTTCCGGAAGTTTGTTTTAAAACAGACTTTTACTCTAAGTTATCACCCCCGTAAAAGCCCCGCCCAATCAGGGTAGTCGCTCTATCCTAACGCGTAAATTAGCATGTAATCGTAAAGCTTGGTGCGGCTGGCGTCCACGAAAAGAGCGAATGAAAGAAGATATGGTTAGTCATTAACAACGTACCGTTTATCAAAACCAACATATCTTCTTTCATTGGTTTTCGTGGCGCCCTTTTCTTTTGTTTCTTTTATTTTGGGCGAACAAAAGAAAAGAAAAAGGATGGTACGAGAATTTAGCCATCATATATAAAAGTGATGACCCAGTATTCATTAAGTTTAATCCTGAAGCGCGACTTTTGAGACCAAGACTCCGCTCTTCGCTGCCCACTCTCATTTAGTCTTCCATTTTGATCTTTTCTATCATCAGGTATTTCTTGAATTTGTTGATGAGCTCTTCCATTTCCTTTTCATGCGTCTCGATAGCCACGAGGTCACGATCCGAGGCTTCTACCACCGGTTTGAGCTTGTCGAGGTTGGCTTTCATTTGTGCGACCATGGCAGCGACTTGTTCTTTTTCTTCGGAAGCAACATTTTCCTTTGCGATCTGAGCTTCCGATTGCGCGATGAAACGTTCCACGTAAGGAATCATGTCCCAGGGATTATTCGGAGCGTTCCAAACAAATTCAATGTTGCACTTGCGGCACTTGTATTTATTGCTTTTCCAGCCTTCGGGACTTTTATCTGTGCCGACGAGTTTGAGTTGATTGCTTTTTTGACATTTGGGACAAGCCGCATTTTCCTTTACCAGCCCGTTGAGTTTTTTGCGTTCACTGTCTACCAGGTCGCGGTTGCTTGCATGGATGTTGATTTGATCCACCAGTTTTTCTCCGGTTTCCAGCAGCTGTGCGTATTCCTCGATCGGTTTATTTTCCTGAGCCAGCGCTTTGGTTTTCTTCTTAAAAAAATTGACCAGCCGGATCAGTTCGCGTTCGTTGGGTTTCAGGTTTTGTGCCATAGTTCAAAGATAGAGAATCTTAGGTTTTTTCATAAGAACAGTGAATCAAAAATATTTTTAGGATCAGGCATTGACTTTTTAATCTTTATCGTAATATTGCAATATATAATTTAACATGGGAGCGACAAAGACCGATCATTTTACAGACAAACAGAACGATATAGCTACACTGGCCAAGGCTTTGGGTCATCCGGCACGAGTGGCCATACTGGATTATCTCCTTAAAGTGGACGCGTGTATCTGCGGAGATATTGTAAACGAACTGCCGCTTGCACAACCCACAGTTTCACAACACCTGAAAGAACTCAAAAACGCAGGACTCATCAAAGGCAATATAGAAGGTAATGCGATTTGTTACTGTATCGATGAAAAAGGATTTGCCAAGCTGCAATCTTATTTCAATGTCGTCTCTACTAAAATGGAGAAAAAGAAAAACAAATGTTGCTAAATCACTACACCATGAAACTATCAGAAATAAAAAATCTATTACCCACCCTGGAAGCGGTTAATTTTAAGCTGGCGTCTGGTCAGTATGTCCCCGAGCATTTTCACGTAACAGAAATTGGATTGATTTCCAAACATTTCATCGACTGCGGCGGCACAGAGCGCCAGGAGAAGGTCGTCAATTTTCAATTGTGGGATGCGAATGATTTTGAACACCGTTTGAAGCCTAAAAAATTGCTGGACATCATTTCTTTGTCAGAGAAAGTATTGAAGCTGGAAGACCTTACCATAGAAGTGGAATACCAATCAAACACCATTAGCAAATACGGATTGGAGTTCAATGGTCAGGAGTTTGAGTTGGTATCTTTAAAGACCGCATGTCTGGCTTCAGACCAATGTGGCACATCCCGGGAAAAAGAAATCACGGTGAAAACAGAAGCCTCTGCTTCCTGCACTCCCGGCAGCGGTTGCTGTTAGGCATATGAAAACAGTTCTCATCCGCTACAAAAAACCGCTGGTCATCACCACAGCAGTCGTAGTCCTGCAGCTGCTGTTCGGTTTTGATGCGAAGTTTTGCATCATCAATATCATTTGGCTTTTGGTCTGACACGCATGAAAAAAGTATTAGTATTATGTACCGGCAACAGTTGCCGTAGTCAATTGGCTGAAGGTTACCTGAAACATTTCGCAGGAGATCGCGCGGAAATTTACAGTGCCGGTGTGGAAACACATGGACTGAATCCTAGAGCAATAGAGACAATGAAGGAAGACGGAATAGATATTTCGTCACACACGTCTAATCATATCGATGAGTACAAAGACCTCACTTTTGATTTCGTCATTACAGTCTGTGACCATGCGAGAGAACGTTGCCCTTATTTTCCTTCCAAGGCGCAACTGTTTCATTATAATTTCCCTGATCCTGCAAAAGCAACAGGAACGGAGGAAGAGATTTTGCAGGAATTTCGGGAAGTGCGTCAAGTGATCAAAACGTATTGCCAGGAATTTGTTGCCAATAAACTCTAGAATTAAAAATCATACATGGCCTGTTCACTATTACTGCATAACTACACATTGATATAAATGGCGCTATGATTAATAGAAGCACGATATGATTTCATGAAAGATTATTGCTGGAAAGTCCCCTTCAGGGGATTTAGGGGCAAGACAGACAGCATAAACTTTTACGATAATTTTAACAAAAGCACCAACATCTCCCTGTTGCATTCACCCCCTCATCTTGTCGCAGTAGAAGATAAAAGACAAGCTGCAACGGCAATATTTTTGTACAACATATACCATCTGTCAACTACTAAACAATACGACTATGGCAACTGTACAAAAAATCACCTCAAATCTCTGGTTTGACAACGAAGCAGAAGAAGCAGTAAAATATTACACCTCCATTTTCAAAAATTCCAGTATAGGAAGAATTACCCGTTATGGGAACGTTGGTCAGGAAATCCACAAGCGACCGGCAAACTCTGTGATGTGTGTGGAGTTTACCCTCAACGGACATCCGTTCATGGCATTAAATGGCGGACCTGTCTTTAAATTCAGTGAAGCGGTTTCTTTCATCATCAGTTGTGACACACAAGAAGAGGTCGATTATTACTGGGAGAAATTGAAAGAAGGCGGAGATCCCAAAGCGCAAGAGTGCGGTTGGCTGAAAGATAAGTATGGATTATCCTGGCAGGTTGTTCCTGTGGTACTGGATGAAATGGTCGCCGATCCCGATCAGGAAAAAGCAGACCGTGTGATGGCCGCCATGTTGAAAATGAAGAAACTGGATATCGCCGCTTTGCAGAAAGCGTATAAGGGCTGAGAACTGAAAACAGAGAACTGAAAACTGATTCGGTTCTCTGTTTTCAGTTTTCGGTTCTCACTTTTTTCGCTTGCTGCAAATGTCTTTCATTATGCGCAATGATAAATTGAAATACATCCCCTAATTTTAAACGCAACCATTTCATAATAGAAATCGGAATACGGATTTTATTTAAGTCTGCTTTTTTTGCCTGACGAAGTAGAAGCAATAACACTTCCTGTTGCCGGATGAATTCTGCTACTACGGCATGAGCATCCAAAGACACAGCAGGTTGATGATCCTTAAAAGCTTTGTATTTGCTTTTACTTGTTTTCGGATCCATGATGCGAATAAAGTAGGCACCGAGCCAACTGCTTTTAAAGGTTTCTTTGGGAGTGCCTTTATACTGATCCAATGCGTTTGACATGCGGGGCAAATAATAATGTCCGTAACTGTTTAAATGTTCCAGGCATTGCGCAATGCTCCAGCCACCGTTGACAGCAGGACGAAGCAGCAACTCTTCGTTCCTGTTTTGAAACAGCGCAATGACTTCTTGCAGCTGCGCTTCCGTTTTTTCTTCCAACTGTTCCAGCAGCGTATTTTTGTTGATCGGTTCCATAAGGCAACTCAGTATAAAGGGTACGGAACAAAGTTGCAAATCTGTCGTTTGATTAATCTTGGCATTTACCAAGATTAATCAAACACTTAAAAGGATTCTTCGATCAATTCCTTATTCATCACAGCCCCGGCCATGGCGCCGGAAGAAACAGCCATCGCCAGCGCTCTGAAAGGATAGGTGCAATCGCCAGCGGCATACAAGCCTGGTACATTGGTTTTTTGCATGGCGTCCACTTGTATGTAGCCCATTTCATTCAGCGTACAATCCAATGGGATCGTTTCAGAATATTGAGCGAAAGGAATTTTTGCAAATAAAGCCGTGAGGGGTTGAGAAGAACCGTCATGAAAGACCAGCTGCTTCAGATAACCCTGTTCATGTACAATCTCTGCCACTTCTTTTTCCACGACACGGATTCCTTTGTTGTCAATCGCCTGGCGTTGGTCCGCACTTAAGGTGGCAGTTCCGTTGGTAAACAAGGTCAAATCAGGACTCCAGTGCTGGATGAGTTTACTCATCTCATAAGCCATGTCACCATTCGCTAAAACGCCGAGGCTGGTTTGCCGCACTTCGTAACCGTGGCAATAGGGACAATGCAAAACAGAGATGCCCCAACATTCGGCAAAACCCTTGATATCAGGCATCAGGTCTTTTACGCCGGTAGCGAGCAAAACTTTCTTGCCCTGGTATACGGTTCCGGATTGTGTGGTAACATGAAAGTGTTCAGGCTGCTTGCGAACATTCGTCACAAAGTCTTGGTGAAGGTGTACCGTAGGATAAGCCAGCACCTGCTGCCTGGCTTTTGCAGCAATCACGGCAGGAGTTTCTCCATCGTGTGTGATGAAATTGTGCGCATGAGGTGTTTGCCTGTTGCATGGCTTGCCGCTGTCAATGATCAGCACATTCCTCATGGAACGTCCCAAAGCCATAGCCGCAGAGAGTCCCGCATAACTACCGCCAATGAGGATGGCGTCAAAAATCTTGTCTTTCATGTGATGGGTTTTGTATTGCAACGGTGTTGCATTCATAAGAGTTCATTCTGAACGAAAATTTTATTCAAACGGTCTTACTCGTAATTCCCTGAACGGTGACTTAATATTAGAGGGATGAATATGGATAGTCTATACTTTTGTTTGCCATCCAGGCTGTCTAACCCCTATATCTCCTGAAGGGGACTTGGTTATTAAATATTTTCTTTTGGGTGTCTGGTCTTTCGATCTAACGCTGCCGGACCATAGTAACCTGTTTTGTTATAACCATCCGGCTCACCCCTAAATCCCCTAAAGGGGACTTTGCTTTCAAGATGGTTTTTTTACAAGTGTTTTTCTATTTCTCTAAGAACTTCTCTAAGACTATTTTCTACCTGATGATTGGTAAATCGGATGACTCGAATTTCAAATTTTTCCAATTCATAAGTTCGACCCCTATCATAATCTGCTTGTTCTAAGCCGCATGAATTTCGCCGTCTATTTCAATCACTAGTTTCGCTCGGTGGCAATAAAAATCAACAATGAATCCAGCAATAGGATGTTGACTTCTAAATTTTAATCCTTTCATTTTTCTACCCGACAGTTCTAACCAGATTATTCGCTCCGCATTGGTCAAATTCTTACGAAGTCTTTTTGCATTCTCAAAAATTGAAGCTGTTGCTCCATAAAACATATCATCCATTCAAAAAAGTAAAAACTCATAGACAAGACTTCTTTTTTAACAAAAATGTTGCTGCCACATCTAAAAGTCCCCTTCAGGGGATTTAGGGGTCAGACAGCATAAATGAAAAACATCAGCATTAGAGTTTCAAACTGACTATCCCCCCACAATCTTGAAAGCAAAGTCCCCTTTAGGGGATTTAGGGGTGAAGACAGCTTGAATAAAACAACCACACAAAAAAAATTATCTATTAAACTAACAACTAACAACTAACAACTAACAACTAACAACTAAATTTTAACCCTGTTCATCAACTTACTAAAGTTAGTCGGATCCATACCAAGGTAATTTGCTAAATACTTATGCGGCACCAGTTGTAAAATATGCGGACTGCGTTGCAGTAATTTTTTGAACCGTTCTTCTGAAGTGTAGCATTGCAATTCTACCAGCCGCTCCAGTAACCCGGCGAGGCTTTGGCTTAGGCCGATCCGCACCATGCGCTCTATGGCCGGTTGCTTTAGCATGAGTGCTTCAAGATCGCTGTAAGACGCTTTTAAAAAAGAAGAAGGAGTTAAGGTCTCGTAATAATAACGGGAAGGTTGTTTCAACGTCAACGCATCGAGCACACCGCCAAAAGAAGGCGCGTAGGTGAATACCAGTGTGGCTTCCCGTTGCTGTTCGTCAAAATAAT
>Ga0247813_10001801_pt1 | contig 15596 bp, 11 predicted proteins | sample UWRJL169409C1_FD_180719 | JGI IMG/M metagenome (GOLD analysis project Ga0247813, IMG submission 180719) | Plant litter microbial communities from Arlington Agricultural Research Station in Wisconsin, United States - UWRJ-L169-409C-1 | ecosystem: Environmental > Terrestrial > Plant litter >... | reverse complement strand
CCCAGGTATCGGCGGAGGTGATACGTTCGTGATTGCCGCCGCCGGCGGGCATGCGGTGGAGGAGGAGGCCGCCGCCGGTCTCGGCGGTGAAGTAGAGTGATTTACCGTCGGCGGACCAACGCGGGGCGTCGGCGGAGCGGTCAAATTTTTCGGTGAGGATTTTTAGTTTCGGAGCGGCGGGATCGATGACGCCGATGCGGGCCTGGCCGTAGCTGAGATCGGCGGGGTCTTTGCAAGGCTGGGCGGTGAAGGCGACCTGTTTGCCGTCGGGCGACCAGGCGGCGTGATCGAGCGAGTAAGCGTCGGAGCCGAGCAGCGGACGGAGGTTGGAGCCGTCGGCGTTGAGCGTGAAGAGCTGGGTGGTGTGAACGCGGTCAGGGTGCTCGGTGTCGGAGGAGGGGCCGGTGGCGACGATGGTTTTGCCGTCGGGTGACCAGGCAGGGCGGGTATAGGAACTGAAGCCAGGCGTGAGATCGACCGGCTCGGCTCCGGCGCGTTCGACGACGAAGAGATGGGTGAAGCGAGGTTCGTCGCCTTCGGAGTAACTGGCGTTGAAATCGAGACGGTTGGTGATGATGGGGCTGCGGCGGCCTTCGTTCAGGGCAAGCCAGGCGATGCGTTCGGCGAGCGTGCCATCGGGCGAGGGTGAAGGCGGCGGCGGGGTTTTGGCGGATTTGGCTGGAGCCGGTTTTTTGGCTTCGGGTTTGGCGTCGGGTTTCGCGGAGGCGGCGGGCGCGACGGCGGCGGCGGGTGCCGGGGGAGGAAGCGCGGGTTTTTCCAATGACCACGACGGAGTGGCGAGGGGGGCTTTGGCTGCGATGAGGGCGGCCTTGGCCTCGGCGTAGGTCACGGTGGCGGTGAAAAGCAGACGGGTGCCGTCGGGGGACCAATGCGGATTGGCGGCGTCGCGCAGAAGCGGGGACGCTGCGGACGGTTCGCCGCCGGCGAGCGGGACGATCCAGAGGCGCGCGCGGTCTTCCGCTTCGGGGCGGACGTAGGCGATCCGGTCACCGGCGGGATGCCAGGCGGGGTCGTAGGCGTTGGGGCCGGCGGAGGTCAGTGAGAGAGGCGCCGTTTCGCCGTCGACGGAGGCGAGCCAGAGGCGGTTGCGATAGGCGAATTCGCCGGCGGGCTGCTCTTCGAGCGTGCGCACGGTGTAGGCGATTTTTTTGCCGTCGGGCGACAGCACCGGCGCGGCGGGCAGGGCGATTTTTTGGAGATCGCTCGCGGTGATCAAGGTATCAAGCGGCTCGGCGTGAAGAGTGACGCCAAGCAGCACGAGCGCCCAGACGGGGGTAAGGAAACGCATATTGGATTGGCAGACTGCCAATCCTGGAAAACGTTTCCACACCCAATCCATGCCCAATCGCTTTTATAGTTCTTTTGACGAGGAAACGGAGAGCGGTGCGCGCCGGCTTGATTATCGCACGGCGTTTCAGATGGATCGCGACCGCGTGATCCACGCGCATGCGTTTCGGAAACTGCAGTCGAAGACGCAGGTGTTTCTGTCGGGCGAATATGATTTCTACCGCACGCGCCTCACGCACTCGATGGAAGTCGCGCAGATCGGGCGGTCGATCTGCCATTACTTGCTTTCACGCGGCGGTCCGCTCGAACCTGATTTTTTTATCGATGGGGATTTGGTGGAGGCGGTGTGTCTATCGCACGACTTGGGGCATCCGCCGTTCGGGCATTCGGGCGAACGCACGTTGCAGGAGTTGATGAAGCCGCACGGTGGTTTCGAGGGGAACGCGCAGACGCTGCACCTGTTGACGGAGACGATGTATCAGAACGAATCGAGCGTGCGCGGCATGTCGCCGACGCGCGCGCTGCTCGATGGCGTGCTCAAATACAAAAAGCTGCGCCGCGAGTTTCCGGAACCGCCCGAGAATCACTTTCTCTACGATCCGCAGGAAAAATACCGCGGCTTCGTGCTGGGCGGCGCGGCGATCCCGGCGGCGTTGCACGCGGGCGAGGCGTTGAACGGGTTTAAGAGCGTCGAGTGCCAGATCATGGATTGGGCGGACGACGCGGCGTATTCGTTGAACGACATCGTGGACGGGGTGACGGCGGGTTTTTTGACGATCGAGCGCATCGAAGCGTGGGCGGGCGCGGAAGGCATCGACGCGGAGCTGAACCATCACTTGGAGACGCTGATCAACGCGATCCGCGGCGACAAGCTGGAGGCGGTGTTCGCGGGAAAGATCGGAAGCTTCATCACGGCGTGCCGGTTGCGTCCGCGGGATAATTTTATGGCGGCGAAGACGCAGCGTTATGCGTTTGAACTCGTGGTCGCGCCGGAGGCGCTGCGCGAGGCGATGTTTTTCAAGAAAATGGCCAACGACATCATCTTCGAAAGTCCGCAGCTCCAGCAGATCGAGCACAAGGCGCGCAAGGTGCTCTTCAGTTTGTGGGAGTCGTGCTGGCGCAACTACGTCGATAAGGGCGCGCGCGTGATCCGTATCCTTCCGCCGCAAGTCGGGCGGTTGATCGAGGCGGAGGCGGAGATCGATGGCAAAGCGCGGCGAATCTGCGACTGGCTCGCGGGGCTGACGGACGGGATGATCGTGCGCACCTACAAGCGGCTCAACGATCCTGACTTCGGGTCGATCCGGGACTTGAGCTGAACGGATGGCAGGCTGGCTGCGGTCGATCGGTCCGGATGGCGGTCCGTGCGGTCAGGCGGGAAGGTGGCCGGCTTTGACGGCGTCGGCGATCATCTGCGCGGCGTAGGTCCAGACTTCGGTCGCGCCGTCGGCAATGTGGCGGTTGCGGGCGATCACGCGGTCGCTGGTCACGCCGTGCTGGCGCCAGGCGGTGCCCTCGGTGAGGCAGTTGAGCAACACCGGCTGGAAGCGGTCGAGGGCCGTGGCGAATTTGGCCTCGGGGGTTTCCTTGGTCTCGAATTCATTCCACAACGCGCGGAATTCGGCGGCTTGGTCCGGCGGGAGCAGGCCGAAAATCCGCGTGGCGGCGACGGCCTCGCGTTCGTGTTGGTCGGCCATGCGGGTGGTGTCGTAGGCAAACGTATCGCCCGCATCGATTTCCACGAGATCGTGGAGCAGGAGCATTTTGAGGACGCGGAGCACGTTGAGATCGGGGGTGTTGGCGTGTTCGGCCAGCACGATCACCATGAGGCAGAGGTGCCACGAATGTTCCGCATCATTTTCCTGGCGGCGGCTTTGAGTGAGCAACGTCTGGCGGAAGATCTCCTTGAGGCGATCGACCTCGATGATGAACCGGACTTGTTGCGCCAGCCGCGCTTGCGTGGACATGGGCGGACGAATGCCGTCGGCGCGGGTCGTTGGCGAGCGCGGACTGGGTGCGGCAGAGCGGGTAACCTTTTCCTTGCTTGCGAGGGCGGGGGGCTTTTCGATTGCGGGCTATTTTCCCATGAAAATCCTCGTCGCCGACAAGATCTCACCCAAGGGAGTTGCCTACCTGCGCCAGCAGCCGGGCTTTGAAGTCATTGAGGCTTACGGCTCTTCTCCCGAGAAGGTTCTGGAACTCGTCAAAGACGTGCACGCCATCGCCGTGCGCTCGGAAACGAAGGTCAGCCGCGAGGTGATCGAGGCCGCGCCGCTTTTGAAGGTCGTCGGTCGCGCCGGTGTCGGCGTGGACAACGTCGATGTGGATGCCGCCACCGAGCGTGGTGTCGTCGTCATGAACACCCCGGCCGGTAACACGATCTCGACCGCCGAACTCACCTTTACCCACATCCTCTGCTGCGCCCGCCCGATCACCCAGGGCGCCGCCTCGATGAAGGCCGGCAATTGGGATCGCAAGACCCTCAGCGGTGTCGAGCTCCTCCGTAAGAATATCGGCATCATCGGTCTCGGCCGCATCGGTAGCGAAGTCGCCAAGCGCGCCCAGGCCTTCGGCATGAAGGTGCTCGCTTATGATCCGTATCTGACGCCCGCCCGCGCCACCGCCATGCAGGTTGAGGCCGTCACGCTCGACGCACTCCTCGCCGGTTCCGACTACATCACGGTTCACATGCCGCTGACGGACGAGACCAACAACATGATCGACGAGGCCGCCCTCGCGAAATGCAAAAAGGGCGTCCGCATCGTCAACTGCGCCCGCGGTGGCATCGTTAACGAAAAGGCCCTCGTCGCCGCCCTCAAGAGCGGTCAGGTCGGCGCCGCCGGCCTCGACGTTTACGAGGTTGAGCCGCTTCCCAAGGACAGCGAACTCCGCTCTGCCCCGAATATCATTCTCACGCCGCACATCGCCGCCTCCACCGCCGAAGCCCAGGAAACCGTCGGCATCGAAGTTGCCGAGCAGATCGCCGATCTCCTCGTGAGCGGCGCCGTGCGCAACGCCGTCAATCTTCCCTCAGTTGACGCCGCCACCGCCAAGCTCCTCGCGCCTTACATCGATCTCGGCACCAAGCTCGGCACGCTCGTGCAGCAGATCGCCCCGCAGCAGATCGCCACGCTCCGGATCACCTACTCCGGCAAGATCGTGGACCTCGATGCGAACGCCATCACCCGCTCCATCCAGCGCGGTTATCTCCGTCGCATCAGCGATTCCGTCAACACGGTCAACGCCCCGCACGTGCTCCAGCGCCTCGGCATCAATGCCGACGTCGTGAAGAGCAACGCTCCCTGCGATTACGCCGAGTTGATCACCGTCGAGGCGGTTGATCCGGCCGGCAACGTGTTCAGCGCCGCCGGCACGCTCATCGGCAAAAGCAACGAGCCGCGCATCGTCAGCATCAATGCGCGCGAGGTCGAAGTCGCCGCCGAAGGCCAGCTCCTCGTTCTCGAGAACGTGGACCAGCCCGGCATGGTCGGTCTCGTTGGCACGCTCCTCGGCAAGGACAAGGTCAACATCGCCGACATGTCGCTCTCCCGTCTCACGCCCGGCGGCACCGCCTACATGGTGGTGCGCGTCGATCACGAGCCGAGCGAAGCCGCCCGCAAGGAGCTCAAGGATAACTCCGCCATCAAACAGGCGAAGTTCGTCCAACTCTAAGCGCGACCTGACGTGACTTAATTGGAGCCCCGACGCCCTCGTCGGGGCCTGGGTCGGCGAATTCGCCGGCCCGCCTCTTTTTTCCTCCATGTTGATCCCCCTCACCATCGCCGCCGTCCTTGGATATCTGTTGGGAGCCATTCCCTTCGGCTACCTCGTCGCGCGCACGTATGGCATCAACATCTTCGAGCACGGCAGCAAAAGCCCCGGCGCGACCAACGTTAAGCGTGTCCTCGGCAAACGCGCGGGTAACACCGTGTTTTTGCTTGATGCCTTCAAGGGCGCGCTCGCTTCCGGCTGGCCGCTCATCGTGAAGATGATCGGTCAGACCCAGATGGCCGGCGTCAAAAACGCCACGAGCTGGGCTTACACGTTTCCCGAGATAAAACTGCTCGGACTCCAGCTGCCGAAACTCGTTTTGCTTACGCCTGAGACGGTGATCCCCGCCGCCGTCACCGGCCTGCTCTTCGCGGTGCTCGGTCACAGCTTTTCGTGCTTCATCCGTTTCAAAGGCGGCAAGGGCGTGGCGACGTCCGCCGGCGGCTTCATCGTCCTCATGCCGATCGTCACGGTCATCGCTCTCGGGGTGTGGTTGGCGACGTTCTACACGTCGCGCTACGTGTCGCTCGCCTCGATCCTCGCGGCGCTCTCGATTCCCGTCGCCGCGTTCCTCTTAAAACAGCCGACGCTCGTCTGCTGGCTCGCGGTGTTGATCGGCGCGTTTGTGATCATCCTGCACCGCGCCAACATCCAGCGCCTGTTGAAGGGCACTGAAAATCGTTTCGTTAAAAAATCCGCCGCCGTTTCCTCCGACTCTCTTGATTCTTCCGCTACCAAATGAGCACTCTCTCCACGATCAACATCGGCATCTGCGGCCTCGGCACCGTCGGTCAGGGCGTGTGGAAACACATCGAATCCAACCGCACGGCGCTCGAGTCCCGTCTCGGCGTCACGCTCAACCTCGCGCGCGCCTCGGTCCGCGATCTTGAGAAAAAACGCACGGTGCGTATCGCCGCATCGAAGCTCACGACCGACCCGCTCTCCATCGCGACCGATCCGTCGATCCACATCGTGTGCGAACTGATCGGCGGCACCACGCTCGCCCGCCAGGTCACGCTCGCCGCGCTCAAGGCCGGCAAGACCGTCGTCTCCGCCAACAAAGCGCTCCTCTGCAAACACGGCCCCGAGCTCTTTGCCGCCGCCCGCAAACACGGCGGACACTTCTTCTTCGAGGCCTCCGTCGCCGGCGGCATTCCGATCATCAAGGCCCTCCGCGAAGGTCTCGTCGCGAATCGTTTCAAGCTCATCTACGGCATCCTCAACGGCACCTGTAACTACATCCTCACGCGCATGGATCGCGAGGGCCTGTCGTATCTGGAAATCCTCAAGGAAGCCAAAGAGCTGGGCTACGCCGAGGCCGACGAAGCGCTCGACGTCGAAGGCTGGGACACTGCGCACAAGGCTTCGATTCTCGCCTTCCTCGCGCACGGCACCTGGGTTCCCACCGAGAAGATGCTCGTCGAGGGTATCACGCAGATCACTCAGACCGACCTCTCTTTCGCCCGCGAAAACGGCTATTCCATCAAGCTCCTCGCGGTCATCACGCGCGAGGCCGACACCGGCGAAGTCTTTGTGCGCGTCCACCCGACGCTCATCCCGAAGACCAAGGTGCTGGCCAACGTGAACGAAGTTTACAACGGCATCTCCGTCACCGGCGACGTTGTCGGCGAGACCGTTTACATCGGACGCGGCGCCGGCCAGGACCCGACCGCGAGCGCCGTCATCAGCGACATCGCCGACGCCGTGATCTTGCTCAATCGCGGCAACACCCACTTGCCCGAGCCGGTCGAAACGCGTGCTCCGCTCACGCCGCTCGAACGCATCAAAGGCAGTTATTACCTGCGTCTCGAAGTGAAGGACGAGCCCGGCGTGCTCGCCAAGATCGCCAGCGCCACGGCCGGTTGCGACGTGAGCATCAGCAGCGTGCTCCAGCGTCCCAGCGAGACGGCCGGCGCCGCGTCGCTCATCCTCACGACGCATCAGGCCAACGAGAAGGCGATCCGCGCGACCGTCTCCCGTCTCAAACGACTTTCCAGTGTCCTCGGCGAACCCGTTCTCCTCCGCATCGCCGACTTCGCCGGCTGATTTTCTAATAACCCAAACCCATGGCCAGAATTGTCCAAAAATACGGCGGCACCTCGGTCGGTGACGTCGAACGCATCCGCAAGGTCGCCGAACGCATCAAGGCGATCCGCGACGAAGGTAACGAGCTCGTCATCGTGGTCTCCGCCCGCGCCGGCGTGACCAACGAGCTCATCGCCCGCGCCAAAGCGCTCTGCGCCAACCCGAGCGAACGCGAGATGGATCAGCTCCTCTCCGTCGGCGAACAGGAGACGATCGCCCTCACCGCCATGGCGCTTCACGGCGTCGGCGCCGAGGCCGTCTCCTACACCGGCGCGCAAGCCGGCATTTTCACCGACAAGGTCCACACCAAGGCCAAGATCAAAACGATCAACGCCAAGCCGATCGAAGCCGACCTCAAGGCCGGTAAGGTCGTGATCGTCGCCGGCTTCCAAGGCATCAACGAGGAAGGCCAGATCACCACGCTCGGCCGCGGCGGTTCCGACCTCACCGCCATCGCGCTCGCCGCCGCCCTCAAGGCCGACAAGTGCGAGATCTACACCGACGTGGACGGCGTTTACACGGCAGACCCGCGCGTCGTGAAGGACGCCAAGAAACTCCAGGAAATCTCCTATGACGAAATGCTCGAGCTGGCCTCGTCCGGCTCGAAAGTCATGCAGTCCCGCTCGGTCGAATTCGCCGCCAAATACGGCGTCGTTTTCGAAGTCCGCTCTTCATTTAATTACAACCCAGGAACCATCGTGAAACAGGAAATCGCCTACATGGAAAAAGTCGTCGTGCGCGGCGTCGCCGTCGACAAGGACCAGGCCAAGGTCATCGTCTCCAACATCCTAGACAAGCCCGGCTCCGCCGCGAAGGTCTTCCGCGCGCTCGCCGACGCCAGCATCATCGTGGACATGATCGTGCAGAACGTGGGCCGCAACGGCATCGCGAATCTCACCTTCACCGTGCCGCTCACCGACAGCGCCAAGGCCCAGCGCACGCTCGAGCCCGTCCTCGACGCCATCGGCGGCGGACAGGTCGCGATCCACGAAAACATCGCCAAGCTTTCCGTCGTCGGCGTCGGCATGAAGACGCACAGCGGAGTCGCCGCGACGCTCTTCCAGGCGCTCGCCGATGCTGGCGTGAACATCGAACTCATCAGCACTTCCGAGATCAAAATCTCCGTGGTGATCGACAAGTCGAAGGCCGAAGAAGCCGCCCGCGTCGCCCACGCCGCGTTCGAGTTGGAAAAGCTTTAAGCTGATTCAATAGCCGCAAAAAGGCGCAGAAAGCGCAAAAATCGGAGTTCCGGTTTTTGCGTTTTTTTGCGCCTTTTGCGGTTAAAAACCCGATTCCGCTTCTGCTCCCGAGCGCCTCACTCCGCTCGGGTGAGAGTGATCATCACGATCTCCGACTTCGTGCCCACGCGTAACGGCGGGCCCCAAGTGCCGGCTCCGCTGCTCGTCAAAACCTGCAGCTTTCCGAACGAGTTCAGCCCGTAGCCAAAGCGTCCGTGGACGCGGGCGACCACCTTATTCCAAGGCCAAAACTGTCCGCCATGCGTGTGCCCCGACACCTGCAACCCCACGCCGGCCTCCTCGGGAATCGCCAGATTCGACGGCTGGTGCGTGAGCAAGACACTCGCTCGCGTCCGGTCGATGTCCGCGCGTCGTAAGATCTCCCGATACGCGTTCGTATTGCCCGCTTCGCCGTCATGCACGCCCACGAACTGCAAGCCATCGACGAGCACCTTCTCGTTGTTCAGCACACGGATTCCCGCCCGTGAAAGCGCCGTGAGGTATTTCTGGCGATCGCTGAACTCGTCGTGATTGCCCGTCGCAAAATACACGCCGTGTTTCGCCGCTAGCTTGTCCCAGGGTTGGGCGATCACATCCAAATCGACGGCGGCCCCGTCGAACATATCACCGGCGAGCAACACGGCGTCCGGCTTGAGTGCGTTTAAGCGCGCGACGATGCGCCGAACAAAGCCGGCGCCACGCACATTCCCGAGATGCACGTCGCTCACCAACGCGATGCGACGTCCCTCCCACGAAACAGGGAGATTGGGCAACGCCACGCCGACCTCGACGATCTGCAACCGCGCCGCGTTCAGCAAACCGTAGCCGGCCACCAGCAACGCTCCGCCAAAACCAACCCACGCAATCACTCGCATATCCACCGCCAACGAAGTGGCTGCCGCGACGCCCGCCGCGAGCCAACACGCCAGCGCGGCAAACACCGCGTAGTTTACGACGCCCAGCGAGACCGCGGAGATTTTATAAACCGCGCTGAGCAAAGGATGACGCCGGCGAAACCCCAAGAGGATCGTCGGAACCAGACTCAGGGTGAGCACTAGCGGCACGACGACCCACGCGAGGCTCGTGACCCCGGTGAAATGCCGCCACGTCAGCCCCGCCAGCAGCGAGGATAACGTTAAGACCGTCGCGAAGATACCGACAAAAATCGTCATGCGAACCTTGTCCGAATGGTCGCTGGGAGCGGCGGCGGGCGCGAGGGTTTCAGCGGGTGTTGCGGGCAGGGAAGGCGAGGACATGAGGAAAGCCTTTAACGGACGATAAAACGGGACTCGCGCAACTCGCCGGGAGAAACAAATCTCAAGCCGCCTCGTCGGTTGACTCTCCTTGGATCACCTTGCAACTTCCGGCCATGAGCATTGCCGAAGTCAAGGAGCGGCTGTCCAAAATGAACGTGCGTCAGCGTCGGGCGATTCGCTCGTTTCTTAACGATTTAGAGACGGAACCGAAGGTCGGAACAGTCGCTTGGAAGCGTGAAATGGCCCGCCGTATTGATGAAGCCAAGGCGGGTAATTTTTACACGTTGGACGAGGTGCGAGCCTTGATCGAACAACGCCGACGTTGAACTACCAACCCGTCCTTGCGGTTCCGGCCTTGCGTGTGGTTGCTCGCTTGTCCCCAAGGCGGGCAGACAAGTTGGTCGATACACTTTGCACGCTGACCATTGTGGCGGAAACCCAATCTTTTCCGAAGGGGCAGGATGCCACCGGAAGACCGATACGCTTTGTTGTGGTGGATAATGTGGGAATCACGTTTTGGGTGGATCATGCCGTTGGCCATCTATTGATTCTCAAACTCGAATTCCGCCGTTAAGGCGTTCTCTTTTTCCCATGCGCTTCGTTTCCACTCGCGGACAGACTCCTTCACTCGGCTTCTCCGATGCCGTTGCCACCGGCCTTGCGCCCGATGGCGGCCTTTTCCTGCCCGAGACGCTCCCGCAGTTCACGGCCGCCGATCTCGCCCGCTTTGAGCCGCTGCCCTATGCCGAACTCTGCTTCGAGTTCCTGAAGCTTTTCGCGACCGACATCGAGCCGTCCGTCCTACGCGCGATCATCGCTAAGAGCTACACGACGTTCTCGGATCCGAGCATCGCGCCCATCGTGAAGCTCGACGAGCGCACGTCCGTCCTCGAACTCTTCCACGGCCCCACGCTCGCCTTCAAAGACTTCGCGCTCCAGCTCCTCGGCAATCTTTACGAACACCAGTGCGCGCAACGCGGGCAGACGATCAACGTCCTTGGCGCGACCTCCGGCGACACCGGCTCGGCGGCGATTCACGGTTTGCTCGGTAAACCCGGCACCGCGATCTTCATTCTTTATCCGGACGGTCGCACCTCTCCGCTGCAGGAACGCCAGATGGCCTGCACGGGTGCGGACAACGTTTACGCGCTCGCGATCGACGGCTCGTTCGACGACGCGCAGGCCGCGCTAAAGGACCTCTTCGCCGACCAGGATTTTCGCCTGCGTCATCGTCTCTCGGCGGTGAACTCCATCAACCTGGCCCGCGTCCTCGCGCAGTGTGTTTATTATCTCTACGCCTACCTGCGGTTGCCGGCTGCGACGCGCGCCGAGACGGAGTTCGTCGTGCCGACGGGCAACTTTGGCAACGTGCTCGCCGGTTGGGTGCTCCAAAAAATGGGCGTGCCGATCCATAGCTTCAAAGTCGCCACCAACCAGAACGACATTCTTTACCGCCTGTTCACGACCGGTGATTACCGCGTGTCGGATGTCGCGCCCAGCCTCGCGCCGTCGATGGACATCCAGGTGTCGAGCAACTTTGAGCGCTTCCTTTATCTGAGCCTTGGCCGTGATTCCGCTAAGGTTCGCGAGATCATGCAGACGTTCAAGACGACCGGCGGCTACAAGTTCGAACAGTTCGACCGCGACACGTTCAGCGCCTCGCGCTGCACCGACGCGCAGATTCCGGCGATCATCAAAGACGTGTATCAGCGTTTCGGTTACGTCGTTGACCCGCACACCGCGTGTGCTTTCGCCGATCTGTCGAAGGATCGTCCGAGTCTGGTGCTGGCGACGGCGAGCCCGGCGAAGTTCCCCGACACGATCATCGCGGCCATCGGTGTGGAGCCGAAGGATCCGAGCCTGGAGGCGTTAAAGCAGCGTCCGTTGAAGAAACACCTCTTGAAGGCCAACGCCGGCGCGATCCGTGCGTTCATCGACCAGCACGCGGTGTGATCTGCGTAGCCCCAAGCGTGAGCTTGGGGAATTTTGGAGGCGGTCGGGCGTCGAACTCCCTAAGCTCACGCTCAGGGCTACGGGAAGGAGTCGTTAAACGCTATACGCGCCGACGGCCTGGACGCGGCCGCGGATGTTGACGATGCCGTAGTCGGCGAACGTCTCGGTCATCGTCGCGGGGATGCGCACGCGGACCTGGTCGCTGAGTAGGATCGTCGAGTTGAAGTCTTTGTTCATCTCTTCGAGACGGGCGGCGATGTTCACCGTGTCGCCCATGACGCAGTATTTCATGCGCGAAGCGCTGCCGATGTTGCCGGCGACGAGCGGGCCGGTGTGGATGCCCATGCGCGCTTCGATGCGGTCGATGCCCACCGCCTGCCAGCGCGCGGCGAGCCCGCGGGCCTCCCATTCACCGTTGAGTTGGGTGAGGCGCTGGCGCATCTCGATCGCGCAGCGCACGGCATTGTGCGCGTGGTCGTTATCAGGCAGCGGCAGACCGAACCCCGCGACGATGCCGTCACCCGTGAAATCGAGCAGACAGCCGCGATGCGTCTCGATGATCGTGCTCATGGCGGCGAGATATTCGTTGATGAGCGCGATGACTTCCTGAGCTGAAAACGCCTCGCTGATGCGCGTATAGTGACTGAGGTCGCAGAAAATGACCGTGGCCACGCACTCGACTCCGCCGAGTGCGGGCGGTTTGCCGTCCTTCATGAGCGCGGCGGCGAGTTCGCGGCTCACGTAGAGGCCGAAGGTTTCGCGCAGGCGTTCGCGATCGCGCAGGTGTCCGGCCATTGTGTCGAACTGCTCGGCGAGCAGGCCGAACTCGTCGCGTGACGGAGCATGCAGGCGGGTGTCGAGTTTGCCCGCGGCGATGGCCGAGGCGGCTTCGAGCACGCGGGAGAGCGGACGGTTCACCTGGCGGCGCACGATCAGGGCGATCACGAGCACGGCGACAAAGGAGATCCCGAACACCCCCGCGCAAAGCCGCAAAACCGCCCAGCGCAGTTCGGCCAGGCGCAGCGACAGCACGTCCACGCCGACGATGCCAAAAACCCGGCCGTCACCGGTTTTGAGTGGAGCGTAGGCAGATTGAGTCTGCCCGAACTCGTCGCCGTAAACGCGATCCTCGACCGAGACCCGCTCGAAGCCCTGCAGCATAAACGGGAGCTCGGTCGCGTCATAGAGTTCGCCGGTTTGGGCGACCCGGCTGACCTTGGAGGCATCGAGGAGGAAGCGGAGTTTGCCGGGCGCGTCGGTGGCCTGAAGAATGTAGATGGAGTCGATGTCCGGCTCGGCGTCGGCAATGTGTTTGAGCCGGGTGCGCAACGACGACAGCACGGGGTTTTCCAGGCCGGTGCCGGCAGGGAGGGCGGCGAGTGCGTCGGCGTTGATGGTCTCCGACAAGGTGACGGCGATGATGCGCAGGCGTTTTTCAAAGAGACCGAAACGCGTGGCGACGATCGACTGGTAGGCGAACAGGCCGACGGCCGCGATAATGATGCTCGAGGTGACGACGAGCAGCGCGGAGATGCGAAAATCAAAACGCCTCCACCACGGAAGTTTGATCAAAAATGGACGGGTTTCGGACGCGGACGGCTGGGCGGTTGAATCCATGAGACAAACGTAAAAATACGACTGAGCGAACGTGGGTTGGTCGGGCGGTGACATCAAGACTGACGTTGAACCAGCGATAGCCATGCGGGTTATGAAATATTTTCAGAGGAGGCCGCGGGCTGAATGAAAATTGCGATGCGAACGCCACCGGGATTGGCCTTGCGGACAGGTTGGCTTCGTTGATTCGCTTTCGCCATTCGGATGCAACCGTGTTGGAGCGGCCGGCATCCATCGCTCTTCAACCGCTATGCTTTCATCTTATTGCACGGTCACCTCGACGGTGACGGCCGCCAAGGCGCACTTAAGGGAAATTTCCCCCGCGGCATCGTCGACCTTGATCGAAGGGGTATCGGCGCTCGTGGACGGGCTTTTTGCGGGGCGGCATCCGGCCTATCAAAAGGCGGACATGAAGTATCACGATTTGGAGCACACGTTGCTCGCGACGCAGTGTTTCATCGATCTGGCGGCGGGCCGGGTGGCCCACGGTGAGCAGCCGGTGTTTACGGCGCGTCAATTTTCCCTGGGTTACGCGGCTATCCTGTTGCACGACAGCGGGTATTTGAAAACCCGCGACGATCGCACCGGCACGGGGGCCAAATACACCTCGTCTCATGTCGCGCGCAGTTGTGCGCTGGCGGCGGCGTCGCTGCCTGCGCTCGGTTGTTCGATGGATGAAATCGATGGCGTGCTCAGCGCGATCCGCTGCACCGGCGTGACCAGCAAGATCGAGCAGATTTCCTTTCATAACCCGGTTGAACGCGTGACCGGTTGCATGGTCGCGACCGCCGATTACCTCGGGCAGATGGCCGATCCGGATTATCCGGAAAAACTGCCCTCGCTGTTCGAGGAGTTTGAGGAATCGAACAACTTCAGCCGCGTGCCGTTCGAGAACCGGTTGTTCCGCTCACCGGCGGACCTCATGGCGAAGACGAATGGTTTTTGGAATAACTTCGCGCTGCCGAAACTGGCAAAGGACTACGCCGGAGTTTATCGCGTGTTGACGCTGCCGGATGGCAGCAATCCCTACCTCGAGGCCGTGGAGACAAATCTGGGGCGGATCGAAGAGCTGGCGGCGCAGGCGGTGAAGTAAGCCGCCGCGCGATGTGCGTCGCGGTGGATTTGGACCGCGTCACTTTTCCGTCATCACGTATTCGCCTTCCCAACCGGCGGGCGGCGGGGCGATTTGATAACGGCCGGTGAGGGCGATGTAGATGCGCGACGGATTGCTGGCGACGCCCGGCGTGACGCCCGGTTGGTTGGGTTCGAGGGGTTCGCTCTGATGGAAAAACGCGAGCGCGCCGTCCCAATCGCGCGCATAGTAGCGGGCGAGTCCCAGCGCGAAGAGACGCAGGCATTCACGCGTCTGCTCGGTGACGTGTTCCTTGAGACCGACGATTTCAAAGATGGGCACGGCGGAGGTGCGGCCTTTGACGACGATGCGGCCAAGCGGACGAAACACGACGCGGTCGCCGCCGTCGCGCACGCAGGCCAGCTGGGTGGCTTCGGCGCACATGGAATAAACGCCCCAGCTCTTCGCGCCGGATTCCATGCGCGCGGCGAGGTTCACGTTGTCGCCCATCATCGTGTAGTTGAAGCGCGTGCGGCTGCCCATGTTGCCGACGACCACCGGACCGCTGTTAAGGCCGATACGCGACTGCATCTGGTGAACGATCTGCGGCCAGCGGTCGCCCTGGGCTTTCCATTTGGCGCGGAGTTCGAGGTTTTTCTGGTGGATCCGCTGGCTGGCGACGGAGGCGCGCAAGGCGTGGTCGGGCAGGGGAAGCGGGGCGCCGAACATGGCGACGACAGCGTCGCCGATGTATTTGTCGAGGGTGCCGCCCTCTTCCTGGATGATGTCGGTGCAGGCGGTGAGGTATTCGTTCATCAACTCCACGAGCTGGTCGGGCGGGAGTTTTTCGGAGAAGGACGAGAACGATTGGATGTCGGAGAAATACGCGGTGATCGTTTCCTCGTGCCCGCCGAGCTGCGGGGATTCGCCGGACTCGATCATGCGGTTGACGAGCGCGGGGGAGACGTAGGAACCGAACATGCCCTTGATCTGCTGCTTGGCGCGTTGTTCGCGGATGAGCTGGCGAACGATCATGAAAATCTGCAGCGCAAAGAAACCGAGCACCGGCCAGAGAAGTGGTAACGCCAAACTGGCTTTCATCCATAACTGCGACGCTACGCCCAGATAAACGATCGGCATTCCGAGGGCGAAGATGGCCTGTTGATAGAGCTTACTCTTTTGAAGCAAAATAAGGCCGATTATGCTGAGAATGAGCGAGCCAAGTAATACCGGCCATGCAGGTAAGATTCGTGCATAGTCCTCACTTAAAACATTATCGATGATGTTGGCGTGAACGAG